>FUFK010061288.1_pt1 | contig 19879 bp, 24 predicted proteins | sample 1021851 | NCBI WGS metagenome assembly FUFK01 (sample SAMEA51879418, study PRJEB19060) | metagenome
CAAGTCATAAAAGGGAGGATATAAATTGTGGAAATTATGAAGGTATTAGGAAGGATGGTATGCACTCAAAGAGTCCCTGGCTTAGGTCATATGAATTTACGAATTTTAGAAAATAATAAAGGAAAGAAATTAGTTGCTGTTGATCCTGTTGGAGCTAGAGAAGGTAACTGGGTTTTTACTGCTAGTGGCTCCGCCGCTAGATTTGCATGCCCTAATCCAGAAGTTCAAACCGATTTAACGATTGGCGGTATTATTGATTATTGGGAGAGTGACTAAAAATTTTATCTTCAAAAATTTATTGAGAAACTTTGTTGAAGGTATAGTGTAATTAGTCTTGAATAAAGAATGTAATGTGGAAAGAAAGAGAATCACCTTTGAGGATTGAAAAAAGATTTGAATTTGAGCAATATTCAAAAATTAGTAAATTTATGGGGAAAATTGAGAAATTATGTAAAGAAAGGGATATCTATCCAAATATCAGCTTCGGTAAGAATTTTGTAAGTCTTACTATATTTTTAGATAATAAAGTATTATCAGAAAAGGAAAAAAATTTTTCAAAAGATATTGATAAATTTTATTTAGAAGATTAGTGCTTTTTAATAATTATTTGGCTTTGCAATATCTCTTTTGATTAAAGCCATTAAATATGTGGGAGCTTTATATCTTCCTGGTAAACATCTATTTAAAGTTTCAAGATGTCCCCAGCATACTGTCTTTTCTATATCTTTAACTGAGTTACCTTTTAAAATTAATAGTCTTAAAGCCTTACAAAAAAGGGGATAGCCTGCTTCTAATTCATCTATATTAAGCTTTGCTGCTGACATAGATTAAAGAAGAATTACCAATTAATAATCTATACAAATATGGCGCAGATTTGGATCATATTTAAAATTTCTCAATAATTAGAAATTAATCTAGAAAGGCAACGCAATCTATCTCAACCAACACTCCTTTAGGTAGAGATGAAACTTCCACACAGGCCCTCGCTGGAGGATTCTGCACATTGAAAAAATTACTATATATCCTATTGACAATTTGAAAATTACTTAGGTCGGTTAAGTAAATAGTTGTTTTTATTACATCCTCTATTTTTGCTCCACCAGCTTCAAGAACTGCGGCGAGATTTTTTAAAACTTGAATAGTTTCCTTCTCTATATCACCTAAACATGTTATTTCATTTAAATCTGGGTCTATAGCAATTTGGCCAGAACAATAAATAAAATCACCAGCTTTTATGGCTTGATTATAGGGTCCTACTGGATCTGGAGCATTTGATGTTTTAATTACTTGCTTTGGGGCCATTTGTTTAATACGATACCTATCTATTTAAACCCATAAATCTTTATTTGCTCTCAAAAAAGTAAATTCTTCTAAATTTTTTGCTCTTAAGAATAGGTTTATTTTCATTTCTTCATCTAGTAAAAATGGAATTGTCAATTGATTAAGAGAAAGTTTTTTCTCAACTTCTGAAAGTTTATTTTTTATATCTTGATCTTTAGGCTTGAGATTCAATGCCCACAATAGATTCCCCTTAGTATATTCATGTGCACAATATATGAGAGTATTTTTTGGTANTGACTTAATTCTTTCTAATGAAGAATACATTTGTNGATAAGTNCCTTCAAAAATTCTTCCACACCCACCAGAAAATAATGTATCACCAATAAAAAGNACAGGATTTTNCCCATTTAAAAANAAAGNNATATGTGAGNTNGTATGCCCTAATACTTCAATTATTTTTACTTCTTCACCTAAAATATTCAAAGTTTCTCCATCCTCTACAGATATATTTTGAAAAGGTATTCGTTTTTTTTCTTTGGAAGAAGCAATCACCTCAACATTTGGCCATCTTTCAATAAGGTATTTCGTTCCTCCAATATGGTCCGAATGATGATGAGTTTGAAGAACAGCTTTTAAGTGAAAATTATTTTCCTCAATATATCTAATTACCGGATCATGAACGGATGGGTCTATAACCACCACGGATTTACCTTTTACCCATAACCAAATAACGTTATCATTTAAAACTCTGAGACCTATTATATTTTGAGCTTTATTAAATTCCATTGTTAACTTAGAATGAAGAATCTCTGGAAGAAGTTGATCTATGTTTACTATAGCTTTACCAAAAGGAGCTCTGTTAAAAGATTCAATTTCAACTTTTAAAAGAGCTGGGTTAGATTTTTCTGATGCGTTGAACGAAAATAATAGATCATTAACTTTTGAATCAAATTGCAAGCGGGCTAGAGCTTTATTAGTAAGAAATGGAGATGTTCCTGTTTATGTAAGTTATGGTCAGGCTGATTTGGGTATTGTTGGAGATGACGTTTTACGCGAATCCGAATTGAAAGTTGCAAAGTTATTAGATTTAGGCTTTGGGGGTTGTTATATGTCGTTGGCGGTTAAGAACAATAGCAATTATTCCAAACCAACTGATCTTCCAGCGAATTGTAAGGTTGCGAGTAAATTTACAAAAACAGCAAGATCTTATTTTGATGAATTAAATATACCTGCAGAAATAGTTCATTTGACAGGATCTGTCGAGCTTGGTCCTATTACAGGAATGGCAGAGGCAATAGTAGATTTGGTGGCGACCGGAAAGACTCTTAAGGAGAATGGTTTAACTAAAATTGATGATCTTTTTTATTCAACTGCAAAACTAATTGGCAATCCCTTATCAATGAGGTTAGATGATAATCATCTCAAAGATACGATTTTATCAATAGAATCAACTAATGCTTTATAGATGATTAGCTAAATGTTTTTTAATGATTTTAGAAGGATTAAAAAATTAGGTAAATATTTAACTAAAGATAAAAAAACAATCTATCTAATCCTAATAGTATTGCTACCAGTATCTTTCTCTGGAGCAATTCAACCACTATTGGTAGGTCAAGCAATTACTATTCTTAAAAACGAAAGTACAGATGTTTGGCTAAGTAAAACTTTTTTTGGGCAGTCAATAAATGCCATAATCCTTACCTTATTTTTAACAGTTATTTTTAGGTTGGTTTTGCAAGGATACCAAACCTATAATATTCAAGCTGTTGGTCAGAGATTAACTGCCAGGATAAGAAGAGAACTTTTTGATCATTCAATATCTTTATCTTTGAAGTATCACGATAAAATGCCTGTTGGTAAGTTATTGACGAGATTAACCAATGATGTTGATGCTTTAGCCGAGGTTTTTGGTAGTGGGGCGGTCGGAGTAATTGCTGACTTTGTTAGCCTGATAGTAATTTCTTTGACAATGCTTTCAATTGATCGAGGGCTTGCCATTTTATTGCTATTAACTCAGATTCCAGTTTCATATTTTATTGTATGGCTTCAAAAACGATACAGAAAGGCTAATTATCAAGTAAGAGAAGAACTATCTCAACTTAACTCTGATTTTCAAGAGAATCTTCAAGGTCTAGAAGTCGTTCAGATGTTCAGAAGAGAGAATTTTAATAGCAAGAAATTTTCTAATACTGGAGTTGCTTATAAGAAAGCTGTCAATGGAACAATTTTTTATGACAGTAGTATTTCAGCATTTATAGAATGGATTTCCCTTGCAGCAGTTTCATTGGTTTTAGCAGTTGGAGGCTACCTTGTTACTTCTGGAAATATTGGTTTAGGTACATTAACAACTTTTATTTTATATTCCCAAAGACTTTTTGAACCTTTAAGACAGCTTGCAGAAAGATTTACTCAGATTCAAGGAGGACTTACAGCTGTTGAGAGAATAAATGAATTATTGGATGAAGAAATTCAGATTAAAGATTCTCTTTCCGCAAAACATTTTTCTGAAAATGTTCTAGGTGAAAATCACAAATTTAAAGGTAAAATCGAATTCAAAAATGTTAATTTCTATTATAAAAAAGGGGAACATATCTTAAAGGATTTATCTTTTTTGATANATCCAGGAGAGCATGTAGCTTTTGTGGGACCAACTGGTTCAGGCAAAACAACCATAATTAGATTGTTATGTAGATTGTATGAACCTCAATCAGGCCAAATTTTAATAGATGATATAGACATAAAAGATATTCCTATAGCAACTCTTAGAAATATGTTGGGGGTAGTCTTACAAGATACCTTTATATTTAGTGGAAATGTTGCAGATAATTTGAAACTAAATGCGAATATAGACAATCTTGAATTAGAAAATATTTGTAAAGAATTAGGCTTAAACAGTTTATTGAATAAATTACCAGAGGGTTTGAACACTTTTCTTAGAGAAAGAGGGGGAAATCTCTCTTCTGGAGAGAGACAACTTCTTTCAGTAGCAAGAGTAGCGATAAGAAATCCTATTGTTTTGATAATGGACGAAGCTACAGCATTTATGGATCCTTCTACAGAAGCTACTTTACAGAAAGATCTTGAAAGAATTCTTACAAAAAGAACTGCATTAGTGATAGCTCATAGACTAGCAACTATTGAAAGTTCTGATAAGATTTTAGTTTTAAAAGGGGGATCATTAGTTGAAGAGGGAACTCATAATGAATTGAGAATTAAAAGAGGGTTATATTTTCAGCTCTCTGAGCTCCAACAAAAAGGATTTGTGAATTTCTAATGATTTTTAGAAACCAAGGGTCATCAATAAAAAAATCGAACAGTATATCAACAGATGAACTTCTAGATATTTATGGTTTGAATTCTTATGAATTCACTCAAAAAAATAAAGAGGAAATTTTTGTATGTAGTAAAAGTAAAGAGTTAGATTTAATAGAGCTAGATCAACTTTTGCAAACTGTTGGTTGGAGCAGACGACCAATAAGAAGAGTTAAAAGAGCTTTGGATTATAGTGTTTTAGTGGTTGGATTATGGCGTCACGACGATAAATTCCCTAGGCTAGTAGGCTTTGCTAGATGCACTGGCGATGGAATTTTAGAAGCAACTGTGTGGGATGTGGCAATTAATCCTGTCTACCAGGGACTAGGATTGGGGAAGGAATTAATGAAATATATTCTAAAAGAATTAAAAAATATTGGCATTTCAAAAGTCACCCTCTTTGCGGATGCGGAAGTGGTTTCATTTTATAAAAGACAGGGTTGGACTTTGGAGCCAAGAGGCTCTAAATGTGCGTTTTGGTATGCAAATTAATTAATTTTTGTAGTATTCAGAATATATAGATTTTGTTGATTCGCCTTTTAACCACCTTCTTCTAAATTTCCAATTCTTGAGTGCTTGGAGAAAAATATTAGTTCTTTCCCATTTCCTTGAACTTATAAAAATAGGTAAATTTAATTGTTTTAAATCCTTTTTTTTGTTTAATCTCCTTAAAAAATCTATGTCTTCCATTATAGGTATCTTTCTAAAACCATTATTCTTAAAATAAATAGTTCTATGAATTATTAGACCTTGATCACCATAAGGCTGTTTAAAATATTGACTTCTAAAATTTACAAGAATCTCTAAGACTCTATAAATTATCTTTTTGTGATTAATTTTAAATGTAAAATTGTAAATATAATTCTTGTCTCCCTTTAAAACTAAATTTATTTTTTTAAACCAATCATGAGTTAACCTTGTGTCTGCATGCAAAAATATAAGCCAGTCTCCTTTTGAATTCTTAGCGCCAATATCTAACTGTAAACCTCGATTTCTTTCTTCGGATTTAAATACTTTCGCCCCATAAATATTTGCTACGTCAATAGTTTTATCTTCACTCCCACAGTCAACAATAATAATTTCTCCCTCTTTCTGAATATCTGACAAGTCTGAAAGCAATAATGGCAAATTATTGGCTTCATTAATAGTTGGAATAATAATGGAGATTTTAGACAAGTTAATTATCTTCTATTTTCAATATCAATAATTGTATCTATATCTATTTTTTTATCTAAAAATTTATATTTAAATTTTGAAGAAGCTAAATTATCAATTGTATTTTGAAGAACATTTTTAGTACCCCACTTAATGTTAATAAAAGGGGAATATAGATTTGTTGAAATTATTTTTTTTGATAAACCAATAAGCCAATATCCTCCATCATTAGAAGGTCCTAAAATAAGATCATTTTGCTGAAGCTCCCTTAAAGTTTTCAATAAATCTTGATGGCATAAATCTGGAAGGTCAGTTCCAATAAAAATAATATTTTTTATCTTATTTTTAGCACAAAATTTTTTGTTGATAATTATTTGTCTTTTCATTTTTTCTCCCAAACATCCTTTTCCCTGTAAATTAAATTTTTTGATACCTAATTCTCTAGACCATTTTCTACAATTTNTCCTTCCTAAACCAGATATGGCTATGGAAATTTCAATAAGCTTATTTTTTTGGAGTGATTTGGCTACTGAAATAGTGTGTTTGGTCATCACACTTTGTACTTTTGCAGAATTACTTTTACCTATATCTTTTGATAATCTTGTTTTGCATCTTCCAAAACCATGCCATTTCGCCATGATAATAAGTAGTGCTTTTTCCAATACTTTACAGAGTTTTAAAAATAATTATATGCAAATTAAAAAAAATAAAAATTTTTTTATAAATTTAGATGACGCTTTGTTAAATAATTTTAAATTTGTCGTGATCTTACGATTTGACAATGGCCAATTATTAAATTCCAACTAGATTAATAATCTAGAGAATAAAATTTTGCAAGCAACTAATCCTATTTGGGCGGAAGTTCAACAATCACTCCAAAAAACTTTAAGTAAGCCTTCATTTGAGACATGGATTAGGCCTGCTAAATTTAATTGTTTTGAGAATGGCTTATTGACCTTAATTGCTCCAAATACATTTTCCAGTGATTGGTTAAGAAAGAATTATTGTGGAACAATCGAAAAAGCTGCAAAAGATATTTGCGGCCATGATGTAAAAGTTGTTTTTAAATCTGAAACAAATATCAGCAGCCCTTTCACAAATAAAGATAATGGCGATGAACAGAAAGTGAATCATAAAACCAAATCATTATCCAAAAGTAGTCAAGAAATTTCTTCAAAAAATCGATCCAAAAATCCTAACGGCTTAAATTTACGTTATGTCTTTAAAAGATTTGTTGTAGGTCCCAATAGTAGATTAGCTCATGCCGCTGCTTTAGCAGTTGCCGAATCTCCTGGAAGAGAGTTCAACCCTTTATTTATTTGTGGTGGAGTAGGTCTTGGTAAAACTCATTTAATGCAGGCAATAGGTCATTATCGAGTTGAAATAGATCCTGAAGCTAAAGTCAAATATGTATCTACAGAGACCTTTACTAACGATGTTATTAGTGGTATCAGAAGAGATGGAATGACAGCTATCAGAGATAAATATAGAAATGTAGATTTGATACTAATAGACGATATACAGTTCTTAGAAGGTAAAGAGTATACACAAGAAGAATTTTTTCATACTTTTAACGCTCTTCACGAATCAGGCAGTCAAATAGTTATTGCAAGTGATAGGCCTCCAAATCAATTGTCTGGAATTCAGGAGAGATTAATTTCTAGGTTCTCTATGGGTATGACTGCAGATATTCAACCCCCTGATCTTGAGACAAGGACTGCGATTCTTCAGAAAAAGGCAGAACAAGAGAGGATGAGTCTCCCTAGAGATTTAATTCAATTTATAGCAGGTAGATTTACTTCGAATATTCGAGAATTGGAAGGGGCATTTACTAGAGCCGTTGCTTTTGCTTCAATAACAGGCTTGCCAATGACTGTACAATCAATTGCTCCAATGCTTGATCCTAATAGTGTTGGAGTAGTTGTAACTCCAAAACAAGTTATTGATAAAGTATCCGAGTTCTTTAAAGTTTCTACTGATGAATTGATCAGTTCAAGTAGAAGAAAACCAGTAAGTCAAGCTAGACAAATAGGCATGTATCTTATGAGACATGGAACTGATTTAAGCCTGCCAAGAATTGGAGATGAATTTGGTGGGAAAGACCATACAACAGTTATGTATGCTATTGAACAAGTTGAAAAAAAATTATCTATCGATCCTAATATTGCAAGTCAAGTTCAAAAAATAAGAGATTTACTTCAAATAGATTCAAGAAAAAATTTATAGCTAATTAGAAATAAAATTCTTAGGATCTTGATCATATCTATGTTTGAGAGGTATCTTTTCTTCTTCATTATTTTGATCTAGTAATTCAATTTTATTTAATGATTGCCTTAATAACCTTGCAGAAATAACTGGCATATCTCTTGGAACTGAGATTCTATTTTTTAAATATCTCAGAGATTTTCCTGAAACTTTCTCAGGAGTTCTTATTTCACCTGTGATCATATGAGTTAAGGCTGATCTCAATGATTCTTCAAAGTATTCTTTATCGTGTGGATTTACTTTTATTAAATTATTTTTATGCTTTATTATTCTTTTAAGAGCAAATTTAGCGTAATATTTTGAATCATAATTTTTATTAAATTCAAAATTACCAAGGCCTTCTCCAGTATCTATTGATTTAGAGAAAGCAATCTGTTTTTCATTGCTTTCTTTATAACATCCACCCATCTGTGGCGGTAAATCGTGAGAGTGAGTATGAAAATCTCCTTGAGTTCCTCTATAAGTACTTGTCCCTTCAAAAAGTGTAAGCCATTTATCTATATATCGATAATTAGATCTTAGATTAAACCCTTTATAGTAGGTTAAAGAAGCATTCATTCTTTCCATATAAGGAATAAAAATTATATCTCCAATGCCTGGCACTAATTCACTTGAAGTAGATTCTGCTGGGTCAATAAACCCTGATTCTGATGCGCCCAAGATCTCATCAAATTTAGAAATAGATTCCTTAAATCTTTTTTTTCGAAAAGAGTTGTCTATGAAATTAAAGCTTTCTCGGCAAAGCCAATTACACCAAGCTCTAAAAATTTCTCTTTCCAATTCTCGAGTTTTCTTTAAGTGACTTGATGTTATAAAAGACCCAAGCGCTCCAAATTCATTTTCTAAAAAAGCTACGATGTCATCACTTTCAGTTACAATTTGACCTTTAAATTCAATAGCTGGTAATTTGCCAGATCTAACTTTATCAAGAAACCAAGTTTCTTTTTGACCATAGCAAAACATATTTATTTTTTTTACTCTGTAGGGAATTCTCTTATATTCAAGCCATAACCATATTTTCTGACAATAAGGACACCATGAATGTCTATCCCTGTAGAGGGTAACCATTACATCATTTTCAGGATTCCCAAATAATCTTAAATTTGAGTAGGAATTATTAAAACCATTGACTCTATCAAGATCATCAATTTCAAACTTATTTAAATCATCCCATGTCAAAATCTCATTCATTATTTGAATTAAAGCTATAATCTAACGCTATAATAATTGATTAAAAAAGTCTTGGAATTTGAATTTGATTTAATTGTTGTTGGTGCTGGATCTGGAGGACTGGCAGCTGCTAAACGTGCCGCTAGTTATGGAGCAAAAGTTGCGATCATAGAAGTAAATGAAATAGGAGGCACTTGTGTAATAAGGGGATGTGTTCCTAAAAAATTGATGGTTTATGCAGCTAAAAGTAAAAAAAATATAGATTCTTCTGAAGGATATGGAATAAAAAAAGAAGGTATTAATTTTGAATCTAATATTTTATTGAAGAATGTTAGAGAGGAGGTTCTCAGATTAAGTAATTTACATAGAAATTCTTTAAAGAAATTGAATGTAACTATTTTTGAGGGATTAGGAAGATTTAAAACTCAAAATGAATTAGAGATAATTTGTCCAAAAACACAGAAAACTATAAATAATATAAGTTCAAAAAAAATTCTTATATCAGTTGGAGGTAAACCAAAGAAAATGAATATACCTGGGGAAGAATTGGCATGGAGTAGTGATGATATTTTTAAATTAGATAGGTTTCCTGACTCAATATTAATTGTTGGAGGAGGATATATTGCCTGTGAATTTGCCTCTATTTTCAGTAATTTGGGAACTGAAGTAACTCAATTAATTAGGGGCCAACGTTTACTTAATGGTTTTGATGATGATCTATCTTCATGCTTAGAAGAATCAACTTCTTTAAATGGAATAAAAATAATTTCCAGAAATCAATTAAAGTCTATAAAAAGAGTTGATGGGAATTTGGAATCTACCTTAGGCTCTGGAGATAAAATCCTAACTAATAATATCCTTATTGCTACAGGTAGAGAACCAAATCTTTTGCCTTTAAATTTGAATTTTTTAAATCTCAAGATGGATGGCTCATTTTTAGAAGTTAACGAACTTAATCAAACAAGCAACGCTAATATTTTTGCAGTAGGAGATATCATAAACAAACCCAACTTAACTCCAGTTGCAATAGAACAAGGCAGAGTTTTTTCGGATAATTTTTTTAATTGTCAAAAAAGAAAAGTTAATTATGAATATATTCCCAAGGCAGTTTTCACTATTCCTGAAATTTCAACAGTTGGCTTAAGTGAGAAAAGAGCAAAAGAGATTTACTCTGAGGAAAATATAAAAATTTTCAAATGTAAATTTACGCCTATGTCAAATACTTTTAAAGAGGATAAATCAAAATGCATGTTGAAGATAGTTGTTAATAAATTAACTGACAAAGTACTGGGATGTCATATGTTTGGAGAAACATCATCTGAAATTATTCAAATGGTATCAATTTCATTAAATGCAGGTATAACCAAAAAAGACTTTGATATTACTATGGCTTTGCATCCAACTATCTCAGAAGAATTTGTGACTATGTATGGCTAAAATTATGATTTAGAAAATTTTAATTTTTCTTGAGCAAAGAGAAAAATTGTTAGTAATGAAAAGTAAATAAACAAACCTATCCTTAATTCAGAAAGATAATTAAATCTATTCAAGTAAAGAATTTTATCTAGAATGTAGAAAATATAAAGATTAAGCAAAATAAATCCTTCTATTCTAGAAATTTTTCCTTTGCTCCAGAAAATTGGCAAGCATGCAAATGTTGTTAAAACCATAAAGGGTAGATCAACTTTTATAAGGTTTTGTTCAATAACTAATCCTTTAAATCCTGAAAAAATACTACAACTTCCAAGGATTAGAAGTTGATTAAGCAAATTGCTTCCTATTACATTCCCAATCGCAAGATCTGTTTTACCTTTAAATGCAGCAATTATTGAAGTTACTAATTCGGGCAAAGATGTTCCGGTGGCAACAATAGTTAATCCAATGATAATTTCATTTACACCCAAAATAGTGGCAAGAGTTTGAGAACCATTTACTAAGATGTTTGAACCAAAGCTTAAAAGAAATATTCCCAATATCAACTTTAGTACGATATTTAGCTTCCCTTTATAATTTTCATTCAACTCTTCTATCTCTGGTTCAGCATCTTTTGTATCATCTCCTTTCTCATTGATGGTATTGATTTCCCATATTGTATTTAACACTAAACAAAATATTAGAAAGATTCCTGCTTGAAATGTTAATAGGCCTGTTGATGACATTGCCCAAACTGCAACTGAAATAGCCATTAAAAGAGGAACATCCCTTCTGACTATTCTGCTTTTTACCTTAAGTGGTGTTATCAATGAGCTAATACCTAAAACTACAAGAACATTAAAAATATTGCTCCCTATTACATTGCTAGCTGCAAGGGAATCACTGCCTTTTAAAATTGAACTTAGACTCACCAATAACTCAGGAGAGCTCGTACCCAGAGAAACAACTGTTAATCCAATTACTATTTGAGGTATACCTAAAATTAAAGATAAATTTATGGCTCCTCTTATGAAGAACTCTCCTCCTGCAAAAAGTAAAATTACTCCTAATATTATTTCTATTGTTGGAAATAAAAAATCACTCATATTTAAGATCTAGCTTAGATAATTAAATCTTTAAAAAAAATTGATTAATAACTATCCTCGAATATCTATAATTTATTGTCAAATTTAATTTGTTGTTAAAATTGATTAAATAGTAAAAATTTTGAAGACATTAACCATATTAAAACCTGATGATTGGCATTTACATCTAAGAGAAGGCCCTGTATTAAAAAATATTATTCATTTTACATCCGAATATTTCGGAAGAGCTATCGTCATGCCAAATACTAAAACTCCAATTACATCTATTGATAGTGCAATTTCATATAAGAAATCTATTGTTGAAGCGTTACCAGGAACTTCTAAGTTTGAACCATTAATGACTATGTATCTCACTGATGAGACGGATAAAAGGGAACTAATAAGTGGGTTCAAAAATAATGTCTTTTTTGCCGCAAAATTATATCCTGCTAATGCTACGACAAATTCAAGTTATGGAGTTAAAAAAATAGAAAATCTGTACGAGATTTTTGAATTAATGCAAGATTCTGGAATACCTCTCTTAATACACGGAGAGGTGACTGATTCTGAAGTAGATGTATTTGATCGAGAGGAAGTATTTATAGATAGGGAACTTACACCAATAGCTAAAAGATTTCCAAAATTAAAAATTGTTTTGGAACATATTACCACCTCTTATGCAGTGGATTTTGTTCAAGAAAATAATATTGGAGCTACTATTACTCCACATCATTTGCATATAAATAGAAATGCAATGTTTTTTGGAGGCTTAAATAGCGATTTTTATTGCTTACCAGTAGCAAAGAGGGAAAAACATAGATTAGCTTTAAGGAAAGCTGCAACAAGTGGGAAAGAATGTTTTTTCTTAGGGACTGACTCGGCTCCACATCTTAGAAAGTGGAAAGCCTTTTGTGGTTGTGCTGGTATTTTTAATTCCCCAGTAGCATTAGAAAGCTATTTAACAGTATTTGAAGAGGAAAATGCTTTAGATAATTTTGAGAAGTTTTCAAGTTTGAATGGTCCTAAATTTTACAATGTGCCCCCAAATAAAGAAAGAATAAAATTAGTGTCTAAACCAAATAAAATCGTAGATTTTATTGATGTTTTTGAAGAGGAAAATATTGTTGGTCAAATAAAACCATTACACGCTGGTGAAACTTTAAAATGGCAAGTAGATGGGATAGTAAATTAAAAAATTTGTATTAATTTTACCATTCAACAAAAGTTTAAATATTCCAATTTTTCTTGGTTAAATGGGATACTTTCGGTTACGATAAAAAAGCGCAAATTACTTTTGGGAGTGTGGCGGAATTGGTAGACGCGCCGGACTTAAAATCCGTCGAGCGCTTTAGCTCGTGGGGGTTCAAGTCCCCCCACTCCCATTTTTTAATTATTTTTTAGTTCTTACGAGAACTCTAAATAATTGTTATGTTTTAACTAAGAAGCCATCAATCAAAATGGAGAATATTTTTAATAATTCATTCGCAACATTAATTGCCTATGTTGGTGTTATATCTTTCTACTTATTAGTTATTCCATTATTACTATTCTACTGGATGAATAACAGATGGAATGTTATGGGCAAATTTGAGAGATTAGGAATATATGGACTAGTATTTCTTTTTTTTCCAGGTTTAATTTTATTTTCTCCATTTTTAAATCTCAGATTAAGGGGAAGCGGTAAAGGGTAAATAGTTGACTAAAGGTAAAGTTGTACAAATAGGGATATTAGTTTCTATTTTAGGATTAATTAGTTACAAGTTGGCACCGCAATTTGGCATAGATAATTTTACAGCTAGTACTATTTCAAGTTGTATTTTAATTCTTATTGTAATTACTTGGGTATCATCTTATGTTTATAGAGTTGTCAATGGAAAAATGACTTTTATGGAACAAAGAAAGCGTTATAGAAAAGAGTACGAAAAAGTTGTTAATGATAAACTGGAAACTAAGTTCAATTCATTGTCAAAGGAAGATCAGGAAAAACTAATGGAAGATTTAGAAAAAAATTCATAAATTTAAACAGGAAAAAATCTAAATTTTATGAAAGAAAACAAAATGCAAATGACTAAAAATCAAGCTTTATCTAGTGTAGATGAGAAGTTTTATGAGTTAAAAAATAATAAAAAAATAGCTTTGATGCCTTTCATAATGGCTGGGGACCCAAATATTGAGAAAACATCTGAGATCTTATTAAAGTTACAAGAAAATGGTGCTGACCTTATTGAGTTAGGAATTCCATATAGTGATCCTTTAGCAGACGGGCCTATTATTCAACTATCTGCCTCTCGAGCACTAAAGTCAGGGACTACTCCAAAAAAAGTAATTAACCTTTTAGAGTCTTTAAAAGGGGAATTAAAAGTTCCCATAATACTTTTTACTTACTTAAATCCTTTATTATGCTTTGGATTTGAACACTTTTGCGAGTTAGCTTCCAATGCTGGAGTTTCTGGACTTATAATTCCTGATCTTCCTTTAGAGGAAGCTTATAAATTTTCTAAAATAGTTAGTAATCATTCTATGGACTTGGTTTTATTGGTTGCGCCAACTACTCCTTTCGAAAGGATGAAAAAAATATCCAATCATACAAAAGGGTTTACTTATTTAGTAAGTGTAACTGGTGTCACTGGGGAGAGAAACAAAATGGAAAGTAGAGTAGAAAATCTTATTGCTAAATTAAAAGAAATAAATAATAATCCAATTGCTGTTGGTTTCGGAATATCCACTCCTGAACATGTTAATAAAGTTCGTGAATGGGGGGCAGATGGAGTAATTATTGGAAGTGCATTTATAAAAAGAATTTCTAGTTCAAGTGAAAAAGATGTTGTTAATAATGTTGGTAAATTTTGTAATGATATGCGTTTAGCTGCAGATCGAAAAAAATAAACTTAATTAATTGAGAGATTAAAAAAAAACTAATTAAAAACTTTTAAATCATACATAAAATTATTTTTTTATTACCTTTAAGTTTAATCAGCTGGCAATAATCTTATTTGTTTTCTACCTAATTTAATTTCGAATTCATCGCCTGCTTTTAAATCTAGAAGTGCAGTATATGCTTTGCCAATCAAAAGATTTCCGTTCCCTTGTACTGTAGCTATATAACTTAGTTTTCTTCCTCCTTTTCCAATGCCAGCAACTCCAGCATCACCAAGATTCACTCCTTTTGCTTCTAAAAGTGCTTCATAAAATGCTGTGAAATTTAAGCGCTCCCCCCCATTCTTTTTCGCTGAAACATACCCACAAGCACGAACAAGTTCGGACTTGCTGACATCTCCAAGTTCTTTAACTTTTGCCAGAAGATCACTACCAGTGAGCATAATTAATTAAAAGAAAGTTCTTCCTAAATAAGATAGCAATTTGTGTGTAATATATGCAATTATTAATTATATATTTGTTCTATTAGTTATCTTTGAAAATGGAAAAGTATGTAGTGTTTGGGAAGTATTGTGAAGACGCAATCATTAAGAGGGAACCATTCCGTGAACAACATCTTAAAAGGCTTAAAAATTTAAAAGATCGCAATATTTTAGTTACTTTAGGACCTACAAAATGTACTAAATATTTGTTTGCAATTTTTAATGCTAGCGATGAATATCAATTAAGAGATTTAATTGAGAAAGATATATATTGGGAAAAAGGTATATGGATTACTTATGATATATATCCATGGGTTCAGGCTTTTTAAATAAAGTTTATTGATATTTTTTAACTTTAAATTTAAATAAATTAATTAATAGATTTTCTATAAAAATATTCTTCATTAATAATTTATTCATTGATTATATTTAAGAAGTAAAATGATATTTCTATATCAAAAGATAGGTTTTAATTGGAATAAATTTTATTTTTAATTTCTTTGTAAAAGAGAAGACAATTTCTATTCAAAATACTAAATTCTAAAAATATATTTATTCACTAGTGTCTTGATTCATTTGTTTTACTAAAGAGTCGATATCTAATTGATTATATGGTGGTGTTTGGTTATTCTCTGGGAAATCATTTTTGATATCGTTTAGCCATTTTTGCTCAATTTTTATAAGATTTTTTGCGATGTTGAACATACCTCCTTTTTTATGTAATTCGTTTATTTTTAGAATAATCTCCGATGTTCTGCTCGATTTAATATTTAATTCATATGCCAAATCTTTTTGATTATATCCATGTGATTTTAACCAATCCTTTATGAAGGAGACTAATTCTTTTTCTTCCTTTTGAGATAGTTTACTCATTCAATAGAAAGGGAATAATTTATTAAGTTTTTTTTCTGCTCTCGCTCTTATTGAAGGAGACATGTATTTACTCCATATGCTAAGTACTGCAGTAAGGGCTACAAAATCATCACTGAAACCAACTACAGGCATAAAGTCAGGGAAAAGATCAAAGGGCATAATCAAATAGGCTAATGCAGCCATTAAGGAAACTCTTACTTGCGCAGGAGTGTAAGGATCTAAAGCCATCTCTAAAACTTCTAAGGCAGGTTTAGCAATTGTTCTTCCAGCTTTAATAAGGATTTTGATGATGATATTCTCATCAAATGTTGAACTTTCTAAAACTTCAGCATCATAAATTTTTTCTTGGTTTTTGTGATTCTCTTTCATCCTTAATAAATGAAATTTTTAAATGTTTAACTGAAAACTTTAACTAATACTATCGACTAATCCATTTTGTATCCCAGCTTTTCTTAGTTTTCTTAGCGCACGTTGAACTACTTGGCGGCAATATTCTCTACTACAACTCATATGTCTTGCAACTTCAGCTAAAGTTCTCCACTCATTTGAACCATCTAAACCAAATCTCAGGCTTACTATTTTTCTTTCTTTTTCAGTTAGATTTGCTTTGTCTAATAACTTCCAAGCAGAGGCTGTTCTCTCGGCTAATTCGGCTAACTCCATTGGAGGAGTCTGATCACTTGGAAGAATATCTACTAACTCAGAAGGATCTGACTTGGATTTAACTGTACCTTGGAGACTAACAGTAATACTTCTCAGTTCACAAGATAGGAGTTCATCAATTTCCTCTTTAGTTATTTTCATTTCTTCAGCCAGCTCATTGCTTGTAGGGGGGATACCTTTCAGTTGCATGAGCTTTGATTTCGCGGATCTTAATTTTGTAAGTTTTTCATTAATATTTACAGGAATCCTAATGGTTCTACTTTGAGTTGATAATGCTCTATTTAATCCTTGCCTAATCCACCAGTAAGCATAGGTCGAAAATCTGTGCCCCCTAGAGGGATCATACTTTTCTACAGCTCTTGTAAGGCCTAATGTCCCTTCCTGAATTAAGTCCAGCAACTCAAGCCCCTTGCCTTGATATCTTTTAGCAAGATTCACAACTAACCTTAGGTTGGCTGTTATCATCTCATTTTTGGCTTTTTCACCAATTTTGATTTTTTTTCTCTCAGCTTCTGAATACTCACAAGCAGGTCCTTTACCACCTGCCTCTTGACATCTATTAACAAGCACAACCATCTCTTGGACTTTTCTGCCCATTGTGAGTTCTCTTTCGGGAGTCAAGAGTTGGTGACGCCCAATTTCACCAAGAAAATCGCTTAATGAACTCACGATTTACCTCTTAATTGATATATTCAACTTATAGTTAATTCAGTAATAAGCCATACATGTAATAATTAATTAATAATTAATTAATAATTATTAATTAGTTTGTTTAATAACTTTTACCCTAATTTTAAATAGAATACTTAAAAATTTATTAATTTTATTATTTAATTTTTTCTTCTTGATTCTAGAACAGCAAGAACATCTCTCCAGTCAACATCTTTGTGCATAAGGGCTACTTGCAAATGATAAATTAAATCTGCAGCTTCATTTGAGATTGAATTTTTGTCATTATCTTTGCAAGCCATTATAAATTCAGCAGATTCTTCCCCTATTTTTTTTAAAATAGTATTACTGCCTTTTGTTAATAAGTAATTTGTATAGCTTTTTTCTGAAGGGCTTATTGATCTTTCATTAATGATATTAAACAATTCAGAGCAAATATTCGAGAAGGGAGTTGTTTTCTTCTCTTTTTTATTATTTTGGTTGATTTGGATTTCGTTGAAGAAGCAACTTTTTTCTCCAGTGTGACAAGCTCCCGAACCATTTTGTTCAATCAAAAGGATTAGTGCATCATTATCGCAGTCGAATCTTATCTCTTTTAGTAGTTGGGTACTTCCACTTGTAGCTCCTTTTCTCCAAAGTTCGGATCTTGATCTACTCCAATAATGAACGTTTTTAGTTTCAAGAGTTTTTGTCAAGGATTCTTTATTCATCCAAGCAAGCATAAGTATTGATCCGTCTAGCCAATCTTGTGCTACTGCNGGGATTAATCCATTATTATCAAAGTGTAGATCTTCTATCGAAAAATTAGTTGAATAAGCCATTATGTTCGGTATGCTAATTCCTGCTCAATGTGTTTTATTAAAAATATCCTAACAGTTAATTGATGTATATTCATTCTCTGAAATTTTCATGCAGTAAAAGTTATGAGGATTTTCCCTGTTCACATAGGCAATGGAACCATGAAGGCCACTGCAGATTTGTACATGGATATTCAAGATCTTTTACCTTTTGGTTTACTGCAAAAAAATTAGACCTAAATGGTTTTGTTGTGGATTTTTCAAGTCTAAGACCTCTTGAAAATAGACTAAAGGAGCAATTTGATCATACTTTTTTGATAAATAAAGATGACCCCTTAATGAATTATTGGAAAGAATTAAATGACTTAGATGCTTTAGATCTGAGAATTATGGACAATGTGGGAATGGAGTTTAGTTCTGAATTAATCTGGAGATGGGCTAATGAATACTTGAAGGATAAGGATAAGGGAAGAACATGTTGTTGGAAAACAGAATCAAAAGAAAATAAATCTAATAAAGCATGTTATGAGGAAATTCCAGTTTGGTTCAAACCTTAGATTTAAAGTTGTTAAATTTGTAGTCATATAGATTTCTTTTATTTATATATTTAATCAACAATTATCTCTCCATTAACCTGATAAATNTTNATTTCGTCTTTATTAAGGTAGTGATTATTCAAAATATTATTTGAAATTTTTGTCTCAAGTTGTTTTTGAATAATTCTTTTTAAAGGCCTTGCACCATACGCATGATCGAAACTATCTTCGACAAGTTGGTTAATTGCTTCATCCGTAATTTTGAATTTTAAGTTTTTTTTGTTAAGTCTTTTTTCTAAATTTTGAAGTTGGATTTTTGCAATTTCTTTTATCTCGTTTAATTCTAAATTGTTAAAAATAACTATTTCATCAAGTCGATTTAAAAACTCAGGCTTGAAAAATTTTTTAAGTTCATTATCTACAACTTTTTTAATTTCATTTGTATCTTCTTTTCTAACTGATAGATCATTTATTGATTGACTTCCTAAATTACTTGTGAGAACAATGATTGAATTTTTGAAATTGATTGTACGACCCTGACCATCAGTAATAATTCCATCATCAAGAACCTGTAAAAGAATATCTAAAATATCTTTGTGTGCTTTTTCTATTTCATCAAGAAGTATCAACGAATAAGGACTTTTTCGCACTGCTTCAGTTAATTGACCGCCTGATTCGAAACCTAAATATCCAGGAGGGGCACCTATGATTTTGCTAACTGAATGCTTTTCCATATATTCAGACATATCCAGTCTTGTAATTGAGGAATTTGAATCGAATATAATTTTTGCTGTCACTTTACTCAGTTCTGTTTTCCCAACACCAGTTGGACCTAAAAAGAGGAAACTGGCTAATGGCTTGTTTGGATCATTTAGTCCAGTCCTCGATCTCTTAATTGAATCTGCAACAGCTCTAATTGCACTTTCTTGACCAATGATTTTTTCTTTAAGGGTCGACTCTAGGCTTAAAAGCTTATCTTTTTCTGACTGGTTTAAGTTTTGAACTGGAATTGAGGTCCACTTTGAGACAACTTCTGCAATATCATCAAAAGTCACCTCTTGCCTTAAAAGACTTGTCACTCCATTTTTTTGAGAATTAACAAGGGACTCACTTTTTTCTTTTAATTTTTTTTGTAAAGAATTTAAAGTCCCAAATTCCAATTCTGCTGCTTTATTGAGGTCGAAATTCCTTTTAGCTTGATCTATTTGTAATTGTATGGATTCAATTTCTTCTTTTATGGTGCTAATCTCATTAATTTCATCTTTTTCTTTTTTCCATTGAGCGCCTAATTCTTCCTGTCT
>FUFK010065812.1_pt1 | contig 19872 bp, 19 predicted proteins | sample 1021851 | NCBI WGS metagenome assembly FUFK01 (sample SAMEA51879418, study PRJEB19060) | metagenome
ACTACATTTCGATCAGGCTTGAAAAGCAAACGGGATGAGCCGTGTTATAGATGCCTTTTTCCAACCGCTCCACCGGCAAATAGNAGTAATAGATGTGAGGATGTTGGGATACTTGGCTCTGTTGCAGGTGTTATGGGTACACTCCAGGCAACCGAGGTTTTAAAAGAAATCATTGGTTTGGGTGAGAGCATGTCGGGAAAATTGTTAATTTTTGATGCGATGCATATGCAGTTCAGAAAAATACGATATAAAAGACGTTTAGATTGCGTATTATGTGGTGATGCTCCTAGCATTAAGGCTATAACCTGAGAAAAAAAAAGAGATTTTCCATATGCGGTATGCAATAACAAGATGCTCCTTGTGTATTTTACTTATCGCTATGCCTGTAATAGCGAAAGCGGATTTGGGCAAAGAAACCGGATTGCGCGTTCCTCGTTTTGTTTCAATGAATTCTGCCAAAGTGAATGTGCGGGCTGGGCCGGGTACGAGGTATCCAATAAAGTGGGTTTTTCAAAGAAAAACTTTACCGGTTCAAATTGTTGCAGAGTCCGACACATGGCGAAAAATAAGAGATTTTGAGGGAATAGAAGGGTGGGTTCATCAGCGTATGCTCTCTGGGCGCAGGCGTGCAGTAGTCACCGGTGCGATACAACAATTAAAGAAAGAGCCCCAAGAGACAGCAAAAACAGTAGCTTTGTTGGAACCTGGCGTCATTCTGCGCCTTGAAAAATGTTCTGGTGCGTGGTGTTTAGTCGAAGGTGGATCATACGAAGGTTGGATTGGACGGCAAAGTATATGGGGTGTGGATGCCAACGATTAAATGGCTGCACTTTGATACAACTCTTGTTCAACTAAATAAAATCTTTTAGCAGAGCCTCTCTTGTCTTACCTTGAATTTTGGCACTATGTCCATATTCAGGATGCTCAATAGATAAGGTAATTGACGTGTCTTTTTGTTTTATCAAATCGAGTTGACGGGAAGAAAGCTTGAAATGTAAGAATTGAACAGAAGAGGCTTTGCCTTGTGCGCTCGTTCTATCAACATCAGTCTCAGCGTCAGCCTTGATTTTATCTTGGCCGACCTCCAGGAAGCACATTTCCTCTACGCCGCCTAATTTCATTAACAAGTTCTTCCGTCGAGCGGGGTCATCTATCTCAAACATTAAAGTAGCTACTAGCTCGTCTCCTTGGGGGATCAGTGGGTTATATGCTTCAAGTTCGTCATTTACCTGCTCGTCTCCCCCTTTTTCTATAAAGAGCATTTCGTGTATCTGCCACCACATTGTGTCATAGCTTTCAAAGTAGAAAGTTGCATCTGGGCCAACAGGGACCCTTCTATGCTTCTTTATCTCGGTTATTTCTGTTCTTTTTGTCTTCCGTATGGCCGCAAAGTCATTGAGGTCTAACACGTCTTTTTTTTCAATTTTTCGTGAGTTCATTAATAATAACCCTTATTAGGTAAACAGAATAAATGTTATAGATCATATGCCTTGGCTAGTATCTCTATTGGATGGTTTGCACTTTTTGGTCTCTTGTCTGAATTACCAAGGAAATCTATACCTTGNAGGATGTGCTCGCCAGCGAGAGGGCATCCGGATACGACATATTTGGGGTTCGCTTTTAAAGCTTGCCTAGCTGCTGGTTTCCCAACTTTAATTGCTGTTTTAAAGTTATCCTTCATCATTCCCCATGATCCACCATGGCCGGAACATCTTTCTATAACGTTTAAGGATAAATCAGGAATGAAGTTAAGCATTTCAGCTGATTTTTGACCAAAGTTCTGTGCCCGACTGTGACAAGCTTGATGAAGAGCGACGTTACCATCAAGCGGTTTGAGGCCGGGGGTAAGACCTTCTTTTTTTGCTATGTCTACAACATACTCGTCGATGTCATATGTCGAGGCGGCCAAGGCTTTGACGTCGGCATCGTCTGGTACGATCAGTGGCCATTCAAATTTAAGCATCAGCGCGCACGAGGGTGTCAATGCTATAATATCTCGGCCTTCGTTAATGAAGGTTTTTAGTTCGGCCGCCACTTTCTTGGCGGCCGCGGCTACTTCTTCAATATTCCCATGTTCCAGCTGAGGCATACCACAACAGCTAGGATATGCAACTTGGGTGTCTACACCATTTAAAGCTAAGACGCTTAGGGCAGAGTTTCCAATATCAGGGTTATTATAGTTCACAAAACACGTCGCATAGATTACGGCTTTTCGGCCAAATGCTGGAGCATCTTCGTTAACATCTGGTTTATGCTTTTCCGTCAGACTTACAAACGAATTTTTATGGAATTTTGGCAATGATGCTTCGCGATGAACCTTAGTTGTCGTCTCTAACGCTCCTCTTGCAAGCGAATTTGATGTGTCTGATGCCCAGTTAGCAAGGGGAGACACAGCTCCCAGCAGTTTACCGTTTCTATCAGTTTTTGTGAGTTCTTTGGTTGTTAAGCCGACTTCACCCTTCTTAAATTCGATTGCCCGATAACGGAGCATTAAGTGGGGGAAATCGAGGTTAAATTCGTGCGGAGGAACGTAAGGACATTTTGTAAGAAAACACATGTCACACAGAGTGCATGCGTCAACGATGGGTTTGAAATCGACACTTTCTACGCTGTCAAGTTCGCCCGAGTCCGACTCATCGATAAGATCGAAAAGTTTTGGAAAACTATCGCATAAATTGAAGCATCTGCGGCATCCGTGGCATATATCGAANACTCGTCTTAGCTCTTCATCGAGTTTCTCTTCATCGTAAAATTCTTCTTCTTGCCACAATACGTTGTGCCGCACAGGCGCATCTAAACTGCCTTCTTTCACAGCTTTTCTCCGAATTAATTTGACTAGCTATTACAAAAAATTGGGCGATTTTTTGGTATCTGTCTGTACCGCTCATTATTAGTACGGTTAGTCGAGTGTATTTATGCCAGTGTCGCGTTTTTGGAGCTCATGGCACACAAGCGATAAAAAAGCTGTCGTAGTTTTCACCCACGGCAGCCTTTTTATTCAATTACCGNACTAATTAAACTATTATTCCATGGAGTCGAAAGCCTTTTGAAATCTCCCAGCGTGGCTTTTTTCAGCCTTTGCTAGTGTTTCAAACCAATCGGCGATTTCATCAAAACCTTCGTCGCGAGCTGTTTTCGCCATTCCTGGATACATNTCAGTATACTCATGCGTTTCNCCAGCTATAGCAGCCTTCAAGTTATCGCCNGTNCTGCCGATAGGTTCTCCAGTTGCCGGATCTCCAGTTTCTTCTAAAAACTCTAAGTGGCCATGGGCATGCCCGGTTTCTCCTTCAGCGGTTGACCTAAAGACTGCCGCGACATCGTTGTAGCCCTCTATATCGGCTTTTTGAGCAAAATATAAGTATCTACGATTTGCTTGCGACTCGCCAGCAAAAGCTGCCTTCAGGTTTTCTTCTGTTTTGGAATTTTTNAGATCACTCATTTTTAGTTTTCCCCTACTATTTTCATAACGCTAGAGTTACGACTTTAAAAACATACTCCGCTATATAGGAACCAAAAATGACCAAGTCAAGCAGTTTAGAATTATTCTAAAATTAATTTCTGCTTCTAGGATCNGCCTCTTTGGTTTTCTCCAGTCTGATAGTTATTTCNACTTGATTTACCGTATATTCGGCAGGAATTAGAGGCAAAGAGNCAATCTTGCATTCATCATCTGNCACGTCTANCAACTCCCCTGTTTCTTCAATGTANAAATGATGATGTGNCTCTGTATTAGTATCGAAGTATATCTTTCCTGGTTCTACCAACACTTGTTTGACAATACCTGCTTCTTTAAAGCTATTTAAAGCATTATAAACTGTGGCAAGAGAGATTTTGTATCCTTTGCGTATCGCCTCCGAGTGGAGTTGTTCTGCTGTGACATGCAAGTGGTTTTCTTGGAAAAGAATTTTTGTGAGCGCTATTCTTTGTTTTGTCGGTCGTAGTGCGACTTTTTTTAGCAACTCTATCGCTTTCAGGCTATTCAACATAACTTTTCACACCGATGTTGGATCTATCTCTTAATCTAGCCTNTATAGCNTCTAGCATCTGAGAATTATACCGCTAGATATAGAGTTATTTGGAAGTATTTCAATTGTTTTTTAGGTTATATTTTATTCAGTTTCTGATATTAGATGNTATAGTAAGGTTAGCAAATATATTAGAGTTTTATANTATAGCCCTATGACAGCGCCCAATTTAATGTTGAATTGCGTGTTACTTCTCATCGGCAGAGCAGAAGGGATATGGAATAAAGTGAGNTCAGAACGCAAATTCAGTTTTAACTATGACGACCTTATAGAGTGTGCCAAAGGCCGGCTATTTGGACCAGGTAATGCAAGACTACCTCTCCCACCAATGCTGATGTTTGATAGAATTACCCGAATTTCTGAGAAGGGTGGGGCCAATGGAAAGGGAGAAGTCGAGGCAGAGTTTGATGTAAAACCGGATCTATGGTTTTTCAAGTGTCATTTTGAGAGTGACCCAGTTATGCCTGGTTGCCTGGGGATGGATGGTCTGTGGCAATTATTAGGTTTTACACTTGGATGGCTGGGCGGCCCTGGTTCTGGCAGGGCAATATCTGTAGGTGAGGTAAAATTCAGTGGTCAGGTCCTCCCAACAGCAAAGCTTTTAAAATTTCAGCTTGACCTAAAAAGGGTCATAATGCGCCGCCTGTTTATGGGAATCGCTGATGGGCGGGTCCTGTGTGATGGCGAAACGGTCTTTGAAGCAAAAGATATTAAGGTTGGTTTATTTGCTAATAATGCAAGAGCAGAGGCTATCAGTTAATGCGAAGAGTCGTCGTGACCGGGTTGGGAATTGTTTCAAGTCTTGGGAATAATATTGAGGAAGTCACCACTTCATTGAGAAATGGTACTTCTGGAATAACATACTGTAACGAATATAAGGAAATGGGTTTTCGGAGTCATATTCATGGCTCAATCAAACTAAANCCTTCAGAGTATGTAGACAGGAAAGTGCTTCGCTTCATGGGGGACGGTGCAGCCTACGCTTATATTGCTATGCAACAAGCTATNGAAGACTCGGGGCTCGAAAAAGACCAAGTCAGTAATGATAAAACCGGCTTGATTATAGGCTCTGGTGGTCCTTCGACTTCAAATATGATGACCGCTTTCGATTTAGCTCGTAATAAAGGGCCAAAGCGAGTTGGCCCTTATATGGTTCCCCGAGTAATGTCGAGTACCGTCTCTGCAACTTTGGCTACTTCTTTCCAGATCAAGGGACTAAGTTATTCAATAAGTTCAGCTTGTTCGACTAGTGCTCACTGTATAGGCAATGCTTTTGAAACTATTCAACTGGGTAAACAAGATATAATATTTGCTGGTGGAGGTGAGGAACTGCACTGGACACTTTCTGTACTATTCGATGCAATGGGGGCGCTTTCATCTAAATATAACGAGCACCCAACTTCTGCTTCCCGGGCATATGATGTAGATCGCGATGGATTCGTTATTTCGGGTGGCGGTGGTATCTTAGTGCTTGAAGAGTTTGAGCATGCCAAAGCTAGAGGAGCGAAAATTTACGCCGAATTAGTTGGTTATGGGGCAACTTCGGATGGTGTAGACATGGTTCAGCCTTCGGGCGAAGGTGCTGTTAGGTGCATGAAAATGGCCCTTAGTGGAGTCAAAGAGCCAGTCGATTATATAAACACTCATGGAACGAGTACTCCTATAGGTGATACCAAAGAATTAGAAGCTATTTTAGAAGTTTTTGGAACAGCATCTGCTGTTCCCAATATAAGCTCAACAAAATCGTTAAGTGGCCACTCCCAAGGAGCTGCGGGTGTACATGAATCTATTTACACTCTTTTAATGATGAGAAATAGATTCCTAACAGCTTCGGCAAACATTGAAAACCTTGATCCTGAAGCTGTTGGATTGCCCATTCTTCAAGATTTGAAAGATGACATTGATATAAATATAGCTTTGTCCAACAGTTTTGGTTTTGGAGGGACAAATGCAGTTTTAGTTTATAAGGCANNANACAGCTAGAGAAGAATCATTTGNCCTTTGTGTAACNTGGAGCTTAGCAAAAACAATGACCGAAACTGCATCTAAAGGTGGTTTGATGGAGGGTCGACGCGGCCTGATTATGGGTGTCGCCAATGAGCGGTCTATTGCTTGGAGTGTGGCCTCAGCTTTGGCCAGAGAAGGAGCACAACTAGCCTTTACTTTCCAAAATGAGGCTATATCTAAAAGGGTAAATCCTTTAGCAGCTTCAGTGGGATCTGACTTCACGCTGGAATGTGATGTAGCTAATGATGCTAATCTTGATTCAGTGTTCGTAAAAATCAAACAGATGTGGGGTCACCTAGACTTTGTCGTTCACGCTATCGCTTATTCGGATAAGAATGAACTCAAAGGTAGATATGCCGATACCACTAGGGAAAATTTTCTAGAGACAATGGATATATCCTGCTTTTCTTTCACAAATGTTGCGCGCAGGGCGACGCCTCTTATGGGAAACGGAGGAAGTTTGATAACATTAAGCTATTTAGGATCCGTAAGAACAATTCCAAATTATAATGTTATGGGAGTAGCTAAAGCGGCGCTTGAAGCCAGTGTGCGATATTTGGCGGCCGACTTAGGCCCACGGGGAATAAGAGTAAATGCGTTATCCCCAGGGCCAATGAGAACGTTAGCGGGGTCTGCAATTGCTGATGCGAGGTACGTGTATCGATACTCGGAACATCATTCTCCACTCGCGAGAAATATTGAGAACAGAGAGGTAGGTGATGCCGGCATCTTTCTTGCTAGCAATCTATCTAGTGGAGTAACCGGTGAGGTTCATTATGTAGATGGTGGCATGAGAAGTGTTGGAATACCAAAGCCGGTCTTGTAAAGACAATTGATCCGATCAAAAAATTTTTGGTTCGTCAGTTATGAATGTCCTGATATTTAATTCAGCTAAACGCTCGGCTGTGTCAACATCATTCACAGTATAGGGTATAATGGGAACATCGAAGCTAAGCACTTTCTCTACAGTTGCCCAGCTTTTTAGNAAAGAGATGGCGGGGTGGATCGAGAAACAATCATATAACAATAAATCTGCAGCTAGATCACCATTGAATTTGTCGACTAGTAGACCTCTCGGTGAATTTGGAGATAAATTTTTAAGAGTGTTCAATACTGCGGTATCAAAGCTAGAAAATAAAAGTTTGTTTTCAAAATCGCGCCCAAACTCATTTACAATAGAGAGAGTATGAAAAACAGTGTTATGTATAGAAGCGTTATAGGCCTTAATTTCAAGATTGACCCCCAGATTTAATTCTCGACACAAATTAAGAGCGTTAAGTAATAGCGGTACCTTTTCCCCTTTAAATCTTGCATCAAACCAATAACCTGCGTCTAACGAAGTTAGAGATTTTGAATTAGTGCTTTTTATTTCGCCCGATCCATTGGTAGTCCTATCTAGTGTTCTGTCATGAATTAAAACGGGTACGTTGTCTTCCGTCAATTGAACGTCTAGTTCTACCCAATCGGCGCCGCACCTTGCTGCCTCGTTAATAGCAGCTAAGGTGTTTTCAGGAGCTATGTTCTTAGCCCCTCTGTGTGCAATGAGCCTGGGGAGATGTAAACGCTGCTCCATTAGATTNTGCTAAAACCGTCTCCAAGGTGAAATGTGCTTTGTAAAGTTTTGCTGTCTTCGTCGGTTTATTCTTCAGGCTCGAGATCAGCGCCGGTCTCTTGATCCACAAGCCTCATGCTGAGTTTAACTTTACCTCGGTCATCGAACCCAATTACCTTCACTTTAACTTCGTCGTCAACTTTCACAACGTCGGTTGTTTTATTGACCCTACCTGGAAGAAGTTCGCTTATGTGCACTAACCCGTCTCTTGGACCCAAAAAGTTTACAAATGCCCCAAAATCAACTGTTTTCACAACTTTACCCGTGTAGATCACACCAAGTTCTGGCTCTGCAACAATCGATTTAACCCAATCAATGGCGGCCTGGGCTGCTTCGTTGTCNACGGCTGCAACCTTGATGATNCCATCATCATCAATGTCTATTTTAGCCCCNGTAGACTCACAAATTTCTCGGATAACTTTTCCNCCAGGTCCNATAACATCNCTNATTTTNTCNTTATTTATNGAGAATGTNGTNACTCTAGGGGCNTTGTCNGAAACTGTNTCNCGNCCCTGTCCTATTGCTTTNTCCATTTCGGNNANAATATGTAANCGNCCNTCACGAGCTTGTTCTAATGCTACCTTCATNATCTCTTCNGTTATAGAAGTTATTTTNATATCCATCTGNAANGAGGTGATGCCNGTAGATGTCCCNGCTACTTTAAAGTCCATNTCACCGAGGTGATCCTCATCACCTAAGATGTCAGATAAAACGGCGAAACGGTCGTCCTCTTTTATTAACCCCATTGCAATCCCAGCACATGGTTGCTCTAGTGGAACCCCTGAATCCATCATAGACATTGAGGTTCCGCATACTGTTGCCATTGACGACGATCCATTGGATTCTGTTATCTCCGAAACCACGCGGATAGTGTATGGGAAGTCATCCTTACTTGGAAGCAAGGGCTTTATTGCTCTCCAGGCGAGCTTTCCATGACCAATTTCTCGCCGACCGGCCCCACCCATGCGGCCAGCTTCTCCAACAGAGTAAGGTGGGAANTTATAGTGGAGCATAAAATTTTCACGGTACTCCCCTTCCANCGCGTCAATAATTTGTTCGTCTTGCCCCGTTCCTAAAGTCGTAACAACAAGCGCTTGTGTTTCTCCTCGGGTAAACAAGGCCGAACCATGCGCTCTTGGAAGGACGCCAACTTCTGATTCGATAGGCCGAACAGTTTTCGTATCTCGACCATCAATCCGTTTGCCGGTGTCCAAAATAGAACCTCTGACAATATCGGCCTCCATAGCCTTTAAAACATCGCTAGCAACATTTAGCTCATTTTCTGCTTCGAGAAGTGCTAATCCTTTTTCTTTTGCTGTCATGACTAGCTCTTGACGAGCTACTTTGTCAGCTACTTTGTAGGCCTCTTCGAGATCTTCGCGGATTGCTTCATGAAGTTTATCTTTTACTAGTTGTACTTCTGGTGCCTCTGGTGGAATAGCACGCGGCTCTTTTGCGCAAGCTTCAGCAAGCTCAATTATCGCGTCGATAACTATTTGGTTTGAATCATGTCCAAACATCACTGCACCTAGCATTACTTCTTCGGATAAGCTAGAAGCCTCGGATTCTACCATTAGAACGCCCTCCCGGGTTCCAGCCATAACTAAATCAAGCTTTGAGTCTTTTGTCTCCTCTTGACTTGGATTGAGCACGTATTTGTCGTCTATATATCCAACTCGACATCCGCTGATAGGTCCTAAGAATGGCAAACCAGAGATGGTTAATGCGGCAGAGGCTCCCACTATGGCTACAATGTCCGGGTCGTTTTCCATATCGTGGGATAGCACTGTGCAAACTACTTGTGTTTCATTTCGAAATCCCTTTGCAAACAGCGGCCGAATAGGTCTGTCAATTAGGCGGGATACAAGTGTTTCTTTTTCTGTTGGCCGCCCTTCGCGTTTGAAGAATCCCCCTGGTATTTTACCGGCTGCAAAAGTTTTCTCCTGATAGTTCACCGTTAAAGGGAAGAAGTCTGCACCAGCTCTTGCGCTCTTTGCTCCCACAGCGGTACATAAGACTGTTGTTTCACCTAGGGTAGCTAACACTGCTCCGTCAGCCTGTCTAGCTATCTTTCCCGTCTCCAAAATGAGTTGCTTACCACCCCAATTTAGTTCTTTCCTATATATATCAAACATAAATTATATATCCCTCAAGCTTGGTCCCAGACATCACTGGTTCACTTCAAATTATTTTTAACTACAAATTAAGTAAGCATTATTCGATCTAGCATAGTTCTTAACCTGGCGTTGTGCTTGGTCAAAGAAGCTCCAATAATATTAATATTCCTAGCGTTAAATTGATGTCACTTATCTTGTTTCCAGTGTAACTTAGGTCAGTTTCTAATACGGGAANTTAAACTCCACCCGTCAACTCTGTATTTCCTATTTAGGCACCGTTCATCCTAACGTCTTAGCCCAAGACTTTTGATTAATCCTGTGTACCGCTCGTTACTATTCGAGTTTAGATAGTCTAGCAAACGTCTGCGCTGACCAACCATAACTAGTAATCCACGTCTTGAGTGGAAATCCTTTTTGTGCGTTTTTAAGTGCTCTGTAAGATTGTTTATGCGAGTAGTTAAAATGGCAACTTGCACCTCGGCAGAACCTGTATCGTTCTCTCCTCGCCCGTATGTTTTAACAAGCTCGGCTTTTTCTTGTTGTGTTATCGACATCATTTACTCCGATAATTAGAGGTTAAATATACGAACCGGCTTTAAGTGGTTATCCTGAAAAGTTACAACTGCAAGCAGCTTCCCATTGAAAGTTGCGTAGGCTAGTTTGTTTACCCTTTCAGGCCTCTCGCCTAACCAGTTAGCTTCCTCTGTAACTGAGATAGACTGACCACATCTGAGCCGTTTGGCGCTGCTTTCAGTTAGAGATAATGCCGGGATGTCGTCTAGCGCTCTCTCTACAGGAAGCAGTGCTTCAAATTTGCCGCGACTATGCTCTAATGCGAGCAAGGAATCCAGTAAAATCGAATCTTTTTCATAAAAAGAACCAACTTGTGACCTTCTCAAGGCTACTATATGTCCAAATGTACCTAATNTTAGGCCTAAATCTCTGGCAAGGCTCCTCACATAAAAGCCTTTGCTNGTTGTNNCGCANAACTCNGCATGATCTNGGTCTANGATTTTNAGNAGCTNGATACTCTTTACCTCAACNGTNCTNGCNTTCAACTNNACNGGTTTCTCCTCNCGTGCAAGTTNATAGGCTCTTNGACCATNGACTTTTANNGCNGAATAATTTGGTGGNACNTGNGCAAATTTGCCNTTAAANTTTTGGAGANTATNNATTATAGAANCTTCTGAGGGCCGTTNNTTACTTGTAGCTNTTACNCTNCCATCAGAGTCATTTGTATCTCTATCGTCACCCCAACAAACCGTAAAATGATAGGTTTTATCCGTGGCCATAACGTAAGGGATAGTTTTGGTAGCTTCACCAAGTGCGATAGGAAGAATTCCGGTTGCCAATGGATCCAGTGTTCCTGCATGTCCCACTTTTTTAATAGAATAAAGTTTGCGAATAACTTTTACGATTTGAAAGGACGTAAAACCGGAGGGTTTGTCTATCACAAGCCAACCGTCTTTTGTTAACTCCGGGTGCTCACTTTTCACTGAGCTTTCCAGATATAGCGTGCTGATTAATCTGGTATTTTGGAGATTTAAAAAGTCTGTCAATATGCTGAGAGCTATCAAATGCATTGTCAACTTTGAAAACCAGACGAGGGGTATATTTTAGTGTAACTCTCTCAGCAACGTTTTTTCTTAAGAAGGTTGTTGCCCGTTCTAATCCTTCGAGTGCTTTTTCCTGGTTGTGGCCTCCTAACGGCATAATGTACACGCGAGCTAATTTTAAATCAGGACCCACCTCTACTTGTGAGATCGTGATGGATGTACCTGATAAAGCAGGGTCTCTTATTTCAACTCTCTCAAAGACCTCTACAAGAGCTTTTTTGATTATTTCGCCAACTCTGTACTGTCTTTGGCTAGGTATGCCATCCCTGGCGTCTTCTTGTTTGGTTCGGGCGGCTGACATTAATTAAGTACACCTAAAAGCTAAGAAGCCCCAGCTTCTTTTTGAACGGACTCCAGGGTTCTGGCTATTTCCTTAATTTCGAAACACTCTATAAAGTCGCCAACTTGGAGATCATTATAATTTTCGAAGCCAGCCCCACATTCTGACCCTTCTCTTATATCTCTTACTTCTTCTTTAAAATGCTTGAGTGTTTTTAAAGAACCTTCATGAATGACAACATTATCTCTGAGCAAGCGAACTTGGGCTCCCCTTTTGATACTGCCTTCAGTAACTACACAACCTGCAATTTTNCCAACCTTGCTTATGTTGAAAACCTCTTTAATCTCAGCATTACCAAGGAACTCTTCTTTTAAATCGGGTGAAAGCAGCCCCGTCAAGGCCGCCTTAATGTCATCAATTACATTGTAAATTATCGAATAGTATCTAATGTCAACACCACTAGTTCTTGCAAGTTCGCGTGCCTGTGGATTAGCTCTCACATTGAATCCTATAACGATTGCGTTGGAAGCGGACGCGAGTGTGATGTCAGATTCACTTATTCCACCGACCGCACCGTGTAATACCCTAACAGCAACCGTGTCATTCGAGATACGTTCAAGGCTTGTTCTAATAGCTTCAAGTGAACCGTGAACATCGGTCTTAATTAAAATAGGCAACTCGTCAGCGTGACCGGCTGCGATAGCGGTTAGCATTTGTTCCACTGTTCCTCTGGCACCAGCAGATGCTTGTTTGTTGCGTATCTCGCGTTGCCTATATTCAACGACCTCTCTTGCGCGAGCTTCGTTTTCAACAACGATAAAATCATCGCCGGCTACGGGTGACCCGTTTAGCCCGAGAACTTCAGCAGGGAAACTTGGTCCGCAATCATCTATTCTTTCTCCCCTATCATTGAGCAGTGCTCTTACGCGTCCCCATTCGGCCCCAGCAACAAATATATCACCGATGCATAGTTTGCCATGCTGCACTAGAACTGTAGCTACGCTACCTTTACCTCTTTCCACTTTGGACTCTACGATCGTGCCAGCTGCACTTCTGTTTGGATTGGCTTTTAGTTCTAATATTTCTGCTTGCAGCAAAATAGCTTCCTGTAGCTTGTCTATGCCTTCGCCGGTTTTGGCAGAAACCGGTACTTGAATTACGTCTCCACCTAGTTCCTCGACAACTATCTCGTATTGAAGAAGTTCGGTTTGNACTTTCGAGGGGTTAGCATCAGGAAGATCTATCTTGTTAATTGCTACGATAATTGGGCATTCTGCCGCTTTAGCGTGTCTAATGGCCTCCACCGTTTGATCATTTATGCCATCATCAGCAGCTACAACTAGGACGATGATGTCGGTAACATTCGCTCCACGTGCACGCATTTCGGTGAACGCAGCGTGCCCTGGTGTATCTAAAAAAGTTATTTTATCAGTGGTCTCAAGTTGGATTTGGTAGGCGCCGATATGTTGCGTTATACCCCCGGCTTCGCCAGTTACAACATCTGTCTTTCGCATGGCGTCTAACAGCGAGGTTTTTCCATGGTCTACATGCCCCATAATTGTAACCACTGGGGCTCGCAGTTCTTTGNTCTCCTCTGGATCTACATCAACTTGCAAACCGGTTTCTACATCAGATTCCGATACCCTACGAACCCGATGACCAAATTCACCAGTCACTAGTTCAGCCGTATCTGCGTCGATTACTTGATTTATTGTAGCCATAACGCCCAATTCCATAAGCTTCTTTATGACATCTGCAGCCCTTTCAGCCATTCGGTTAGCTAATTCTTGAACAGTAATTGCATCTGGTACAATAACATCTCGGACTTGCTTTTGAATCTCACCTTGCTCTTCACGAGCTCGTTTCTTTTCTTTTTCCCGTGCCCTTCTGACTGATGCCAGCGATCTTACTCGCTCAACTCCAGAGTCATCCAAAGCTTGGGATATTGTTAGCTTTCCTGAATGTCGTCTCCGCGGCTCGCCCCTCCTACTGGCAGGTACTGCCAATTTCTTTCCATTATCGATTCTTTTCTTATTTGTTTTAGAAGTTTCACTTTCATCTTCTAAAGATTCTTCTTTATAGTCTTCGCCTTGCGTTGCTGACGNTTTTTCAGATGAGCGGCCAAGTTGCCTATTAGAGGTAGCCTTAGCTAATCTTGCCTCTTCCTCTTCTGCTAAACGAGCAGCTTCGAGTATTTTTTGCTCTTCTTCTAAAGCTTTTTCTTTTTCATCTATACTCTCTTGGTTTTCAGTCTGAACCGGCCTCTCAACAGATTTTGCTATTATCTCTTGTGGATTTCTAAAGCTGATTTCTTCTGTGTTTTTTACATCTTCTGTAATCAAGTCAGACTCAATTTGAGTAGTCTCTGTTTCCTTATCAGTCTGATTTTCTTGCTGCTGTAATCCCTCTTTTAAAGCGCGGGTCCGTGCTGCTCTTTCCTCAGAAGTGAGATTTTTTAATGCTTGGNTCTCATCGAGGGGTTGGGTCTCTAGTTTTTGAGCGGCTGGCGCACGTTTTCGTCGACGTTCAACCTGTACGGTTTTTGATCTTCCATGTGAAAAACTTTGTTTGACTTGGCTTGTTTCAATCTTTTTACCTAACGATAAGGTGCCGCCAGAAGAAAGACTTAATTTCTTTTTTCCTTTTTCATCTATCTCAGTCATTGGCAAATACTATCCTTAATCGAAATACTTGATTGTTACTTATACAATACTCTAATTAAAAGCTTTCTGTTTAAGTACATTAAACCGTCATTCTAAATTTGGCCAAACGAAACGACTTATCTCTTAAACTTGACGCCAGACCAATCAAGCCGCTATTACGCTTTTTGACTAATGCGCAGTGAATAAGTCGCTCTCGTCTAAACGAAGTCGCCAGTTCGTAAGCATACAACGACTGTAACACTGGAACAATAGTTATGCTGTCTAGTTTTCGTTTTTCACTTTTTGATCCATCTAAAGCCTCAATTCTTAAAATCACTTCTTTCTTTACCAATGCGGTTTTTACTTTTTCAAATCCCCAGATAAGGAAGCCGGCGCGTCTGCAGAAGCCAATTGTTGAATTGAATTGTTCTACTAGCGCTGTCTCGACATAGCTTATAAAGTTTTCTCTCAAAATGACTTGACATGATGCTGTCTCTGAAAACAAACCTTTCTTGCAAGAGGCCTCTAAAACTTCTCGGGATGCAGTTATCCAAAAGCTCCTCCCTGGAAGGTTATCCATTAAATCTAGAGTTAGCGAATTATCAGGAGCTAATACAAATTTCAGTAAATTTTTACTATCCAGTTTTAAACCGGTTGATAAACAGGTAAATAATTTGGGAGAAGTGATTTTCTTGTTTTCTATAACGACGCCCATTTAAAGGTAAATCTTTACAATAACTGTTGCCGCTATTCCTCAGNGGGCTCGGTTTCTGTCTCGTTATTCTCCTCTGATGCTTCAAACCAATGAGCTCTCGCTGACATAATCAGTTCGTCAGCTGCATTAACATCCAAAATCCCTTCTGGCATGAGCTCTAATAATTCGTCGCTCGCGAGGTCACCCAGGTCATCCACAGTTTTTATATTATTTTCTCCCAGTATGACCATCAAACGGGGCGTAATCCCATCTAAATCAGCCAGGGAGTCAGCAACCCCTAACTCTTGGCGTTTGAGATTGAAACTTTCTTCTTGTGCCTGGCTAAAGCTAATCGCCCTATTGCGCAGTTCCTCTGCTATCGCCTCATCAAAACCTTCTATATGAGCTAAATCTTGTATTTCTGATTCAGCGATTTCTTCAACAGAAATAAAACCTTCGGCAACTAATAGATGAGCAATAACATCGTCTATATCAAGTGAATCAATGAAAAGAGTAGAACGTGTTTTGAATTCTTCTTGCCGTCGCTCGGATTCTTCTGCTTCTGTTAGAATATCAATGTCCCATCCACTTAGAATGGAAGCAAGCCGGACATTTTGCCCTCTCCTCCCAATTGCTAGACTTAATTGTTCATCAGGAACAACCACCTCGATACATTTTTGATCTTCATCTAAAACGACTTTACTAACCTCCGCCGGTGCCAGTGCGTTTACCACAAAGGTGGCAGGATCATCGGACCAAGGTATTATATCTATTTTCTCACCCTGAAGCTCGCCTACTACTGCTTGCACGCGACTTCCGCGCATACCTACGCAGGCGCCAACAGGGTCGATGCTAGAGTCGCTGGATAAAACCCCAATTTTTGCCCGACTTCCTGGGTCTCTTGCGACGGCCATAATCTGTATTATGCCGTCGTAGATTTCTGGAACCTCTTGTTTGAACATTCCTTTCATAAATTCAGGGTGCGTTCTCGAAACAAATATCTGTGGCCCTCTCAGTTCTTCGCGTACATCGTAAATATAGCCCCTTACTCGATCGCCGTTTCTAAATGACTCTCTGGGAAGTAGCTCGTCCCTTCGAATTATTGCCTCAGCTCTCCCNAGATCTAGAGTNACGTTACCNAACTCCACCCNNTTAACGATNCCGTTNACAATCTCTCCAACCNTGTCTTTAAATTCATCAAATTGNCGAGCCCGTTCCGCTTCGCGAACTTTTTGCACTATAACTTGTTTTGCCGTTTGGGCTGCAATTCTTCCAAAGTCGATTGGAGGTAATGGATCTATAATAAAAGACCCAACTACTAAGTTACTATCTCGCTTTTGGGCCTCTTCCAAACTTATTTGAGTTATCTCATCCTCTACTAATTCAACTACCTCGGTTCTTCTGACTAGAGAAATATCGCCTGAGGTTCTATTTATGGTCGCTTGAATATCGTGCTCATTTCCATACTTAGCGCGACCAGCTTTTTGAATGGCCTGTTCCATAGCTTCGATCACTTCATCCCGCTGTATGCCCTTTTCTCGAGCAACTACGTCAGCTACTTGGATAAGTTCTAATTTTGGAGTTGATGATTCTAAAGACACTATCAGTCTCACTTCTTTTTCTGGTTCTAATTACGTTTTATTCACCTTAGGGTGCCAATAACTTGGCGGTTTCAATATCTTGCAGTGAAATATTGATCAGATGGTCGTCCGAGTTAATATCATCTAAACATAGAAACTCTATTCTGTTATCTTTTGTGACGCTTTGAATATTACACCTGATTTTTTTAACAGAATTAATAGGGACTCGTAGTTGGATAAGCGCATCTTTTCCGGTAAACCGTTCATAGTCTTTTAAACTATTCAGTTTTCTTTCTACACCAGGAGAGGAAATTTCTAATGTATATTGATCTGATATAATATCTCCCACATCAATCAGTGTGCTCAACGAGCGGCTAACTTTTTCGCAATCCTTCAAAGCAATATTTTTTCTATCTTTGCGTTCTATCATTATCTGTAGGGTTGGATTTTTTGATCCTAGTATATTCACTTCGACCAATTCGTANTCTAACTGTTCGATCGGTTTTTTTAAAAACTCAATTATATTATCGAGCTGCATAGTAGTGCACTTTCTCGTAAACTAATAGCTAGTAAAACAGGGCAAGTTCGAAACCTTTAGCCGTAAACTGTTTTGTCATAAAAAAATGGGCTAACTGCCCATTCAAATCGAACTCTCTGATTTACCTCGCAATATAGCTGGGTTATTAATCTTTACAAGTAAAATCTTAGCCGGTTGCTAATTAGGTAGCCACAAGATTGCTTTCATAAAATTGGCGTTGGCGTATCACATCTCCGGTATTCTAGAAAAGTCGGTTCTCTTCCTTGCCTAATGGCTTTTTGTTCATAACGAGTTTGTGGCCAATTATTAACTCGACATCGCCAATCTTTTGGGGATTTAGCAAGCCATTGAAAGCCATTAAAATTTTTAAAATGAATGAGAATCCAAGTCAGATAGTTAACGTGGTCAGTCGCAATTCTGAGTTTACCCCTTGGCTTAAGTATGCGGTGAAACTCTGATAATGTTTCATATTGGATTATTCTGCGCTTCGCATGTTTAGACTTTGGCCATGGATCAGGAAAAAGNATGAATATTTTACTTATACAACCATTCGGNAATTTGTTTAGAAATGGTCTTATGTCTTCTGGAAATATTCGAACATTCGAGATGTTTTCTGAGACCAAATGCCTAACTAAGCTTGCTACACCGTTAATGTAGGGTTCGAAACCTAAAAGGCCTATCTGTGGATGAACTTTAGCTTGCCATGCTAAATGTTCTCCGCCTCCAAAACCTATTTCTAGCCATACTTCTTTGGGCTTTACTAAAAAAAAAGTTTTAAAATCAATTTTTTCACTTTCGGTTGCCTCTTCAACCAAAAAGGTGTGAAGGCTCTCCTTGAAAAGCTTATCNAGTTGTGGNCTTAATTTACGNCCNNGACGNCGNCCNCTAAAGGTNGTTTTTTCANNAATNGNGTGTTTTNCCAAAANCCNGNGTTTTTGATCNNGCATTNGNGCTNTTTAGAAACTTTGAAATTCTTGAACTANGTCNAACTTTTCCCAAGTGAANCCACCATCTAGNTCNGGNTCTCGACCAAAGTGGCCATANGCTGCGGTTCTAGCGTATATTGNCTNATTNAANTCAAGNCGTTCCCTNATGCCTCTAGGTGANAAATCGATTTGCGTTTGAATGTANTCNCTTAANTTNACCTCCGAAACATTACCNGTNCCGTNNGTGTTAATGTAGACTGATAGAGGTTTTGAAATGCCTATTGCATAGGAAAGCTGTATGGTGCATTTTTCTGCTAGATCTGCCGCGACAACATTCTTTGCAAGCCATCTGGCAGCATAAGCTGCTGACCTATCTACTTTGGAGGGATCTTTTCCAGAAAATGCACCTCCACCGTGGGGTGCGGCGCCACCATAGGTATCTACAATTATTTTCCTACCAGTTAAACCGGCGTCACCGTCTGGTCCGCCCACGACGAAGCGTCCAGTTGGATTTACATAAAACTCCTTTTCTGGACACATCCAACCCTTTGGTAGTGTTTGCTCAACGAAAGGCCGTACTATTTCTCGAACCTCTGCTTGTTCTAAATCGTCATCGTGTTGGGTGGAAATGACGACTGATGTGGCGCGAATTGGTCTGCCATTTTTATAAAGGAGACTCACTTGGCTTTTTGAGTCAGGCCCTAAACCTGTGATTAACTTACTTCGTCTTGCATCGGCCATTTTTTTTAATATTTGATGGGAGAATTGAATGGGAGCGGGCATAAGAACATCTGTTTCACGACAGGCATAACCAAACATTATCCCTTGGTCACCTGCTCCTTCGTCTTTATTACCCGATGCGTCTACGCCCATAGCTATATCTGTAGATTGCTCGTGCAGTAGGATTGAAATGTCAACATTCTCCCAATGAAAGCCACTTTGCTCGTAGCCGATGTAACGAATTTTTTCTCGAATTTTTTCGGCAATGATATCATTAGTTACGCTGGAGGGTCCTCTTACTTCGCCTGCTAAGATAATGCGATTTGTAGTCGCCATGGTTTCGCAAGCGACTCGACTAGATTTATCTTCCGCGAGAAATAAATCTAGAACTGTATCAGAGATTTGATCACAAACCTTATCTGGATGACCCTCAGAGACAGATTCACTGGTAAAAATATATTCATCCTTAGACACCGAAACCTCCGTTAAGCAAATTTGAATCAACCTTCAAAAAAATTTAAATGGACGCAACCTTTTCATTGCCGTTTTAAACGGGTCGGTCAAGACAAATCAAGCCTAGAGGTCTCTAATGTATTTTGAAAGACCTGTTATTNAAAAATAATTTACCCAAAAGTGTAACGAAAAGAATGAGTGTTGTTATTAAAAGGTAGATGCTGTCACCAATTTTGGTATAGAGGGTTTCTGATCTAAGTGGCTTTATCAGATCTTGATCAACATAACCTGTCTCCCCCAATGCAATCTCCGACAATTTCCTTCCTAGTGGGTCATAAGTAGCAGAGATACCTGTATTTGCGACCCGGATGAGCGGTATTCCTTCCTCTATTGCTCTTAACCTTGCGTGTTCCAGATGTTGATAAGGCCCGGCACTTTTTCCAAACCAAGCGTCGTTTGTGAGATTTATAAGCAGACTAGGCCGTTTATTTGGATCGTCTATCACGCCTTTTGATATTCCGTAGGGGTTAAATGAATCATTTAAATTCCTTGACTCAATTTTTCTTGCAGGTATTCCAACATAGGTTATGTTTTCAGGTACATCTTTTAAAACAACAGCATTTGCCCCAATTCTTGAGTTTTTTCCTCGANTATCANNT
>FUFK010039087.1_pt1 | contig 19869 bp, 16 predicted proteins | sample 1021851 | NCBI WGS metagenome assembly FUFK01 (sample SAMEA51879418, study PRJEB19060) | metagenome
TTGAGTATTTTACTCAATTTCTCTAACCCAAATATTTCTAAATGAAATCTGAGAACAACAGTGATTTTGTAGAGCAATTGGACCATCACCATGTGATATATTCTTAGGTGGTCCTACATTTTCAGTTGTTCCTAAAATTTCTACATGATTGTGAATTAAAACACCATTGTGAAATACAGTAAAATATCCTGATTTAATTTTTTTTCCATCAGAATTAAACTTAGGAGCATCAAAAATAATATCATATGATTGCCATTCTCCAGGTTTTCTAGATGCATTAACAAGTGGAATATATTGTTTATAAACAGAGCCTGCTTGTCCATTTACATAAGTTGGTGACTTATAACTATCTAAAATTTGAATTTCATATCTACCTTGTAAAAAAACTCCACTATTAGATCTTTTTTGATTAGTAAATGATGTATCCTCACTGGTTTTCCACTCCACGTGTAACTGAACTGAGCCAAAATTTTCTTTTGTTTCGATTCCGCCTGTGTCATCAAATACAACTGTCACTGATCCGTCTTTATTAATTTGCCATTCACTTTTATCTTTTCCCCATCTCGGCTTCCATTTTGATAAGTCAGATCCATCAAACAAAATGATGGCATCAGTTGGTGGTGCTGAATCAGAAATTGTATACACTTCCTCNGGAACAGGACCCCAAATTTCNGTATCTTTTGCTTCTTGACAAGTAACTAATACAGGAANAAATAAAAAAATTAAATCTTTTAATCTCACAATCCAAGGAGTTTTTTGATTTGTTCTTTATCTATTTCAGAGCCAGCAAAATCGTCAAATGATTTTTCTGTAACTTCAATAATGTGATCNGTTATGAATTTAGAACCTTCTTTTGCNCCCTGTTCAGGGCTTTTTATACAACATTCCCATTCCAAAACTGCCCATCCATCAAAGCCATATTGACTTAATTTTGAAAAAATTGACTTAAAGTCAACTTGACCATCACCAGGCGATCTAAATCTACCGGGTCTGTCTTTCCAGTCAAGATATCCTCCATACACGCCAGCTTTCCCCGATGGATTAAACTCAGCATCCTTAACGTGAAACATTTTAATGTGATCTTTGTAAAAATCAATAAACTGTAAGTAATCTAATTGTTGTAGTACAAAATGGCTAGGATCATACAAAATTTTTGCTCTTGAGTGATTATTTGTAGCTTTTAAAAACCTTTCATAAGTAACTCCGTCGTGAAGGTCCTCTCCTGGATGAATTTCATAACAAATATCAACACCTTTACTATCTGCGTGGTCTAATATGGGTTTCCATCTTTTTGCTAATTCTTTAAATCCTTCTTCAACTAAACCCGATGGTCTTTGTGGCCATGGATAAAAAGTATGGAATAGCAATGATCCTGAAAATGAAGCCATGGGAGAAATTCCTAAAAAATTACTAGCGTTGATAGCATCAATCATTTGATCAACAGCCCATTTTGTTCTTTCCTTAACATTACCATGAAGATTTTCTGGAGCAAATACATCAAACATTAAATCATATGCAGGGTGACTTGCCACTAATTGACCTTGAAGATGGGTTGAAAGCTCACTTATTTCCAACCCTTGATCCTTCAAGATTCCTCTTACTTCATCACAATAATCTTTACTTGAACCAGCTTTTTTTAAGTCAAAAATTCTAGCGTCCCATGTTGGTATTTGAACAGCTTTATAACCAAGATTTTTTGCCCATTTCGCAATATCTTTCAAATTATTGAAAGGTTTATCATCGCTACAAAACTGAGCCAAAAAAATTGCGGGACCTTTTATTGTTTTCATTTAAATTAATTTTTCAAGTAATTTCTTTGTAGCAATAATCCCTTCATCTTCACTCAACCTATTGCCTTCAAATTCAATCCCAATATAACCCTTGTATCCTGCATCTTTAACTATATCAATCATTTTAGAATAATCTATGCTTGTCTCGTGTCCATTATCATCAAAGTGATAGGATTTTGCACTAACCGCATGAGCATATGGCATTAATTCTTTTACTCCTTTATAAATATCATACCATTTAGCACAAAGTCTAGGACTACCGTCGATACAAAAATTACCGAAATCAGGGAGAGTTCCACAATTATCAATATTTACCTTGCTCATGACATTTGCTAAATACTTTCCATTTGAGGATAGACCTCCGTGATTTTCAACAACAACATTTAAATCTTTATTGTAATTACTTAAAACAGAAAGTGATTTCACTGAATTTTCTGTCCATTTCTCTAGATTATCTTCGCCGCTTAAGTTTACTCTCATTGTTTCACATCCAAGTTTGTATGAAAAGTCAATCCATCTTTTGTGATTATCAATTGCTTCAAGTCTTTCTTTATTATTGCTTGATGCTAAAGATCCCTGGGAATCAATCATTATCAAAACATTATCAACTCCATAATCTTGAGATCTTTTAAGCAATTCTTTTCCCAGTTTACTCATTGACATTTTTTCAAGAGTATCAGTGTGATTAGTATATAAACCAGAAACATATTCAATTGCATTAATTCCAAATGACTTTGCTTTTTTAGCAAAATCAAGCGGAGACAATTTACCAGATTTAATAGCTTTATTTAAAGACCACTGAGCTAATGAAATTTTAATATCCTTTTTACTGTTTATAGATTTTGAAAATATTTCGGTTGGTACCAAACCTATAAGACTACCAAAGGCAGTTATTTTAGTGAAATTTCTTCTTTTCATAAGAGTAAGTTAATTGTTTTAATAAATATAGTTATTAAATTTTCATTCAAAAAACTATAAAAATTATAAAGAGTGAATTTTTTCGGTATGTGTTTTGTATTGGACATATGAATTGTAAATTTGAAAAAAAATAATTATGAAAAATTTATTATATCTACTTTCAATTACCTTATTAATTGGATGCGGTAATGAGCCTAAAAAAGAGAAATTTTCATATGAAAGAGTTAAAGAGGAGCCTGTTGAGCAAGTATCTTCAGATGCATTAATTTTAAATTCTAATGATCAAATGCTTTTTGATAAAAGCTTATTAAAAGCGAATGCTGGTGAGGAAATTACATTGGTATTAAACCATACTGGAAAAATTGCAAAAGAATTTATGGGCCATAATTTTGTTCTTCTCAAAAATGATACGGATGTTGATGACTTTGCACAGAGAGCTATGCTTGCTAAGGATAATCAATACATTCCTGAAGGTGATGAAACTATAGCTTATACTAGCATGATAGGTGGAGGTGAATCTGATAGAATAACATTTACTGTAGATGAACCAGGTACCTATGTCTATATATGTACATTTCCTGGACACTACCAAATAATGAGGGGGGACTTTATAGTAGAATAATGAAATTCAACACTAAGACAATACACGGCGGACAAATAAAAGAAAAAGCTTATGGTGCTGTAATGCCACCAATTTATCAAACTTCTACATATTCACAGAAAAGCCCTGGAGAACACAGTGGTTATGAATACAGCCGAACCCAAAACCCAACCAGACATGCCCTAGAAAGATCTATAGCTAGCTTAGAAAATGCTAAGTATGGTCTAGCTTTTAGCTCAGGACTTTCTGCTATTGATGCTGTAATGAAATTGTTTTCACCTGGTGATGAAATCATTTCAACTAATGACCTGTATGGTGGCTCTTATCGTCTTTTTAATAAGATTTATGCAAAATTTGGATTAAAATTTATTTTCACTGATCTGAGAAATCTTAAGCAAACTGAAAAATTAGTTACTAATAAGACAAAATTAATTTGGGTAGAAACACCAACAAACCCAATGATCAATATAATTGATATTAAAGGTCTTTCGAAAATTTGTAAATCAAACAATTTACTACTGGCAGTGGACAATACATTTTCAACTCCTTATTTACAAAAGCCTATGGATCTTGGAGCTGATATTATAATGCACTCTGCAACAAAATTTTTAGCAGGTCATAGTGATGTAATTTTAGGATTACTCGCTTTATCAAACGATGAATTAGCTGAAAAATTATATTTTATTCAGAACTCCAGTGGTGCAATTTGTGGACCCATGGATTCGTTTTTAACGCTTAGAGGAATAAAAACCCTGCATGTAAGAATGAAAAGACATTGTGAAAATGCAAAAGTAATTGCAACCTTTTTAAACAATCATAATAAAGTTGACAAGGTCTATTGGCCAGGTTTTGAGAATCATTTAAACCATGATGTCGCAAAAAGTCAAATGAGTGATTATGGTGGAATGATTTCGTTTACTTTAAAAGGTGATTTTGAGCTCGTTAAAAAAATTACAAGTAGTTTTAAGGTTTTTACGTTAGCTGAATCACTTGGTGGCGTAGAAAGTTTAGTTAATCATCCAGCAACTATGACTCACGCTTCTATCCCAAAAGAAGAAAGAGATAAAATTGGTATTGCTGATAATTTAATAAGATTAAGTGTTGGTATTGAGGATATATCTGACCTTGTTGATGATATTAAGCAAGCAATTAATTAATTATGCCTATTTTTATCTAAATCCCTGTAAATGAATAAAATAATTCATGATTTTATTAAAGAAATAGATAGTAGAAATTCTCACGAGCCAGAATTCATGCAAGCTGTAAGAGAGGTTTCTGAAGATCTAATTCCATATATAGTCGGTCAGAAGATATATCATGGTAAAAACATTCTCATGAGAATGATAGAGCCTGAAAGAGTGGTTATGTTTAGAGTTAACTGGATTGATGATAGTGGAGAAATTAGAGTAAATAGAGGATACAGAGTTGAAATGAACTCAGCAATAGGTCCATACAAAGGAGGTTTGAGGTTCCATCCAACGGTTAACTTAAGTATATTAAAGTTCTTAGCGTTTGAGCAAGTGTTCAAAAATAGCCTTACTACATTACCAATGGGAGGTGGTAAAGGTGGTTCTGATTTTGACCCTAAAAATAAATCTGATGGGGAGGTTATGAGGTTTTGTCAAAGTTTTATGACTGAGCTTTACAGACATATTGGTCCAAATACTGATATTCCAGCTGGTGATATTGGAGTTGGAGGCAGAGAAATTGGTTATCTATTTGGTCAATATAAAAGGTTAAAAAATGAATTTACAGGTGTTTTAACAGGTAAAGGTGTATCATGGGGAGGTTCTTTAATAAGACCCGAGGCAACAGGATATGGAACCGTATATTTCGCTGAAGATATGCTAAACCACATTGGTGATAGTATTAAAGGAAAAACTGTAACTATTTCAGGATCTGGAAATGTAGCTCAATATGCTGCTGAAAAATGTATTCATTTAGGCGCAAAAGTTTTAACTATGTCAGATTCATCTGGATATGTTTATGATAAAGATGGAATTAATGAGGAAAAATTGAATTATATAATGGATATTAAAAATAATAAAAGAGGAAGAATCTCTGATTACATCAAAAAATATCCTAAAGCTGAATTTAAAAAAAATAAAACCCCTTGGGAGGTTAAATGTGAAATTGCTTTACCATCTGCCACTCAAAACGAATTGAACGGTGATGATGCAAAATTACTAGTAAAAAATGGTTGNATTTGTGTTGCTGAGGGAGCAAATATGCCTTGTAATTCTGATGCAATAAAAACTTTTAAATTCAATAAGGTTTTATTTGCACCAGGGAAAGCATCTAACGCAGGTGGAGTTGCAGTTTCTGGGCTAGAAATGGCACAAAACTCACTAAGATATTCATGGTCGAGAGAAGAAGTTGATGAAAAACTAAAAGAAATTATGATTAAAATTCATAAAAAATGTTTGAAGCATGGTAAGACCAAAGACTACATTGATTACGGTAAAGGAGCGAATATTTCTGCATTTATCAAGGTTGCTGACGCAATGTTAGCTCAAGGAGTTGTTTAATCTTTTGCAATGCTTGCAAACACTGAAGCTATAATATTAGGTTATATAAATTATTCAGAATCTAGCATAATTTTAAGAGCTTACACTAAAGATTTTGGATATAAGTCATTTATCATAAGGGGAATAAGAACCAAGAAAAAGAAAAAGATTACTTTAGGTCAGCTTCAGCCTCTAACAATTTTAGATATTGAATTCAATAATTCAAAAAATAACAATATCTCATATCTAAAATCAATAAAAATAATTGAAACATTTACATCCATTAATTCTGATATTATTAAAATTAATATCTCTTTATTTTTATCAGAATTTCTTTCTAAAACTTTAACAATTGATATAAAAAATAGTGAGTTATTTTTATTTATTAAGCAAAGTTTACTTTGGTTTGACAACTCTAACAATATCTCTAATTTCCATTTACTTTTCATTCTTAAACTCACCAATTATTTAGGAATAACTCCAAAATTTTCATCTGAAAAAGTTTCATTTTTTGATATTGAAAATGGAGTTTTTACGGATGCTCCAACATCCTCAAGCTATTTTAAAGGACAAGTAGTTAAGGATTTACAGAGTATTTTGGGCATAAAATTTGATTATAATAACAATGTTCTAACAAACGTTAACCAAAGAAAAGACATGTTAAATTTTTTGATTTCCTATTTTGAATTTCATGTTCCAGGTTTTAAAAAACCAAAATCTGTAGATATTTTAAATGAAGTATTTTCTTAATATATTTTTTTTAATAATACTTAATTTCTTTTGTTCTGAAGTTGTATCCCAAAAAATTACAATTGTTGATTCAACCAGCGGAAGACCTATAAGGGCAGTATTGGTTTTTGATTCTGAAAAAATAAATAGGACGGTTTCTAATAGAAATGGAACAGTTTATTTAAACAGCTTTAAAGATTCTGATTCAATTATTTTTGCTCATATAGTTTACCAGAGAAAAGCTTTACCTTACAAATCGCTAAAAGATGGTGATAAAATAATTTTATCTCCCAAAGCTTTAGGTTTAAATGAAGTGGTTCTTTCTGTTTCAAGAAATGTGCAGAATGTAGCGACTCTTTCAAGGAAAGTTTCTGTTATAAATAGAAACAGTTTTAACTTAGATATACCAAGAAATACAGCTGAAATGCTATATCATGGTGGAGGAATTCATGTACAAAAATCGCAAAGTGGTGGTGGTAGCCCTTTGATACGAGGCTTTGAGGCCAATCGAGTTTTATTGGTTATTGATGGTGTAAGAATGAATAATGCTATATATAGGTCCGGTCATGTACATAATGCTATTTCTATTGACGCTAACTCACTGGAAAGGACTGAAGTGATATTTGGCCCATCGTCCGTAGGATATGGGTCTGATGCCCTTGGTGGCGTAATTCATTTTTACACAAAAACACCAANGCTTAATAAAGATGAGTTTTTTGATTACAAGAAATCAATTTCTTATAACTTGAAAGATCAATCAAAAGTCAACAATTATTCCCTTGAATTGAGTACAAAAAACTGGGCAAGCTACACAAGTTATACAAAGTCCGATTTTGGTGATGTTCATATGGGAAAGGTTAGAAATCACGGATATAACGACTGGGGTTTAGTAAATTACTACTCAGAAAATATTAATGGTAAGTTTTTTGAAAATCAATCTGTAAATAACAATCCTAANTTACAAAGGAACACAGCCTACAAACAAAAAGACTTTATTCAAAAATTTAATTTTAAAATATTTAAAACTGCAAGACTGATTTTAAATTTTCAGTTTTCGGAATCATCAAACATAAATAGATTTGACAAACTGAGTGAAAAAAATGAAGATGGAACATTAAAATTTGCAGAATGGTATTACGGACCACAAAAAAGATCCTTTATTTCCTCTAAACTTAGTTTTCAACCTAAAAAATTATTTGATAGAGCAGATATAATATTTGCATTTCAAAAAATCGACGAAAGCAGAAACAAAAGAAAATTTGGTTCAAACTTATTGAATATACAAGATGAAAATTTAAATGTTTTCTCTATAAACTCTGATTTTTTCAAAAGANTTGATANACAAAAATCAATAGNATATGGTTTTGAGTTAGCAAACAATCAATTAAACTCTAATGGATTTGAATCTATGATTAATTCTGACTATTTGAATAGTTCTTTGTCTAGGTATCCAAATGATGGTAGTAGCTATAGATCACTAGCTGGATATTTCAACTATAAAAAATTTATTAATGCAAAAACCAATTATGATATTGGATTAAGAATTTCAAATATTAGTATTAAAGCAAATTGGGATTATAATTTTTTTGACTCTGACTATGATGACAAGTATGATACATTATTTTTTCAACAATTTGATGGACTGGAAATGACTAATTCATCTGTAACTGGAAGTTTAGGAATTGTACATCGAATGAATGATTTTAATAAATTATCATTAAATATTTCAAGTGGATTTAGATCTCCAAATATTGATGATATTGGTAAAATAAGAGAAAATTCAGGAATTCTTAATGTGCCTAATACAGAATTAAAACCTGAATATGTTTATACTCTAGATTTTGGTTGGTCAAAGTACAATAAAAACTTTAGAACTAATTTCAATATTTATTATACAATTTTAAATGGAACTATAGGTCGTGATTATTACATGGGAGATAATAACAGAATTTTATATGATGAGGAGTTAGTTCAAACTATGGCGAATTTTAATTTAGGTAATTCTAACATTTATGGTGGAAACTTTGATTTTAAAACTAGAATTTTAGATAATATATTAATAAATGGTAGCATAACATATACAAAAGGTTCAAACTTAAAAGATATGCTACCAATGCCTTCAATTCCTCCTCTTTTTGGTAATATTAAGTTTAAAATAATTAATGAAAAATCGCAGTATCAATTATCTTACAGGTTCTCTAGTTCAAAAGACCCATCTACATACAGTATCGGAGGAGAGGACGGTCTGGATGAAACACCAATGATAATAGACTCAAACGGAAATATTCAGTATTTAGGTATGCCGTCGTGGGGTGTTTTTCAATTATCAAGCTTATTTAAAACAAACCTTTTAAAAAGACCAATTGATTTTAAGATAATTCTAGACAATATTTTTGATATTCATTACAGAGAATTTGCATCTGGAATTTCATCCCCAGGAAGATCCTTAAACTTGGTAGCTATTTTCAATTAAGTCCTGTTTATTATCCATAAATTACATTAAAATTAATTACTTTCGTTTTTTGATTTTTTATGTCATTTAAAGAATATAAAACATTAGATCTAATTAAGGTTTCTGACCATATTTCCTCTTTTTGGAAAGTTGACAAAACGTTTGAAAAGAGTATTTCCAGTAGAGATAAAAAAGAATTCATTTTTTATGAAGGGCCTCCCTCTGCCAATGGAATGCCAGGGATTCACCATGTAATGGCTAGAGCAATTAAAGATATTTTTTGTAGATACAAAACATTAAAAGGCTTTAAAGTTAATCGAAAAGCTGGTTGGGATACTCACGGACTTCCNATTGANCTTGGTGTAGAGAAAGAATTAAATATTTCNAAAGAGGATATTGGGTCNAAAATTAGTATTANNGATTANAATGAAGCATGTAAAAAAGCTGTGATGAAATACACTGATGTATGGAATAATCTNACAGAAAGAATTGGNTATTGGGTAGACATGGAAAATCCATATATCACTTANAAGTCAAAATATATTGAGAGTGTATGGTGGCTTTTAAAAAACCTGCATGATAAAAAATTAATTTACAAGGGNTATAGTGTTCAACCATACTCTCCTAAAGCTGGAACGGGGTTAAGTTCACATGAACTAAATCAACCAGGAACATATCAAGATATTACAGATACAACTGTAACAGCTCAATTTGAATGCTTAGATGAATCAATCCCCAATTTTTTAAAAAAATACTCCAAAATTTATATTCTTGCTTGGACTACAACCCCATGGACATTGCCATCAAATACAGCATTAACAGTTGGAGAAAAAATCGAATATTGTTTAATTAAGACATATAATTTATATACACATCAACCAGTAAACGTTGTATTAGCAAAAGAATTAATTACTAAAGTTTTTAAAACAAACTTTAAAGAAGTTTCAAACCATGATGAATTGATTTTTAACAACGATAAAGAAATTCCATATATAGTTGCGGAAACTTTTTTAGGTAAAGATATTGTTGGAATGAAATATCATCAAATATGGGATGATTCTCCTCTGCCAAATGATAGTCCAGAAAATGCATTTAGATTGATTTCAGGTGACTTTGTAACTACTGAGGATGGGACTGGAATTGTACATACAGCACCAACATTTGGCGCTGATGATGCTATTGCAGCAAAAAATGCTAAACCAGAGGTTCCTCCAATGTTAATTAAGAACAAAAGTGGGGATCTTGTTCCACTTGTTGACCTACAGGGAAAATTTGTGAAAGAATTAGGATTTTTGGGTGGAAAATTTGTCAAAAATGAGTATTACGAANANGGTAAAGCACCAGAACGTTCAGTTGATGTTGAAATCGCAATCAAATTAAAAGAGGAAAATAAAGCCTTTAGAGTTGAAAAGTATACTCATAGTTATCCAAATTGCTGGAGAACTGATAAACCAATTCTTTATTATCCTCTAAATTCTTGGTTTATTAAAGTAACCGAAAAAAGAGAAGAGTTAATTGCCCTAAATAATAAAATTAATTGGAAGCCTAAGTCAACTGGGGAAGGAAGGTTTGGGAATTGGCTGAATAATGCTAATGATTGGAATTTGTCTCGATCCAGATTTTGGGGTATACCACTACCAATTTGGGTATCTGAGGATGGTTCAGAAAAAAAAGTGATAGGCTCAGTTAAACAATTAATTGAAGAAATTAATCATTCCGTTTCATCTGGTAATATGAAAAAAAATCCATTTGAAGATTTTGAGTTGGGTAATATGACTGATGAAAACTATGATAAAATTGATTTACATAAACACACCATTGATGAAATAGTTCTTACCTCATCATCCAATAATAAAATGTACAGAGAATCTGACTTAATTGATGTTTGGTTTGATTCTGGCTCAATGCCTTTTGCTCAATGGCATTATCCATTTGAAAATAAAAATTTTATAGATGATAATAAATTTTTTCCTGCTGATTACATTGCAGAAGGCGTAGATCAAACTAGAGGATGGTTTTACACATTACATGTAATTAGTACGCTTGTTTTTGGTTCAAATTCCTATAAAAACGTTATTTCNAATGGTCTAGTGCTTGATAAAAATGGACAGAAAATGTCAAAACGATTAGGTAATGCAGTAGACCCATTTGAAACATTGGATAAATATGGCCCCGATGCCACTAGATGGTATATGATTTCTAATTCAAATCCTTGGGATAATCTAAAATTTGATATAAGTGGAATTGAAGAAGTTCGAAGAAAGTTTTTTGGTACACTTCACAATATTTATTCGTTTTATAGTTTGTATGCAAATATTGATGGATTTAAAGACAATGAAANAAATATTGATTACAAAGACAGATCTGAGCTTGATAGATGGATAATTTCTGAACTTAATTCATTAGTTAGAGATGTAAGTGATTCTTATGAGAATTATGAGCCAACAAAAGCTGCAAGATCAATCTCATCCTTTGTTCAGGATAATCTTAGTAACTGGTACGTTAGACTTTCAAGAAGAAGATTTTGGAAGGGGGAATATAATGAAGATAAAATTGCAGCATTTCAAACCTTAAGTGAATGTTTAAAGAAAGTTGCTATTTTATCATCGCCTATAAGTCCATTTTATATGGACAATCTTTTTCAAGATTTAAATATGAATAATGATTCTGTTCATTTAACAACTTTTCCCAATTATTCCGAAGTACTTGTTGATGAAGAATTAGAACAAAAAATTAGAAAATCTCAAGAAATTTGTTCTCTAGGATTATCTCTAAGAAAAAGAGAAAAAATAAAAGTCAGGCAGCCATTAAATAAAATTATAATTCCTTTTAGAAATGAGATTGAAAAATCAACTTTGACTGAAATTTCTGAATTTATAAAATCTGAAATTAATGTTAAAGAGGTTGAATTAGTTGGTGACTCATCAAAAATTTTAGTTAAAAAAGTAAAACCAAACTTTAAAGTTCTCGGGCCTAAATTTGGAAAAGATCTAAACTCTGTGATTGCTTTAATAAAAGACCTTAAATCAAGTCAAATTCAAGAACTGGAGGAAAAAAATATATGTGTATTCAATAATATTGAAATTACTTTAGAAGATGTAGAGGTTTATTTTGAAGATATCGAAGGTTGGCAAGTAGCATCTGAAAGTGGAACAACNATAGCAATTGATACAAATATTGATGAAAAATTAAAAAATGAAGGTATTTCCAGGGAATTAGTAAATAGAATTCAAAATATTAGAAAGGATTCAGAATTTAATGTGAGTGATAAAATAATTATAGAGATAGAAAACAATAATTTAATTGAAAAAGCTATTTTTGACAATATTGATTATATTAAAAATGAAACTCTTGCTATTGAGTTAAACTTTAAAGAAGATTTGACTAATGCTCAAGAATTAGAATTTGACGATATAAAAATTAAAATTAAAATTTTTAAAAATTAATAAGATGAAAAAGGAAGACAACTTAGTAGTAAGATATTCTGATAAAGACTTAGGTAGTTTTAAAAAAATCATTGAAGAAAAAATTTCAAAAGCTCAAAGAGACTTAGAGCTTATTAGAAGTGCATACATGAATGATGGTAATAATGGAACGGAAGATACTTCTCCAACATTTAAAGCATTTGAAGAGGGATCACAAACAATGTCTAAGGAGGCAAATACACAGCTCGCNATAAGACAAGAAAAATTTATAAGAGATTTAAAAAATGCTCTGATAAGAATTGAAAATAAAACCTATGGAATTTGTAGAGTAACTGGCAAGTTAATATCAAAGAAAAGACTAAAGCTAGTTCCACACGCTACATTAAGCATTGAAGCAAAAAATAATATCTCTTAGATCTTACATATGAAAATCAATGATTTTCTTTTAAAAATGTGGAATGATTACTGTCAATTAAACCCACACATAAATCAAGTTTTAAATTTAATAAAGGCCAAAGAGCCTAATGAAATTATTAATGACCATATTGCATTAAGAACATTTAATCATAAAAAAATAAATCGACATATTCTCTCTGAGTATTTTTTAAAAAATGGATATAAAGCAGTAGAAGATTTAGTCTTCACAGAAAAAAAATTAAAGGCTACTTATTTTATTCACTCAGACCCTAGTTTACCAAGAATTTTTATTAGTGAGTTATTACTTGAAAATTTTTCTGATTCATTTTGTAATATAATTAATAAAAAAATCGATGAAATTGATATTAAATCAATTTCAGATGCTAATTTTTTAACATCTGGCATTCCATGGTCACCAATTGATTATAAAACCTATAAAAAAATACAAATAGAATCAGATTATGCATCTTGGGTTTTAGCATTGGGTTACATAGCAAATCATTTTACTGTAAGTGTAACAGATTGTTCTTATTTTAAGGATTTAGCACAACTTAATTCTTATTTAAAAGATAATGGCTTTGAGATAAATTCCTCAGGTGGAGAAATCAAAGGGTCCAAAGATCAAGGCCTTGAACAATCTTCAATTATGTCAAAGGAAATAAAAGTTAAATTTTCTGACGGTATTTACAGTGTGCCAGGATGTTATTATGAATTTGCATACCGTTACAACAATTTTAATGGATTTATAACAAAATCTGCTAACCATATTTTTGANAGCACAAATGAAAAATCAAAAGATTAGTCTTTATCGTTGTTTAGCCATCGTTGCTTTGATCTTATTTATTGATCAATTTTTGAAGATTTATATAAAACTAAACTTTCCACTTTCTATTTATGGGCAAGAAGCCATTTTTGATATTGGATGGTTTAAATTATTGTTTATTGAAAATAAGGGCATGGCATGGGGTGCTCAAATAAATGATTTTATACCTTTTTTAACAGAGAAATCTGGCAAATTATTTTTAACTCTTTTTAGAATTATTGCCATAGGTTTTATTTTTTACTGGTTAAAAAAAACTATTTCAGAAAATTCAAGTAAATTATTTAGTATATCATTATCTCTGATATTAGCTGGTGCGATTGGAAATGTTATTGATTCAGTTTTTTATGGATATATTTTTACTGAGAGTTACTTTCAAGTAGCTTCATTTGCCCCTGGAGAGGGTTATAGTTCTATTTTTTATGGAAATGTAGTAGATATGTTTCAATTTCCAATTGCAACATGGACATGGCCATCTTTTTTACCTTGGGTTGGGGGTGATGAATTTACTTTTTTTGAACCTGTTTTTAATATAGCAGACTCTGCCATATCTATAGGTATATTTATAATGCTAGTTTTTAATGGCTCTTTTTTCAAAGAAAATTGAAAATTTTTTCAGGGCTAATGCAATAATCTAATTTTATATCTTTTTCATCAATATTTGTAATAAGTAATTCTGGAGGAAAAAAAGACAAACCAATTTTAATAGTTTTTGAACCTAAATTTTCTAAAAATCTATCATAAAATCCTTTGCCATATCCTACCCTATTACCTTTACTGTCATAAGCTAATAAAGGAACAAATACAACATCAATTATATCGCTATTGATTTGAATACCATTAATAGGTTCAGGTATCCCATATTTATTTTCTTTTAATATAACATCTTCATTCAATAAATAATTCTTTAATGAATAAGTTTTGAAATCTGACTTTGAGATTATAATATTTTTTTGTCTTCCATCTAATATATTTATGATGGGTTTTGTATCTACCTCATTTTTTTTATCAATTGAAAGATATATGTGATAATTTTCATTACTCCAAATATTTAAATCCAAGCAATTATTTGCAATTTTAATGCTCAAATCAAGTATTTTATTTTTCGAAAGTTTTGATCTTAAAGTTTGATACTTTTTTCTGGCAGTAAATTTGTCCATTATATAATTCTAAATAAATAAAATAATTATTTTAGTTAAGTGTCCAATAATACGAATGTAATATTAAAAACTATTCCAGAACAGCCTGGAGTTTACCAATTTCTAAATAAGGATAAAAAAATTATATATGTTGGTAAAGCAAAAAATCTAAAAAAAAGAGTTAAATCTTACTTTCAAAAAAGTATAAAGTCCAGAAAAACAATTAATCTGGTTAAAAATACCAATACAATTGAGCATGTAGTTGTTCAATCAGAATCAGATGCCCTTTTGCTTGAAAACTCATTGATAAAAAAAAATCAACCTAAGTATAATATTTTACTCAGAGATGATAAAACCTATCCATGGATTTGTATAAAAAATGAAAGATTCCCAAGAGTTTTTTTGACAAGAAAATTAATTAAGGATGGCTCTGAATATTATGGGCCCTACACAAATATTAAGGTAATTAATGTCCTTCTAAATATTATCAGAACGCTCTATCCCATAAGAAACGGAAATTACAATTTTTCTGAAAGAAGGATTCAGAAAAACTCAAAAGAGCTTTTTCTAAAGATTTTTAAAAAAAATGAGCACTCTATTATTATTGGATTTCATGAAAGTGGATCAAAAAAAGCAAGTGAAAGTTTACTTTCGGAACAGGAATATGATAAAAATATTCAATTGGTTAGAGAGATACTAAATGGAAAGTTTAAAAAGGTTAAAGATTTGCTTAGAGATCAAATGAATATTTTCTCAAAAAAAATGCATTTTGAAAAAGCTCAAAATATAAAAGAAAAAATAGAGGTTCTTGAAAATTACCAATCCAAATCAACAGTAGTAAGTCAAAAACTTAATAACGTTGATGTTTTCAGCATTATATCAGACTCAGAAAATGCATACATAAATTATCTTCAAATTGCCTTTGGAAGAGTAATTAGATTTCAAAACCAGGAAATAAAAAAGGCGCTTGATGAAGACGATATTGATATACTTAGTTTAGTAATTATTAGCATAAGAGAAAGGTTTAATTCTAAATCTAAATTAATCATTGCTCCTTACAATTTGAGCAAGCAATTAAACCTAAAGTTTATTGTACCAAAAGCTGGTGATAATAAAAAGTTATTAGACCTATCTATTAGAAATTGTAAAATATTTAGAATAGAACGTTTAAAACAATTACAAATTATAGATCCTGAGAGACATAAAAATAGAATTATGAATCAGATGAAATTGGATTTAAAATTAAATGAGGAGCCTAATCATATTGAATGTTTTGATGTTTCTAATATTCAAGGCACAAACTCAGTAGCCGCATGTGTGGTATTTATCGATGGTAAGCCAATGAAAAAAATGTATCGAAAATTTATTATTAAAACCATTGAAGGACCAAATGATTTTGGCTCAATGGAAGAAGTAATATACAGACGATATTCCAGAATGATCAGAGAAAAAACCCATCTGCCAAAATTGATTATCATAGATGGGGGAAAAGGTCAACTTAGTTCAGCAGTAAAAAGTTTAAAAAAATTAAACATATATAAGTCTATACCAATCATTGGAATTGCTAAAAGACTTGAGGAATTATATTATCCTGGTGATTCAATTCCTTTATACTTAAATAAAAAATCTGAAACCTTGAAAGTGATACAAAATTTGAGGAATGAAGCTCATAGATTTAGTTTAACATTTCATAAGAGCAAGAGATCCAAAAACTCACTAAATTCAAAGTTTGATATGATTCCAGGTGTTGGAGAAAAGACTAAACTTAAATTATTAAGAAAATTCAAATCAATAAACAGAATAAAAAGTTTAACTGTTTTGGAAATTGCAAATGAAATTGGACAAAGCAAAGCGAAAAAAATTAAAGAGTATTTAAATGATGAAAACTAGTTTTTTAATTTTGTAAAATAAATGAGAGTTATACTGTCAATAATATTTTTCCTTAATTTAAATTTTTCGTTTTCTCAATCAGTAACCAATAAACTCAAAAGCTTTAATTCTTTTAAAGCAGGAGAAAAGCTTGAATACAAATTACAGTATGGTTTTTTAAATGCTAGTTATGCCTCNTTAACTCTAAAAGAGGATCTTGTAAATAATAAAAAGGTTTTAAGAGCTACATCTATTGGTAGAACAACTGGACTTGCTAGGCTTTTTTTCAAAGTTGATGATACATATGAAACTTTTTTTTCCTTTGATAAAGTTCAACCGTTAAAATCAATCAGAGATATCTACGAGGGAGGATATGTAAGAAATGCTGAAACACTATATGATTATAATTCTAATACGGCTTTTTTTCACGATAAAATTAAAAATATCAAGAAAGAATTTAAAATTCATCCAGAAATACAAGATATCATTTCAACATTTTACTACCTCAGAAAACATTTTGATATTTCCTCACTAAAGCCAAATGATTTAATCTATGTAGATATTTTCTTTGATCAAGAAATTTACCCTTTTAAAATGATGTTTCTAGGGATAGATAAAGTAAAGACTAAATTTGGATTAGTGGAGTGCATGAGGCTTAGGCCTTACATGGAGTCTGGTAGAGTTTTTAAAGATAATGAAGGAATTAAAATATGGGTTACAAATGATGAAAACAGAATACCAATTAAAGTAAAAGCTGATTTGAGAGTTGGTTCTATTGTTGCTAACTTAGTGTCTTTTAGAGGGCTTTCAAACCCATTTAAAATTATAGTAAGTGAATAGATTTATCTTCTTAATAATAGTACTTATTACATTTTCATGTGGTGAAAAACAAAATGAAACTAAAATCGAAGTTGTTAAAGAAAAGATTATTAAAGAGTTTGGCTTTACATTAAATAATTTTAATGTAAAAAAAGATACTATTGAATCGGGAGATTCCTTTGGCTTAATCCTTGAAAAAAACAATCTTTTTTATCCAAAAATTTATAACATAGTCCAAGAAACAAAAAAAGTTTTTGATATAAGAAAGATTAACGTTGGCAGGCCCTATACAATTCTATCAAGTAAGGATTCATTAAATAAACCTTTAGTTTTTATTTATCAACCAAACGCTGTAGATTATTTAGTAGTATCCTTAGGTGATTCTCTTTGGGCTGAAAAAAAACAAAAAGAAATTAAATTAAAGGAATTTGAAGCTATGGGTTCAATTAAAAGTTCTTTAGCTGAAACTATGCAAGAATTGAACTTAAGTCCACTACTAACAAATGAATTATCTGAGATATACGCATGGAATATTGATTTTTTCAGACTAGAGAAGGGGGATAATTTCAAAATACAGTATACGTCTAGATATGTTGACGATTCAATATATATTGGTCTNAATAGAATTCATAATGCTTTTTTTGAACACAGAGGCAAACCATTTTATGCAATTGAATTTGAAACAGACTCAATTAGAGGAATGTTTGAATATTTTGATGATAAAGGGAAAAATTTGAGAAGAGCTTTTTTATTATCTCCTGTTCAATTTAGTAGAATTTCCTCAAGATATAACTTAAGACGAAAAATTGCATATTACGGTCGAGTTAGACCTCACTATGGGACAGATTTTGCAGCTCCAGTTGGTACGCCTATCAGATCTACAGCAGATGGAAGAGTAGTTAAGTCTGGTTATACAAAAGGTAACGGATACTATGTAACCGTAAGCCATAATGCAACTTATTCTACTCAATATCTTCATATGAAAAAAAGAGGTCTTAAAGTTGGTACATATGTAAAACAAGGCGATAAAATTGGAGAAGTTGGAATGACTGGATTTACATCGGGGCCACATGTTTGCTACAGATTTTGGAAAAATGGTAGACAAGTTGATCCATTAAAGCAAAAACTTCCTGAGGCAAAGCCAATTTCTGATTCACTCAAAAGAAAGTATTTAACCTATATGGCTCCTATTAAAGACAAACTTGATAGTATGAAATCAAATCTTAACTTTGATGAAAAAACAAATAATTCTAATCCATAGATAATGTCTTTACCAAAAATAAATCCTGTTAATACTGATGCATGGAAAAAATTAATTGTCCACAAAGACATTGTCAATAAAAAATCTTTAAAGGAATTATTCTCAGAGGACAAAAACAGAATAGATCATTTTACAATAGAATTTGATCAGATAAATGTTGATTTTTCGAAAAACTTAATTGATCAGGAAACTTTCAATTTATTATTAAACCTTGCAAATGAGTGTAAACTAAAAGAAAGTATAGGAAAATTATTTAGTGGCAAAGCAATCAATGAAACTGAAAATAGATCTGTTTTACATACAGCATTGAGAGATTTCAACTCAGATATTCAATCAATAATTAACGACAGGGAAAAGGTTCAAAGTTTATGCGATAAAATTATAAATGGGAAGCTAAAAGGACAAACAGGAAAAAAATATACTGATGTTGTGAATATTGGTATTGGAGGTTCTGATTTAGGCCCAAAAATGGCAGTAGAAGCTTTAAAATTTTATAAGAATCATTTAAATATTCACTTTATTTCGAATGTCGACGGTGACCACGCAGCAGATATTTTAAAAAAACTAAATCCTGAAACAACATTTTTTATTATTGTTTCAAAAACATTTACAACACAAGAAACCCTAACCAATGCTGGCATTGCAAAAGAATGGATATCAAATAATTTAAAAACAAATGAAATTAGTAATCATTTTTGTGCAGTTTCATCCAATCTTAATGCTGTTGAAAATTTTGGTATTAATAAAGATCTTATTTTTAGTATGTATGATTTTATTGGTGGGCGATTTTCAATGTGGGGATCTGTTGGACTTTCCATTGCCATTTCAGTTGGATACGAGAATTTTGAAAAATTTTTAAAAGGTGCTGAAAAAATGGATAACCATTTTAAAAATGCCTCATTTGAAAAAAATATTCCAGTATGCTTGTCTCTAATTGGAATTTGGAATAGTAATTTTTTAAATGCTGAAACCCAAGCAATAATACCATACAATGAATCTTTATGTTTTTTACCAAATTACTTACAACAAGCCATGATGGAAAGTAATGGTAAGAATATTGATAGATCTGGAAAAAAAATTGATTATAGTACTGGGAGTATTATTTGGGGAGGTACCGGCACC
>FUFK010048311.1_pt1 | contig 19856 bp, 29 predicted proteins | sample 1021851 | NCBI WGS metagenome assembly FUFK01 (sample SAMEA51879418, study PRJEB19060) | metagenome
GTAGACGCACTGGACTTAAAATCCAGAGAAAGGTAACTTTCGTGGGAGTTCAAGTCTCCCCGCTCGCACCACATTAACTCTAAAATTCGAATAAGCCGTTGTAATTCAATAGTTTTTTTGCTGGATTACAANAGGTGATGTACGAACTGATGCACAAAAATGATAATCAATATTTAAGATGTAGAGATGGTATTTATTCTTGTGTTAAAGAGTTTTGGTTAAAAACAACTTCACCTTCAGTTGTTTCAATCTTGATTAATTCTTTCACTTGTTTTTTTCTATCAGCTACAACTTCTCTTGCTTTCATCGCTATTTCTTTGTTAGGAAAAACATTCATTAAAACTGCTTTATTAGGGGCAGTTTTAGTTATACTTATTTGAATTGCTCCAGCATCGGTCATTAACTTGGCAGATTGACTTTTAAAAAATTCAATCCACATATCCATTTGCATTTCATTTTGGGCAATAAAATTTGTTATACTTGCGTACATGTTAATCTCCATGAAACTTTTTAAAATTGTTNTCTTCTTCCNTNANGNTANACATTTCNATACTTGNCTGACAAATNTCACCNGAGCAACAATCGTCAATGTTTGATTTGCAGATTTGACATTGGTAGTGACCATGCACCANCANTGGCTGAATAGTNGCATNACNTCTNGNACAGATTTGCATATTTGAAACTATCATTCTGTTTTATAAANTNTAAATTAATATGAAATTANGTTAAATCTTTTAAAACTATATTTCTACTTGCATCAATAACAACATTAATAGACTTCAAATCTGTTTTTAACTTTTCAGTCATTTTGCCAATCTCAATTTGGCAATCATTAAAAGCTTTTGCATTTTTATATTCTAATAAAGTTGAGGTTTTAAANAAACCCTTTTTGTTCCAAATTCTTGAATAACAAAACCTTGTACATCCTTTTGATTTAAGCAATTTAAAGACTTTTTCTCCTTCATCATCCCAATATTTAATATGTAAAAGCATTTCAGCTTCTGATTTAAAAGTAAAAGTGTTATATGATGTTAGTTTGGCATCATTTTCCAAATTAACCTCCCACACATAATTGAAGAATTCATATTGCTTTATTANCAAATGTTCAGATAACTNACTAGACTTNANAATTNTTTAANATTATTTTTCTGCAGATGTTTTTTTCTTCTTTTTACACATTTCTTTAGCAACAACAGAGGCAAAAGCACCAGCAGCAATACCTCCTGCAATAGCACCGACTATTGTAAGCTTTAGTAATTTTAATTTTATTAATGAGTTAATCATAACTAATAAATAGTATTAAGTTAAAAAAAAAACCAAAAAAAAACTTNAATAAAATTGTTTGATGATNTTTGGGTACAATATAATTTGCTCATTAAACTATAAAATGATCTTTAAGCTNAAATAATGACATTTAAATTTTAAACAAATACCAGCTCAACAAAGTTAAAAGTTATTTTCAAATAAAACAACACCTCTTGATGAAGATATTTTTGCACCTGCAAGTAATTCTCTTGTTTCAGGTTTATCCATAAATTCTTTTAAAATTTTTTGAAATTTTATAAAACTTTCCTCATTTTTATATTCGTAAGTTATTCCAATTCTATAAGCATTAGTCGCATTCCAAATTTGGCTCACTATCCTTTTTAATAAACCAGCATCTTTCATTTCTTGTATAACTAATTTATCATTATTTCTCTGCTCAACATACTTAAGAAACAAATTTAACTGTGCCTTTGTTGGAAAATCTACAATAGTATAACTTGATAATTTAGCCATAAGAGTAATAAGTATTTATTTAAATGATTAGAATTTATCAAATCATGCATTATTTAGTTGATATGTTCAATACAATATATGATTGGTGGAACATCGTAATGAATAGCGAACGTAATCCACTTAAAAACATTCAAGACCTTCATGTAAGACATTTAATAATGCAAATTCTTGCATGGATGTGGTGTATTATATTTTCTTTATGGATAGGAAGTATTTGGGTTTTTGGTTTTACTGCGGTTTTACATTTATTACTAATTTTTGGAATAGTTATGACTGTTGGAGTTTTTGAAGCTGCTAAAAGAAAACCATCGTTTTTCTTAAGAAATGGATACCATACCCCTAGTAGAAGTAGGTCAATTTGGATAGATGGTAAAAAAGTTAAACTTGATGATGATGATACTGGTGGAGAACACCAGTAAATTATATTTGTTATAAATTAAAGATGTTCTAAATAGATACTTACATCTAATCTATAGAAATTTTGAAGTATAACATTATTTTATCATCCTTAAATTCTATTAGGTATTAAAAAATTTTATCTATTAAAACTATTCCTCGTGATGCTGACATTTTTGTATTAATTAAAAGTTCCTTTGTCTCAGTGTTGTTCATAAATTCACTTAATAATTTCTGCACCTTGCTAAAGCATTTTTCATCTTTGTATTCAAAGGTAATTCCAATTCTGAAGACATTATTAGAATTCCATATTTGAGAATGTGTCCTTCTTACTAATCCTGCATTTANAAGTTTCTCAGAATTTGATTTATCATTCTCTATTTGTTCAATGTACTTAATGTATAAATTCATCTGAGCTTTAGATGGAAAGTCAATTGTTGTGTAGCTTAGTAATTTAGTTTTTTGCATTTATTTNTNTTTTGAAATTAACTGATATATTTAATTAGGGTTTATAAAACCTACGCAACTATATGATTTCATATTTAGATTATATATAATCTCAACAAAATACTCTTGATTATTGTAAAACAAAGAGTAGAACCTACCATCTTCATCTGCTGGTCTTTTGATAATCTTTCCATCAGTTATAATTTTTTTACATTTCTGTAAAGTTATAACCTCTAATGAATTTAATTCACTTCCATAAACTTTAGACCAATAACTTATCTTAAATAAAAAGAANGCTAATATAAATACAAATAANACTATTCTCGTCATTATAAGTTACTATTTACAAAAGGTAACATAATTTCGTTTACATTACTCAATATCTTTACCCTAAAGAAACAATTATTAGTATTATGCTTGTATCGAACAAAATAGATATACCCGTCGTATATTATTCGAGTATCTAAATTATAATAAGTATTAATTCTTCTATTTTTAATGTTATCGTTTGATGAAATTATCTTGCCGTTATCAATAACTCTTTTACATAAAACTTTATCAATATCATTAGAGTATGCAGAATTTATATAAGCAATTTTGAATAAAAAAAATATAATTGAAATTTTCCTCATAGTTATTGGGAATTTAAAAATCATTCATGTGTTAATGAATTTTGACTGAAAACAACTTCACCCTCACTTATTTCTAATTTCATCATTTCTCTTTCTTGTTTTATTTTCTCCGCAACAGCTTTTTTAGCTTTATCTGCTGTTTCTTTATTAGGAAAAACATTCATCATAATAGCTTTATTTGGCGAAACTTTTGTTATGGTAATTTGTATTGANCCAAATTCTGACATTGGTTTTGCGCTAATAGCTTTAAAGGTTTCTATCCACATGGTTAATTGCAGTTCATTTTGAGCAATTATATTTGCAACTCTTGCATACATTTGGTTCTCCTTAGAATGAAAATAATTAAACTTTTTGTTTAAAACTTAATATTGTTTCTGGTAAGACGCCATGCCTTAACATTTCTGATTTTACCATTTCATCATTAAGTGCGAGATACATTTGTTTTTCGTCAATCACATCAAATGTAATTGCAGTAACATTACTTCCACCACTCTCAACGTATTCCCAAATATTGGTAGCAAACTTTGATATTGTTAAAAGCCTCTCTTCCCTATATGAAAGCCAAAGATTGACATCTTTAACTTTTGAGGTGATTACCATTCTCATAATATTAATCCATACATATTTAGAATTTATATAGTAACTATTTTTATTATAATCTACATTTGGTTCTAATATTTGATAAGTGTGATATAAAATATAATATTTGATTAAGTGCCATGAATGACATAGATAATTTAATTTTGCTTCCAGCCATNCTTTTTCCAGCAATACCGCTAATGATGGTCAACTTTGGAAATAGATACAATTCATTATCATCCTTAATAAGAAAAATTCATGATGAATTTATTAATAAAAAAATATCNCCAAAAGATAAGTCTGCAAAAAGGTATCTCGCTCAAATCCAAATATTAAGACAAAGACTAATTTTAAATAGATTTATGCAAACTCTTTCATCTCTAAGTTTTATATTAAACTTATTATCTATTTATTTTGCTTTCAAATATCCTATCTTTTTTATAAATACTTTTTTAATTGCAGTTTTATTATTTGGAGTTTCAATATTAATATTTATTTATGAGTTGCAAATAGCTGTAAAAGCTCTTGATAAACATTTAGAAGACTTGGAAGATTTATAAAAAACATCAATTTTTTTGTGTGAATTCAAAATCATCTTTTTTATATAAAATTTTTTTTGTTAAAGATGATAAAGATTTAATTTGTTTTCCATCAATAAAATTTTCATCCTTCAAATATATTTCATAAGCTTTCTTTATTTTTTTCCATTCATTGTCAATCATTGCAAACCAAGCAGTATTTCTGTTTTTGCCCTTACTAATAGACATTTGCCTGAATACCCCCTCATATGAAAAACCTAGTCTTTGAGCAGCTTTTCTACTANGCAAATTCTCCGCATTGCATTTCCACTCATATCTCCTAAAACCATTTTCAAAAACCCACTTCATCATTAAAAANATTACTTCTGTTGCTTCTAAAGTTTTTTGTAGCAAAGGTGAAAAGTTAATATGACCAACTTCAATTACTCCAAATTTAATATTAATCCTTAAAAAACTTGTTAAACCAATTGCTTTATTATCAGATTTTCTGATAACAGCAAAGAATACTGGATCGTCTTTATTTTCTATTTCTTTTAACCATCTTAAATATGTATTTTTGCTTTTAAATGGCCCATAAGGTAAATATATCCAATTTGCACCTTCTTTATCAATTGATTGAGATGAATACAAATCATCACAATGTTTATTAGAGTTTAATGGCACAAGGCTTACTAGGTTCCCTATTAAAGAAATGCCTTTTGGATGAGGAGGATGTTTAAAGTTAGATAAATTTTTTTTCAAATTAAAAACCTTTTTTTATATTTATTATATAANAAATAATTATTAATAAATATTGATGAAATTAATTATACTAATTTTTAAAAATGATAAACACACTTACAGATCATGAAATAGAAGTTATTGGCTTTGATGCTGACGATACTCTTTGGAAAAATGAAGATTTATTCTTTGAAGCGCAAAATGAAATTAAAGATATTTTAAAACAGAACTCAAATAATTTTGATAAGGAACTCTTAAAAACAGAAAAATCAAATCTAGATTTTTATGGCTACGGAATTAAGGGTTTTATACTTTCTATTATTGAANCGTCTGCAAAAAATTCTCATNAAGAGTTAAAAATCGAAAGTATAAATCAAATAATAAAACTAGGAAAAAAGATGCTCAATGCACCTGTTNATCTAATTGAAGACGTTGAAAANGTTTTGAGCATTTTATCAAAAAAGTATAAATTAATTTTAATAACTAAAGGTGATCTATTAGATCAAGAAAGAAAAATTAAAAAATCAAAGCTTGAAAAGTATTTCAAACATAAAAAAATAGTTTCAGAGAAAAATAAANANACATATTTAAANATACTTGATGATCTTAAAATTGAACCCCAAAATTTTTTAATGGTTGGNAATTCATTTAAATCTGATGTCTTGCCTGTATTAGAAATTGGAGGAAATGGAATTCATATTCCATATAAAATTCTATGGGAACACGAGAATATTAATACTAACAAATACTCGAAAAGATATATAAAGTTAGATAAGATTTTAGATTTAACTTCAGTAATAAATTAATAAATTTTAGGATTTAAATTAGGGAGTAAATTTTGCTTTATGAAGAAATGAATTGGAAAGAACAAAACTTTATACTTAAAAGATTTAAAGTTAAAGTTTATAAAATATTAGAAAACCAAAACTGGATACAAGAGCCACAAAAATGGCAACTTTTACTAACAGATGGCTTTAATATTGTATGGAATAACAAAGAATCTAATTCTCTAAAAAAGGAAGGCGAATCTATTTGGGTTGTTACAGGCTGGAAAAAATCTGTTATTCATTCAGAACCTTCAAACCCCTTTGATTTAAAATCTTTTGAAGAAACTCAATATGAACCTCGAATATACGTAGATCACAATCAAGCNAATGATGTAAATTATGAAAATATTCAATCATAAATAAAANCTTATTTCTTATTAAAAAGTTTCATAAAGGCATTTTTGAAACGAGGATTATCAACTTTTTTTGCAACTTTAACAGTTAAAAGTTTTTCTTCAATTTGACCGTCTGAGTTAGTAAGAATTTCTTTAATTAAACGTTCTTTCTTTAACTTTTCTTTAAAAAGATCATTTTTTTTCATTTATTCACTTTAAAAATTTAAAACACTCTTTATTTTAATTAAATCTATTAATATTATGATTATTATAGCTTATAAAACAAAATTTAAACATGTTTAATTATAAAAATTTCNTATACATTTTTATCTTGNTTATATTCACCAATACAAGTCAAGGTCAGGTNAATTCAGAAAAGTATATTTGTATTGAAAAAANTTTATTTCAAATTTCTATGGAAGCTAAAAAGTATTACAATGAATTAAATAATTCATATTCTATCAATGTAACTCCATCACATCTTATATTTTTGAATGGTTCACTAAGTAATAAAAATTATATAAAATTTCCAATTAAAAGTAAAAATGGACAATATTTTAAAATTTACCAAGACAATATAAATTTACATATACAATTTGGACCCTCTCAAAATATAGAAATGCCTTTCTATCTTAAGTATTCACGAAATGATATTTCATTTTCTGAAATGTCATATTCAGAATGCAAAATTTTAAAATAATTTGACAAAATTTTATTATCTGTAATTAGATAATTTTATGGAATATATAATTTTTATTTTCAAAAACTTTATCTTTTTGTGAATGTAAAATGGCTCTCAGACCACCAATTAGAATTGCTTCCGCAAATACACCAAGTGGTCTTACCTTAAGTACAATTTATGGATTAGAAAACGCAAGCAGAGCGACTCTAGGGTCTTTAATAACAATTGCTGGNCTTGAAATATTTAACTCAGCTAAATTAATGTCTGTTTCAATTTTTATTTCTTCTTTAATAGCGCTTCCTATTGTTTTATTTGCTGGTAATCTAATCAATTTATTTTCAAGAAAATATATTTTTTCATTTGCCAGTGTTTTGATTATTATTGGCAGTTTATTATTATCATATAGCGATATAATTGCCTATACACTTGGAAATATTCTTAGGATGGCTGGTGCCGGGCTTACAATGATTTGTGTATCATTATACACAATGGACTTCATCCCAAGAAAAGAACTTGCTCAAGTAGAAAGTCGAAAAATTTTATTTGCTGCTATGTCATGGGTTTTGTTTCCAGGAATTGGAACTTGGCTATGGGTTAATACATTTAAAATGGCGCCATTTTTATTGTCATCGATTATTATGACTTTACTTTTGTTGATTTTTTGGTGGCTCAGAATAAAAGAAGCCGAGTTGGTTAAAGAGCCTAATAAAAATCATTTGAACTTTTTATCTAACCTTAAAATATATTTTTATAATCCTCATATGAGGGTCGCATACTTAATTGCAGTAACAAGATCTGCATCTTGGGTATTTTTCTTTACCTATGGCCCCATTTATTTTATTGAAGCTGGCATTGCTATTGAGTGGGTGGGCTTTGTAATGGGATCAATAATAAGCATATTTGTTTTTTCATCATATTTTGCGAAAATTGGAGAAAGTTTTGGTATAAGAAGAACTATTTACTATTCATTTTTAATAAGTGGCATATCGCTTGGGATTATTGGATTACTTCCTAAACCGGCACTAATAGGAATTATATTTCTTGTTATAGCAACCTTAGGGATGGATATGCTTGACATTATAGGAAACTTGCCATTTATGAGAATGGTTAACCCTAAACAAAGAACTGAAATGACAACAGTTTACTCAACATGGAGAGAATTTTCATTTGCAATAACACCAGGTTTTGCAAGTCTATTTTTGTTTTTTATGAAAGTGCAAAGTCTCTTTATCGTTATGGGATTATTTTTAATATCAGCTGGATTATTATCAAAAAAAATGCCAGGCCGTGTAGATTAGAATATTATATGTCTGGCCTTGTGTCCCAAAAACTAAGCTGTCTTTCTAATGCATAAGCAACTCTTAAAAGTAATTTTTCAGAAAATGGTTTTCCTATTAATTGAACGCTCAATGGCAAACCATTAGGATCAAAGCCTGTCGGAATACTGATTGCAGGCAAACCCAAATAATTTATAGGTCTTGTATTGTGGCCTATTCTTCTTACTAAATTTGCAGCATCTGAATTTGCTCCTAAATCACTTTCTTTAATAGTAGGAATATAACACGGCCAAACAGGTGCAATCAAAATATCCACCTTCTCAAAAGCTTTATGCAAAAATTCATGAATAAACTGTATTCGATACCTTAATAACTTTTTATATTCTTGAGTTGATGTAAAAGCACCTGACAATATCCTCATTAGTGTCTGCTCATTAAATAATTTATGCTTTTCTAGTACTATATTTTTATGAGCATTAGCAGCTTCTGATGAAATTAACAACATATTTAAATCATTAGCATTTTCTATATTTGGTATTTTTGCATCCAAACAAATTGCACCTAATTTTTCTAAAATTGAGAATGTGTTTATAACATCAATTCTAATCCCTTCGTCACTGCCATCTAAAAAGTAACTATCAGGTAATCCAATTTTTAAACCTTTTATTCCTACGTCTAATTCTAAAACATAATTCTGTTTATCAACTTGAACTGATGATTTATCATTCTTGTCTTCTGCAACTAATACATTTAGCATTTTAGCTATATCAGTAACGCTTCTCGCTAATGGCCCAACTGTATCCAAAGAGACAGAAAGAGGAAACACTCCGTCTCTACTAATTAAACCCTGTGTAGGTTTTANACCAAATAAACCGCATGCAGATGCAGGCAGCCTTACAGAACCACCAGTATCTGTGCCTAATGCAGCTGGCACTAAACCAGCTGCAACTACAGCAGCAGATCCAGATGATGAGCCTCCACAGACATAATCTNTATTCCAAGGATTTTTAGGTGTTCCAGCATAATTATTATGCCCTGTAACTCCAAAAGCGTATTCAACTGAAACCAGTCTTCCACAATCTATTGAGCCAGCTTTATCTAGAAGTGATATAACTTTGGCAGTTTTATCTGATTTAAGTCCCTCTCTACTTCTTGATCCTCCCTCATTAGGCCAGCCTATTCCATTTTTTTGAAGTCTCTGAAAGAGTTCTTTATGAGCAAGTGGTATACAGTTTAATGGATATTCTTGTTCTTGTTTCTCTAATAATTTTTTCGCTCTTTCAATTGCAAATTCTTTAAAAACAAATCTTACAGCATTTAAAGATCTTCCTACTGTTTCAAGTTTATTAGTAACATCATTAACAAGTTCTATTGCATTTATCTTATTTGTATCAATTAAATCTTTAATTTCTAGAAATGATTTAAAGTCAATCATCTTTTCGAATTTAAAAATAATTTAAATACTTCATTAACAGTATTAGGTTTTTTTAAAGATACTTTTTTTTGACCAAGTGTGTTGAGTTGTTTTTGACTGACATTATAAACATTTTTAATTAAACTTTTATTGATTTCTGAATTGTCTAATTCAGAAAGTATCTGTATTCGATAATCATTTTTTATTTCCTTGCCCATTCTATAGCGTCCTCTAAACGATCGTCACCCCAAAATAATTCACTTCCAACTATGAATGTTGGACTTCCAAATACTGATTTATCTTTTGCTGTTTGTGTATTTTGATTGTATTGCTGCAAAATTTTACTTGAATTTGCAGTTNCAATTATTTTTTCTGCATTAAGATTTAATNTATTAAAACTATCATTTAAATTCCCTTCACTTCCTGCCTCAATATGATCGATAAACCAAAACTTGTAAGCTTGTTCTAAGTATTCAAGTATCCAACCTTCATTAACTCCTACTAAAGCAACGCAATTGGCTAGATCAAGATTATTTATTGGATAAGGCACAGGAACTTTTGGAACTTCAATATTATATAAAATAGATCTCCTTTGGATATCTCTCCACATATGATCTACTTTAGGTTTTTTTGANGGTGGAAACGGTATATTGTCCATATCTTTCATAACTGTTCTTACGCTAAAAGGATGGAAATTAATTTTTAAATTTAAATCATTAATTTTGGTTCTTAAGCGTTTAACCGTAAGATAAGTGTATGTGCTTCCAATAGAAAACCAGAAATTTATTTCTTGCATTTAAGTTCCTTTAATTCTTTATTAATAGTAGATTAATTTACTAATATGCCAGTTATAAATAAAATAGCAGACTTTTTTGAAGAAATGAAGGGATGGCGACGCCACTTACACGCTAATCCTGAGTTGGAATTTGATTGTTTTAAAACCTCTNCTTTTGTTATTGAACGTTTAAAAGAATTTGGTGTAGATGAAATTCATGANGGTATTGCTAAAACTGGTATAGTTGGAATAATAAATGGCAAAAAAAATGGCAAAACCATTGGCTTAAGAGCTGATATGGATGCCTTACCTCTTCAAGAGGAAACAAATCATGAATATAAATCTAAAATAGACGGAGTAATGCACGCTTGTGGCCATGATGGCCATACAACAATGCTTTTAGGCGCTGCTAAATATCTGTGTGATACGAGGAACTTTTCTGGTCGTGTAGCATTAATTTTTCAACCTGCTGAAGAAAAAGGTGGTGGTGCTGGCGTGATGTGCAAAGAAGGTATTATGGATAAGTTTGAAATTGATCAAGTTTATGGAATACATACGGCACCTAATGTTGAACTTGGACGATTTGAAACTAATTCAAACACAGTTTTTGCAGCTGCTGATGATTTCACAATAAATATTAACGGAGATGGTGGCCATGGAGCATACCCAGAACACACAATTGACCCAGTCATAATTGCAACTCAAGTATCGCAGGCAATTTATTCAATATCCTCAAGGAACCTTCCAGCACTTGACCCAGTTGTTATTTCCATAACACAGATACATNCTGGAACNACTTATAATATTATACCTGGTAGAGCATTTATTAATGGTACTATTAGAACACTTACAAAANATACNCAGGAAATNGTNCNNANAAGAATGCAAGAAATTTGNAAAGGNTATTCAGATGCNTATNNTGCAAATATCGAANTAGATTATAACTNTGGATATCCTGCAACNATNAATTANAANAANGAAACNGATTTTGCAGTTAAGGTTGCTAAAGAAATTTCTGGAGATAACAACGTTGAAGATGATGCAAAACCAGATATGGGTGCAGAAGACTTTTCATNTATGCTTCANGAGAGNCCNGGAGCTTTTCTCAATCTTGGACAAGGAAAAGGTCCAGGAGTTCACAATACAAAATTTGATTTTAATGATGATTTATCTCCNATTGGTGCAAGCTTCTTTGTAAAATTAGTAGAAAAAGCATTACCAATATAAATAATTAAATTAGACTAAAATTTTTCAAAAGAATTATTTTTTTCATTGAAGCACCAAAGATTAGCTTTTTCCATATCAAACCACCATCCATGAATTTCTAGCTTATTTTCAACTAATGATTTTGAAATCCAAGGAAATGATTTCAAGTTTTTTAACGAATTTTTTATAGAATTTTTCTCTGCAATATGTTGTGTCTCATCTGGCCAATTTGAAAAATCTAAATCTATTAAAGCATCTTTAGATATTTTTACCCAATTTTCTATAAATTCAGTTTCATTTTTGACTTTACTATTTTGTTTTTCAGCCTCTTTTTTACAAAAGCTACACAATGCAGAAATTCCTCCACAATGGGAATGACCCAAAATAATAATATCTTGCACTTTTAAAGTTTTAACAGCGTATTCAAGAGCAGAACTTACACCATGATACANATCATCTTCTTCAAAGGGTGGAACTAANTTTGCTACATTTCGAACCACGAATAAATCACCTGGCTTAGTATTAAATAAAATTGCTGGATCTACCCTTGAGTCAGAACATGATATAATCATAGTNTTTGGCGCTTGACCATTCTTTACAAGTTTTGNAAAAAAATCACTTNCATTTGAGNAATATTTNTTTTTGAAATTTTGAAACCCATTTAAAAGAGAATTCACCATTTACTTCACCAGATTATTATTCATCTAAAATTTTTCAATTTTTTGATGCACTTCAACAATATTACCTTCAGGATCATAAAAAAATATTTGATGCCACTCAGCAGAAAAAGTTGTCCCGTAATCCGCATAATTTATTTTATTTTTTTCTAAAATTTTTATAAATTCTTCAAGGTCATCAGTTCTAAATGCGATATGTCCTCTCTCTACAGGATTAATGTGCCTATTATTCTGTTTTGCTACATCAAAATCTCTTTCCGCTAAATGCATTTGAACTTTACCTTCAGTAACAAATTTAATTTTTCCATTATAACCTGAGCTTTCAGTAGCTTTAGTTCTTGGAAAATCTGTTTCTGAAATACTATCCATTTGAAGAATATTTTTATAAAAATTATTNAGCTCATCAACATTTTTGGATACAATATTAATATGATGGAATTCTAATTTCATAATATTAGTAACAAATTCTTAAATTTTATATTATTCATAAATAATATTACATTTTTAAAATTTAAAAACCACATATTAAATTAAATTATGGATCATAAAATTTTAGCACTTGGTGGCGATGGAATAGGTCCAGAAGTTTTAGATTTTGGACTTCATTTAATTTACAAAATTCAAGATATTTTTGGAATAAACATAAAAATTGAGCACGATCTTATAGGTGGTGCTTGCTGGGATAAATTTCAGGTATTTTGTAAAAATGAAACTGTTGAAAAAGCAAAAAACTCAGATGCTATTCTCGTTGGCGCCGTAGGTGGCCCAAAATGGGATAATATTAAGATAAAAGGAACCCCAGAAGAGCAAGATGGCCTAATGAGATTAAGAAAAGAATTAGATGCTTATTTAGGAATAAGACCAGCAAAAGTTTTTAGTGGCCTTAATGATCAAAGTCCTATTAAAGAAAAAAAAATCAAAGGAACTGATATTTTGGTTTTAAGAGAAATGACTAGTGGGATTATGTTTGCTCAGCCAAGAGGTAATAAAATAGAAAATGGTTTGCGTTATGCATTTGATACCGCCGCTTACAGGGAAGATGAAATAGAAAGATTTGTAATTGCAGGATTTGATTTAGCGAGAAAAAGAAAGAAAAAAATTTGTTCAATTGATAAAGCAAATGTGATGGAAAGTTATAAATTATGGAGGGATATCGTAAATGAAGTGTCCAAAAATTATAGTGATGTTGAATTAAATCATTACTATGCGGATAATTGTGCCTATCAATTAATTATGAACCCTTCCAAATTTGATATTATATTGGGATGCAATTTATTAGGGGATATTTTTTCTGATTTAGTTGCAGTTTTTTCTGGCGGATTAGGTTTGTTGCCTTCAGCTTGTTTGTGTGGCCCTCCAAAAAACTTTGTCAAAGGTATTTATGAACCAGTTCATGGGTCTGCTCCTGATATAGCAGGAACTGGAAAAGCAAATCCTATTGGTATGTTTTTAAGTATAGCAATGATGTTTGAATATTCGTTTGAGAGAAAAGATATTAGCACCATTATTGAAAAGGCTATTGATAAATTAATTTACAAAGTTAATCTAACACCAGATTTAAATGGCAAGCTTTCGACTGAAGAAGTTTTTTTAAAATTTATAGATGAGTTAAATAATGAAGCTAGAGTTTGATTACNTAATCGCAGGCGGTGGATCTGCAGGATGTGCTTTGGCATCAAGATTATGTGAAGATAAAAGCATCACTGTTTGTATAGTTGAAGCCGGTGGCAATGGTAATAATTTATTTATTAAAATGCCTGCCGGAAATGGTTTTGTTTTTGGAAATCCAAAATTAGATTGGGGCTATAAATCAATTCCACAAAAAAATTTAAATAATAGAACTATTTATTTTCCAAGAGGTAAAAGTTTGGGTGGATCATCAATTGTAAATGGTATGATTTACATGCGGGGGATACCCTCAGACTATGATAGTTGGCGCCAGTTAGGGTTAAATGGGTGGGGATATTCAGATATATTACCTTATTTTAAAAAATCAGAAGGATCAGAACATAGAAATGATAAATATCATGGNAANAAAGGTCCTCTTAAAATAGAGAGATCCTCAAATTATGGCATACTCGAAGAAGCATTTATTAAATCTGCAGTTAAAGCTGGACATAAGAGTATTGACGATTTTAATGGATCAGAGAGAACTGGTGTTTCAAGGCTTGATAGCACTGTTTCAAATGGAGTTAGACAATCATCTGCAATTTCTTACTTAAAGAAAAAGCCTGATAATTTAACAATTCTTACTCATCAACAAATATCAAAATTATTAATTAATAAAACCGATGTAATAGGTTTAGAGACTTTGAAAGGCACAAAAGTGTATTGCAAAAGAGAGGTTATTATTTGCCAAGGTGCCTTTGGCACCCCTCACCTGTTAATGCTGTCTGGCATTGGTCCAGCAGATCATTTAATTGAAAATGACATTAACCCCATCATTGATCTGCCAGGTGTAGGTTCTAGTTTAGCAGATCATGTGATCGCATCTATGCAGTACTCTTCAGATAGAAATGATTTATGCCATTCCAAATACCAAAGAATTGATAAGGCATTTTGGCTAATGGCAAACTGGCTTTTTAATGGCAAAGGGCCAGGAGGTGGCGCTTTCTGGTCAACTGGTTTATTTCACGCTTTTGAAGATCCTCAAATGCCAGAACTAGAAGTATTCATGACACCAATGATAGTAGAGGAAAATCTTAACAAAGGTCAATACGAGAAAACACCTCTTCTNAAGAAGTTTGGACGTAATTTATTAGTAAGAGGAAGAAAGGTAGCAAAGCCTGGAGTTCAAATTGATATTAATCAAGAGAGGCCAAAATCNCTTGGAACAGTAAGACTAAGAAACTCTGATCCAAGAGAATATCCATTAATTGATCCAAATTANTTTTCTGACCCTGAAGATTTGGAACAATTAGTAAAGGGAGTTGGTGTTATGAGAGAAATAATGAGCCAAAATGAAATAAGTCAGTATATAAACGAAGAAATACACCCGTGGTTAAATGCCAATACAAGATCTGAAATAATAGAAGCTATAAAAATAACTGCNTATACTGGGCATCACCCATGTTCAACTGCTAAGATGGGTGCGAAAAATGATCCAATGGCTGTATTAGATGAAAATTTAAAGGTTAGAGGATTAAATGGTTTACGAGTATGTGACGCTTCCGCTATGCCAACTCAAATAACTGGTAATTTGTATGCAACTGTTTTAGCAATGGCAGAGAAAGCAGCAGATATAATTTTAGATAAACCACCCTTAAAAGAAAATTTATGAATTAAATTTTTGTGATGGAGTTAATTTATGGCTGATATTAAAAAGTATAAATATTTTCATTCCAACGAATGGCATGAACCCATTTCAAACAAATGGTTTAATAGTGAAAATCCTGCAAATGGTAAAGTGTGGGCAACAGTACCTGATTGCAGTAAAAAAGATATTAATATGGCAGTAAAGGCAGCAAAAAAAGCTTTTTATGATGGTCCTTGGGGCAAATTAATGCCAGCAGAAAGAGGGCGTGTTCTTCGAAAAATAGGTGATGTTATTAGCAAAAATGCTGACCGCATAGGTGCTATTGAAACAAGAGATAATGGCAAATTACCATCACAAATAACTCCCTCACTCAGAGAGGGTGCATGGCTTTTAGATAGTTGGTATTATTATGCGGGAATGTGCGATAAGTTTGAAGGAAAATTAATTCCAGCAGAGTTACCAGATATGCATAATTATATGAAGTGGGAGCCCTTTGGTGTTGTCGCTCAAATATTGCCTTGGAACTCTCCAATTGGAACATTAATATGGAAACTTGCTCCTTGTTTAGCAGCTGGAAACACCGTGGTTTTAAAACCATCTGAACAAGCAAGTTGTTCTATTTTGGAATTGATGGATATACTTTTAGATGCAGATATACCACCAGGAGTTTTAAATGTTGTTACAGGATATGGNCATACAACAGGAGAGCCTTTAATTGATCATCCTGATGTTAGAATGGTTTCATTTACAGGTGGTACTAATGGTGGAAAAGCAGCTGCTAAAATAGCTTCACAGCAAGTTAAACCAATCGTAATGGAATTAGGAGGTAAATCACCTCAAATTGTTTTACCGGACGCTGATATTNATCTTGCCGTAAATGGTGTTGCNTCTGGAATTTTTCCAGCTGGTGGACAAAGCTGTATATCAGGNTCNCGCTTATTANTTCACTCTTCAATAATTGATAAATTTACTGAACAATTAGTAAAAGTTTGCAAAAGAGCTACTGTCGGAGATCCTTTACAAGAGAGCACTACTATTGGTCCTATTGCAAATAGAGTTCACTATGAAAGAATTTTAGACAATATCGATAAAGCTCAAAAAGAGGGTCATAACTTAGTCTTGGATGGAAGAAATGAATGTAGAGATAATGGATTTTATATCGGACCAACAATTTTTAAAGATGTTCCAAATACTACATACTTAGCACAAAATGAGATTTTTGGACCTGTTGTATCAACTGAAAAATGGGATAATGAAGATGAAGTTATAAAAACAGCAAATGATACAATTTTTGGTTTAGCTGCTGGCATATGGTCTAAAGATATTACAAAAGCTATGAAAATAGCTGATAATATTGAAGCAGGAACTATTTATATAAATAATTACTTCAATGCTGCCGCTCAAAGTCCTGTGGGAGGATATAAGCAATCAGGTTACGGTCGTGAGAATGGTTGGGAAGGCATGAGATGCTTTATGCAAACAAAATCTGTTTGGCTATCAACAAATCCTAATCAACCAAGTCCTTTTTAAGATTTCTGTATCTTAAAAAATGGAAAGCAAATTATACTTAAAAACTAAAAGAGTTAAAATNGATTTAACNGAGTCTATTGATGTATTAACAAAAATTTTTCTTAAATTAGGTTGCTCNAATGAAGTTAGCCAAGAAGTATCAACACATTTATCGGATGCAAATCTTTGCGGAATGGAAAGTCATGGGATAATGAGAGTTCTTCAATATGCAGAGCAATTTCAATCTGGGTATATGAACCCTAAAGCAAAACCAAANGTATTTTTAGACAAAAAAGGAATTAAAAGAGTAAGTGGAAATGAAGGCATAGGCATACCAGTAATGAAGCTTGCTTATATGGCAGGTGTAAATGACGCTAAAATAAATGGAATTTCAGCGTTATCAATTAGAGATGTAGGGCATACAGGTCGTCATGGAGCTTTTGCAGATTTTGCCGCTGAAAAGGGGATATTATCAATTTGCATTGGCGGCGGTAACAGACAAACTTGGAGGCAAGTNGCTCCATATGGAGGGATAAAGGCNTTACTTCCAACCAATCCTTGGTGTATAGGAGTACCCGGAGGAAAACTTGGTCCTGTTGTTTTAGATTTTGCAACATCCAAAATTGCTGGTGGATGGATTTATGCTGCACAATCTGCAAATGCTCTTCTTCCTAAAGATTGTATAATAGATAAGTTTGGGAAAAGNACTCGAAAGCCGGAAGACTATTTTAATGGTGGAGCNATTNTACCTTCAGGCNCTCAGAAAGGTTACGGGCTTGCATTAATAGGTGAGCTTATTGGCGAGGCCTTACTTGGACCGTCTACAACAGAAGCGAATTGGCTNTTAGTATCAATTGATACATCAAAATATCGACGTAGCTCAGAAATATATGAAGCTTCTGAAGATCTTTTAAATGAAATAAGAACGTCTAAGCCAGCAAAAGGTTTTAATAAAGTAGAAATTCCTGGAGAAAGGGAAAGATTAAATAGAAAAAACTCTAACGGAAATATTAAAGTACCCGAAAAAACGTGGAAACAAATATTAGAACTGCATAAAAGTCTTTAAAATTTTATATATTAAGTTTTTGAAATAATTTTTTTTATTTTTTTAATACTTTCTTTTCCTCTTAAACTCATTAAATTTAAATAATCATCATTATTCCAATTCAAAATAGCTTTTTTGTAATTTTCTTTTTCTTTAATCATTGANAACCACTTGGANAGATATTTTTTTTCTTGATATAGAAAAGATAATTGCAAATGCTCAAATCTTGTAAGGTACGGTGTATAAGCNGCNTCTGCTAAAGTATAATTATTTCCTGATAAAAATTTAAAATTAGATAAATGTTTATCTAATTCATCGAATATTTTAATAAATTCAAAAATAGCACCTTCAAAAAAGTTTGAATTTANTCCATTAAAAATAGTATCCCTGCTAATTTCTCTTCTTTTTTCATCAGGTATTTTATCAATTAAATTATTAATTTCTCCTTTATCGTATTTTTCTAAAAATTGATATCGAAATGCCACACAAGAACTAATAATCGCAACAGAAGAATGCAAAACTTCATCTAATTTTTTATTCCATAATCTCATCTTAGCTTTATNCTCTGGTTTAAAAGGTCTTAATGGATTTTCNGGAAATTGATCTTCTAAATATTCTATAATAACTGTTGATTCTATGATTATATCACTTCCATACACTAAAGTAGGGACAACTCCATTCTTATTTAATTTTGCGATATATTCTTTTGATCTTGTTTCACCTTTTCTTAAATTCATNTGATGCCCNTTCCAANTAAGATTTTTTTCTTCCAGAGTTAATCTTACTTTCTGAGAGCAACTTGACATATCATTATGATATAGTTCCAGTTCTGGCATTTATACTTCCTTAAATTTATGCTAATAAATAGGTTTTTTTATACCGTCTTTATTAAAATCCTTCATGAAAAAACTTTCTTTTTCTAATTTAAGCCAATTTTCAAATATCCATGGCTCGCAATANTCAAGTTTTTTATTAGGCATATANAATTCTACCTCAANTTTTAATTCATCAGATAATCTAAAGGCTTGAGCNTTAAATCTTGAATAATTTTCCCCTTCAAACAAATCTAATTTATTAATTATTTCTTGATTATGGTTATATACAATGAAACCTAAAATGCGCTTTTGAGAATGTTTATTTTTTAGGATTAATGGGTAATTAGTATTTTTTACCCTGAATAAATCATACCCAAGTATAAAACCCTTAACTAAANTTAAACTACATTCTAATTTACTTAAAACAGCATGTCTNACTTCTTGAGANCTCAAAGTCCCATAGAAAAAAAGNGGATGATNCTGAGAATTAATCATTAGAATTAATCCATAACATAATGAAAATTATTTATTTCAATATTAAGTAAATCAATATTTATGTCATTTTTATTTTTAACAATAAAAAGTGCTTGCCGCCCACATGTTTGTTCTTTTTTTACAAACTTTTCTACTACATGGTAATAAGGACGATTATTATAATCATCAAATATGATTTTTGTATTTTCNTTANCATATTTTATAGATGTCAAGAAACAACAAACTCGAAATCTTCCATCTATTAAAACAGTGTCTGGNAAAANATCTTGGTTCCATATCCAGTTGAAATAATTAATGAAATTATACGATTTTTCATAACNAANTGGTCGNCCCCAATTCTCNACTTCACCTAAATCTATGTNTTTTAATTTTANNCTNTTNTTGTATGCAGCATTTCCTGAACTAATTTTATCTACCCAATCTCTTGAAGAATCTACAGATACTATGTCAG
>FUFK010041219.1_pt1 | contig 19853 bp, 24 predicted proteins | sample 1021851 | NCBI WGS metagenome assembly FUFK01 (sample SAMEA51879418, study PRJEB19060) | metagenome
GAACTTCGTCGCACTTCTAACTCCAAAGCTTGCAGCAACAATAACGCCCAAGCTGTACTGGTACCATTCAGGCATTTGCTCCAGTTGCTGAAATCCATGTGATACGACATCTTCCATCCCCGGAATGAAGGCTAGTATAAGAGGCACCGAAAACAAGATTACCAGCCACTCGTCTTTCCACGAGTTTTGACTACCCTTGACTGCAGCTAAATCCCAGTCAATCTCACCCGTCGCCTTTTTTTCCATAATAGTCGCTTCAGCCTTTGCCGTTGCGACTTTTGCCAAAGTCTTAGCTTTCTTTGTCTCAACCGTTCCTTCAAGCCACGTACTCGCTAGTTTTGTAATTGGTCCCATAAGTAAGTTTAACATTGCTAATTCTTCTTTTTAAATACCATAGTTTTTCTCTTACCGTTGCGAGTTACGTTCCTTAAAACTTCTGTTTTAGGGTCGTAAGTGCCACCAAATGCCCGTAACGGTGCGTCTGTAGCTGTGCCGGGACGATATTTTTTAGCGTCAGATGCTGCTTTCTTTTTTCTAACTGTAATTTTTTCTGCTGCTTCTATCGTTGGCCCAAGTTTTTTAGCTACGGGCTTCTTTACAGCGGGACGTAATGTACCCTCCCCTGTCATTTTAGTTGGAGCAGCTTTCTTCTTTACAGCGGGACGTAATGTACCCTCCCCTGTCATTTTAGGTGGAGCAGCTTTCTTCTTTACAGGGGGACGTAACACACCTGCTCCTGTCATTGTAGGTGTAGCTTTCTTTTTAACGGCAGGACGATTACTACTAGCCTGCACCGGACCCTTTCTGATATTTAATGTATTTTTCTTTTTAGTTGCTTGTCTAGCGGCAGCTTCTTGTGTTGCTGCCTGTGCAGCAGTCATTGTTTTTTTACGTGGTCCGGGTTTGCCTGTAGCTTTGGGTCTTTCTTTTGTCTGCGCCTTCTTTTGAGTGGCAGCCAAACCTTTAAATCTGTCTGAAGGAGATGTTCTTGTAGCTGTAGAAGCCTGTGATTTTGGTTTAACAGCACTCCCTCTAGATTTTAAAGAGTTTATAAATTTTGCAATGGCTCGTTGGAGCGGTCCAAATTTAGCATTCTTGTACGTGTTGATAAAGTTATCTAGGGCAGAACTGGTTACAGATACATTATTAGCATTGGCAACAAGTTTAAGTTGTTTAGCTATTTCACTTTTAGTGAGTTTTTTGTCTTGAGCCAACTTTTTTTTAAAAGCCGCAAACCCTGCTCTAATTCTTTGATTTTCTGCTTGGCTAGCCATGAGTATCTCCAGTTAACATTTCCATCTTTTTCGTGCTTGTCGTAAACGACTATTAGGATTCTTTGCAGCTTTGGGAAACTTTTTCATTTGTCCTGCAGANCGGGCACAAAATGACTTACGACGCTTGGCTGCTTTACTTCCGGGTTTTACTTTACCAGTAACCGCTGTCTTTAGTTTACTGCCGGGGTTTTTGCGACGATACGCTTTAACACCCGCCTCTGTCATACCCGCGCCCTTTTTGGTAGGACGAAAGTTCTTTTTGTTGCGGGCTGGCATTTTATCAGGCTTTCTTTTTGCCACCGGACTTCCTCCTTCTGCCAGACGCAGTTACGGACCACTTAACCTTGCCGGGTCCGGTCTTTTTCGCTGCTTCTTTTTTGCTAATGCGCTTTGCAACTTTGGCTGGTCTACAAGCAGGATATGGACGCTTCTTTTTCTCAGAACCAGAACGTCCGCACTTCTTGCCAGTCTTTACATCCCGCCAGTCTTCTTTAAACCATTTTGTCAAGCCGCCTTTTGGTTTAGCCATCAGGCGTACGTCCCGCCGCGCTTCTTGTATGTACGAACAAGCCAAGCATTTGCATATGCTGATGGATAAACATCAAACTTACGTTTAGCCTCTGCCTTCACACGAGCATACAACGCTTTATTTTTTGGTGTTGCGCCCTTAGACTTCTTCTTCTTTTTAGGCTTGGGGGGTGCCTTCTTTGTCATCTCACCTTTTCCTTGCAGTCTGTGCAGCACGACGGAAGTTGGCTTTACTAGGTGCGCCCCTGCTTCCGGGTGTACGCATCTTCTCTCCGCTACCTGCTTTGATACGACGCTTTTTAGCTGCTATGTTGGCGTATAGTCCACGACGTGCCATAATTACACCTTTACTAGCTTGTAGCCTTTTGCTTTAGCTGCAGAACGAATAGATGCTAGGGTCATTGCGCCACCACGCTTACCGCCCTTTGCCATGCCTTTAGCTTTCATCATTTTGCCGCCTCGCTTCATACCTTTGGCTTTCATCATTTTTCCACCACGCTTCATGCCTTTGGCTTTCATCTTGCCGCCGCGCTTCATGCCCTTACTCTTCATCATCTTCTTCATAATCGCTCTCCGCATAGAGGTTGTTGAATACCCGCGCCGTATCTTCTACATAGTTCGGGTCTTGTTTAGAATGATGGACCCACTGACTAGGAGCGAAGTCCGGTGGGCCATCGCCCGTTACAAACCAAGCAGGGTTGGTTACTCGTACTCTGTTGTTAGGAAGTGCAACTATGTTGCCCGTCCATTCGCCAGCATCTAATAACTCTAAGACGTGGCTTTGTTTGTGCTGTGCAGGATCGTCTGCAACTTCGCTGTCTGTGTAGTCTACAGTGAAGTAGTACTTGGCAGGAAAGAAGTCTCCATCTATTTTAGCCAACCACGGGCAGGGGGTAGCCCTGTTTAATACGTACACCGAATGATGATGTGACTGACAATCCCACGGCTGTGCTAAGTGTGTGGGCATAGGTGTGGGCCACTCATCGAAGGGTGTATCACCTACCAGTGCAGTCAGGGGCATACGTGCCCACATAGCACCACCGTGTACGTTGTCTTCTTCGTCTTCACATCCTGTAAACAACACTTGAAAAGACATAGTACGCATGGGTAGAGTAGTGACTGCGATAACCATAGCGTGTAAAAACTCACCGTGGTATCTGTCGTGATTTGTCGTATACTCTCTGCGAACCCACGCCTTAAAATACGGTACGTTACTTGTAATGTAGTTCATGCTATCTACCCCAATGCTTTGCCAAGTAGTTTTGAACGAGGGTAGATTTTAAGGCCATGTCTTCTTTGTTGTGTCGTATAAAGTCTGTGTTTATTTCATATAGGTTCTTTAGAATGTAACTCTGTTCGTATGATACGTTACTGGACATCCATCCTATGATTGCTTTACGTGTTCCCTTTGTTATAGGCTTTACACCGTGTGCGTACATTATAGGGAATACAAGTAACTGTCCCTTGCCTACAGTGTAGCTTATCTCACCAATCTCATTCTCTAGTACAAACTCTCCACCTTCGTAGTCGTCTGTAAGTCCTAGTGANAATCCGTAGTCGAAGTATACGTTGTTACCTTTNGGNGCAGCACGAAAAGTATCTATGTGCTTGTGNTAGTATCCGCCTTCTTTNTACTCGTTNTAAAANTTNACNGATACTTTGNTTGGACAGATNACAGACTCTAGGTATGGATTGTTGTATANTCGTGTAGAAACAAGTTGCCGTANTTCTGGTAACATGTCAGGACANTCTTNNTTGTCCTTTAGTTTNTCTCCATCNGATCTAGGCTGTGTCTTTGCCCCGTCTTNGTTTNTNCCCCAGTTGTNGAGGCAGTANTCTACTTCTTNTTCNNNTANAAGNTGTANTAGCATGGTNTATCTCCCGGCTNNNTTANNCGAACNTACTATCNTATATNTNNNNAGTTGTCAAGGNGGCAAGTTGCCCTGCCCCCNNGANNATTANTTANGTNCCNGTAGAAACNGTAGCAGATTCTACNGGGTTCTTGGAAATATCCGCAAGAACTACGTGAANACGGAAACGTGCAGCAGATTCACCAGTAGAGCCACCATCNAGGATGAGAGCGTCAATAGTGTCTGCAGAAGTNAGGATACGGGCGTTAGAGCCAGACGCACCTACTGCAGCCTCTAGGAACGGAGTGAAGCCAGCAGCGAGAGCAGAACCGTCAACAAAACAGTCTACATCACCACCAGTGAAACCTACGTCTAGAGTGATCTGCCCGTTACCACGAGCTTCCAAAACTTCCAAAGCACCTGCAACAATCATGGTATCTGCAGGAACGTCGATCAGTTGAACGACATCACCGCCTGTACCGCCATCTGCAGTATCATGCACTTGTGAAGTTACCACGTAGGGACGTGCGACGTTTGCTGGATGTCCAGNAGTTCCGCCNTTAGGGGTACGATCAATAGTAGCCATTTACCTAGCCCTCCCTTACGCGAAGTCGATGACGCCGCGAACGACAGCTTCTGGGCGCANNACTTTGCGACCAAAAACGTGCAGACCACGAATAACGTCAGAGAACGACTCAGTTGAACGAACCACTTCGGTCTTAGCGATATGCGAAGCAGTGGAGGTGGACGACATATGACCAGCAAGAATTACATTCTCAGAGGCGTCAGTTGCCACACCAGACAGAGTTACCTGATCGGTACCTGCTGTTGAGTTAAGCGCAGTAGACTTGTAACAGCGGAAACCAGCGAGGGTACCCGGCAGAGCAAGACCATTACGCAGTGGAGAAGTATCATCACCAGTTACCTGCACTTCAGCAATTTTATTGCCAGCTTGGAACATCTTCTCGTAGAAGATTGGTGGTGCTACAAACCAACGATTCTCTTCTGGCACAGACTGGTCATCCAGAGTACGTGCCATCAGCANCATCAGGTTGATGCCAGCATCGTCAGTTTCTACGTTGACAGGAGCGGATGCAGTACCCAGCGCACTGTTCGTAGTGGTAAGACCACCTGACAGTGACGCATCATCTGCACCAGCGATACCTGCGCCATCAGAGATAGCTTGCAGGACGTTTGCATCGTACTTACGCTTCAACGCAAATGCACCTGATGAGGTAGCAAGAGCTTCGAAGTTTACGTGCGAATGCCGCTCTTCGATATCGTCGATCTTAAACGCGAAAGCGTTTGCATTATCGACAACCATCGTGATTTGATCGTCAGCCAAGTCTTGTGCGTTTACGACGGAACCCCGTGTATACGAACTGACTGTGACCACTGGTTCTTTAATTATGCGAACCGTATCGCCAAAGTTTTCAATCTCACCCGCGTAGTCGGTGTTAGTAATATCTTCTACAACCGAAGCACGACGGAAGAACTTGAGGACTTTTTGGCTAAAAATCTCCGGTGCAAAATTACCGGAGGGCAGGTTACCATAACCTGCAGCAGTACCAAATGCCATTGGTTCTTTCCTCTTCTTCTATGAGGTTAGTTGTTAGGGTCGATCCGTCCCTCTTGACGTGCGGAGTCTAACTCGCTTTCTAGCTTTTCAAACTCCCACGGTTTGAGACTACGGATTTCGGAAGCCTTCCAAATGCGCTTGTCTCCGCCTTGTTCAGATGTGATCTCCCTAGCTTTGGGAGCACGTACTGAAGTTGCAGCGTCGGCTTTTGCCTTGCTAGTCTTCCTTTTTGAGATACCTGCATCTGCTTTGTACAGATCTAGGACTCGTGAGGCCCAACGAGCGTCGGTATTGTTATTGTAGATACCGTCCGAAATAGATTCGGGCTGCTCTTGTAGCCAGTTTAAGAACTTCTCATCTGTCTTGATTTCATCGAAGTCAGGATGATTGTTCGTAAGTTCGCGGTAAGCCGCCTGTACCACAGTCTCCTTTTCACGTTCCTTGATAACTTCTAGTTCCTTTTGAAGTTCGCTGGTGCGTTCGTTGGCTTGCATCGCTGCTACCGTTTCGACCACCCCATACACATCAGGGTACTGTGTCTTGAATTCCTCCAACTCTTCAACCGTCTTCGGCATAGGAACATTTGCTTGTTGCGTTGCCGCTGCCAGTTGCCGTTTCTCCTCCTCAAACTCTGTTAGCTTTTTATCGTAGTGCCGCTTCAGATCGTCGTATCGCTTCTTATAGTCGTGATCCGGTTTCTCTTCTTTCGTTTCTACGAAGCTGTTTGATTCGGGTTGTTCGGTATCTTCGCTTGCTTCTACCTCTGGGGTATCGTCTTCTTCGTCCTTATAGACTTCTTCACGATAGTTGCCTTTGTAGAGAGTCTCGCTATTGATAGTTCCGAAAGAGTCGTTTGGTTTGTTGGCTCTTATGCCACGTACTTTTTTTGCCATTTTGTTTACCTCACTTGCGGGGCCACTTGGCTGTGGGTAGCCGCTCCGGTTGTGTCGGGGCCGTTGTTACAACGGGTAGCCGACGAATTCTTTTAATTAAATAGTGCCTTTAGCTCTGATTTATTGAACATATCTTTAAAAGATTGTAATATGCCTTTTTCTGTAGGTTTTTCTTTAGGCAAATAGCCAAATCTTTTTTCTAAAACTTGTTGGGCCAAATTAGATGATTTTACGTACTCATTTTCATAGACTTCAAGTTTGTCTTTAACCGCACCTAAAAACTCAACATTGTACCTTGTTGATGGAAGGTTTAATTTTTCTCTTATTTTTACGTCGCCAATTCTAACTGTGGGTTCTTCTCTAAACTTTCTAGTTACATTCTCAAGCCCCAAAATATCAGGATTTTCTTCGGCAGAACTTCTTAAATACGCCATGCCAGCATGGGCAAGTTCGTGAATTAAAGCCCTCATGTCTGAATCAACAAAACTACGTTCTTTACGATATATGCCCCGTAAATTCTCTGAACTTCGAATGGGGTCTTTTCTTAAATTCTCATACTCAAAGTCCGGACCTGCTGCGTAGTATATAAGTCCTTTATTTTCTACGTCTGGCTCACGTAAATTAAACTTTTTACTAAGCCGTTCAAATTCTTTTCTCATCATTAAATCAGAAAATGCCATGTCTTCATCTGGTGCACTAAGAAAACTTTTAGCTACTTCTGGACGAAGATGAAAACCTCCTGCTGTAGCTCTTCCCTCTTGTATAGATGGCCCCGGCATAAGGTCATAATCACCCTGAAGATACGCATAGTATCCTAATCTGGCTAACGGGTTTTCTTTAAAATACGGCTCTAAATCATTTGCAAACTCTTGATCAGCCAGTTGTGTCATCTGTTCTTTTTTTATATTACGAGGGCTACGTTCAGGCGGAGTAACAAACCCACCACCTTTCAAAGCCTGTCTTCGCTCAACTTCAGGCTTACCCATATCATTCACAGCTTCTAGGAAGTTGTAGCCACCAAACTTGGGCACATCCTTCGGCTCAACAACGTACTCGCCTTTAGACAAGGCCACTTCCATCATCTTGCCACCTTTAGCTGCCTTGCGCTTTTGATTGCCCTTCGGTAAAACCCCAGCCTTTTGTAGCTTCTCAGTCATCGGTGCGTTGATTACGAATGACCCCTCCCTAACTCGCAGGTTTTCTGTGTCGGCTACGGTGGTGCCTTTTGCGTATTCTTGCGGTGGCCCCTCTACAAAGCCCGTACGCTGGATTGGATCTTTTTGGGTGTTACCCCCTTCTGCGAAGCCTACAGTGCCTCCAGAGGCTCTGAAACGCTCCCCCGGACCTGACCCAGTGCCAGCTTGACCACTTCCACCCCTATCGCTGCCGCCTCTGTCGCCGCCTCCCCTGTCACCGTAAAGGTTTTGATCTATGGGATCAGGCTTGGGTGCGGGTGCGGGCGCAGGTGCGGGCTGTGTTGGTGCCTTATCTTGTTGTGCTGCAGCTTTCATAGCATCCGCTTGTGCAGCCAGTAACGCAGGATCAACGTACTGACCAGCAGAGGTTGTGACAGGCTTTCCTCCACTTGTTACGGGTCTACCAGCGTCGTCTTGAACGATGTTTATGTTTCCGCCAGACAACAGAGAAGAACTTCCGTCCGGTGATTCTCCTGATGCTTCGTATTGCGCTTTTCTTTCCTCAAAACTAAATTGGGGTGGGGGTGGCTCATCTGTGGGAGCACCAGCAGCAAGTATACTCTGTCCAAGTTGATATCGTTGTTGACTTGTTAAACCCTCTGGAAGAACACCAGAAAGAACTGTAGATCCCTCCATAGGTCCGGGACCGACTCCTACTACTCTACCATTTAGCATGGCTAGTCCGTAGCCTTCCTCTCCTGCTTGTATCTTTTCATAGATACGTTCTAGGTTCCTTCTACTAGCCGCGCCACCTAACTGTGCGAATATGCCTGAAAATCCAAGAAAAGGACTCATTCCTCGTGGTATACCGTAACTAATTTTACCNGTAATTTTATCTATAGTTGGCTTGCTACCGAATTTCTTGTCAAAAAATCCTTGTTCGGGTAGGGTTGCTCCTTGTTGTCTATATATTCTGGATACATCCAACGGTCCAGAATATCCTCTAGTATCNCCATCAGATTCACGGCGAGTTGATGTAGCCGTGCTTAAATCACTGTCAGGATCCCTATCTACAATTCTAGTTCCAAACTTTTCAAACCCTATGTCTGCTCGTTCCTCTTCGCTGAATGGATCTGGCGTACGTATAGCCGGGGCACTAGGTGCTAACGCTTCTTCTGCGATAAGCGAACCAATATAGTTTTGTATAACGGAGTTAATCGCCATTCCTTGCATCTATAGCGGCATTAAAGTCCGCCTTCAGCCCCTTGATCTGTTCCAGTGAAGTTATCTTCCCCTGCAGCCGGAACACTTCCAGTTCCGATTGTGCCGCCACCAACGCCCGAAGCGTCATTTGGATCTGCTCCCGGAGGTGCTCCTCTAGGCTCTCCCAAGCCTCCTTGTTCCCCAGTAGGGGGCTGAGTTTGCTGGCTTGCTTCTTGTTGAGCATTAGCTAATCCTTTCAACATCTCTGCGAAGATCTGCGCCTCGTTCACATCGTTTACAAGACTGTCAGGATCTATGTCTTGTGCGATAGCAAGTTCGCGCATGAGGTTAGGTATCTTGATGAACGGTGCTAACATGGGGTTAGATACCGTTTGTAACAGAGTGGTGAGGCGTTGACTGCGTACTTCTTTTTGCATCACTGCAGCTACACCACGAGGTTTGATCTCTAAGTCGCCTTCGATGTTGGGGGATGTCTCGTTGAATTGCATGTTCCACTGGAAGTAAGACTCGCCCAGTGGCTTTAGTAAATGGTCGTCTATGTTTTTTATAACTGTCTTTAGGGACAAACTTGCCCCACCTAACAGCATGGATAGACCTGATGCTGTTCGTCCCGTTCCTGTTACGCCAGTTTGCCCGTGCATGATGGACGGTAAGCCTGTTTCTTCGTCGGCAAGTTGCCGCGATATCTGATACATCTGAATGTTCTCAGGTGCTGTGTTCGGGAACTTGAGTCCGTTGATTGCTGTACCAGTCACACCTGACTGACGACGAAATATCTTTCCGGGGAAGATGTCCATGTTCTGTCCGGGAACAAGACTAGCCTCATCCACATCAAACACCAAGTTACCAGCTAAAGCGAGGTTGTCGATTGCCATACGAACGTGTCCGTTCATCAGCAACTGTGCATCCTCCATGTTCTCCGCTACACCTACACCCCAGATTTGATACGGATTAATTTCGTACGGGAATACCTGATACGGAATACGTGCAGGAGTGAATGGATTCAGGACACAACGTAGCACCATCGTGCCACACACCCAGATGTTCACTTGTATCTGGTCTAGTTCTCCTGTTTCTTTGGGGATGTCTAAGCCAGCTTCTCTAGCCATCTTGGCATCTAGGACACCCCAATACTCTAGGACTTCGTAACGAGTATCGCCTACATATGGTTCCGTTTCTTCTTCGCGTATTGTGTCTTCGTAGTATTTATCTTCGTAGTTCGGTCCTTTAGCTAGGCATTCTTCTACCACATCTGCATAAAAATACGGCTGTGCAATCAAGCTACGAAGCTGTTGGCGATTCATACGATGCCGTTGTATTACGTATTCACAGTCTTCTATGCTTGTGGCTGATGGGTCGGGGTGAAAATCCCAAGCCGATACGTATTCTATACGTGGCACCACTCTTTCGTACGGATTGTACATGCGGCCTTCGGGGCCACGTTCCCAGCGATGAACCCTTTTGTAGTGGTTAAATGGTCCCTTTACTACACCTGTGCCTAACAACGCAGATTCGAAAATAGAGCTACGAAGAACATTCACTGCTCTAGTATCTAAAAGTTGATCGTGAATCAACTTTTCCATGTTCAAGGCTGCAGTTTGTGCAGGACTTATCTGTGGTTCTCCCATTCTAGCTGGACCCTCAGACAAGGGAGCATCACCATACTTGCCAGCAACTCCCCCTAAAAAGTCCATAGATGGGGTGGCTTGGGTAGCACCGAAAGGTAACTCACGTCCATCACCCTCAAAACCATACGGATCTTCTTGTGTCATGNTTTGATCTAGGGGTGTAGTGAGATGAGCGAACTCTGCTATGCCCTCTGGTATGGGTGTAGGTTCGATAACCAGAGGAAACTTTTTGTTGGCAAACAAGATGTCTACAATTTGACCGTACGCAGCAAGAACCTTTGTCTTGGTGATCTTGATGAATACACGTGACCTTTCACTGTCACGGTACTGTGTAGTTGAGTCGTAGATACCACGAAAGTTTTTGTACGCCTTCAACCATCGCTGCTCGTACGAAAAGCGTCCGTTCTCTGCGTCGTCAAATCGTGCCTTGACGTACGCAGCTATCCCCGGCATCTGCTCTTCAGGCTCGACTAGGGGTACAGCAGTATCGTCTGCAGGTTCCAAAAAGTTATCGGACATGATATTCCTTTATTAGCTGAAGTAGTTTCTGTCTTCAGCCATCGTATTAAATGAAGCTTCTACCGTAGGCTTGGTTTGCTTCTTTGGCATATCTTCGGTCAACACGCCTGTTTGGGCACGAGTGTCGAACTCTAGACCTTCGCGGTAGAGCCTCGCAGCACCCTCATCTGTGTCAACACTAACTTTGTCAGCATTCATAATGTATGCCTCACCAAAGTTGTAGTTGCCAGTAGTTTGATTAGCCATTCTTTCCTCCTGTGGAGTAGTTGTTAGCGGACGATTCCGCCGTATAGAAATGACGGAACCTCTCCGCCTTTAGCTCTGGAGAGAGCATCTTTCATTGTGGTTTCTTCTTTTCTCATTGCGTTCGCACGAGCTTCGGGAACTGGTACAAATCCTTGTGCAGCCATCTGTGGTTTGGGCGCGACAGGATCAGGTATGTTTGGTTGAGGAGCAGCTTCCATAGGATATGGGGCAAATTCTGGTTTTATATACCCTAGTGCATCCATTTGTGGTGCTACATCTGTTCGTGGGCCAAGACCTGATCCGGTAGGCATAGTGGCCCGTTGTTCTTCACGAAACGGTGCGTCACTGTATGCCATGCCGGGAGGGGCAACGACCTCTGAAGCCCCTGCAGCCAGCCCTTGCATTGCAGCGGAAAACGGGGATGCTCCTTGCTCAGTAGCTGCTGCTTCTGCTTCTATAACACTTGTTCCTATCGCTACAGGTAAAAGACCTTTTAATGTTTTTTCACCTATGTCAGTAACGCCTTTAATTACATCTTTAACAGGCTTGGGAGCGTTGTTTGCCATGTCAACAATCATGTCTATGGCGTCTTGGCCTTTGTTCACTGCACCTTTGCGCTTTGCCTCTATGTTTGCCTCAGATTGTGTTTGTGCTATCTGGGCTTCGCCTTCCGCAACAGTGGCAGCAGCTTCAATTTCTAGAGGCATCCCTTCAGCACGTTCAATAATAGCTTTCTGTTGACGCACTCCCTCTTCAGCAATGTCTGCTCCTGCTGTGGCGGCACGAGCCTGTAGTTCTACAGTTTGGGTTTCTAGATATTCTTCAGCGAGTTTAGCTCGTTGATTTTCGTCGAGCAGATCGGTTTGAAGTCCTACCTGTCCGCCCTTTGTAGTGGCAAATCCTGTGTTTGCAAAGACTTCTGGATTTTGTAAAACAACGGGAAGTTCTTCGTTAACAATGACACCAGCATAGTTGTTTGCAAGTTCATCGTTTGGCTTGTGACCCATCAAGCCTTGAACAATGTCCCTGTTTACTTTCATGTCTTTCAACATGTAGTGAGGAACAATAGAGCGAATTGCAGAAGGAGTGGTCACAGGTTTTTGATCAATACGGATGACCTTACCGCCCTCTTCAACTTTCACATCAGCTAAAGGAAGAACATCAGAAAACTTTTCAAGACGTGTGCCTATGTGATTGTTAAATGCTGCGTTAAACTTTTCTGCATCTACACCAAACAAAGAACGATCATTACCTGACAGGGGCACAGATTCATCATTTAATGCCTCTAGTAACAACTGTCCTATAGGGGAATCAGATTTAAATTTAAGTTCTGGTCTTCCTTTGTGATCTTTTCCTGTTGTTATCTTGCCCTTTACAGTAACAACATCCCCGCTAACTACAACGTCACTTGCTTTGAGATTCAAAAGTTGTTCTGGACGCTGGAATGTTATTCTGTGATACTCAATAATTCGTGCTGTTTTTTCATCGTAGTTTGCGCGAATCTCAGGCAGGGCTTCATCGTAAATAGCATCTAGGTCTGCTTTAGGTAGCGTTCCCTGCATAGGGCGTTCACCAGCTAAACCCGTGCGCTGTGTTCCCATAGGGTTACCAGTGCCAGCAAGTCGAGGATACATATCCTCTTCGTTGCCATCTATTACTTCAAAGAATCGTTCAATTCGTTTTCCTTTGAGGGCACCAAAAAACGTGTTTTCAAATGTTTGATAATTGTATGCACGGTTAGACAGGTCAGGAGAGCCGTCACGCCTAAACAAAAATACAATTTCTGGTTGACGCATATCCTTGAGTGGAGTATCTACTCCCAAAGGAAAGGCGTCAGGTGCCTTTTTTTGTAGTACGGAAAGGCTTCTTTTTAATCGATCTATTCTTTGACGGGCAGGGTATTTGCCTTCTTTATTTTTTACATTGTAATCTTCTGGCAAAGGCACACGAGAATCTAGCGTAAAGTCAATAGCCTCTCCTATAGTGAGGGTACCATCTTTTGCTTTTTTTATGATTTCGCTAGATAGCTGTTGAAAAGTTTTCTTTGCCATTTAATATCCAAATACTTCGTCTTGAACTTGGTGGACTTGGCTTTTTATCGCACCTAGTTGTTTGTGTATCGATGCGTAGCCTGTCATGCGTGTCATCATTCCGTAGCGCAGAGCATCGTATGCGTGGTCCTCTGCCTTCGTGTCTACATCCTCGCTGTTCGTCTTGGACAGGGGTATACCTGCAATCTGTTTGACGATGTTTTGGCAGCTAGAGAAGAAGCGTAGGCGGGGTTCGTTTGTGTACGGATCGTTTGCTAGGCGTCGGTGCACTTCCATCTTACCCTGTATGCGGTTGCGGTCTGCTGGAGTCCAACGCACACCTGCTCTCATCATCACTTCTGCGATTGAAGGCCCAAAACCAGTCTTGTTCCAGCAAGACGAGTCAAGGACCGTNTAGTGNGGTANAGGATCTAGTTGTTCGGCNTCTAGTATTCTAGCGGCTAACTCTTCNGCTGTCAAGTGTTTTTGGTATAACTCTCTGTAGATCCAGATGTTGTTGTCCCAGTCNATGGCACCCCAAAGAACACAGGACGGTGCNGCGTATCCGTAGTCTGCCATNCGTAGNCGNGGCCAGTTCGTCGGAAGTTCGAAAGGNTCTACGACGTGCTTCTCACGAGAGAACTCNGGGAAGGCTGCTCCCTCCGCTACNTCCCAGTCACCCTCTAGGAGTCTTTTGCGTTCGACCTCTGGTAGCGATCTGAGCATCGCTTCGTATTGGCCGTCCGCCATGAGGTACGGATTGTCGGTTAGACGTGCGGGAACGAACTTGCGGTAGAAGAGGGGCTTACCCGCTTTTTCGTGACCGTCGGGCCACAAGAAGTTGTTCTTTGTTTCTATGTCGAAGGCAGGAAATGCCTTGTTAGGTTCGACTCCTTCTATGTAGGTTTTCTTAACCCACCAACCTCCCACTCCCCCCGGGTTGGCAGTGCAGCGCATGTACAGGTGTTGCTGGAGTTCAGGATCAGTAGTGCGAAGGCGAGAACGCAGGTAGTCCCAGACATAAGGCGTGGGGTATTGTGTGATTTCATCGATACCTATCCAGTTGAATGCTTGTCCTTGAAAGCGGGTTACGTCTTTGTCTTTGTCGAGGTAGGTGAACCAGATAGTTGCACCGGATGGAAAGTGCCACGTAGACTTCGACTCACGGAACTTCGCACCGGGAAACGCCTTGACGTAGAGTTGACGTGACTTGTCTATGAGTTCGGTTAGCTCATCAAGAGTACGGCGCAGGAGTAGACCACGATGGTTAGGATTGTGACAATAACGTAGCGGGTCCGCAAGAAGCGCAAAACTTTTGCCTCCCCCGGCGGCCCCTCCGTAAAGAACGTCACGTTCGCCAGCAGACAGGAAATCTTCTTGGGGACCGTCGTTAGGCTTGAATATAACTTCTGCATCTTCGACGAGGTCAGTGACCGGAGGGGGCAGATCGGCAAGATCCCCCTGATCGATAACTGTGGTAGCTTTGGCGTTGAGGGCATTTTCAACTTTGCCCATGCTAGTTGCAATCTTTTTAGCATACTTGCGCTTCCCCTCCGCTTTCTTGGTTACCTTCTCTGCACTTTTTTTAGCTGCTGTGAGTTTCTTTTGGGCGGCACGACGGGCAAGTTCCCGCTTGGACATGTGGTACGTGGCTTTAGGGGCGTTGGGGTCTTTCTTAGGTCTACCCGCTTTTTTCGGTTGATTCACTTGCTGGCCTTCCCCGGTGCTTCATATTCTTGCTTCTCATCACGGCTGCTCTGACTGCTTGTCGTTCAGTGGCGTGTGTGCTGGTGGGTTGGATATTTCCAGAGTATATACCGTCCTCTACTTCTTTGGGTGTAAGTTTTACAGGGCCGTATATGGTAGGAGCATTTACATATCGCCCCTCTATTTCTAGAGTGGTTGATCGTTCAGAGAATCTTTCTCCGTCCTTTTCATAGATCGGCTTACCGTATTGGTTTTTTAAGCCTGTGTCTTTACCACCGTGTTTGGTTGGCATTTAGGACTTCTCCATGCTTCCCTGTGCGGGACGACCATGAGAAACTTTTCCGCCTTTAGCCATAGATTTTTCTCTTCCCTCTATGGAGCGTATCATCTTTTCCGTATCAAACAAGTTTTCAACCATCTGACTGCGGTCTTTACCCTTGAGAGTGCCTGACTTCAACATGTCAGTTATTTCTTGACGATCTCTGTACAACGAGTTGAGAAAAGAGCCGTCCAACATTATTAAAGCATCACCTTTCATTGTAACTTGCCTTTCTGCCACGATGAGTCTTGGTAGTCGGAGTTTTCTTTTTGGTGGTTTTCTTTTTCACTTTTCCACCGCTAGAAAACTTACCGTAGTCAAAATCGTCTTGCAACATACGAATGATGTTATCTATACGTGCTTGTGCTGCAGCCCTATCTCTGGGAGTTTTCGCTCCAGCAAGAACCTTTTCTGCGTGTGCTAACCTAGAAGCTAGGCTGTATGTTTTAGGGGATTCGGTATCTTTTTTAGCCATCGATCACGACCTCTTTCTTCGGCGGAAGCAGGACAACTCCGTGCATAGCCGTCACATTGTGGTTTATTGTNTCTGCTTGACGTACTCCTACNCGATTNANGAGGCTCTCAGCGGCCTTGAGGCGTAGGTCATCACCTCGTTCGGGGGCAGGGTTGTCTATTGTGTCTACAAGGCGTGTAGCGGCCTTAAATGCGTTCATAGAGAGTACGTCTTTAGTGCGTTCGACTATCTCATCAGCCAAGTTTTTGCGTAACCAACCTGCAGATCCCTCAGAATACCCTGCATCTACGGCTGCTTTGGTCACCTGACCACCGTTTTCGAACAGGATATCTAGGAATTTGGTCTGTTTTTCGGTTAGTTCACGCTTTTTGGTGCGTGGTTGAGGTAAAAGGTTCATAATTTACGTGCTTTCACCATCATTGTACTCACAACGGTAGCCTTTTTGGATTAGATACGGGAAAAGTAGCCGCGTATCTTCCACCATAGTGACAATTCGCTGCTCACACGCCTCTTCTGTGAGGTACGGACCCTTGTTGTCTATGGCTTGCATACATTCATTAGGTTGATACATAGAACATAGCAGCAACATCGCTGTGTACATAGTCGTTCTTTCGTTTTTTAGGGGATGTAGGTGTGAGTTCGTGTAGCCACAAGCTCGCTTTTTACAGAATATGCTTCGAAATCGGGGAGATGTGCTATTTTCGAACCAACCTACGCACCTATTATGGGGATATGTGTTATATAAGTCAAGAAAAAAATAATTTGGGCTTGACAATTCCGGTGTACGACTGTACAATCGGGGTACCCCCGCCGGGATACATCCATATGTAGGGATGATTCGCCGGGGTTTCTCCCTACACACTACTTTTAGCTGTATCGATAACCCCTGTCAAGCAAATTGATGGCGGGATTGCATGCAGGNACTGGTACCCCCCCGGTGGCCCTACTGACCCCTATAGCCACTTCCCCATCGGTGAGGCCAAGGCTTGCCCCGACAGCGTATAAGCCCCGCCGATAACCCGCCGTACTATGCAATGGTCCCGCACCCGCCCGCGTTCTAGTCATTCCCATTGACATTTTGCCATGCCATTAAATCTAGACCGCTGTTTATATGCCAAGAGGCACAGCCCTATCGCACCAAGCACCCGCCGATATATCCCGCGATTACAACCCGCAAGACTATATTCTGGAACCGCCCACAAAAAAGGCCCCCGAACCTATGGGAACGGGGACCAGTGGGAGGAAAGCGCGGTATTAGCCCCCCGCGCAGGGTAACTCTTTAATCCTCGTTTTTGATCGTAAACTTATAGTTTGCCAGTGTACGTGGATGTTCGCTAGACACCCACGACTCAACCCCGACTGAATCCAAAACATGATCAAGTGCCGAAAGCTGGTTGCTGATACTGGTGACCAAAGAGCGAATGGTCCGCGCCTCTTTCTCAGTAATCACGATCATGTCCTTAGATTCTTGTGCGGTAATCTCAGGCTTTAACATTGTGGTTTTCATCGTTCTTCCTTCCTGTTGTAAGAGGTCGGTAAAAGCACCGACCCCACTGTTAAAGCACAGATCTTAACCCGTGGCAACATCCTTGTTAGATGCCGATTTGATCCGGTAGATCTTATCATAGCCATGTTTGCGCTTGCCTGTCGGTCGTGCTTCGATCTCGTGCCCATGCTGCTTAAGACGCCACATGGCCGCATGGATAGACTGGCGCGTAAATCCCATAACACCCGCAAGAGTAGGAACCGCGATAAAACCCTTTTCTAAATAGCCAAGAATTTTCACATCATTTGCCGATAGTTTGACCCAGCCGGATTTGGATTTGTTTGCTATGTGATCATCAACCGCAAGCGGGTTGCCGTGCATATCGGTTTCATTACCAGTGGCGAGATACCTCGCGCCGCTGCCCTGATCTATCGTGACCCCTTGATGCTGGTAGTCTTGTGGCAAGCCGCCATCACGCAGCGCATTGAGAACCCGTTCCCGCTCAGACCGCCGGAAGTGATCCTCAAAATTGTCGTGTAGGTCTTTAAGCTGGTTCATTAGATTTGTTGGTAGATTGTTCATTGGTTTGTTTCCCTTCGTTTAACCAAAGATTGCTAAGATAATCAGGACCAGTAGAACGATCCAGACTAATTTGAAAGCGGAGGCGATAATGTCGTGCATTTATGCCGCCAGTTCTAGATTCCGCCAAGCCGCGCCATCTACAATTTGCCTGACCTGATCCGCTCGACTGTATCGCTTGCATTCATTGCGGCCTTGATCCCGCGCATCTGGTAAATGCGTAGACCAATGCGTTAAGGCATTGAACCCAGCCCACAACGTAGAACCAAGTTCTTTCTTCTCTTCTGCAAACCGCTCAAGCATCCAATTCAAGCGTCTTTCATTCACCGCTAGGTTTTCATCGACTGCTGCAGCTTTCGTGGTTTTCTTGCAGATCGTATCTTTGAGGATGCCAGCAAAAGCCCGATCAGTTAAGGGGGATTTACGCCACAACGTCATCTGTTCTTTTTGGTTTTGCCACATATCCAAGCCCATAGTCGCCTTTTCGATCATGGCTTCCGGTGACAAAGCACCCCTATGAACCCGCCGCTGGTGGTAGGCCTTTTCACCGCCGAACACTAGCGTATTGCGGCATAGATCCCGATAGGCACCGGAAAAGATCTGGAAAGCCCANGACATATCNACNGAGTTAAATATGTCCATGCGGCACCGGACGACATCNGNTTGACCTGATTTGGTGTCGTGTTGGCTTTGCATATCGTTGAAGTGAATGGTCCGGTGAACCCGCGCCCCCTGCTCATAAATGCGATCCAAAACATCCACATCATCTAAGGGAATATTGCTATCTCGCAATATCTCAGCCTGTTGTGCGAATAGTTCGTCGTGGGGAACAAGCGCATAATGTTTTGCCGACTGGCCTGACATTGAGCAACGCACCCGTCGCCTTGTTCTGCAATGCGTGGAAGTCATCTAAGCGAGTAGGCTCGACAAGTTCCCGTATAATTTCGCCAGATGGGGTCTTGTCTAGTGTGCTGGTCAACGCCTCAATCGGCACCCGCCGGATTTGTCCGAAGCGTTCGTAAAGGCTGACATCGTCAATGTCTTTGTGACGAACCTGTACAACCCGATCATTCAGTTCAGCAAAGCCCTGTGCGTTAACGGCAGAATCCACCGCCCGTTGTGGTACTAAATCTAACATGGTTTTCTATTCCCTTCTTGGTTGTTGTCCCGCTGCCGACTGGTAGCGGTCCGATTACTATATCAGATTATTTTGGGAATTGAAGAGATCGTGCCAAAATAATTTTTTGTGATTGGTTGGCCCCGCGACTCGCCACCAATCCGATCACCCCGTCACCCTGCCCCCGAACCAATGGACAGAAACCTCCAAGCAATCCCCAAACTTTGAAGCAATGCGCTGACAATATTTTGAAGCAATGCGCTGACATTATTTGATCCCGTACCGATCCCGCCACACCCGCCAAGTGATNGCTTGTAGTTGGTAGGGCATNANGTTNANTTGTTNNGCNGCANNCTTGTAAGCNTCNTGNAGCCCGCGATATTCACGAACACCAATGTTGGTTCGGTCATCGGTCAAGCCGATCCGCTCATTGTAAGCAATGTTTCTTGCGTGACCATCTATTGTCACGTTGAACTCGCCCATGATGTCACAAAAGAACGATGTTATCTTTTGTCCCTTGAGAATGGTTTTTGCCCCGTCATAGTCAGGTTTGGTTGCTAGTATGTCCCAAGCTTTGTTTTTCATTTTGTGATAGGTTGACACTTTCACCGAATCTATACCATCACCGCGAATAAACGCACCGATCAAGGCATCGGCGTTGACAATATTCCGCGTCCACTTGTTGTTAGGTGACAACGCAGAAACAACAGCAACAACGATATACACTGGCACGTCATATTTTACGCCGATATCATATGCCGCATCGTAGGCGTTACCATACCAAGCCATGCCACCCGCAATCTGTTCTGGCGTGGCGTCGAGGTAACAGTGTGTTATGTTGCTGATCATTTTGGGCTGGGATAATTTGGTTGGGCGTTTCATGGCGTGACCTCAATATTCGCTGTTGTTTCGATCCAGACTTTAGCACCACAAGATAGCGGCTTGTCCGGTGAGTAAACAACGGTAGACTCACCAAGTATTTTGACAGCGTGACAGTAGATATTGTCGCGGCTGGTCTTGACGGTAATAACGGGGTCATTCTTATCGTTCCGCGCATTGCTGCGGATAACGTGCTGATTTATGTGTATTCGTTTTTTCATCGGTTCGGTCCCTTCGTCGTTACAAACAATAACGGGAACCTATCACCACCGATTATCGGGGTCAATAACTAATTTACCCTGCCTCTTCAAGTGCTCCAAACCACAAGAGGGGCACAGATACCCCGCACCCCCCGTGGTTATCATCGCTGGCTCACCACACCTG
>FUFK010064925.1_pt1 | contig 19849 bp, 8 predicted proteins | sample 1021851 | NCBI WGS metagenome assembly FUFK01 (sample SAMEA51879418, study PRJEB19060) | metagenome
ACCGCTTTAGTTATACCGCTGTCATACGGATAAATACTTCGACTTAAAGTATTTCCTAATCCTAATCCCATATTAAAACTTACTAATTATTAATTCATCTATATAATTTTGTACCTCTTTTCTAGTAGCAACCATTTGAAAACTAATATCTGCTTGAAAACGTTTTACTTCTTCTCCTTCATCAAAAACAATAATAGTAGGTACAACTGCTATTTCATATTTTTTTTGATTATCATTACCATCAATGGTCTTGCTTTCTGTTTTACAATCTGCTAACTTATGAAACCACTCAACATCATTAAGAGCGTTAAAGCCAGCATTAAAGTGTATCACTGTGATCTGTGAAAAAGCAGTATACGAGACCGTACAGAAAAATAATAATAATAGATGTTTGTATAAAACTTTCCACATTATTGATATATTTTTCTTTCTATTTTTTCTAGAGTTTCTTTTATCTCTTTAACATCTTCTTGTGTAGTCATTATAGTTTGACGAACAAGTTGATCTTTCATATCAAACTCCATTCTTGTTATTTCAGCTGGAGGTGGGACAGGTAGTTCTTTAGCTTCTTGTATTTCAGCTTTAAGTGTAAACCACATTCCTGTCATAGAAACCAANACAAAGCCTATTGCTATTATAGTTTCAAGACTTAGTTTTAATTTAGTTTCCTTACTTATTTCTGTTGCCATTTTAAAATATCACGTAATTTATTCCTAGTTTAAAATCATACCACTCCCTATTCCANTATTTATTATATTTACCTTCTACAAAGGTACCTAAATGTTTGTTAATCTTCAAACCAAATATCATACCACCTGAATAATCATACCATTGCTGATCATCATTAAACATATGAAATGAATATTGACCACCATCATTATAGTGATAAGGCATTACATTACCCCATGTGTGAAGCCAAAAACTTTTAGTATAATGATAAAAGTCAAAGCCCAGTACTAGTGAGTGTTGCCATTGATTTGGTAACTCATTTCTTTTTCTTTCCACAAAGTTCTCTAATACTTGTGGCATTACAAGTTCGTTCCAAACCTCAGCGCTTGTAGCTACAATAGCACCGTCTGGTGCCCTGTATTCTGATTCATATACATCTATACTGTACCCTTCTTCTATAGCAAGACATGTATAGTGTATTCTATTATTATCAAATGACCATTCTTCTAAGGGATCATAGCCATATGGTTCTGCCAGTCTTTGAACAGCACCCAAATTAAAACTTAATTTCTTGCTAGCATTTAATCTTAATCTTTGTGTGCTTTCAAAATATTCTATATCTGCGAAACCATCTTTAATATATTCTACTTTAGCTAACCACTTTGGTTTAACATATCTAATAAAATGGTGCTGATCAAAATATTGTATACCCTCTTGTCTTTTGTATTGTAGTTGAAACAAATACTCAAAAGGATTTCTACCTACGCTAGCAGCATCACTGAATGAAGACTCTGTACCATCTTTAAATGTAGTTCTATCTTCGTACCCAAAACGCTGTATCTTACGTATACCCATAGATAATGAATAATCGTATGGCGTAAATATAGTATCATACACTAATGTACTGCCGTCTACAGAATATATTTCACGATCAGATAATGACGTACCACCATTAGCTGCTACATAAAATGTAGAAAACTTTATTGCCTTTTTAAATTGTGCGTTTGCTATACTACAAACAAACAATAATATTATTATAATCCACCTGTCCATTTTGTAGTTAAATGTGTTACTAATTCATTTCTATCATCATCAGATAGTACATCGTTGTATACNAATATTTCTCCTATTTCTGAGTACATATCGCTATTACCACCTGAATCACCTCTTCTTCCCACATGAGATATTAACAATCCTGTTACATCAGTATCAGAAGCTGAATAAGTTGCTGTAGCTACAAATTTATCATTGTAATACAACTTAATTAATTCACTGCTATCTTTAGTTAATGTCAATACAGTAAGAGTGTCTTGTAAAAATTGTTTTGCTGATGTACTTCCGTTAGTATTATTAGTAGCTAAAACTTGTTCACCATTGTTTGCTAATCCATCATCATTAAATCTAACTCGTAAATTACCTGTACTGAGTCGCATACCAGCTCTAAATGCTGTATCACCAGTTATTAACATGTCTAATGAAACTGCAGATGCAGAATTAGAATTGTTTGGTATTCTTAAAACAAAACATATTGTAAAGTTAGGTTGTGCTAAAGTATAGTCTGAAGATAGATTTAAAACATCATCTGCACCATTAAAAAATAATGCTTTGTTTGCATTATCAACTCCAATATGATCTGTAGTATTTGAGTTTGCAGAAGTGTAATAACCGCCTGATCTAGTTGGTGTTTTTTGTGTAGAGCTAGTAGGATTAGATTCTATTTCTAAATACTTAGATTTAGCTACACGATCAAATATTCTAGGATCGTAAACAGAACCACTTATTANAAAGTTTATTACGTCACCATTAGAATGATCAGCTGCTGTGCTATCAAACATTCCTCTTGTAAGACCAGTAATTCTTAATATTGAAGAGCTAACTTTTGTTACGGTATCATAAGCAATATATTCATTATTTACTTTTAACACACCTGGTTTATCAGCTATATTATTAAACAATGTATTATCGGTAATAGTTGGATGATATATATGGCTAGAGTTTACAAGCAAATCGCAACCAGAAGTAGTTGCTGCATCTAAATCTGTGCCTGATACGAAAAATATTTGAATGTATTGATATGCATCTTCAACCCAATGTTTTGCTACATCTGCAAAATCAAAATGTAAATCAAGACCATCTATGTCACTAGGCTGAAAACATTTATAATGAGAAGTATTCTCAAGTCCATAGTGTAACCCTAGATGCATGTTTATGAAGCTTGTGAGTTAAGTCCTGGATGTGCACCTGACGCAGGAGCTACATAACAGATAGCTTTACCTGTTTCTAATGTAACAGCTGTCCATCTACCATAGATAGTAACACCTTTTGGAAATGTATCTGTAGTTGCGATCTGCTTACCAAATGCTGTATTAGCTGCAGTTCCTATATATGCAGCATGCTTTGTACCTTCACTATAAGGTGTTAGTGTATTGAATGTACAATCATCTAACATAGTAATAGCCACACAATGATGCGCTGCCTCACCTGTTAATGCAAGATTTTGTAATTCTTCATTAGTTCCTGATGAGTCTAAATATGCACTACCAAAATATCCTGTAGCTACTGAAAATAAATCGTTATTGTTTGCCATAATTTTATGTTGTTGCAGCAGTTGCTGTATTATTTTTATATGCTATAACCACTCCAGAGTGTAATTTAATTTTTGTAAAGTCACCATACAAAATAGTCCCTGCAGGAAATTCATATGCAGAACCTGCCGTAGCATTTTTAAAAGCATCACCATCTAATGATGGAACAAATGTGGTTTCATATGTAGTTTCATCATCAAATTTAGCTGCAGCTACAATTTCTATTGCAAACCATTTNCCACTGTACTCTGTAGTGCTATTAATAAATGTTTGACCAAATCTATTAAATCTATAACTAAATAAGTCTTGTACGTTTGCCATTTTATTTTTTTACAAATATACTAATTTATACCCAATTTATCTTGCACGTATCCTACAGCTGGTGGCTTTGCCATAAACATTAACTTATTAGGATTAAAAAATACATTTTGATCTCTCAGGAAATGTTTTGTACGTTTGTTAATACTAGCCTGTATGTAATCATCATCATCAGAATCAGCTGTTAACCCGTATAACAAAATTGCTAGCATAGCTATACTTACACCTGATAGGTATCTCATAATAGCGTCTTTTCTAAACTGTGGCAACTTGTCAAAATCTTTCATAGTCTTTTTACCGTTATACAAATCTTGAGTAAATTCAACTGCAGCTCTATACGATCCTATGTCAGGGTTACCATACATATCTATAGTAACTGGGCCACCTCTTTCTCTACCTAGTGTCCAGAAATATCTTTTAAATTGTCCTAAAAATCTAGTAAAGCTATATACACCCATTCTTCTTTGATCTATAGGTGAATATCCAAATCCTTGCTGTTTCTTAACCTCATAAACCATCTTACGCACCTGTTCAGGTGTTAGAGCATTCTTTTCATCTACTACTACTAACTCACCATCAGCGCCCACATCATATGCAGCGTATTGTTTATCAGTCATCATACCTAAGAACATTGCACCTTGTATCCACTTCTCACCCTGATCAAGTGGGAATAATGCTATTCTAAATAAAGGATTTTGTTTAGATGTAGATGAAGCGTCTTCGTATTGATAAAACTCAAACTTCATAAGCTCATTTAATATAGCAGCCGTTTTATTTCTCCCTAATGTTTTAGAAAGAGATTTTTCTTTTCCTATTCTACCTACTCTATTTAAAACTGATTCGCCACCTAAGAAACCTTTCCAAAATCTTTCTTCACCTTTTAAAAACTGTTTACCNCCTTTAGATCTAAGAGCTTGNTATTTACCTATAAGAACATTACCTAACGCTATACCAGGNTTTAAACCAAGTAAACCAATTGTGGTTAAATCAACTAATTTATTTAAAGCCCAGTCATATGATCTCTTTTGTTTTTTACCACCTATAACATTATCTTTCCAAACCTCCGTCAGATACTTAACCATTTGTTTATTGCCCCGTATCTTATTTAAATGAATAGCACCATCTATTAATGGCAGGTTTATTTGCATACCAAGAAAATCGTTAACTCCGTTTAATAAAGCCCATTGNTTATAATCCATTTCACGAACACCATTATTATTTAAAGGTACCTCTTGTTGATATTGATCACTATATCTTCTGTACCCATACTTATACAAGTTAGAATGTAAAGTGCTTAACAATATCTCTTCAAGATTCATGCTACCTAATTGACCTAGACCAACCTGTTTGCTGTCCATAAAGTTAAAAAAGGCATCGCTTTCCTGAAATGCTTTTCTTTCAAATGTGCCACTTATTATTGGATCGTTGTTACCATCTACACCACGCTGTAATAGTCTTTCTGCATCTTTTCTTATATCATTAAGCTTAATAATATTAGATGCGCCCTCTATCATATTTTTACTATTCTTGTAAATATTTTCCCATACCATATATTTAAGTACAGCTGTGCTACCATCTGGCATTTTAGCTTTTACTTTTACATGATCTATATCTGCAGTAGAACCCACATTAGATTTAAATAATCCATATAAACCTTGTCGCATTAACGATTGGAATCCACCAATTGATTTATGTGGCACCATTGTTTCATTTGCATCAGGATAATATTTTTGTATAACACCTTTAAATACATTATAAAAATCTCTTTCAGATTGTAATATCCTACCAAGTTCGTCTTCTGTTCTTAGCTTAACAAAGTATTTACCGTTTTTACCCTTTACTCTTTTAACAAGACCACCCCATAAGTATGTGTCTAACTTTCCTTGTGCAAATAATTTTGCTACTTGTAATGAACTTAAATCTTTTAACTTATCTTTTTTAACTCTATCAGCTAATGCTTTAATTTGTTTAGCAGATCTTCTCCATTCAGTAGAAAACTTTTGATAATCCCTTTCTAATCTATTAACTAAAGCCTGTACATCAGCATTTGTTTGATGTAAGTTATTAGAAATCAACCAAGACTCCCATGCACCCAAATCTTTATTAACTAGTGATATACCATTTTTTTCTGCAACTTCAGCTATGTTCTTAATTTGTTCTGCCTCTATTCTTTCTGCTAACTCTATNCCGATGAACTCCATNATGTTATCGTGTACAACTTTATCCATTTCACCAAACAATAATGCATCTTCTGTTAGCCTAGCTTCAGTAAAGTTTTTATAGTTATCGGTTTCTATATNTTCTTTATAGTATGCGAAAGCTGACTCATGATCTGCTACATATGATTCATATTGTCGTTGATAAAATACTGCAACATCTGGAGCATTAGCTTTTTTCTTACGCATAAAAGGTGTAATACCTTTAAGTTTAAAATAATTATCTTCGGATAAAGGTGCTTGTGCAAACTCTGCAGGGTTAATAGCTCTACCAGCTTTAACATCACCAACAAATTTTACTTTAGCATTTTTAAGGTTGTTGTTTTTTCTTAACTGTTCTATAGCAAACATACGATCTTGTATGCTCATTTTACTTCTTTGTTTATAATCCACAATCTTATCAGTCTTATCATTGTTGACCATGTTAGTGCTTATAAACTTAGTTTCCCCTTTATATGTATATAGTCTTGTTGCTGGATCGTACACAAATACTTCGTATTGTTTTGATCCTTCGTTAAACTGTTTTACAACATGTACCTTGCCTTCTTTCTGTAAATTACTAATTACAAAGTTAGATGTGCCTTTATCTCTATACCTACCATTTACCTCTTCTAAAGTAGTTATCTTAGGTGCTGAGTATGGATACAATTCTAAAAACTCTACAGCAAGTTTTTCTGCCTCTTGCTTACTAACGTTTCTATCATTATCTGCTAACAAGTTGGCTAACTCGTCATTGATATTAAACTCTGTAGTATAAACGTCAGGACTCCAAGCTACCGATGTAGAGCTACTACCTATCCATCCATTTTGCAAAAAGTCCATTTGTATAAATAGCTTTCTATTATTACCTACATTTTTAATTACTTCATTTTCAGTAATTGTTTCTGGAGCAAAATCAGATGCCGCATTATCTAAATTGGCAAAGTCNTTTTGTATTGCTATAATATCATTTCTGCTAATAAATGCATCAAAGAATCTAGTATTCAAGTTCACTGTNTTTGTATCATCATATAATCTTATGCCACTTGTTAAGAACTTGTTTCTTTTTTCTAATGGCTTTAGATATTCGTTTTCTACTAATGACTTTATTTGTGCATATAANACATCCTTACTTGGCATATCACTCAATACAGACAACTCGTTACGCATTCTAAACAACTGATAGTTCCTTACATTCGTAGGACTTTTCTGAAATAAATTAGACATCTCAGGCATTACATATTCATTCATAGCATCTTGCACAGCTATGTTCTCTGATGAATACTGTATGTTTGTTATACGATCTAATGTTTTAACTTTTTCTAATACCTTTAAGTTTTGTCTAACNATAGAGTCTTGTCTATATCTGTCTAATGTACCCTGTTTAAATAATGACTCTTTAGTAGTGCCTACATCATTAAAATCGTTTATTAATTTATCTACTTCAAAACCATTTTGTAATGTTAGACCATAAGCACCAATAATACGACCAGCATTAAATGCTTCAGTACCAACCTTATTTAGGGTGTCAAGTAATTTAATTACCTCTATATTAACCTCTGTAATGTTATTAGCAAGACCTTCTGTGTCTACAGATATGTTTTCCCCACTTTTAACTTGTAAAGCTTTATTTGCCTTTTTGTATTCTGTACTTCTACTAAAAGGCTGTAATCTAGATTTATTGTTTATAAACTCTATTGAGTTGGTTACACCAGGATTCTGATATTCTAATATTGCTTTCAGACCTGGAGTGTAGTATGACTTGTCATCATTATATATAACAGTTCTTTCGGATGCATATTTATTGTACTTCTTAGCTGCCCTACTATTTAATATAGCAGATACATCAGCTAAACTATAACCCATACGCAACATTAACATTGCTGGTTTTATTGTTTGATATGTAAAACCAAGCTTTCTAGCTGTTTGATGTTTAGGGTTATCAAGTATAATGTTTAGTACTAATGCTGTTTGGAAATAACCCAACTCATTATTTTGATCTGTAAACNTATTTTTTTCTAAACCATTAATACCTATATTGAACTTAAGCTCTGCATTGTAGTGTGAAAAATAATTTAAGTCACGTTGCATAACTGCAGCTATACCAATCATACCTCCTGCTGGTACATTTTCATTGAATGCCATCATTCTACCCATAGGCATCATCATAGAACTTTCAATAGCTTGCTCATAGTTTTCACCATATATTCTTTTAACCTCTGTTAGCGCTGCGTCAGCTGCCTCATCAGGATTAATAGCTTTTTGTGTTTCATTAGTCAAAAACTTTTCGTTACCCAATACTTTAACTATATCTTCAAAAGCTTGATTGTAAAATCTTTGTGACTTTTTTAATTTACCAGTGTGTCTACCATTAACAAATAGTGCATCACCATCTAAATCAGATCCCATAATTTTAGATATTTCTGACGGTATAGCTATAACACTACCAGCTGCTTCATCAAAATTATCTTTTATAATCAACACAGGCTGTGATGCTTTACCATGTGATGGTATACGAGAAGCTAACAATACATCACCNCTTTTGTATCTCCCACCAAAACCTACCATCATACTGCGTGGTACAATAACTTCAGATACTACCAAGTCACCACCAAATATTTGTAAATCATTTTTATTTACATAATCCAACTCACTAAGCTTTGTATGTGACTTAAGGTTCATTCCTTTATCTGTCATTTGGAATGCAACTGTACCAGGCGCTTGTATCTTTGTACCTGTTTCTATTAGCATCTTATTCAGTATAGCGTTACGGACCATATTAACCTTTGGGAAGAATGGGCTCACATACTCTGCTAAATTAGATGTTGGTGTACCAGCCCAGCTTTCATGTATGCTGGCTAATAACTTTTGATTCATTATAGTTTGTTGTCTATCATTGTATGAAGATATATCATAGTATCTTCTTACTGCAGTTTCTTTAGACTGCTCTTCCATAGATCTAGCAAATGATCTGTGCGCAGCTTTCAGGTCAGCCATAATAGATGCGTCATCAGATGTAACATTTGTAAGATGCTGTGCGTATGACTGACTAGCCATTATAGCACTTTGCTTTTCTTTATCTAGTGGTAACTGTACTCCAAAGTTATTACCATCCAAACCTCTGTATTCAGTTTTTGTTTCTGGATTATTAAAATACATACCATCTAATATATCCATTCTAGATTGTCTATCACTAGTCAAATCTATTGTGTATGCATTCATATCGCCTGGAAACGCTTTTACTGCGCTACCATTATATGCCACCACTCTTATATTACCTTTACCTACGTCTTTTAAATGTTCCTTTCTTTGTTGTAAATGTAATCTAACTAATCTTAGATGTGGACTCAGCTTAGCCATCTTATCTGTAATAGCTATGACATTACCTTTAAGATACATACTTGATCCTGGAACAAATAAATCATTTTGGAGTCTGTCTTCATAACTACGCATGTCCTGACCATAATACACATACTTAAGGTGTTTAGCAGTACTTGTTTCGTCCCTCATTAAATTNAAACCAAACTCTGCTGAATCCATTGCCAAATCTTCTGCTAGCATGTATCCCTGACCATCTTCACTTTCATCTGTAGGTAATATACTTACATCTAATATCTTGTTACTATCTGGTGTAGTTTTTCTAGCTATAGCACCTGCAGCCCTTACAGTAAAATCATTTTCACTTTTAAATTGTTCTTGATTACCTATAAACATTCTTTGCGATGCAAAAGAATTAACTATATAGTTTTGTACATAGTTTGTAAGTTGCTTGTCTGCTTTAGCTGTTAGCTCTCCATTAGCATTAAAAAATCCTTTAAAAGCTGTGTTTTTAATATATAAATGTTTGTAATTTAAAATATGAGCTTTTATTAAGTCAACTTCTTTCTTTACAACTGCATTATCAAACTTACCATTTTTTATACCTGGTAAAATCTTTACATCTGAATCTTTGTATGTTCTATTCTCATACTGCTCTAACCATGGTAGTATTTCCTTGTTGAGCTTTGCAGTACTCATTGGCATTACATCAACATAATACATTCTGGTTTTTTCTGCAAAAACCGATACGCTTTGTCTATATACTTTCTTTTTATTGACTGCATTAAAGAAATCAGTCATATCAGAAACCATCAACTCTTGTGGTGTAAGCCTTGTATAGTTTAAACCTCTGTTTCTTAATTCAGTAATTAGACCACCTCTAAAAGACAATCTAACTTGTTTAGGCACAAACTTACCATCCTTCAATTCAAATGGCATAAACTGATTGTGTAACAGCTTGCCATTCTTTTGTTGTATAAAGTCGTAAAACTTACCTTCTTCTAATATTCTTTCATTGTACTCATCTAATGTTTCGCCTTCTTGCAGCTTAAACATTTCATTCATTCTATCTCTTTGATCCAAAACAAAACTACGTGTATTCATAGTATTAGTAGGATTATTTTCTGCATTATGCAGCATAGTAAAATAGTGATGAGCTCTAGAGTTTATAGCGACTTGTGAAAGTAAATCTTTGAACGATCTAACACTTACTCTATTAGTACTTCTTCTAAAGTGCTTGTACCCTTCTTTAGCAAACCAATCTGTAAGATGATAGTTTTTGCCTTTAAAGTTTACACCACTCTTGTATAATGTATTAAATATAAAATAACCATTTGCCTCATTATTAAACATAGAATTAAATAACTCTATAATATCAGCATTGTGATCTACATCTACATCATTATCTATATTTGCTTTGATACGCTCAGCCTCTGCTATATATCTGTATCTTAAAGATTCTAGATTTTGATATGGTTTAGCAGGGTTGTCTTCAGCTAAACTAGTAAACTTATTAAATTGTATTTTCAATACGAAATCAATCAAAGACTTTTCTTCAAACGCTTGATCAGCTTCATTATACATTTCTAATGTATTATTTTCTCTTTGTGCTTGATCTGAAACTACAGTGCTAAATATATTTTCGTGCGTTTTGCTTTTTAAATTTACCCAGACATTACCTAAGAAATAGTCAGTATATATATCTGTAGAACCTTGCTCTGCTAATTTTTGTTTCATATTAGCAGCCATTACAAGCTTTGGAGCNCTTCCAAATTTATTTTGTAAATACTCATAAAATGCTCTCACACCTGCCTGTCTATGTCCTTTTACACGCTTTGCAAAATCTTGTGCACTTGTACTATTTTGTGCTAATATTAATAACTCAGATAAAACACCAACTGATCTATCTTTCATAAATGGTGTCTTGCTTTCTAATCTTGATTGTTTGAGTTTACTACCAGATTTTGTAGACAAGAAACTTCTTTCAAAGTCTAACATCATTGCAGATATAGTTGTTATCAACTCATCTCTTTCTTTGTTGTATATACCCAATGTGTTGTCAGATGACGATCCTGGCTCTACTTCATTACGTAATGCAGCAGCATGATCTTGCATTTCTATCTCATCTGAACTATCAATACCCCATATCTGCATGGTTAGGTNTTGCGATATTGTCATACCTNCTTTTACTAACTCATCAATNTGCTCNTCTGTTTCTACACCCAAATCTTCCATAAGTGCATTAGCAGACTTCTTCAGGGCCTCTAATGTTTCTTTACTTACAGCTTGTGATATATTAGCTCCTGGCAATTGTGTATTAACACTTTTGACTGTATTTCTTATTATACCATCTATAATATTGTCAAACTTATCTACACTTTTATATGCATAGAAAGGATTGTCTTTTCCATATTTATTAGAAGCTTGTATAACCAAAGGCTTTAACAGATCTCTAGTTAAGTTACCTGACTCTATAGCTTTTCTTATCTCTGATCCTTTTTTATTGTACTCACTTATTACATTATTTGTAACTTCGTTTGTAATAGCATTGTATGTAGTGTAAGCCTTAGTAAATGCAGTTTTACGTTTAGCCATTTGTACTCTAGACTGCGTTACTCTTCTATCTCTTAATTGCTCAGGTGTAACACTTAGATTAGCTGTACGTAATTGTTCTTTCATTTCTGACAATGTCATACCCTCTAATTCAGGCATAGACATTTTTAATATTTCAGTTGCAGGTTCTTGTATTTTTTTACCCTGTTTACTTACAATATTCCAAAATCGTTTTGCAGTTCTTTCTCTTTGTTTGTTTTCTTTAGGATCAGTAAACAAATTTGCAAATATATCTTTTGCTTTTGCATCTGCCTGGTTAGAACCTGGATCAGATATATATGTAGCCCATGCTTCTTCTTGTAAACCTTTCTGATCTACATCAGGTAATACATTTCCTATGTTACCTTGTGTAAATAAATCTGTAAGTTCTTTACTATCAGATATTAATTTAGCTTGTCCTTGTACAGTATTATAATCTCCGTTATTCCAAGACTCATAATACTCTAATGCTTTCTCTACAATTCTTTGATTTAACTCACTAGCAGGGCCACGTTTTAATAATGGCTTNCCTTGTTTTCTTCTAGCTTCATTAATAGCTTCTATATCTCTAAACCTACTACGAGCATCTGTACTTCTAGATATTATGTCACCAACTATTTCGTGTAATGTCATTTCATTACCAAACCAGTTGTACATACTAAGCTCTGGATATTGTGCTTTTAAAAGTGCAAACTCATTGCTTTTAATAATTTTCTTTATAAAAGATTGTATAAGTGGCGTGTCATAGTTAGCCCTAAAGTAAACATGACCTGTAAGCTCGTGTACTATTTGTTCTTGATATAATGCATTAGGTGTAACAAATATAGCGCCTGACATCTCCATAGCCATAGATGCGCCATATGGATTTGTAAGTGTATCTAATAATGCTATTGGTACACCAAGCTTTTCTTGTACTACAGAAAATCCAGATATAGAACGAACATTATACTTGTCTTGTAAGTCATTTATCTGTTCGTCTTCTTTTTCTTTTGTTTCTTGTTTAGGCCTTACCTTTGCCTTTTTAGGATCAGTTTTTGTTTCTGATTTAGGCTCAACTGACTCATCGTCTTCAACTACTGTTTGTTCTTCAGACTCTTGTGATTCTTCAGTTTCTACTTTTTTTTTACTNTCTTGTACCTTTGTAATCTCTACATCAAGNTCATCTGCAAACTCATCTTGTATCTTTTGCTCTGCATCTGTTAATGTATCTTGACCACTAACTATTTTGTTAGCTATTTTAGATAGTACCTGTTTAAACTTAGGATTGTTTTTTACTGCTGCTGGTTTTTTTGTTTCAAGTTCTGTAACTAATTCTTGTGCAGCACTATCATCAACTACCACTTGCTCTCCTTTTTCTGCCTCTTTTTTAAGATTTTCAAAAAAGGTTTCTCCCGCTTCTTTACCATCTACAGAGTTTTCAAGCTCTTTCATTCGCTTTTTATCACCTCTTTCAAAAGCTTCTTTCCATTGCTTAGCTATAGAATCTTTACCATCTTCTTCAGTTACTGTTTCTTCTTCTTGTGTTTTGCCTGTAACTGTGTCTTTTACAGTTTTACCAACTTGCTTAACACCCTTGACAATTGATTCCACAATACCAGGCGAGTCTTCTTCTTCCTCTTCTTTTGGAGCTACCTTGTCAGCTTCTCTTTGTATATATNCCTCCTGTTGTTTTTNAGAAAGCTGCCCTACATCGCCAGCATCAGGTCTAGCTTTTTCAAATGCTTCTATTTCATTTAAAGCAGCTTTCTCTATTTGTAGTATCTCTTTTTGTAATTTAGAGTTTTGTTCGTCTACTTTTTCTTTAAACTCTTGTAATGACTTTTCTTGTACTGCAAGATTATCTTTGTACTCTTGTGATTCTTGCGCATCTTTTTTATCTTTTTTATACTGCTCTAATTGTTCTTCTTTGAACTTTATAGCATTTTTATTTTTTTCTATAATTAACTTTGCTTCAAGTATTCTACCTTTACCAGCGCTTGTTACCTCACTCATAAAGTCAGGTATAGTATTGTAAGTGTCTTGTACAAAATTTATTGTTTCTATTATTTGATCTGCCTGAGCTCTCGTTAATCCATCTTGCTCTACTCTTTCTTCTATATAATCAACAAGCATCTGTGACATATCATTTTCTACAGCACTAATAATAACGCTTTCCATCTGTTCGCCCATTTCTTGGACATCACCTCTTTTTATACGCTCTTCTTGTTGATCTATATCAAATTGACGATTAGCTATAGAATTGATAAATGCACCTCCACCACCACCTATAAGACCTGCACCTGCAGCAACTAATCTTGTACGTGCATTTTCTGGACTATTATAGTAATCTAAGAAACCATTTACTCCACCATATTTATATACTTCTCCTTGTACTTTAGCAAGGTTTTTCTTTTGTGCCCACTCTTGATATGACTCTTGGAATGTTTCCTCTAAAGCTTCTAATGGCGCTCTAGTACCCACACTGTAAGCTAATCTTGCCGCTCTTTTACCAAATGTTTTTCCACCCTCAGCACCAACTTTTAAAAATCCTGGCGTTAACATATTTGGTATTCTTCCAAAAGTTATACCCCATGACAACATATTAATACCTAACCATTTAAAATTATCTAGCCAAGTACCAGCTGCTGCTTCAGCTGCTTGATCTGGTGTNAACCCCATGTCAATAGCCATTCTATACTCTTGACCTGCTAACATACCACCATCCAATACTGTAGTTGAAAAACCTGCACCTGCTAACCCACTGACTGCACCACCTAACTTACTTAATTGAGCAGCTTCTTTACCTGTTCTCAAAAACAATGACGGCAATCCTAATACACCTTTACCCTTGCTTATGACTTCTGTACCNTTGACACCAGTTAAAGCTGCACCATATTTAGTTCCTTTACCTTTCTTTAACTGACTAACAGCATGTCTTTTCATCCAACTAGTACCTATACGTGCACCTGTTGCTCCTATTTGATAAAACCCTATAATGTTTGGTATCTGTTGTGCTATATCTCCTGTCCATAATACAGGATTACCAAGATCACTCCACGAAAAATCTTTTAATTCTTCAGGCACATATGTGTTCCCGAATTTGTTCATTAACTCTTGTCCTGGCTCTCTGAAAAAATCTCCTATTGGATCATTAAATGGTAAATAGTATTTAGATTGTGGATTTAGTGATTGTAAAAATGTAAACAAATCACCTGTTTGTTGTGCTACCTGACCTAGCCCTGCCATTAATGATCTACCAAATCTATCTGATTCTTTTCTTGTAATATCACCAGTCTTCTGAAGATTCATCATTGGATCATCATAGACTGTTAGTTCTGCATCTCTGTTTTGAGAACCACTTATTATAGGAAAAGCACTACGATTTTGCTCTATAATAGCTTTAGCTTCTGGACTTATTGTAAAATTATCATTTATATTACTAATATTTTGACCAAATCCTGGTTGAAATGCATTTTGATCATACTGTTGTAAGGCACTTTCTACGCCTGCATTTGGATTGTCTTGTGCTGCGCTAGTAAAATATTCGTTTAAATTTATAGCCATCTTACTCGTTCAATAATATTGCAAACTGTTTTGCTAGAAACTGTATTTCTTCTTTAGTTTTTTGGTCGTATGTCATGCTATACATAGCGTTTATTTGCTTAGGATTACCATTTCTATATACCTCTAATTTAGCAGCATTTGAGGGTTCCGTCATAAATTTTCCGAAACTACTTATAGTTCTATTGATTAGCGCTCCTGTTTGTTGTCCAGATAACTCGTTACCTTCACTATCTGTTTTTGAAGATACCATTATTTCTGCTAAAACCAAAGGTACAGAATTTGGAGCAAAGTTTAATGCTTTAGTTTGACTTTTTATTGGTTCACCAAAATTTTTCATAATTAAATTAATAGCATTTTGGTCACCACCTCCGTATTGTTTATTTATAAAATCAATTGATCTTTGTATTTCGTTTTGATTTCTGGTATTTCTTTGGATTGATTTTTTTCTATCTAAATCAATATTAGCTATATTAGAAAGTGATTCATCTTGTTTTTTCATTAATTGATTTAATCTAGCATACTGCGAAGGGCTTAATTCTACTTCTCCATACAATTTATCTGGATATACTAAATCCTTATCTCTAAACTGCATAACTAAAACNGGAACAAACTCTTTTGCTTGTTTTATTCTTTCATTGTACTCTTGCGCCTTATCACTATTTATATCTGCAAACTCCATTAATAAATTATCTCTCGGTTCAAGGCCACTTACATCTGTAAATTTATTTGCTATATAAAAACCCTCAAATGTCATGTCTTGACTAATATCTTCTGTAGTCTGCATATACCCATATTGTCCCCCGAAGTATCCCATAAGAGAGGTCAAGAAACCACCTAGCACTGCACCCTTAGGACCTCCAATAGCTCCATATTTNGCGCCTANAGGAGCTGCCAAACCAGCAGACACTAGACCAGCAGTATTACCATTTTGCCAGCTAAATATATCTTCTTTAGTTATAATATCTCCATTTTCAGTATAGAAATTAACACCATCATTAAACATGTGCGCATCTTTCACTAATATTTCACCATTACTGCCAATCTTAATTCTTGACTTATCACCCATTCCTGGAAATATAGTTTGCANTACAGCCATTTCTGTTGTGCCATCAGTAATTATTCTGTCACTACCATTTACCCTGATTTCTTTTCTATCAAATTCTCCCGTCCATGCAGGTTTATTTCCAACCTCAACACCTAATGTATTAAACATATCATATCCACCACTTGTCGCCATAAAGTCACCGTAATTTGCATATGATAATTCTTCTTTACCATTATTAATTTCGGTTACAATAGGATTATCTAATGTAGGCAACTCGTCTATACCAGTAGCTAATTCAGTTGAAGTAGTTTTTACAACTTCTTTTGTTCCTGGTTGACCTATTTGACCATATCTAGATCTCATATAGTTATCCATAAATGCATTATCTACTGGATCTTTACTCATAATAAGACGATATGCTTCTTCACTACTAACCCCTAAGTCTAATACTAGATTTCTTTGTATAGCTAAAGAGTTATTTACATTATCTTTGTTAGTGTATTTCACTGCGTCTTGCCAGGTAGAATTTTCATTCGCAAATANTTCTTCTAAATAGCCATGATCTATTTTTGATTTTGCACCCATAAAAACACCTAGATCATGTAATTTTCCGTTAAAAAAATCATTATATTTTTTTCTATCTATATCACCAATTCTCATAGGATCTTCAGTAGCTACTTTTTGATAAGCAGTTAAATATGATGCATTTTTTTGTTGTCTTTGCTGAAACTCTTTTATATTGTCTTTTCTTATAAAAGAATTTAATTTATCATAGCCATTATTTCCGTTTTCATCCATATAGTTTAACCATGACTGAAAATTACCATAATGATTATGTTTAATGTCATCCATTAATTCAGCATAGTTTTGATTTAACATTTTGTTAAATTCTTTACGGTCTATATCTCTAACAGCCATCTTTTCACCAGCTTCAGTAAGTAGCTGATTTTTCTCCATTAAAGATCGTTGTATTTCTTGTTGTTGCGCTTGTTGCTGTTGTAAAACTTGTGTTTGCTGTAACATTTGATCAGCATAAGCTTTTTGCTGTGCTAATCTGTCGCCAGAAAACAAAGCATCACCAAACAATTTTGCTGTTATACCGTAATCCATTATCCCCCTGTATTATTATTGTTGTTATTGTTATTATCGTTATTACTAAAACTATTAACAATATTTTGAATAACAGATGGTAAGCCACTATTAGATGGTGGATCAAAACCCATGTTGTACATTTGCATTCTCATCATATTATCATAGTTGCTACCTTTGCCGTACATTTTAGCAGCAGTCATATTGTCAAATATATTCTTTATAGCTTTACCAGACAAATCTGCATACATAGATTGTTTTGTAAGTGCAGCCTTTAACTCTTCGTTTCTTTCTTTTTCACTTTTGTTTGTTTCAAATGTTTCTTTAAAGTCTAACAATTTAGTATACTCTTGTCTATTTTGTCTTTTAATTTGATCATTAAGAGCAGCGGCTTTTAACAAAGATGAATTTCTTTGCGCATCTAACACACCCAAGCCTGCGAGAAACTTAGCTCTATCACCACTAGTACCTCTTACAATTTTATCTATACCCTGTGTGTATGCTTGATCTATATTTTTTTGTACCTGATCTTGCTCATTTAAAGACATACCAGACTTAGCTAATTGCTCAGACTCATAAAAATGTCTTTTAAAAGCTTGTGATAATCCTGGTGTTTTAGGTACATTAACTTCTTTTAAAGCTTCATCTAAACCTTTCTTAGCAAACAATGCAGATACTAACGAAGATATACCGCCTATAGAACTTAATACATCTGGTACATTAGGTTTGAAAGGTTTTCTTTTATTTTTATCATCTCCATCTTCACCATCATTCCCATCTTCTTCAGTAGTAGTATTATTTACATTTTGATTATTATTTTGTTCTTGTAAAGCTATACGTTCATTATTTGCCGTTATAGCATCATTCATTGGTATTTGTTCTGTTACGTTGTTATTTTCATCTCTTATAACAACTACTTCTCTACCATTCATTATTTGAATAGTAGAATTAGGCCCATACGTTTCTTGTACTTCATTTAAAGATAGACGTGGTTCTTCTTCAAAATCTTCTTCTACTTCTATTTGTGCATTGCCAAGATACCTTATACTACCATCTTCTTCAACTTCATAAGTTTTTCCGTCTTGTTCAAAAACTTCACCTGGACCTACACCTTCAGGAGCAACTATTCCTTCTGTAAAATTTTCTTCTTGCTGTTCTTGTTCTACTTCACTGCTAGTTGTTGTTTCAGTATTTTCGTTTTCAGGTGCATTAATTATTACTGGATTATCTATATCATTAAATTCTGTAGGTGTAATAAAAGCGATTTCTCCATTTGGAAGCACTTTATATTTATTACCATCATCATCTTGAAATAAATCACCTGGCTGTGCATTTTCAGGAACTTCAGGACTAACGCCTTCTTGTGTCATTTTCACATTTCCTTCTGCATCAACCTCATATGTATTGCCATCTTTATAAAAAAGTCTTCTATCACCTAAACCTTCAGGTATCTCAAGCACCTCTTGAGTTTCTTCAACACTTTCTTCAGTGTTTATTTCCTGTCCATCATTAGGATCTATAACTACTTCTTCTGTTTGTTCAGTTTCTTGTGTTTGTTCAGTTTCTTCTGTATTAGTATCAGGTACTACAGGACTAACAACTTCATCACCTTCTGCATCTAATACATTAGGTTGTGGCACTGGATTATCTTGTCCTGAAACAGATTCTACATCTTGNGATGTAGGTCTTTTTTTNATNACAATTAATTTTCCATTACTATCTTCTACAACATCAATGTTATCTTCAGGAAATTGTTTTTGTATTTCAGCAAGTATTTCTGCATCACTTAAAGGAGTGCCATCTGCTCTTCCAGCTTCTGGACTTCTTAAATCATCTAAAAAATTAGGCTGTAATTCTAGCACCTCATCACCCTCTTGTAAAGGTGTAATTTTATACCCTGCATCAGACTCTTCTGTAGTCGTAGTAACTTCTTGTTCATTTCCTTCTATGACTGCTAGTCCTGCATTAAGTTGAGCATTGGCTATATGTATCGGTATTTGTTGAGGTTCACCACTGTCTGTTGGCACCAATACATAATCTTTACCATTAGCATTTACAATTGTAGTGCCTTCACCGTAATAATCTGTATATTCACTAAGATCTCTTACAGTTAAATCTGGTGGTGTTGTAGTAAAATTAACAGAGTCAGGAACATCATCATATGCATTTATTGTATAATGATCTGCTGTACTTTGTTTAAATGGTTTTCTTTCGCCTCTAGTATTTAGGTAGACATAGCTACCATCATTTGCATATTCATTAAGTTTTTTTCTTTTAGCTATTAAATTATCTTCAAAGTTATTTACAACCTCTACATCTTTAATTTGATTGCCTTCATCTATTGCGGCCTCAAACGTTTCTTTTTGATTTTTTACCCCTTCAAATAATTCATTACCTTCAGCTAAACCAGCATTGACTAACTCGCCTGCACCCTTTAAATCACCTGATCTTATTCTATTAATAATTTCTGGATCTTTATCATATAACACATATAT
>FUFK010039540.1_pt1 | contig 19843 bp, 19 predicted proteins | sample 1021851 | NCBI WGS metagenome assembly FUFK01 (sample SAMEA51879418, study PRJEB19060) | metagenome
GGAGGTCACCAGGGAGCCGTGCATGGCGGAGAACAGGCTGCCGCCGAAAACACCTGCGACGCCCAGCATGTGGAAGGGGTGCATCAGGATGTTGTGCTCAGCCTGGAACACCAACATGAAGTTGAAGGTGCCAGAAATGCCCAGGGGCATGCCATCAGAGAAGGAACCCTGACCGAAGGGGTACACCAGGAAAACAGCCATCGCTGCAGACAGCGGAGCGCTGTAAGCGACGCAGATCCAAGGGCGCATGCCCAGGCGGTAGGAGAGTTCCCACTGACGACCCATGTAGGCGGAAATGCCGATCAGGAAGTGGAAGCAGACCAACTGATAAGGGCCGCCGTTGTACAGCCACTCATCGAGGGAAGCAGCTTCCCAGATGGGGTAGAAGTGCAGGCCAATGGCGTTTGAAGACGGAATAACAGCACCGGAGATGATGTTGTTGCCGTAGATCAAGGAGCCAGCGACGGGCTCNCGGATGCCATCGATATCAACCGGGGGAGCGGCGATAAAAGCAATGGTGAAGCAGATGGTGGCCGCCAGGAGGCAGGGAATCATCAGCACGCCGAACCAACCCACATAGATGCGGTTGTTGGTGTCGGTCACCCACTGACAAAAGGCTTCCCAATTGCTCTGGCGTCCGCTGCGAATTGCGGTGGACATGGAAGAAAAGAAGACGGATGAACCTCTCCCTCAAAAAAGGGACAGGTGGATCAAGTGTATGGACGGAACGTTCCGTTACATGACAACTCAACAATNAGAATCAGGTCTCAAAAAAACTTCATTAAGCGCTTTANNAAGCNTTCATGAAGTTGCATGAAGCAGCCACTCGCGGGATTGCTGAACGAAGCCATTCCAGTTCACCCGTTCCTCCTCTGCAGCCCGAGCCACCAACAACGGTGCCTGCTGCTTCAACGCCACAAGATCAAGCTCGTCAACGCCGGCATTGATCGCCAGCCAATCCGCCATGGAGCGTCCCACCACACGGGTGAGGTAAGCCGCACTGAGGGCCTGCATCGAACCGGCGATCAGCCAGCTCCCCCCATCCAGCTTGGCCAGCCCCAGCAAGGTCTGTCCGGTCCACTCCACCACGCCCTGGGCGAGGGCCACCCGAGCCAGCTGCGCCGCCGCTTCCCTCAGCACATCCGGTTGCAGCGATGTTCCCCAGATCTCTCCCATCTCCTTGATCATCAAACCGTTCGCCACCGCCACGGCCAGAAGATCAAGGCTGGCGATGGGGGAGGCCATCACCGACCCGGCCACCACCCACTGGGTGCGCTGCTGGATCTGCAGAAAGCGTTCGCGCCGAAGCGATTCGAGGTCACGCTGCCAACGGCGATGCAAGTCCGCCAGGAGTCGCGGACGCGTCTCCACCGCAGCCTGTTTCAGCGAACGGCGCAACGGTGCCAGGGCAGTGCGCAGCTGCATCGAAGACTCCTGAACCAGGATCCGCTCACGCCAGCGCTCGGGAAGNTCGTCCCGAACAGCNGCGACNGCATCGGTGGATGCGTCCTTCGCNTCGGTCGACACAAGCAGCCAGGCCGGCTGATCNTCCGGCACCTGCTGCAGCCAGAGCAGATCNGANGCCAGNAGNGGCGCCTGCAGGCTGAACAGGATCAGATCCTGATCCAGCAGGCCGCCGGGCCAGGAACGGCTGCCGTCGTCGGTGGTCAGGGGATGGCAGAGCGACAGCGTCACCGGCGCCGGGCCAGCAAGAGAGCTGCTGAGGTCTGCCTCATTCGGTCCCTGAGAGCCCCCCAAGGCGACCATCGCCATGCGCACCGGACCACAACGGTCCAGCACCCGTTTCAGTTCAGCGCGACGGGCCAGATCGGCAGAGGGTTGCTGCTCAAAACGTGCGAATTGATCGAGCACCTCCTGGCACCGAGCGATCCATCCATCCAGAGAGACCGGCGCCGCAAACCGCGGCTGACTTGGCTTGCGGCCAAGCCAGATCACAACGCCACCGGCGGCCAGCAGACCCAGCCCCCCGCCGGGAACATGCATCACATCACTGATCAGCCACTGTCCAGCAAGCAGACCAGCTCCAGCCAGAGCCAACGGCCGCAGCAGCGACGACGGTGGCATCACCAGTTCTGGCCATGAAGCCGGGAGTTTCAACAGAACGGCTGCTGTAGCAGTGGCCCTTCTTAGCTCAACCCACCACCTGACACCAGAACTTCAGGCCAGAAACACGAGTTCTCCATAAGTTGGGAACAGGCCGGAGTCAGCCGTGACACACAGTCATCCCAATGCGATGGTCGACAACCGCCGGGGGGTGCGCAGGGTTCTGATGGTGGCCCTGGGCCTGAACATCAGCATGTCGCTGCTGAAGCTTCTGGTGGGGGCCATGAGTGGTTCCCTGGCGGTGATCGCCGATGGCATGCACAGCGCCACCGATGCGTTGTCCAGCCTCACGGGACTGGTCACCAACAAACTGTCCGATCCGCGCCCCGACAGGGATCACCCCTACGGCCACCGCAAATACGAGGCGGTGGGAGCCCTGGGCATCGCTGGTTTCATCCTGTTCACAGCCCTTGAGATCCTGCTGCGTTCGGGGGAAAGGCTGCTCGAGGGCCTGCCACCGATCCGGGTGACCAGCCAGGAGCTGGTGCTGCTCACGCTGGTGCTGGGGTTCAACCTCCTGCTGGCGGGATATGAGCTGCGGGAAGGTCGGCGACTGAACAGCAACCTGCTCAAAGCGGATGCTCAACATGCGGCGAGCGACGTTTGGACCACCGTGGTGGTGCTGGTGGGCATGGCCGGGGCGGTGTGGCTGCAGGTGAGCTGGCTCGACGTTGCGCTGGCCATCCCCATGGCACTCCTGCTGATCCGTGTGTGCTGGCAGGTGCTGCGCGGAACCTTGCCCTGGCTGGTGGACCACATGGCGGTGGCACCTGAAGCCATCTATGCCGAAGCGATGGCCACCGCCGGCGTCTTGAACTGCCACGACATCGCCAGCCGGGGCGTTCTGGGCCAGCAGGTGTTCATCGAAATGCATATGGTTGTCGACGCAGACGACCTCACCAAGGCGCACCGGATCACCGAACAGGTGGAAGAGCGCTTGGACGAAAGTTTCGGGCCGGTGCGGTGCACCATCCATCTGGAACCCAAGGACTACGTGGAGGACGGGATCACCTACACCGGCGCCCATGGCTGAGGTCGACACCACAACCCATGCGCTCGCTGGACTGACCGAGCGTCAGCAGCGGGGGCTGATTGAGGTGCTCGATGAAGTCCGTCGTGCCGAGGGCTGGTCGTGGCAACTGCCGGTGTTGCTGCGGGAGCGCTGCTGGCTGCGGCTGTCTCGAACTCCCCTGACCGAGCTGCATCGTTGGCTCCCTCCGGATGGGCGCGATGAAGCCCCGGAANTGNTGCATTACCGGCGGTTGCTGCAGCAGGGGATGGATCCACTGTTGGCCCAACAGAGCTGCTGGCGGGAGTTCGGCATCGAGGACTGCCAAAGGGCGCTGCAGGACTACTGGAACAGTCGTGACACAGCCATCCACGGTTGGACAGCGGAGCGGTACCGACAACTGGTGAGCAGCTATCGCGAACGGATTGAACGGGGGATCACGGTGGTTCCGATGCTGGTGCTGGCTCGGAAGAACAGCGTTGAATGCCACCAGCTGCTCTGGATCACCGAAAACACCCCGGTGATGCGTCACACTTGCGCCTGATTCCAGGCCATGGGCCATGAGTGATTCCTACAGCGATCCCCAACAACAGGCGGGACAGGGAGACGGCGGCCGAGATGGTCAGCGCAGTCGTGGCAACCGTGGTGGCGGCCGTGAGGGCGGAGGCTTCCGGATTCGTCTGAGTGACAACGAAATGCGCTCAGCCCGGGCCCTGCAGGAGGCCTTCAATCTCCGCTCGACCGTGGCTGTGCTGGGTTTCGCGGTCCGCAGCCTTGGCCAAATGCTGGAGGACGGCCAACTCGACGCTCTGATCGAACAGCAGAAAAATCAGCCTGCCCGAGGTGGCCGGCGTGATGGTGGTGGTCGTGGCCGCCGCTTTGACGATGAGCGTGGTGGCCGCGGGTCCCGTCCGAATCCCTTTGCCCGACCAGCCAAACCCCAGCCGGAGGCTGCAGCTGAACCGGTTGCCGAGCCGGAGGCCGAACCAGTGGTGGAGCCGGTGGTGGAGTCAGAAGCAACCGCCAGCGACGACACCAATACCGCAGCAACCGAGGCCTGATTGATGAGCCGGCCAAGGGTTCTTTCCGGGGTGCAACCGACCGGAGCACTGCACCTCGGCAATTGGCTGGGTGCCATCCGCAATTGGGTTGATCTGCAGGAGACCCACGACACCTTTGTATGTGTTGTGGATCTCCATGCCATCACCGTTCCCCATGACCCCAGCCGCCTGGCTGAGGACACCCGTTCCACAGCAGCGCTCTACCTGGCCTGTGGCATGGACCCCAAACGCTGTTCGGTGTTTGTGCAGAGCCAGGTGGCAGCCCACAGCGAACTGTGCTGGTTGCTGAATTGCGTCACGCCGCTCAACTGGCTGGAGCGGATGATTCAGTTCAAGGAGAAAGCGGTGAAGCAGGGGGACAACGTCTCCGTGGGCCTGCTGGACTATCCGGTGTTGATGGCCGCCGACATCCTTCTCTACGACGCTGACCTGGTGCCCGTCGGTGAGGACCAGAAGCAGCACCTGGAGCTGGCGCGCGACATCGCCCAGCAGCGCATCAATGCCCGTTTCGGCAGCAAGGACACGCCGGTGCTCAAAGTGCCCAAACCGCTGATCCTCAAGGAGGGGGCACGGGTGATGAGCCTGACGGATGGTCGCAGCAAGATGAGCAAGAGCGATCCCAACGAGGGGAGTCGCATCACGCTTCTGGACCCTCCGGAGCTGATCACCAAAAAGATCAAACGCGCCAAGACCGATCCAGAGCGTGGCCTCGAATTCGGCAACCCCGATCGACCGGAAACCGACAACCTGCTTGGGCTCTACGCAATCCTGAGCGGCAAGGGGCGGGAGCAGGCCGCCACTGAATGCGCCGAGATGGGTTGGGGACAGTTCAAGCCGCTGCTGGCCGAAGCCACCGTGAGCGCGCTGGAACCCATCCAGGCCCGCTACCGGGAGCTGATGCAGGACCCCACAGAGCTCGATCAGGTGCTGAGAACAGGCCGTGAGAAGGCCGAAACCGTGGCCAACGCCACGCTTGAACGGGTTCGGGATGCCTTGGGTTTCGCCCGGCCAGCCTGATCAGCAACAAAGAGAAGCATTAGCTGCTCTGATCAATGCGACGGCCATGGGCTCAAGCCATGGCCCCTGAGGCTTGAGGGAGACAACGTCAGCCGCAGACGCGAGTCTCGCAAGACTCTCAGCCTTCTCTCAGCTGCATATACACAGCACAGACAACGCGTCAACCCCTCAGGCGCCGATCTCGCGTCCAGACCTCGTGGGCCAGCACTCTGATCGTCCACCTGATTGTTNTGCGTGCATCGCCTTTTTTCTGTGTTCAGCCCAGCCACACGTTGGAGCCGGCCTGTCGTCGGTGCAGCCCTGACCGCAGGATTGGTGCTGTCCGCAGGAGCCAAACAGCCACTCCAGAACGCAGAGGCGCCCGCAGAACAGGCTGAGCAAAGCGCCACCAGCAGCCGCAACACCAGCAGCCGCGCCACCCTGTCCTCCGGCAAAGAGGGTGGTCGTTACGAGCTGACACCTGAGCGACGCGCCCTGCTCAACACCATTCGCTACGCCGAGGGCACCTGGAAAGACGGCGAAGACAAGGGCTACCGGATCATGTACGGCGGCGGGCAGTTTCAGGACCTCTCACGTCATCCCGAGCGGGTGATCGTGAAGCGCTACACCAGCGCCGCAGCGGGGGCCTATCAATTCCTGCCCAAGACCTGGAAGGGCGTGGCGAAGGAGCTCAAGCTGTCCAGCTTCGAGCCCAGGCACCAGGACCAAGCCGCTCTGCACCTTGTTGAGCGTCGCGGTGCTCTCAAGGAAATTGACCGGAAAGGGCTGACCAGAAACGCCATGGCGAAGCTGGCTCCCGAATGGGCATCCTTCCCCACCTGGACCGGCCGCTCCGCCTACGGTCAACCGGTGAAGAGCCCTCAGGACCTGGCGAGCTTCTACAGCAGCAACCTGCGCCAGCTGCGCAATCAGCTCGGGGCCTGAGGCGAACGGTTCGACCCCAACCTCGCGGCCAGGGCCCACACCTCCGTGACCAAGCCATGCCACGGGTTCATCACCTCCATCGAGACCGCCATGGGCTGCGTTGATGCAGCCACAAGGGAGCGTGTTGCAGCAATGGCCTTCTTGCCCTCCTGCAGCCGCTCCTGCATGCGTNGGCGCTCCTGCAACGGCATCACCTCCTCCGGACAGGCCTGCAGAAGCTCCTCACCGCGCTGAAACCAATGCTCGAAGTCATCGAGCAGGGATGCCAGCAACTCATCCAACAGCGCGCCAGCTTCCTGATTGGTTGACTCACCCACCTGATGCCCTCGGGTCTCGCCCATAGGATGGCGGGCCCTGAACCTGAACCGGTGAGCAGCGCTGCAGCAACCACCCCAGCCCCTTCAGCACCGGTGGTTCTGCCCAAGACCAGCGAAAGCGATCAACTGCTGAAGATTCGCCACTCCATGAGCCATGTGATGGCCATGGCTGTGCAGCAGTTGTTTCCCAAGGCGCGCGTCACCATCGGCCCCTGGACGGAAACAGGTTTCTATTACGACTTCGACAATCCCGATCCCTTCACCGAGGCCGACCTGAAGGCCATCAAGAAAGGGATGATCAAGATCATCAACAAGAAGCTGCCTCTCGAACGCGTTGAGGTGAGCCGCAACGAGGCCGAGGAAAAAATCAAAGCCCAGAACGAGCCCTACAAGCTCGAGATTCTTGAAGGACTGCAGGAGCCGATCACCCTCTACACCCTTGGTGAGGACTGGTGGGACCTCTGTGCTGGCCCCCACGTGGATCACACCGGCCAACTCAATGCCAAGGCCTTCGAGCTGGAAAGCGTGGCAGGCGCTTACTGGCGAGGCGATGAAACCAAAGCGCAGCTGCAACGCATCTACGGCACGGCCTGGGAAACCCCGGAACAGCTGGCGGAGCACAAACGTCGCAAGGAAGAAGCGCTTCGCCGCGACCATCGCCGCATCGGCAAAGACCTCGACCTCTTCTCGATCGAGGATGAGGCCGGGGCTGGTCTGGTGTTCTGGCACCCCCGCGGTGCCCGCATGCGCCTGTTGATCGAGGAGTTCTGGCGCCAGGCCCACTTCGAGGGCGGATACGAGCTCCTTTACACCCCCCACGTGGCGGACATCAGCCTCTGGAAGACCTCAGGCCACCTCGACTTCTACGCCGAGAGCATGTTCGGCCCGATGGAGGTGGACGAACGGGAGTATCAGCTCAAGCCGATGAACTGCCCGTTCCACGTGCTCACCTACGCCAGCAAACTGCGCAGCTACCGGGAACTGCCGATCCGCTGGGCGGAGCTTGGAACGGTGTATCGCTACGAGCGGCCCGGTGTGATGCACGGTCTGATGCGGGTGCGGGGCTTCACCCAGGACGATGCCCACGTGTTCTGCCTGCCGGAGCAGATCAGCGACGAGATCCTGAAGATCCTCGATCTCACCGAACGGATTCTCTCCGCCTTCGATTTCAGCAATTACGAGATCAACCTCTCCACCCGCCCCGAGAAGTCCATCGGCGATGACGCCGTCTGGGACCTGGCCACCAAGGGACTGATTGAAGCCCTGGAGCGCAAGGGTTGGGCCTACAAAATCGATGAGGGCGGCGGTGCGTTCTACGGCCCGAAAATCGACCTCAAGATCGAAGACGCCATCGGCCGGATGTGGCAGTGCTCCACGATCCAACTGGATTTCAATCTGCCGGAGCGGTTCGAGCTCGACTACATCGCCGCCGACGGCAGCAAGCAGCGGCCGATCATGATCCACCGCGCCATCTTCGGTTCGCTGGAGCGGTTCTTCGGGATCATGACCGAGAACTACGCCGGCGATTACCCCTTCTGGCTGGCCCCCGAGCAGGTGCGTCTGCTGCCGGTCACCGACGAGGTGCAGCCCTACGCCGAACAGGTGTTGGACCAACTCACCAAAGCTGGTGTTCGCGCCACGATCGACCGCAGCGGTGAGCGCCTCGGCAAGCTGATCCGCACCGGCGAACAGATGAAGATCCCCGTGCTGGCGGTCATCGGTGCCAAGGAAGCGGAGCAGAACGCCGTGAGCCTTCGCAGCCGACGGGACGGTGACCTCGGGGTCACAGCGGTGGCCGACCTTCTCAGTGCTGCCCAGATGGCCAACAGCGAGCGCGCCGCGGGCCTGGAGCTGAACCGATGACGGATACCCCTGTGCAGCACCTGGCCGATCTCGCGCGTCTGCGGGGAGCGCCGGAGTTGCCTCCCCAGATCAGAAACGAGCTGCGAGGAGAACTCGATCAGGCGATGGCCCAGGCCAGCTGGTTCACCATCGGCGTCATGGCCCCGTCCAGGGAGCAGGCCCTCACAGCGCTGCGCAGCCTCGAGCAAAGCCAACAGTGGGAGCCGCTGGAGCTCGTCGACAGCCCCGAGGAGCAGGGCCCTGTTTTCCTGAAAGCCAATCAGAAGGGGGGCACGATCCGCATTCGGATCGAGCACGGCCTTGGCGAAGGAATTCTGATCAGTGGCCACGGTGACGACGACACNACGCCAAGCACCACCTGGGGACCGCTNCCACTGGACTTCTTTTCCTGAGCCAACCACGCTGGTAGGAGTTGCCGCAGCCCTGGATGGCCACCAGCACACTCCTGGCAGGGGACATGGGAGGCACCAAGACTCTGCTTGCTCTCTACGGGAGTGAGGCNGGCCAGCTGCGCCTGCTGCATCAGNAACGCTTCCGCTCGGGAGAATGGCCATCCCTTGAGCCGATGCTCGAGGCCTTCCTCAACAATCGCCCCGCCGATCTCCCGGCTCCAGCGCATGCCTGCATCGCCGTTGCCGGTCCGGTGCGACACAGGGAGGCCAGGATCACCAACCTGCCCTGGCGGCTGCGGGAGGCCGACCTGGCGCGGGCTGCGGGCATGGAACAGCTCGAGCTGGTGAATGATTTCGGCGTGCTGATTTACGGGCTGCCCCATTTCGACAGCCATCAGCAGGTGATCCTTCAGAAGGGCCACCAAGACAAGGGCCCCCTGGCCATTCTTGGGGCAGGCACCGGTCTCGGCATGGCGCGAGGCCTGCAGAGCGACCAGGGACTGGTGGCCCTGGCGAGCGAAGGAGGGCACCGCGAATTTGCTCCGCGCAACGAAGCGGAATGGGAGCTGGCCTGCTGGCTCAAACAAGACCTCGGCGTCAGCCGCCTTTCGATCGAACGCATCGTGAGTGGCACCGGCCTGGGGCATGTGGCCCACTGGCTGCTTCAGAAACCCGATGCCGCCATGCACCCCCTGCGCAGCGTGGCTGAGGCTTGGCGGCGCAACAGCTCCAACGATCTTCCCGCTCAGGTGAGCGTTGCCGCTGAAGGGGGTGATCCCTTGATGCAACGCGCCCTACAGCTTTGGCTGGAGGCCTATGGCTCAGCGGCAGGCGATCTTGCCCTTCAGGAACTCTGCACAGGAGGCCTCTGGGTTGGCGGGGGCACCGCATCAAAACAATTGAAAGGACTGCAATCCGCCAGCTTTCTCAATGCGATGCGCGACAAGGGACGCTTCCGCGAACTGATCGAAGGGATGCAGGTCACAGCGGTGATCGATCCCGATGCCGGACTGTTCAGTGCAGCCTGTCGCGCCCGGATGCTGGCGGAGTCAGGTGGGACACTGGCCTGAGCAGAGGATCAGCGATGGCGCAGCCGCGCATCGGTCAGAAAGTGGTCGTGGACGTCCCGGCAACCACCGCCAATCTCGGCCCTGGATTTGACTGCCTCGGTGCAGCCCTTGATCTGAACAACCGCTTCGCGATGCGGCGGATCGAAGGGGGCGGTGAACGATTTGAGCTGATTATTGAGGGAACGGAGGGCAGTCACCTCCGGGGTGGGCCGGAGAACCTCGTTTACCGAGCGGCCCAACGGGTGTGGAAAGCGGCTGGGCTGGAACCCGTCGCCCTTGAGGCACGGGTGCGTCTTGCCGTGCCGCCGGCACGGGGGCTGGGCAGCAGTGCCACGGCGATCGTGGCGGGATTGATGGGAGCCAATGCCCTCGTCGGTGAGCCTCTCTCCAAGGAGAAGCTGCTGGAGCTGGCCATCGATATCGAAGGTCACCCGGACAACGTTGTGCCCTCCCTTCTGGGGGGCCTCTGCATGACCGCCAAGGCCGCCTCTCAGCGCTGGCGCGTGGTGCGTTGCGAATGGACGCCGAGCGTGAAGGCCGTCGTGGCGATTCCATCGATTCGCCTGAGCACAAGCGAAGCCCGCCGGGCCATGCCCAAGGCCATCCCCGTTGGCGACGCTGTGGTCAACCTGGGTGCCCTGACACTGCTGCTGCAAGGGCTGCGCACCGGCAATGGTGATCTGATCTCCGACGGCATGCACGATCGCTTGCACGAGCCTTACCGCTGGCGCCTGATCAAAGGCGGCGACCAGGTCAAACAGGCCGCCATGGACGCGGGAGCCTGGGGTTGCGCCATCAGCGGAGCCGGACCAAGCGTTCTGGCTCTGTGCGAGGAAGACAAAGGCCCAGCCGTCAGCCGAGCCATGGTCAAAGCCTGGGAAGCTGCCGGGGTCGCCAGCCGCGCGCCGGTGCTGAATTTGCAGACCTCAGGCAGCCACTGGCAACCGGCCGACGATGAGTAGATCCACCTAAACAGGGCATTCAGCCCTGTTAGCTTTGTTAAAGATTGCGGACACGGAATGGATGCTGGGTTAGCAGAGCTTGCTGTCTCGGGCAGTCCCTTCCCTTGGTTGTCGCTGATTGTGCTGTTGCCGGCGGCAGCAGCTCTGGTGCTGCCACTGGTTCCGAGCAGCGAAGAGAAGCCATCCCCCGCGCCCAAGATCATCACCCTGGTCGTCCTTCTGGTCGATCTTCTTTTGATGATGGGGGTGTTTGCCACCCGCTTCGACCCCAGCACTGAAGGGCTGCAGCTGGTGGAGCGGGTGAGCTGGCTCCCAGCACTCGGCCTCGAATGGTCCCTTGGTGTGGATGGTCTTTCAGCACCTCTTGTGGTGCTCAGCGGCCTGGTCACGTTCCTGTCTGTGGCGGCCAGCTGGTCGGTTCAGCGCAAATCACGGCTGTACTTCGCCCTGATGCTTGTTCAGGCCTCAGCCCAGGGCCTGGTGTTTCTGTCGCAGGACTTCCTGCTCTTCTTCCTGGCCTGGGAGCTGGAACTGGTTCCCGTCTACCTGCTGATTGCCATCTGGGGCGGACANAACCGCCAGTACGCCGCCACCAAATTCATCCTTTACACGGCCCTGGCCTCTCTGCTGATCCTGATCAGCGGCCTGGCACTGGCCCTCTCCGGTGACACGTTCACCTTCAACATCACGGAACTGGCGGCCCGTTCCCCCGGCGGCAGCTTCGGCCTGTTGTGTTACGTGGGTTTCTTGATTGGCTTCGGCGTGAAACTGCCGATGTTCCCGCTCCACACCTGGCTGCCCGATGCCCACGGTGAGGCCAACGCTCCGGTGTCGATGCTGCTGGCCGGGGTGCTCCTCAAGATGGGCGGCTACGCCCTGCTGCGCTTCAACGTGCAGATGCTTCCTGAAGCGCACGCCACCCTGGCGCCAGCCCTGGTGATCCTTGGGATCGTGAACATCGTTTACGGCGCCCTCAACGCCTTCGCCCAGGACAACGTGAAACGCAGGATTGCCTGCAGTTCCGTGAGCCACATGGGCTTTGTGCTGGTGGGGATCGGTGCCGTTGATGCCCTGGGAATCAGCGGAGCCATGCTCCAGATGGTGAGCCATGGCCTGATCGCAGCCGCGATGTTCTTCGTGACGGGCGTGTTCTACGAGCGAACCAAGACCCTCTCGATCCCCAACATGGGCGGTCTGGCCAAGGCGCTGCCCATCACGTTTGCCTTCTTCCTGGCCAGCTCCCTGGCGTCGCTGGCGCTGCCGGGCATGAGTGGCTTCATCAGTGAAATCACCGTGTTCCTCGGCATCACCAGCCAGGAAGCCTTCACGTCCGTGTTCCGATCGATCACCGTTCTGCTGGCCGCCATCGGACTGGTGCTCACACCGATTTATCTGCTCTCCATGTGCCGACGGGTGTTCTTCGGCCCCAGGATTCCGGCCCTGGCCAGCGTCGCTGACATGCGCCCCAGGGAGCTGGTGATTGGCCTGAGCCTGCTGGTGCCAACCCTGGTGATCGGCATCTGGCCCCGCATTGCCATGGACCTCTACGAAGCTTCCACCAACGCTCTGGCCCTGCAGTTCATTGCCAGCTGAGATGTCGACTGTTTCCCCCCTCCTGCGCGGCCAAGGGCTTCCCGAGTTCCGGGCCATTTCCCCTGAGCTCGTCAGCACAGACATCCCGGTTTTGCTCGCACAGCTGGATCAGGACTTCACTGCGCTCGAGCAGGCTCTTGAGACAGCNCTCGCCGGNCCCTCGAAGCTGTCCTGGGATCGGGTGATGCAACCGCTGCAGGCCATCGGCGAACGGCTGCGTTGGAGCTGGGGTGTGGTGTCACACCTCAATGGCGTCTGCAATTCCCCTGAGCTGCGCGATGCCCATGCCGCCCAGCAACCGGATGTTGTGCGCCTCAGCAACCGGCTTGGCCAAAGCCAGATTCTTCATCGGGCCTTGATGGCCCTCCAAAGCGATCCCTCCGAACCGCTCAACCCAACCCAGGAGCGGATCCTGAAATCCGAGCTGCTCTCGATGCAGCAGCGCGGTGTTGGCCTCAGTGGCGATGAGAAGGCAGCCTTCAACAGCACCAGTGAACGCCTGGCNGCTCTCTCCACCCAGTTCGGCAACCACGTGCTCGATGCNACGCAGCAGTGGACCCTGAAACTCAGCCAGCCCCANGAGGTGGAAGGCCTGCCGCAACGGGCCTTGGAGGCACTGGCCGCCGCAGCGCGTGAAGCAGGGGATGCTGATGCGTCTGCGGAGTCCGGCCCGTGGCTGCTGGGACTGGACATGCCCCGCTATCTGCCCTTCCTCACCCACGCCAACAACCGATCCCTGCGGGAGAAGGCCTATCGCGCCCATGTGGGGCGGGCCAGTGAAGGCGAACTCGACAACCGGGCACTGATCGAGGAGATCCTGACCCTGAGGCGCGAGCAAGCGTCCCGCCTGGGCTATGCCCATTGGGCTGACCTCAGCCTCAGCGCCAAGATGGCTGACGATGTTCCGGCGGTGGAAGCACTGCTGGAAGAACTGCGTGCTGCGGCATACCCAGCAGCTGAGCAAGAGCTGCAGGATCTCCAAGCCATCGCCAGGGAGCACAAGGCCCCCGAAGCCGATGAGCTGGCCCCTTGGGACATCGCCTACTGGTCGGAGAAGTTGCGCCAATCCCGGTTCGATCTGGACCAAGAGGCGCTGCGTCCCTGGTTCCCGCTGCCGCAGGTGCTCGAAGGCCTGTTCAGCCTTTGTACGCGTCTGTTCGACGTCGAGATCGTTGCCGCCGACGGCGAGGCACCGACCTGGAACGACGATGTGCGCTTCTTCCGGGTGAAGCGCTCCGATGGCACACCGATTGCCGGCTTCTACCTCGACCCTTACAGCAGGCCCGCCAGCAAACGCGGCGGAGCCTGGATGGATGAATGCCTGGGCCTGAGCAAGAAACCCGATGGCTCTGTGGTGCTGCCGGTGGCCTACCTGGTCTGCAACCAGACCCCACCTGTGGGCGACACGCCCAGCCTGATGAGCTTTGAGGAAGTGGAGACCCTCTTCCATGAATTCGGCCATGGGCTCCAGCACATGCTCACCACCGTTGAGGAACCGGAAGCCGCCGGCATCAGCAACGTGGAATGGGATGCCGTGGAACTCCCCAGCCAGTTCATGGAGAACTGGTGTCTTGATCACGCCACCTTGATGGGCATGGCGCGCCACTGGCAAACCGGTGAACCCCTGCCTGAGTCGGAATTCAACAAGCTGCGCAGCAGCCGCACCTTCAATGCAGGCCTCGCCACCCTGCGGCAGGTTCACTTTGCCTTGAGTGACCTTCGTCTCCACAGCCAGTGGACCCCGGAACTTGGCGTCAGCCCAGACGGACTGCGCCGTGAGATCGCGGCCACCACCACGGTGATGGATCCCATCCCGGAGGATCAGTTCCTCTGCGCCTTCGGCCACATCTTCGCGGGGGGCTACTCCGCCGGGTACTACTCCTACAAGTGGGCTGAGGTGCTCAGCGCAGATGCCTTCTCCGCTTTTGAGGAGGTGGGTCTGGATCAGGAGGATCAGGTGCGTGCAACGGGAGCCCGCTTCCGCGACACCGTGCTCAGCCTCGGTGGCAGCCGATCTCCAGCAGAGGTGTTTGAAGCCTTCCGAGGCCGTCCTGCCAGCACCGAAGCCCTGATTCGCCATTCCGGCCTGGTGGCCGCGGCCTGAGCTCAGGCGCGCAAGCTGCTGCAGAGCCGTCGAATCGCAGCGGGGTGGCTGATCAGTTGCTGATGGGTCCAGACCGGTATTTCCTCACACCGGCCCANGGGCAGAACGGCCCTCCAGCCGGGGCAGACCATCAGATCCCAGCGGCAAAAGAAACTGGAGCACTCGACCCCAGCCAGGGCATCGGGTTGGCGATTCAGCTCGCGCAGCAGGCGACTTCCCACTTTCATGTCTGCCGCACCGGCGAGGAGCGGGCGGGGAATCATCTGAGCAGCCAGGGTGCCCTGCTGCGGGCTGCCCACGCTGAGGAAACGCCGGGTGCGCTGCACCCCCCCCAGTTCCTGCAGCCAGATCCTGCCGATCACGCCCCCCATCGAAAAACCCAGAAGATCAACCCTGGTGTCAGCACCAAAGCGCTGCTGGATGTGCTGATCCAGGCGAGAGGCCAGCTGCCGCAGGGGAATCCAACCCAGACCATGGGGCAGATGCGGCGCCAGCAGCGGGCGATCGGGCTGGTCCAACCCCTGAATCAATCGATGAAACAGGCGGGGCGTGTCCCAGAGACCATGGACCAGCACCAACGGGATGCTCACAGGGCTGATCTACCGCCATGGCGGGAGCGTTCCACGAACACGCGGCCGTTAAATCCTGGAACCGGTGCAGCACATTTGGTCAATCGCAGCCAGACCGGGATGGGCCCGTACAACGTTTCCAGCCGATCCAGCATCTGCTCGCTGAAGTGCTCGATCGTGAGGCAACGAACCTGCCGGGACAAGCCTTGCAGGGCCTGAATGGCCACGCCGTAGTCCAGGCTCCGGCTCAGGTCGTCGGCCACGGCAGCAGCCTTCAGATCGAGCTGAACACTGAAATCAAGGCTGAACCATTGGCCATCCCGACGTTCGTGTTCCAACACCCCGACGTGGGCCCACAACCGCAGGTCCCTCACACCGATGCAATCCATCAGAGCGGCCGATCGATGTGGGTGAAGACGCGGCTGCCGTTGGCGTAGTCGGCAGCGATGTGGCCCTCGCCGCGCAACCGATAGCGGTAGGTCACCAACCCTTCCAGACCAACGGGTCCGCGGGGCGGCAGGGTCTGGGTGCTGATGCCCACCTCAGCGCCGAATCCGTAACGGAACCCATCGGCGAAGCGGCTGGAGCAGTTGTGATAGACCCCTGCGCTATCCACCGCCGCAAGGAAACGATCAGCCGCCTGGGCATCCTCCGTCAGGATCACTTCGGTGTGACGCGAGCCATAGGAGCGGATGTGATCGGTGGCTGCCTCGAGATCGTCCACCAGCTTCACCGCCAGGATCAGATCCAGATACTCCGTGCTCCAGTCCTCCTCCGTGGCCGCTTCCGCCACACCAAGGGCCACGCTCTCGGCATCGCCCCGCAGCTGCACCCCGGCAGCAGCGAAGGCCGGCAGCGCAGCGGCGAGAAAAGGCTGCGCAATCGAGCGGTGCACCAGCAAGGTCTCAATGGCGTTGCAGGCGGCGGGGTACTGGCTCTTGCTGTCCACCGCCACCCGAACGGCTTTGTCGACGTCGGCCGCCGCATCCACGTAGAGGTGGCACACCCCATCGGCATGGCCCAGCACCGGAATGCGGGTGTTGTCCTGGATGAAGCGCACCAGTTCGTTGCTTCCCCTGGGAATGATCAGGTCCACGAGGCCATCGAGACGCAACAAGGCCAGGCTTTCTTGACGGGTGGTGAGCAGAGCCAGGGCATCGGCAGACACCGGACTGGCCGCCAGGCCTGCCTGCAGGGCCTCCATCACAGCCTCATTGGTGCAGCGAGCCTCACTGCCCCCTTTCAACAGAGCACCGTTGCCCGAACGGATCGCCAGCGAGGCGATCTGCATCACCGCATCCGGCCTGGCTTCAAAGATCACACCCACCACCCCGAGCGGAACGGAGACCCGTTCCAGCACCAGGCCCTGATCCAGCTCCCGATGCAACTGACGACAACCCAGCGGGTCACTGAGGCTGGCCACCTTGCGGACGCCATCAATGGCCGCCGCCAACTTGGTGTCATCCAGCTTCAGCCGCGCCATCAAAGCCGGCGCCAACCCCTCGGCTGCAGAGCGTTGGAGGTCTTCACGGTTGGCCGCGAGGATGCTTTCCGCACGGTCGGTCAGCGCGTCCGCCATCGCCTGAAGCGCCTGAGCTCTCTGNCCGTCATCGGTCTGCCCCAGATCAACAGCAGCACGGCGGACAGCCGCGGCACGCTGCAGCAACGCAGCAGAAGGCTCTGGAACGCTGGACATCAAGGCAATCAATCTGGAGCCATCATCCCGTTCAGCCGCTGCAGAGCGAGCCGCGCAGCCCCCAGGCGTCCAGCGCCGTTCCCCAGACAGGCGGCTTCGATCCGCAACCCCTCCCTTGAGACGGCCTGAACCCGCGACTCCACCTCGCGGCGCACCGCCGGCAGAAAGTGGCGGGCAGCACCGGCCAGGCCGCCACCCAGCAACACCAACTGCGGCGTGAACACGTACACCAGCGAAGCAACGCCACAGCCCAGGCGCTCGCCGTAACGGCTCCAAACCTCCAGGGCCTCCGGATCACCAGCATCGGCCTCTGCACTGAGCTCGCGGGGATCGCGATCACACAAGCGCCGCAGGCCGGTGATGCTGGCGAACTGCTCCAGGGAGCCACGGTTACCGCTGTTGCAGGCCGGACCATCGGGCTGAACCCCGATCAGACCGGGTTCCGCTGCAGCGCCGTTGTGGCCCGTGAACAGCTCACCCCTTAGAAGCACCCCCCCTCCCACACCGGTTCCGAGGGTCAGCAGCACCACATCATCAACACCACGGGCGGCGCCGAGCCAGGCCTCACCGACCACCGCACAGTTGCCNTCNTTGGCNAGGGTGACCCGGCGGTTGAGCCTGGACTCCAGCCAATCCGCCAGCGGCACGTCCTCCCAGCCGGGCAGGTTGATGCAAACCCGGGCCACCCGAGCCGCCGCATCCATGGGACCGGGGAGGCCGATGCCGACCGCCTCAGCCGCATGCTCAGGATCAATCTGTTCAATGGCTTCACACAGGGCCATCGTCACGGCGCCAGGTACGGCGGGCTGCGGTGTGGGGCATTGCGCCTCCGCCAGCACCGTTCCATCAGCACGAATCCGGGCCAGCTTGATCGCCGTGCCCCCGAGATCCACTCCAATCACCTGCGCGGTAGGCATGGCTCAGAACCGGAAGAACACCTGCAACTGGCTCTGCCAGGTGCCATTGGCATCCATGGCCGCGGANACTGACGTGGTCGGTGTCAGCCGATAGGAGACCGTTCCTTGTGGAGGAACGTCGGTTGTGTTCGGTGCCATCAGAACGGAAAGGTTGAACCGGTCGGTCAACGCCACACCAAACTCCGTCACCACTGTGAGTGTTGGTGAAACACGGCCGGAGGTGCGCTCCTTCTCTGATTTCACCTGAGGGTTGACGTAGGTGGGGAAGATCGCCACCTGAAGCCGTTGCCCCATGGCATCGGTCAACGTGCCCAGCACCGGTGAGAGCAGCGACTGACTCAGCATCGTGGCCAACGCGGCGCCACCGGTTCCACCCAGGGAAGCCAGGGTGTTGCCACCGATCAAACCCAACAGCTGTTGCTCGCTCATCGGTGGCGAGCTGCGCAGGACCAGGTTGTTGCTTTCACCCAGACGGTTGGCCGGGCCGCTGACCTGGACCATGACCTTCACCAGCCGCAGTTGACCACCGCCGACATAGGCACTGCCCGTTCCATTCGAAGCAAAGAGGTTTGCGCTTGTGATCTGATCGTTGGTGCCCGCACTCACGGTGTCGGCGACCCTGGCTTGCATGGCGATATCCACGTAGGGGACAAGCCCCAGCGAAGGCGTGAACACCGCTGCATTGGCCGCCTGTGGGTCCAAACGCAGTGGAGCCAGAGGAGGAACCCAGATCCTGCCGGACTTGAGCTGGATCAAGCCTCGTGCCTTGAGCGAGGGATCCAAGGGGCCGTTCAACGTGACGGCACCTCTCCCTTTGAAGCTGATCCAGGGGGGCATCAGCACCTCGATATCAGGGCCGAGGGCCAGCCGAAGATTTTCAAATCGGATAGCCGGCAGCGTCGGCATGAACCGTTGGGGCTGACCTGGGCCCTGGATGGTTGTTTTGGATCCCATCGATGAACTCGTTGGTGAACTTTTCACAGGAAAGGTAGGACACCCTTGCGTTTGGGCGCTTACCAATCACCTGTTGTCCGATGGCATGCAGCAGGTGGGTCTTGCCAAGTCCTACTCCTCCATAAAGGAACAAGGGATTGTAGGATTTACCAGGAGACTGAGCAACGGCAAGAGCGGCGCTGTAAGCCATTCGATTATTGGCTCCAACGACAAAGGAGTCAAAAGTGTAGAAAGGGTTGAATTTGGCCGTAGCCGTGTCGGGCGTGGAGGCTCGCCGAGCGTGGTCGGTCTGCGAAGGTTGCCCTTCAGCGTGCCCAGCGATGCTTTTGGACTCTGATGGGTTGGCCTGAGCGCTCTGGGTGGCCTGAGGCGATGATGGTTCGCTGCTGGACTTGCACTGATAGCTCACCTGAAGTCTTTGCCCACTGGCATCCTCAACGACTTCTTCAAGGAGTTGATGGTAATTGTCTTTGAGCCATACCTCGCAAAAATCATTGGCGACTTCCAGGATCAAGGTGCCATTCTCGACTTGCGAAGGTTTGATGGGGGCAAACCAAAGCTTGAAGACATCATCATTGAGCATCGATTTGAGCTTTTTCACAGCTCGGCTCCAAATTATTTCAGCCTCGTTCCGCATTGCCCTAATTCTCTTTTGAAAACATCTGATTGGTAACTTTATTCACTTCTTAATGTTACGACTTTCAGGCGACGCTTTTTGCCAAGATTTGTTCTGTGAGCAGAGGCTTAATTCCAAGTGGAAACCCTCTTTTGTTAACAAACTCTTGTTTTGTGTATCAACTGTAAGTCCCTAAAAAACAACTAATTACAAAAACTTTTACAACCTCTCAAATGCCACTGCGTTTCAGGAAACGACATCGCATTCAAGCTGTGGTCCAAACGCTAGCCCATAATAAGGCCAAGCTTCTAGCATAACATATTCACTCTTATTCACAAGTTATGCACATTGCTTAAAAAAGCTTGATTGCCCTATGCAGCGTGATAGAGCGCACCGTGTTTTCAAACTCTCCATAGGGGCATTGATCAACCCCTGGGCGATCCTTGCCATCAGCTTGGGAGAACGGAGAAATTAAAAGGGTTTTGTAAAAGAAAGCCAACCTTCATTTACAGGTTAGCAATTTTTTACAATGCTTGCTTGACATTTTCGATAACGGCGGTGTTGCCAGAAAAATGAATAATGCGGATAGGGCTCCCTTGATCGATTTTTCCACCATCGCTGACGACATCCAAAATCTTCTCTCCAAACTGAGCCT
>FUFK010068267.1_pt1 | contig 19833 bp, 25 predicted proteins | sample 1021851 | NCBI WGS metagenome assembly FUFK01 (sample SAMEA51879418, study PRJEB19060) | metagenome
CCATTTGCTGCTAGTCTAAGTGCTACAAGTTTTGCTGAAAGTGCTACAGAAAATAGTTTTTTAGCAAACTTAGTTATAAAAGATAATGCAGACAATACTTTAAGTAATGCAAGTCATGGTTTAGCAATTGCAATAACATCTATACAAAGAAGCAATAGTCCTGATCCTGGCACGCCATTTAGTTTTACACTAGATAGTGGTGTTTTTAAATTAAAATTATTAAATGCACAGCAATTTTTAGGTACAGGTAAAAATATATTTACAATTGATTTTACAGCAACAACTTCGACAGGTGCTGCTAGTTTTTCTTTAAATGTAAATATAACTAACGTAGCTCCTTCTGCTTTTAATAATGCTACGCCATCAAATACAAGTACAGCTAACATAAGTTATACTCCAGGTGTTACAGGTACTTTAACAACTATAAACTCAAGTGGTGTTATAAAAGCAATAAATGGTAGTAGTAGCACATCAAAACAAACAGAAAATTTAACTTTTTCTAAACTAAGTGGTAGTGCAAAAGTTGATGTTAGTTCCGCAGGAGTAATATCACTAAATACAGCCATAGGCTCTACAGAAGCAACAAATACATTTGTTTTAAGAACTACAGATATTGGAGGTTTAACACACGATTTAACAGTAAGTTTGGTTTTAGGTACAACAAATTATATTGAAATAAATACTACTTGTGGTGGTACAACTACACCTAGATTTAATTTTTATGATTTATGTTATGGAGGTGATCAAGGAGAACAAGGTGATAAAGAACAATATGAGTTTGTGCCAAGTGTACCATGTATTGTAGAAATAAGTGGTGCTTGTAGTGGTAATTTTCAAAAATTTACTTCAAATAACACAGAAAGAACACATAATAGTCCACAAGTAAATCCCGCGCCAGCATCTGAAATATTTGAGTCAATAGAAGTAAGTAGTACAACAATTTTACAATTAAGTGATTTAGGTAGCGCACCTAGTAGTTCTAATTTTGAATATAGGTTTTTCTATAGACCAGGTACTGGAACTACAGCAAACGCAAGTAACTTTAATGTAACAATAAATAGCGTTGTATATACATTGATTGTAGGTGCAAACGGTAGAAGTATATTTACACCTATAAAATTTTATTTAGTACCCGTAGCTAATTTAACAACAACACAACATACTAATTCACCATTAAGTTAATAATTATGGCAACAACAATAGATATAGGATATTTTAATTCTTTTTTTATACAAAGTGCTGCTAGCTCAGATGATTGGCATGTAGAAGAAAGTAGAATAAAAGGTGAGTTTAATGGTGTAAGCGTAGATCTTGGTGTTAGAGCTTATGTAATAGATGAAACGTTTTCAGAAGAAACAAGAGGTAATGCTATGATATTTTCGGGTATATATAATAGTAGAACAGGGGTAAATAAAACAAATGAGTTTTCTGTTGCTGAAAATATTACAAAAGCAGTAGACTCTGCAAATGGCACAATACAAAGGTTATATGCTGAAGACACAAACTTATTAATATTACAAGAAGACAAAGTAAGTAAAGCTTTAATAGACAAAGACGCAATATTTAGTGCAGAGGGCGGTGGTACAGTAACTAGTACTAATGTTGTTATCGGACAAATAGTTCCTTTTGCAGGTAAATTTGGTATTAGTCAAAATCCAGAAAGTTTTGCTGCGTATGGCGCAGATAAATATTTTGCTGACAGAAACAGAGGTTTGATTATAAAATTAAATAATCAAGGTGTTATACCTATATCAGAACTAGGTATGCGTAGTTTTTTTAGAGATGAATTAAAAGATGCTGTAAGAATATCTGGTGGTTATGATGGTTATCATAAAATGTATTTTGTAACTATAGCGCAAAACGATAATACTTATAAAACATTAAGTTATGATGATAGTGTAAAAGGTTGGACATCTTTATATACGTATAANCCTAAGTTTTCGTTTAGTTTAAACAATAATTATTATAGCATTAGAGCTGATCTTGGTGTTACATCAGATTTTGTAAGAACAAATATATGGAGACATTATGATACTACTAATAGTAGTTTTAATCAGTTTTATGGAGTTGCACCAGCGGCAACAACTATAGAATTTTTTGTAAACGCTAATAGTAATAATAAAAATGTATTTAAAAATATTTGTTATTATGGTACAGATTATTGGTCAGTTGAAACAATTAAAACTAACACAGACTCTTTTAATAGATTTTTAGATAGTGGTTTGTCAATAGCTAACTCTAAAACAAGCATTGGTAATGCTTATGTAGCTGACTCTGTATTTTATAAAAAAGACAATAAATATTATGCTGACATATATAATAACACAAATATAAAAGAAGGTGAAATATATGATCCAGCACATTTTGACGCTGCAGGAACAACTAGATTACAAACAGATGTGACAGGTGTAAAAGGTAATTATTTAAAATTAAAATTTAGTACTGGAACAAATACAGCAGCACATGGTGGCGAAGGTCCACAAGAATTATATAGTGTAGATACTAATGTATCTCAGATGTACAATTAAAAAAATTTAAATTATATGCAATTTAATATAAGGAAGCTAGAAGTATCTGATCTTGATACTTTAAAAGCTTGGTGGGCAGCATATCCAGACTGGGGTGCACCACCTGTAGATATGTTACCAGGTAATGGTACAACAGGTTTTATAGTAGAACACAAACAAACACCTGTAGTTGCAGGTTTTATTTATTTTACTAACGCTAAAGTTTCTTGGTTAGAGTGGATTATATCTAATCCAACTTTTAAAAATAAAAAAGAAGCTATATTTTTATTAATAAATACAATTGAAAAGGTGTTAAAAGAAAAACAAACAAAGTATGTGTTTTCTATATGTAGAAATAAAAATTTAAAAAAATATTTTAAAGAATTAGGTTACCATGTAGATGATAAACCTTCTTATGAAATTATAAAAACAATATAAAATATGGCAGGAGCAACAGCAATAGCAGCGGGTTTTGGCGCTGCAACAAATATATTCGCGGCAGGTTCTTCAGCATCAGCTGCAAGAAAAGCTAGAGCCGACGCTAGATATAGACAAAATCAAATAAGAGCATTAGAAAACAATAGACAAGATATAATTGATCCTTTTGCTAGTATACAAGATTTAAGTGGTATGATAGAAAACCCATTTGATAATTTACAAGTTGGTACAAGAGCCGCAGAGTTTCAAGCTTCAGAAACAGATTTAGCTTTAAGCACAGCATTAGACACCTCAACTACATTAGGTTTTGCATCTGGTGGCGCTACATCAGTAGCTAGAGAAGCTGCTAGAAGTAAATTAGGCATAGCTGCAAATATTGAACAACAAGAGTTACAAAATGAAAGATTAAGAGCACAAGGAGCTTTTGAAGCAAATAGATTAAGGCTTGGTGAATTAGCAAGAGTACAAGGTGCTAGAGCACAAGGTGCAATGTTTATGTTTAACACACGAGAACAAAGAGATATGCAAAGATTAAATAGATTAGCTGGTTTTCAACAACAAGCCCAACAAAATGCTATGAGTGGTCAAGCTGGTGTATTTTCTGCACTAGGATCACTTGGTGGCGCTGCGTTAAGTTTTGCAGCTAATTATCAAGCACCACAAAATAATAGTAGTAATTTTAATTTTGATACTAATCCAAATTTTGATCCGCTAGGCGATTTTAACCAAGCAACACAAGGCTCTATTACAAACTCATCTAATATACCTGGTTTAATGAGTCAAACTCCAGGTTATTTTACACCAAAATTTAGTTAAAAATGGGAGCATACGATAATCCACAAATATTACAAACACCTAATTACGGTGAAATTTATAACAGAAGTTTTTGGAACAGCTATAACTCTTTAGCACAAGTATTTGCTAGGATCGAAGAAAGAGACAGGAGAGCTGTAGCAGAAAAAAGACAAACAACAAATGATATTATAAATTTTAGAAACTCTATTAATAATATTAGAGCAGGCGATGCAACTTTGCAGTTACAAACTACAGCTATGGGTTTAGTAGACGGTTTAAATACATGTTTAACTAGTAATAATACAACTGCAGAACAAAAAGAAGCTTGTAGATTAAACGCAAACCAAAAAGTAAATCAGTTAGCCGCAATTGGCCAAACTATAGGTGCTAAAAATAAAGAACTAAAAAATGTAATATTAAGTGGTTATCAACGTAATCCTGATTTAATAGGCCTAGGTCAAGCATATGAAAATGGCGCGTTTAGATTTAAATTTAATGGTGATGATCTTGAAATATACTTTCAAACACGTAATGAAGATGGTGCATTAGTAAATAGAGCAGTAGATACGCAATGGCTTGCAGATGCTGCTAACTATGATTTTAATGACATGTATGATACTAATAAACTTAATAAAGAGCTACAAGATTTATTAAGATCTAAAATATCTAAAAGTACAATAACTACAGGCGTACAAACAGATACAGGTACTTCACAAGTAACAACTCAACAATGGCTAGATGGTTATGACGATATAAACACTAGAAAAAATGGTTTAATAGCTGCATCTGGTATAAACAACTTAGATGATTTACAAATAGGATCAATTTATGTTGATTATTTATTAAAAAATAAATTAATATCAAAAGATGACAAAGGTGTTATTAATGATGAAAAATTAATAAACATTATAAGATCAAAAAACTTAGATAAAAGCGTTGAAGAAGATTTAATTAAAAATATTTCTAATGGTTTTGTGGAAACTATAATTAGTGACAAAGATGGTAATGCTGTAAATACAGCTCAAGTTTTAGGCACATATGTAAAACAAAGATTAATAGATGACGCTGTTGATAATGTACAACTTGAAACAGATACAAGAAACGTAATAGATAAAAGAACTGAAGATCCTAATATTATAGAATTAATTGAAGGACGTACAGAACAAGAAAACTTAGATGTTTTGGTACAACATTATTTAAATGCAGGTAATAAAGTTGAACCAGATCCAAAAAATCCTGGTATATTACGAATAATGGCTATGAAAGAAGGTTTATCAGAACCTATTCAAATAGGTACTATAAATACAAACAAACCTATGGATATTAATGAAACTTTAGCTTTTGAAGTTTACAAAGATCAAGAAGCTGTAAATCATTTTACATTTATACAAGCTCAAGAAAGAAGGAGACAAAATAATATGGATGTTAATCAAGTAAGAGATGCACAACAACAAGAAGAAGTACAACAATTACCCGAGCTTGATAGATTATCACTTGCTGATGCAGAGTTAGAGTTACAAGAAAACATGTCTATTATAAATCAAATTGATAATTATGATAAAAACAATATTAAGCGTGGACAATTTGGTATAAATGCTAATAGAGAAGATATAATAGAATTATCTAGCTTTTTACCGGCAGATATTATTGATCCTAATCTTGATAAAACATTTATTAATGTTAACAAAATAAGAAGTTATAAAAATAAATTAATTGAAAGGAATAAACAACTAGAGCAAGTTGTAAGTAAAAGAAAAGTGTCAGACATAGATATAGAAAATGACATTGATAATAAAACATCACAAATAAACAGTTTAAAATCTATAACAGAAAGTGAACAGTTTAAAACTTCTAGTTTTTACAATTACCAAGGTAAAAGAGTTAGAGGATCACGTATTTTACAGGTTATAAAACAACTTGAAAACGACATAAAAGATTTAGAACAAATACAAGGCGCACGTTTAGCAAGAGGTGAAGGTTTTGCAAGAGTAAATAGAACATAATTATGAATGAATTTTATATAGTCAATGGGCAACTTTATGAAGTATCGCCTGGTGGCAAAGAAGCATTTTTACAAAAATTTCCAAATGCTGTATTACAAGAACAACAAGAACAAGTAAAGACAGCAGGAGTCGGCATGGGTGCGGCTGCTCCCACAGAGCTAGCACCCAATATGGTATCAAACTTGGACGCTGGTTTATCGGTATATCAAGAACCTGAGCTCGGTGTTTTTGAGTCAATAAAAAATTCATTTTCTAACTTTGCTAGAGACATTGTAAAAATAGGTGAGTTTTACACAGGTGAGTCTGCGGCTATGGATCTTGCAAGCGCAGCTTTATTTGATGAAGTTTTTGGTGAACAAGCTGTATTAAACTTAGATGAAAAATATGGTAAAGACAGTTGGCTAACTCAAGGTATAGGTTTAGATGAAATATTAGATGCAATACCAAGGTATAGAGAGCAAGAAGCTTTACGTAAGCCAACAATAGCAATTACAGATGCTATTAGCGAAGGTGATGTAGGTGGTGTTTTAGCAGGTGTTGTAAACTCTGTTGTGAACGCAGCAGGTTCTATAGCTTATGGTATATCAACTTTAGGTGCAGGTTATGCTTTTGATTTTATGGCTGAAAATTACATAAACTATAATCAAGCAAGAGCAGACAGATTAGGTACAAGTTTAGAAGAGCTTATTGTTGAAGAAAAAGATGCAACATGGGCACCTGCATTATTGGGTGTTAGCCAAGCTTTATTAGAGCGTATAGGTATAGGTAAGATGACTGGCTTGTTATTAAAAAGTACAGGCAAAAGTGTTTTTAGAGATCGTATAATGGACGTTTTAAATACTGGCGTAACAGAAGCTATAACTGAGTGGGGACAATATGGTATAAAAGAAGGTAATAAAGTGTTAGGTGAAACTGAAGATGGCTTAGAAGCTAGTAAAACAGCTATATATAGGATGTTTACAGAGCAAGAGTCATTAGAGAGTGTATTACAAGGGTTTTTAGGCGGTGGCGGTATAAAAGGTGGTAGATATGCTTTAAAATCATCTAATGCTGTTAGAACTAAAGAAGAGGCAAACGAAATAGACAGAAATATTAGTGCTTTAGTTAAAAATAAAAAAGTACTTGAAAACACAAATGATGAAAATACCATAGCAATAGCAGAACAAAACATAGAAACAGCAAAACAAAATATTGCAGGTTTAGTACAAAGATCAAATGACAGAATTAAAAATTTAAGCGAAGAAGAGCAAAAAAAGGTAGCAGAAATAAATGATCAAGCTGTAAAACAAGTTGAAAAAATAAACGAATTACAAGATAAGTTTAAAGCTAAAAAAATAACTAAATCAGCATACGAAATTGGTCTTGACAATGCTAAATCAGAGTTTAAAAATAATTTACTTAAAATTAGAGGAGTTTTACTTAAAAACCAAACAGCTAAAGGTAAAGTCAGTTCTAGTATAAGGTTTGGTAAATCTTGGGCTAAAGCATTAAATATACCAACTACTACAGCAAAAACTAACAAAGAGTTTGCAGAACTACTTAACTTAGATGAAAAACAAGCCGCTAACATAGGCGGCGTTTACAGAAACGGACAAGCCGTTTTTAATCCAACAAGCGCATCAAACACATTTCAAATAAATATAGGCGCACACGAAATTTTACACCCAATACTTAATTCACAAATAGGCGATGCAATAGAGCAGTCTAAATTTGTTAAAGGTTTTAAAAAGCGTTTAACAACTAGGCAAAAAGCTGAGATGGATCGTATTATGGAAAGTAGAGGTTATGGTATAGACAGTGGTAAATATGATACAGAATATTTAACTGTTTTTTCTGATGCTGTAGCTAATAAGCAATTACCATTAGACAAAACATTAACAGAGCGTATAGTAGATTACATTAAAAAGTTCTTTAAAATGTATGACATGGAAATAGGTTTTGATAACGCAGATCAAGTTTTTAATTTTATAAATGAGTTTAATAAAAGCTCAGAAAGTGGTGAAGTGTCTGCTAACTTATTAGATGCTATTGATACATATAAACTACAAAAAGAATTAAATCAAGATAATTTACAATTAAGTAAAGATGATAGTTCAAACGTTGGTGATTATGAAACTAAAATAAGTAACTTAAATAAAAAAGTAGACAACATAATACCAAGAGCAAAAAACAACAAAAGCGGTAAGTTTGAATATATTATAAGCCAAAACGATTATAACACAGAATACGTGTCTGATGTATATGAAGCATTAGTTAACGGTAATATGATTGATGCTTTATTAACTAAAGGTAAGTTTTTTAAAACAAAACAAGAAAGAGCACAGTTTTTACAAGAAATAAAAACAGAAGACAGAAACAACTTAACAGATATAATATTTAAGTTTAATCCAGAAAAAAATAATAGTTTAATAGGTTGGATAAACTCACAGTTAAGGTTTACTAGATTAGAATCATATAAAGATCAAACAAACAAAGACATGACAACTTCATTAGATATTGAAGCAGGTGAGATCGGTGCTGTTAGAGAAATATCAACTACAGAAGATTATGATTTGTTTGAAAACGAGCTTATATATTCTGCTAAAACTTCTGAAAAAACAAACAAAGATATTAAAATAGATTTATCACAAACTTTTGGTATACAAGATAAAATAACAAAAAACACAAAAAGTTTTTTAGAAAGTCCTGAAAGCAAAAACGTTAAAGACTTAACTTTTGCTAATACTCCTATAGATATTGCTGTAAACGAAATAAGCGAAATAACTGGTGTACCTGTTAAAAAAATAGTTGATTTAGGTGTTAACTTGTCAACTAGTCAATATGTTTCTGGTAGAGATTTTATATATGATTTTATAGAGGATATTGCACAGATATTACCTTTAAGAAATTATGTAAGTAAATTTAAAGATCAACCTGCTCCCGATGATTTGCTTGGTAGTTCTATATTATTACCAAAAAAATTAATAAACGATGAAAAATTTGGTTTACACTTATATAGCGTAAAAGGTCCAGAAGTTAGCATGAAAGGTAGAGATCCTAATATTATAACAAGATTTTTACCTGAAAACCATTTAACAATGGTTAACGGTGAAATAAGGTTATCACCAGAATTTAAAAAACAATTTACTAGACTTATTGGTTTAGATGAAAATGGTAATCCGTTACCAAGAGATGCAAAAGGTGATAATTTTAGTGGTAGAAGTCCTGAAGCACAAAGAGTAAAATCTTTATTAAACTTTTTATCAAGGGTAATTAGTAATACAGCTATAAGGCAAAATATTTTAAATAGTGGTATTGATCCTGCAACTGCACAAAGTTTGGCAACTAGGATAGCTGCAGGTAAAGGTCCATTACAGTTAAGTCAAGCTGAAGATTATGGTAACATAAAATTAAATGAGTTGATCAAAATGTACAACGAACAACAAGACTTTTCAAGGTTTGCTGTTGTAACATTTAATAAAGATGAGCTTAGAGAGTTTGCAAAAGAAACACTTAACATAGATATAGACAAACGAGATGTTTATAGAACTTTTGTAAAAGGTAAAACTACTATTGATGATAAAGTAGCTACGGGTTATTTTTATAATCAGTTAATAGAAACTAGAAAATATCAAAAAGATTTTTTAAGCTTTTTACCTGATATATTTAAAGACAATAAAAACTTAGCATTGTCTATAGCAGGTTTTAACGGTATAAATACACTACATAATGATACACAACAGTTATATAATTCTACTGATATAGTATTATTAGATGGTGATTTAAATGTTATTAGAGATAAAAGGATAGAAAATTTAGTTGAAAAAGATGGAACTTTAAAAAAAGGTATATCAATTAAAAAACTAAAAGCTAACAATATTTTAAAAGAAAGCGATTTAGAAATAATTGATGATTTAAATAACTATTTGAAAAAACAAAAAAATACTAAAAACATACCTTTATTAATTAAGTTAAAAACAGTATTAAATGATCCTACTATAAAGCTAGACACAAAAGAGCAACAAATAAAATTATTTAAAGATCAGAATATTAATAGAGTTATAATGTATAACTTATTAAATCAATATAAAATGGCTTATATAAAAGCCGGTAATACAGAACAAGAAAGAAAAAATAGATTTTTGTTTATTGCAAAAACTTTAAAATTTGATACTACCAGTATTGATGGTGTTGGCTCGTTAGGTTCATTAGATTTTACAGTAATAGATCCTAATGACGATGTATCTTTAGAAAATTATGATACAGTTGGTACTATAAGTAAAAATTTACTACATAACATGTTTTTAGGCCAAATGCCAATATTTGAACCTGGTGATTTAAAAGCTGGTTTTGTGCCGCAAAGTATGTTAGCTGTAGCACCTAATATTAGTGCGCAAGAAAAAATAGATATAGTTAAAAGAAATACACAAGATAAAAACCAATATAGCCAAGCAGAGGACTCTAAAAATAAAAAGGTAGAACCTATTAATAAATTTGATTTACCTGCTTTAACTAGGCAAATGCAAGATATGTTATCGCGTAAAGATAAAAGGTATAGGCCTGGTGAAGATTTAGATGAAGCAACGGCTAAAAACCTAGCTAATGACAGGAAAAAAAGCTTTAGTATTATAGCACCAGAAGCAGATGACTTTGTTGGTTTATTATATAGATTTTTAGGTAAAGGTAAACAAGGAGATAAAGATTTAGAATTTTTTCAAAAACATCTTTTAATACCTTTTGAAAGAGCCATGTATAAGCTGAATCAAGCAAGAGTTGGTACTAGCAGAAAATATACTACGTTAAATAAAGAATATAAAGATGTAAGATCAAGATTAAATAAACCTATTGGTATTAAAGAATTTACAGTTGATCAAGCATTAAGGGTTCACATGTATATTAAAAACTCTGGCGGTATACAAGACTTTCAAAAAATAGTAGGTGATAGTATTAGTTTACCAAATATAATGGCTTTAAATAGTGCTGTTATAAAAGACGCTAGATTAAAATCTTATGCAAACAACTTAGGTCAGTTAACTAAAACACAAGCTTTTTATCTTCCGCCTGATGGTAACACTTGGCTTATAGATAATATAGATTCAGATGTTAATAGAAGTATTGAAAATTTAAGAAGAGCAGATTTTTTACAAACATTTAATAAAAATAAAGCTGAAATATTTGATAAACAAAATTATAATAGAATAGAAGCAACTTATGGTAAAAAATTTGTTAATTCACTAAGAAACATATTAACTCGTATGGAAACAGGTTCGTCTTTTGAACAAACAACAAATTATGAGTTAAAAAATATTTTAGACTGGATGCGAGGCTCTGTTGCTGTAACAATGTTTTTAAACACAAGATCTGCTGTATTACAAACAATATCTATGGTAAACTTTATAAATTGGGGTGATAACAATGTTTTTAAACAAAGACCGTTTAGTCCTCAATGGAATAAAGATTTTATATATTTATTAAATTCTGACTTTTTAACAGAAAGACGAGAAGGTTTAAGAGCAGATATATTAGAACAAGACATTGCAGAAATAGCTGCTGACACTCGTACTGGTTGGCGAGGTAAAATGAAACAACTGCATTTTAAACTATTACAGAAAGGTTTTATTTTTACTAAATACGGTGATAGTTTAGCTATTGCAACTGGTGGTGCTAGTTTTTATAGAAATAGAATTAATACTTATTTAAAACAAGGCAAAAGCCAAAATGATGCAGAAAGACAAGCTTTTTTAGATTTTCAGCAAATAGCTAATGAGTCGCAACAGTCAGCTAGACCAGATCGTTTATCAGCACAACAAACAAATGAAGTTGGTAGAATATTTTTAGCTTTTGCAAATACACCAATGCAGTATAGTAGATTAGTAGTAAAAGCAGCTAAAGATTTAATAGCAGGTAGAGGTGATAAAAAAACAAATATTAGTAAAATGATATACTACGGTGCCGTACAAAGTATAATATTTAATTCTTTGCAACAAGCTTTGTTTAAATCATTTTTAGAAGATGAAGAAGATAAAGAAGATGAAGACATGAAAGAAAGAGTTGCGTTGACCGCTGAAAGAACTGTAACTTCGTTTTTAATAGGTTTAGGTTTAAAAGGTGTATTAGTTGCTGGTTTAGGAAAAGTTATAAAAGGTTTAATTGAAGATGTCAAAGATGGTAAAGATGCAGATCAGATGACAAGAGCAACAATGCTCGAAATAGCTAATATTGCTCCTGCTTTTGGTATAAAAATGAGCCAAGTAAATACAGCAATAAGTCAAGCTTATTATAACAGAAATTATATAGATAAAATAGGTTTATCATTAAGTAATCCTATATTAGATATAGTTGGTAGTACAGCATCGTTAGCAAATGTACCTTTAAATAGACTTATAAATAAAACTAGAAACATTGAAGCTATATTTGATAGTTCAAATGATAATTGGCAAAGGATAGCTGTTGCTTTAGGTTGGAACAGGTGGAACGTTGGTATTGAAGATAAAGAGTTAGAACAAGCAAAAAAAGAATATATTATAGAAAGACAACTATTAAAATCTGGATCATTAAGACGTAGTATGAGGCGTACAACTACAAGAAGATTAGGTACTCGTAGAAGGTAAAAAAAATAAAAAATACGTAATTATTAATAATATGGTAAAGAAACTTTTAATAACGTTATTAGTGTTATTTACACTAAACATCAACTCACAAGAAAAAAAAGGGATATTTAAAAGCGTTTATGACGAACTATTTAAATATGGTACTTTTTACGTAGCAGGTAATGTTGGTAATGCTTACGAAACTCAACGTAAAGATTATTTTATAAGAACAAACCCTGAAGATTTATACGATATACCACAAGTTATTGACGAAACAATATATCACCCATTTGATTATAGGTATGGTATTGGTTTGCGTAAACTAGCAAGGTTTGGTTATGAAGATAAACCTAATTGGTATAACGGTACAGAAAATAATATAGCTTTATCAGCGCCTACATCAGCTGTAAAAGGTTTTGAGTATTTAATACACTGGGAAAAAGAAAGAGAAAGATCTGAAGAGTTTATAAATTCTAGATTTTTTATTAGACATACAGGTAAATACCACATTGTAAAGCTAGAACAAAGAGAACAAGGTAATGTTGGTTTTAAATATCAATCAGCTGAGTTAAGAGCAAGACTACCAATAGGTAAAAAGTTTAGTATATCAGCAGGTGCTATTTATAGAACACATCAAAAACCTTATGGNTANAATCCTATAGAAATNTGGTTAAANGANGAAGATGATCAAGGTAATGCTTTAAATCCATGGTACAGTTTAGGTTTTGAATATGGTTATGNTGATATATTTTATCAATCATATGATGAGTTAGGTAATCAAACTTATGACTGGTATTGGATAGATCCAGACGGAAACATAGTTGCTTATACTGATAGACAGTTTAGAGATTTAGTGTTTGGTGAGTTAATGAATAGATACAACAACGAAATATGGGACGCATTAGATCCTTATGCTGAAGTTGCTCCTATTGTTGGTTTTGATTTTTATCATTATAAAAGTAAATTCTGGTTACATGCTTTTGCTAACTGGATATTACCGCATCACAAATACGTAAAAGGCGACGAAGACTTTAGTTATTTAAATAGAAATAACTGGGGCCTTGGCGGTTTGAAAAAAGATTCACAACCAGAACAATGGGANGATTATCAAGCAGGTTTGATGTTTGGTTGGAAAGTTACAAAATCAATTGGTGTATTTATTGAAGGTGAATATACTAAGTTTTGGGACTCAGAAATTTACAACAGTAATGTTGGATTAAATATAACATTTAGATAAAATTAAAAATATGTGTGAATTATGTCAAGGTCATTGCGGCCTTTGTTAATATAAAGTAATGGCAACTGAATTAAACGAAAATACAAAATTAACTCTTGACCTTAAGACAATAGGTATGGTTATCGCAGGCACTGTCTCACTTGCAAGTATGTGGTTNGTTNTGCAAGGTGATATTGCAGAAGCAAAAGAACTTCCTAAACCTGAAATATCAAGAACAGAGTATGATTTAAAAGATGAATTAATAAGATCAACTATATTAGATACTCAAGATGATGTTGAAGACATTAAAGAAAAACTTGATAAGATCGATGAAAGGTTGTATGAAATACAAAAACAAAGATGAGATATATATTATTACTGTTAGTTTCAAGTTTATATACACAAGTAGATGTACCTGATAAATATTGGTTAGATGATACAAACTTTGAAAACGTTATAAGTGATTCAAGCGCTTTTGGTGACGATAACAGTGATACAATAGTTGTTGAATTTTGGGCTGAATTTAATGCTGATAATTGCTTAGAAGAGTGGCAAGATATTAAAAACGCTAAATATTATAGGGTTGATATAGAAAAAGCACCTAAAGCAAAAAAAGAATATAGAGTACGTATGGTACCGACTATATTAATATTTAAAGAAGGAAGCGTTGAAACAAGCTTTAAAGCAGGTTTAGATTTATCTTTACCAACAGACATAGCAGAGTTACAAGAAACTATTGATGAAATAAATACAGCTTCTGCTTTTTAAATAGTATATTATGAAAAATATTAGCGAACACATTACTTATAAAGAAGGTGTGTACAGCATTACTGCGCTTAGGCTAGGTTTAAATAATGATCCTAATAAGTATCATTTATCTAACATGGAATTGTTAGCAGAAAAAGTATTTGAACCATTAAGAAAAGCCGCAAACGGTCCTATTAAGATTAATTCATTTTATCGCGGACCAGAACTTAATAAAGCAATTGGCGGATCAACAAACTCACAACATTGTAAAGGACAAGCAATAGATATTGATGACACATATAATTATATGACTAACGCTCAAATGTTTGATTATATAAAAAACAACTTGTCTTTTGATCAAATGATATGGGAGTTTGGGGACTCTGATAATCCAGCTTGGGTACATGTAAGTTATGTAAATGAAGAAGTTAATAGAAACAGATGTTTATTAGCTTATAAAGACGAAAACAATAAAACAAAATATAAAGTTATATAATGGGTAAAATTAGTCCAGCTTGTAAAGCTGCAGCAAAAAGAAAATTTAAAGTATGGCCTAGCGCTTATGCTTCTGGTTGGGGCGTAAGATGTACAAAAGCTGGTGGACCTAGTAAGTTTGGTGGCGGTAAAAAGAAAAAATGAAAAAAGCTAAAAAAAAGGGTAGATGTTGGCCTGGTTATGCACCAGTAAAAGGTAAAAAACCATATTCACCTGGTAGCTGTAGAAAAATTAAAAAAAATGGCTAAAGCTTATAGAGGAGTATTAAAAGCTCGTATTAACAAACTTTACGGCGGTGATGTTACATGCAGTAAAGTAAAAAAATTAAAATCAAGACAGGGCGCAACTAAACGTGATGTTCAGTTAGCAAACTGGTTTATTAACATGCATAATTGTAAGATATGAAAGGCGTACCACATTTTAAAAAAGACGGCACAATATTTAAAGGTGCCACACATAAAGATCGTAAAGGAAAATTAATGTCAGGTAAAACACACACTAAAAAAAGTGTTTATTTATTTCACATAAACGAATTACCTAAAAGAGCTTTAACTAAAGCTTATAAACAAGCTGGTTTACTAAAATAATGGCTGATCCAAAAAAAGGCACAGGTAAAAAACCTAAAGGTTCAGGTAGACGCTTGTATACTGATGAAAACCCAAAAGACACAGTTAAAATAAAATATGCTACAGTTGCAGACGCAAGAGCAACATGTAGTAAAGTTAAAAACATAAATAAACCATACGCAAGGAAAATACAAATACTAACTGTTATGGAGCAAAGATCACGTTTTGGTAAAAAACCTGAACAAGCTCGTATAGCTAAAGCTTGCAAAAACTCAATACGAAGAAAAAATGCCAAAAAGTAAAGTCAAAGGTGGAGGTACTAGAAAAGTTTGTTTACCATATGCAAAATACAAAAGCATGAGCAAAGCAGAACGTCAGAAAGTTATAAACGCTAAACGTGCTGCTGCGGCTAAAGGCAAATACAGGAGATCTAGTAAATCAAACGTTAAGGGTGCAAGAAAAAAAGGTGCTACATTACGAGACTGGTTTGAAAAAGAAAACTGGGTAAATATTGCAACGGGTAAGCCTTGCGGAGAATAATATGAGTAGATTAGATAAATCAAAAATGAAGTGTAACGTTCCTAAACGTTCACCTAAAGCTAATAAGAAAAAAGTTGTAAAAGCTTGTTCTGGTGGTAAAGAAAAAATTATACACTATGGACATAGCTCATATGGCCACAACTACTCATCTGCTGCACGTAAAAGTTTTCGAGCAAGACACAAGTGTGGCCAAGCAAAAGATAAATTATCTGCCAGATACTGGGCTTGTAAAGATCTATGGGCCGGTAAAGGCGGTAGTAAAAAATCTAATCCTAAAGGTGTTAGGGGTAAATATTAACTAATAGTTTTTTAATTTTATCCTTTACAGTTTTATTTTTCTTAACAACAAAATCACCAATATCTTCGGTGTTTAATTTACTTCCTACATATAGATGATTTACTTCTTTAAAATAATCATCATTCATTATTTGAAGATAACTCTTCTTTTTCTTCATTTGTATTTTTTGTTAAAACTTCTCCATCTGGATCTATAACTGTATAACCATAACTTGTTAAAACATTTATAGCTTTTTCTATATCTTCAATTTTTTGCTTCATTTTTATTCTATATGACTCAAATATTTCGTTGTGTATTACCATTTTATTTAATTTTATTTATCTAATATTATTGCTACGTCTATAAACGGTATATAAAAAACATGTACTGTTTTATCATACTCTTCATAGGTTCTGAAACCTATTAAAAAACCTGGGTAAAACCCAAAGCTTATTTCCCAATTTTTACCGCCCTTGTCTATTGTATTTTTTGACATAATTTTTACTTGATTTTAATCGGCTAGTTTTAGATTTAGCATGTACACCAGGTCTTTTCTTTTTATGTTTTTTTCTGTATACTGCTAGATTAATTTTTTTAGCCATTTATTCTACTTAATTTAATTTTATTTACTACATCATCACACTCATTTTGATTTTGTGGTTTAAATAATTTATAATTTGGAAACTGTTTGCTAACTAATAATTTAAATAACTTCCAACGCATTGGAAAACTTTCATTAGCNCNNCCTTTACACTCTATTATAAAATCATCACCAATAAAATCAGGAGTATATTTTATAGGTAATATCCTTTTGCTACCCCTGTTTTTAAAAACGCCTTTGCCATTTGACATGCGTTCAAAGCTTTCATTATTAAAATGAAAACCATTTACTAAAACGAAAGTTTCACCTTCGTATTTAGATTTTATTTTTGCTTTTTTTAAAGCGCAATACATATATTTTTCTAACCCTGATGCAAATTTAATACCATCATAGGTTACTTTTTTAGATGTTACAGGCCCTCTTTTTTTTCTTTTAGCGTAATTCACCCTCATAATTAGAGTGTTTATTACCAACTAGTGCTGTTGCATAAGCTGGTTTTTTTAACTTATCAATACATCTTTTAGCTGCTTCTATATATAATAATGCGTCCATTATTTCTTCTTGTACATCTATTAAAAAGTCCATTAGATCTTTGTCTTCGCCATCAACTTCTTCCATCATCATAGCCCCATATTTAGCTTGTCCTCTTAAACTTCTTTCGTCTATTTTTTTAAGTACTGCATGTACTATTTTGTCTTTAGTTTTTATTTTCATCTTTTATAAATGTTCCGTTAATTATTTTACCTTTTCTATTTTTAATTTCATTATATGCTTGAGCAATACAGTCTTCAATATAATAATTTTTTAACCTAGCTAAGTTCGTTAATACAACAACAATATCACCTATTGCATCTTGTATTTCATGTTCATCGTTTTCTAACAAAGCTTTTGAAAGTTCACCAACTTCTTCAACTAATTTAACTAACTGTGTTTTTGGATCACCTTTTTCATATATACCTTTTTCTTTAGCCCAGTTGCGTATTAACGCAAATAAATCTCTATGCGCAAGCACTACATCATAATCTTTTACTTCTATATTTTTTATAGCTTCATTTTGCATTGTGTTACTTGTTTTATACCACTCTTTTAAAGCTTTATTATATACAAAACATCTGTTATCAGTAAATTGTGATTTTTTAGCATTAGTTAAAAGCCAATTTATTGTTTCAGTATTTAATTTATACTCAATATTGTCTTTAGAGTACCACGTATGATCTTCATGCGTTTTTAAATACTCTTCAAGATTATTAATACTTACTGGAAATGTTGTTGTTTGTTCTGTTGTGTTGATTTTCATGCGGTTTTTTCTTACATTTTTATATAACGTTTTATCTATTCTGTATTGATATTGTTTTTGTAATTCAATTTCTTTTTCTGAAACCAAGTTAATATCATTTGTTTCTAATAATATTTCATATTCATTTTTCTTATACCCTTGTATTTTTTCTACCCTAATTTTAGGGTTAGTTGTAACACCTATTTTTTTGCCTGGTATATGATAAATATAATACATTTAATTTATTTTGTTATTATACAAGTGCAAGTTGTGTGCATAATGATAATATGTACCAACTTCAATATTTAACTTCTCTGCAACGTATTTTTGTAATTGGCTAAAGCAATACTGATCGTTACAAAAGCCATACCAGAGGTCATTAGAACGCATTACAGCGGCCATATTTAACTCATTATTTAATATTGTAAACTGTACTGCATATGTACATGGTGTATCATAATCATAATCTAACATCTCTTTACCGTCATAAATACTAATAGCTGCTTGCCTTGTATTTGGTTTATTCTTTAATAAATTAATAACTCTATTTAATTGATCCTCTCTCCTCCATTGCCAGCCGTAATTAGAGTTTACGTTACCATTTGGGAAAGCCATTTTTTGCCATATTGGCGGTACTTTACCATATATTTCACCTAGTTTTTTAATATTTCTATCGCCTGAAACATACCATTTCCACTCAGCGTTTGCATAGCTTAATTTCCAAGCTCTTTCTTTATTTGTTATTGCGTTAGCTAATGGATTAGATATTGTAAAACCAACATTAAACAAAGCTTTTGTATCACCATATTCAACACCTTCAAGTATTATTTTGTCTAAAAAATACTCATAAGCTTCGTTAGCATTATAAAATTTAGTCTTCATTTAATCTTTTATTATAATAGTACGTATAAAATTCATACATCTTTTGCCATATAATATTTCTTCTATATTTTTCTGGCGATTTATATTTTTTATTATTTATTTTAATTTCTATTGACCATTTATCATTAAGTTTTGTTTCAGGAAAAATAATAATATTGTTTCGTAAACACCATAGTCTAGCTTCAATCTCTTCATTTGTAGGATCGTATTTACCATAATTAATTGTATTATTACCACGGTAATTCTTTTTCCTCATCTGATATTATAGGTACAAATCTACCTGATCTTGGCTCCCATGTAAAATAAGCTTCTGCTCCATTAATACCTAAGTTCTGGAATTTTACTTTTAGAACTTTGACTTTTGTTGTTTTAGCTTCATAATCTCTATGTATTAACAAGCCATGATAACTAGCATCATACCACTCGCCACCACCTTTGATGTTGTACATGTTTGGTTCGTCAATTTTACCTTTATCATTTTTATACATTTTTGTAGGGTGTGCTACAATAAAAACTACAACATCATATTTTTTACAAAATGTTTCAATTTTTGTTAAATACTCCATTGTATATTTGTTTATATCTTCCGTTTTAGCATTAGTATCTCTTATTTTATTATAAGGATCTATTACTAAACATTTAATACCTTTCCTTTTTACAAGCTCTGCACCTTTTGTTAAAACATTCTCTAAACTAAACCTTTCCATATTTAAAAAATAAAAGTTATTATTTATATGATCTTTTATTTCCTTCCATTTATCACCGTCTATATCAGATTTATTAGGCATACCACCCCATATTTTTCTAAGTATTTTGTGTATATGCAAATAAATAGGTGCGTTTTCAGGACTAGCAAATGCTGTTTTCCAGCCATACTTCTGATTATAACCTATAACCATCTGATCTACAAAATCAGATTTA
>FUFK010017965.1_pt1 | contig 19823 bp, 17 predicted proteins | sample 1021851 | NCBI WGS metagenome assembly FUFK01 (sample SAMEA51879418, study PRJEB19060) | metagenome
CAGGGATACCCATGGTAACTATTTCTTTCTTGATTTTTATTTTTAATTTTTTGAAGACTCTCTTTTTTGAAAAGTTTACTTTTACATTTAAATTTCTATTATCTGTATATTTGTTAATTAAAGTAATAGCAATATCAATTACATTTTTCTCTGCACAAATAGTTCCATTAATACCCTCACTTGCAAAAATTAACAATCCTGAGAGGTCGTTTTCATTTTCAATTTTTAGTAATTTATTTTTGAGATCAAGAATTAGGTTTTCTTGAAATGGGAAGAAAGAGTAAAAAGAAACTATCTTATAATCTTTGTCTTTCATAAAGAAGATAATGTTTTTTCATGATTTTCAAAATCTTTATTAAAAAGAACTCCAACCTCCTTAAGAAGTTCTCTGTCCGATTGAAATGATGGATTGGAAGTTGTAAGTAACTCATCTCCATAAAAAATTGAATTAGCACCACACTGAAAACAAATAATTTGGGCTTCTTTTGAGAGCTTCTCTCGCCCTGCACTTAATCTTATTTTACTTTTGGGCATAAGAATTCTTGCTGTGGCGATCATCCTTATCATCTCAATAGAATCAATTTCTTTGTTATCTTCTAACCCAGTGCCTTCAATAGTTACCAACGAATTTATTGGGACACTCTCAGGGTGTGGATTCATGTTTGATAGGACCTCCAAAAGAGATGCCCTATCAATATTAGTTTCCCCTAAACCTATTATTCCTCCACAACATACATTTATACCCGCATTTCTTACTCTCTTGATAGTATCTAATCTATCTTGATAGGTTCTCGTAGTAATAATATTTTTGTAAAATTCAGGACTCGTATCAAGATTGTGATTATATGCAGTTAATCCCGCTTCGGCAAGCCTTAAGGCTTGCTCATCTGTGAGCATCCCAGCAGTTACGCAGGCTTCCATACCAAGCTCTCTGACTCCTTTAACCATTTCCAACATTGAGTCAAATGACTTGCCGTTTCTAATTTCTCTCCAGGCCCAACCCATGCAAAATCTTTCAGCGCCCTCTTCCTTTGCAATTCGTGCTCTTGAAAGTACCGCCTCAATTTCATATTGTGGATGACTTTTTATATCGCTAGCACTATATATTGATTGGCTACAGTATGAGCAATCTTCCTCACATCCTCCAGTCTTAACGCTCAAGAGAGATGCTAATTGAACGTGATATTTATTGAATTTCCTATGAATAATTTGTGATTCCCACATTAAATCGATAAGGGGTAAATCTAATATTTCTAAGATTTCTGTTCTATCCCAATCAAATCTTATTCCACTGAATATCTGATTATGTGAGTTGATCATTTTGTCCTTAAGAAGAAAAGTAGGAATCTTCTAAAGATTCATTTGATAATGATTCTATACCTCCAAAACGCCTATTCCTGGATTGATAATCAATTATTGCCTTAAGAAATTCAGTCTCATCAAAATCTGGCCATAATATGTCAGTAATATAAATTTCAGAATAAGCTAATTGCCATAGGAGAAAATTACTTATCCTTTTTTCTCCACTAGTTCTTATGAGTAGTTCAGGATCTTTATTATCTTTAGTTAATAATTCTGATTTAAATAACTCTTCATTGACTTCATTGGGATTAATTTCACCAGAAAAAGATTTAAGTGCAATTTCTTTAGTAACTCTTACTATTTCTTGTCTACCCCCATAATTAACGCAAACATTTAGCGTAAAATTTTTATTATTTTTTGTAAGGTTTTCTGATTTGTTTAAAATTAATTTTAAGGATTCAGGAAAAGGCGATAAATCTCCAATAAATTTTATTTTGATTGATTCCTTGTGAATTTCTTCAATTTCTTTTTTTAGAACTTTTTCAAACAAATTTATAAGATATTCAACTTCTTTTGCAGGCCTAGTCCAATTTTCAGTTGAAAATGCGTAAACAGTAAGAACTTTGCAGCCTAATTTTTTGGATACCTTTATAATTTTTTTTAAAACATTAACTCCTTGATTATGACCGAATGATCTAGGAAGATTTTTTCTAGTTGCCCATCTTCCGTTTCCATCCATAATAATAGCAACATGCTCAGGAACCTTTTTTTCATCTATTTCATTAGATAAATCTGATTTTTTCTTTGGCAGTAATTTTTCCAAACTCATAAATTAGTCTTTAGTGTTGGGCAAACCTTCTGATTTGTTAGAGTCTTCTCTCATTTTATCCGTAATAATGTCATTTGGGCTCATTTTTTGAGACGATGTGGTTTTATTTAATGAAGATTTTGAGGCTCCTAAAGCATTTTGATTACCTAGCAAATTTATAAGAAGTTCCTGTAATCTACTACTTGTAATAGGTCTCTCAAGTTTTCCTTGGTTCGCTAACGATAAAGTGCCTGTTTCTTCTGAAACAACTATGCAAATAGACCTGTCAAATCTTTCAGTAATTCCAAGAGCGGCCAAATGTCTTGTCCCATATCTACTTATCCCTTGCCTTGATAGTGGAAGTATAACTCCTGCAGATATTATTTTGTTTCCCTTAACTAACACGGCTCCATCATGTAGAGGTGTATCAGTGGCAAATAAATTGATCAAAAGATCAGTTGATAATTGAGCGTCTATATTTGTTCCAGAATATAAAAAGTCTTCTGGCCTCAAATCACTACCCAAATCTACAACTATTAAAGCTCCTTTTCTGTTTTGTGATAGTTTTCCTGCAGCATCAACTAACTGAGTAATAGAAGTTGATGTCGCTCTAAACTCTTTGGGTGGATTCCCTAACAAAACAGTTAAACGACCTGTTCCGAGCAATTCCATTAATCTTCTTAGTTCCCCCTGCCAAAGAATTGCAAGAGACAGGGAGCAAGCAAGTACTACTGCATCAATTAATTTTGAAGTTAAAGGTAGATATGCATATCTTTGAATAAACCAGGCCGATGAAACTAACAATAAATAGCCCCTGAGGAGCCATAAAGTCCTTTGCTCCTTTACTCTTGAAAATAATAAAATTCCAAAACCAATAGCAAACAAGACATCTAATAAAAATTTAAGATTTATAATCCCCCAGAAATTCACATTAAAATTAAAATTACATTAAATGTACCTAACTTTGCTCTATAAAGCGATCAGGGAGGACATCATATTTTAAAAGATCATATGGACTTTCTCTTTTTTGGATAATTTCTGCTTCCCCCTCACAAACTAAAAGAGAAGCAGGTCTAGGGATCCTGTTGTAATTAGAACTCATCGAGTTATTGTAAGCACCTGTCCCAAATACACAAATTAAATCTCCTGTCTTGCAATCACCAAGTTCAAGTTCTTTGAATAATACGTCACCTGATTCACAATGCTTACCTGCAACAGTGTATTTTTTTTTGGAGTAATTAAGTAAAGGGTCTTTGACTAAGCATGCGGAATATTCCGATTGATAGGTAATGGGTCTAGGATTGTCACTCATTCCTCCGTCAATTGAAAGATAAGTTCTTATCCCAGGTATTTCTTTAAAAGATCCAATTTTATAGATTGTAATTCCAGCAGTGGAAACAATGGATCTTCCAGGCTCACACATCAGTTTAGGTAGATCTAAATTATTTTTTTTGCATTCTTGAGTTACAGATTGTGATACTACTTCCACCCATTCAAAGATTGAAGGCGGGTCATCATTCTCTGTATATTTAATTCCAAGTCCCCCACCAACATTTAATTCTTTAATATTATGCCCATAATCTCTCGCCTCTATCATAACTTGTACCATTATTTTTCCTAAATCTTTATGAGGATCTAGTTCAAATATTTGTGAACCTATGTGAGCATGTAAACCTGTGAGTTTTAAATGTTTAGTATCGCTTACAAGTTTAAATAATTCCACCAAATATTCAATCCCAAAACCGAATTTACTATCAAATGATCCTGTTCTTATGTATTCGTGAGTATGGCATTCTATCCCTGGAGTAAATCTAACCATTATTTCTAAATCGGTATCTAAATTTTCAGATATTTCATCTAACCTTTTTAAATCGTAATTATTGTCTACGATAACTTTTATATTATTTTTTATAGCAAATTCAATTTCCTTATCCGACTTATTATTACCGTGAAAGACAATTTTGTGATTTGGGACACCACCTTTTAAAGCAGTTAATAATTCCCCCTCCGAAACGGCATCAAGTCCAAAGCCTTCAGATGCTACTAGGCTACTCATGAATAAGGAACTATTAGCCTTCGATGCATAAATTGGAAGAGACTCACCTGGATAATATTTATCCAATGCTAATTTGTAGGCTTTGCATGATTCCCTTAAAGTAAGTTCGTCTAAGATATAAAGAGGTGAATCATATTTTTTTACTAACTCTTGAATTGAACATCCACCTATGGTTAATTCACCCTTGCTATTAATTTTTGTAGTAATTGGTATTATATTTCTGTTTGGGCTATTTAGGTCAATTTTATTTTTTAAAAAAGAGGATTTTTCAGTCATAAGGGCATCTTCTACCACATTATTCTACAGCTTTCATACTATTTTAGAAATAGATTTTTTGAGAAATAATGACTATTTAAGAAATGTCTTACATTAAAGAAATTTCACTTAAGGAATCTCGACTATGCTTTGAATTAGATTCAAAATCAATTGCTTTATGGAGTAAAAATCAATGGGATAGTGAATTCAGTAAAAAAGAAGTTAAGGGACTTGCAATATTTTATTTAAAGGAGATTATTGGAGTCTGTGTATTTCAAGTAGTAATTGATGAAGCCCAAATTAATTATTTTGCCATAAGTCACCGCTTTCTAAGAAAGGGGTTTGGGAGCAGATTATTAAACTCTGTAATTAAAAAATGTAAGGAATTGAATTTGAAAAAGTTATCTTTGGAAGTTTCAGAGAAAAATAAAGCTGCTAATGCTTTTTATGATTGCTTTAATTTTAAAACTGTTGGGAAAAGAAAAAAATATTACAACAATGAAGATGATGCCTTATTAAAAGAAAAAATCTTAAAAAAATAGAATTTCCTCAATAATTTGTGCGGATTACCATAACCCTGGAATTCACTTGAATTAGTTGCTATAGCATTAAAAATACATACATTGATTACTAAAATTGTATTTTTAGGTATCTATAAAAGCTCATTCTGAACACAAAACTATCGCATAACTGGTAGGTTATTAGTAAGAATAATAAATCTGATGTTTGAAAGATTTACAGAAAAAGCTATCAAAGTGATCATGCTTGCTCAAGAAGAAGCAAGAAGGTTAGGTCATAATTTCGTTGGAACAGAACAAATTTTATTGGGTTTGATTGGAGAAGGTACTGGAGTTGCCGCAAAGGTTCTTAAGTCACTTGGTGTTAACCTCAAAGACTCGAGGATTGAAGTTGAAAAGATTATCGGTAGAGGTTCAGGATTTGTTGCGGTTGAAATACCATTTACTCCCAGAGCAAAAAGGGTTCTTGAACTATCATTAGAAGAAGCAAGACAACTAGGTCATAATTACATTGGTACTGAACATTTACTTCTAGGTCTAATTAGAGAAGGAGAAGGTGTAGCTGCTAGGGTTCTTGAAAATCTTGGTATTGATCTCACAAAAGTTAGAACCCAGGTCATAAGAATGTTAGGAGAAACTGCAGAGGTAGGTTCTGGCAGTAGCTCTAGTAAGGGTAATTTGAAGACAGCAACTCTTGATGAATTCGGAACAAACTTAACTAAACTAGCTAGTGAATCAAAACTTGATCCTGTTGTAGGTCGTTATGCAGAAATTGACCGTGTGGTCCAAATCCTGGGAAGAAGAACCAAGAATAATCCAGTATTAATTGGTGAACCTGGTGTTGGTAAAACGGCAATAGCAGAGGGTTTGGCACAAAGGATACAACTTGGAGATATACCAGATATCCTTGAAGATAAGAGAGTTTTAACTTTAGATATAGGTCTTTTGGTTGCAGGAACTAAATATAGGGGAGAATTTGAAGAAAGATTGAAAAAAATAATGGAGGAAATTAAATCAGCAGGAAACGTTATTCTTGTTATTGATGAAGTTCATACCTTAATAGGGGCTGGAGCTGCTGAAGGTGCTATTGATGCAGCAAATATCCTTAAGCCAGCTCTTGCCAGAGGAGAATTGCAATGTATTGGTGCTACTACCTTAGATGAATATAGAAAACATATTGAGAGAGACGCTGCATTAGAGCGAAGATTCCAACCAGTTATGGTTGGTGAACCCTCTATTGAAGATACTATCGAAATATTAAAGGGTCTCAGGGAGCGCTATGAGCAACACCATCGATTAAAAATTACTGATGAAGCTTTAGAAGCTGCTGCTCATCTTGGAGATCGTTATATTTCTGACAGGTTTCTACCTGATAAAGCTATAGATTTGATTGATGAAGCAGGCAGTAGGGTTAGGTTAATTAATTCAAAACTACCTCCTGAAGCTAAACAGATCGACAAAGAATTAAGACAAGTTCAAAAGCAAAAAGAAGAATCTGTTCGTGATCAAAATTTTGATCAAGCAGGTCAATTGAGAGAGAAAGAGATGGAACTATCGGCAAAAATAAGAGAAGTACTTAACAATAAAAAAGATAATGATTTTACTGAAAATTCCGATGACAATAAAAATCCAGAAGAAAAAGAAGTAGTAGCTATTCAAAACCCATCAGTTAGCGAAGAAGATGTTGCACATATAGTTGCTTCTTGGACTGGTGTACCAGTTCAGAAATTAACTGAAACTGAATCAGTCAAACTTCTAAACATGGAAGAAACATTGCATCAAAGGTTAATTGGGCAAGATGAAGCTGTGAAAGCTGTTTCAAGAGCTATAAGAAGAGCAAGAGTTGGACTCAAGAATCCAAATAGGCCAATTGCTAGTTTTATATTCTCTGGTCCAACAGGTGTTGGAAAAACAGAGTTAACCAAGTCACTAGCCTCATACTTCTTTGGTAGTGAAGAGGCCATGATCAGATTAGATATGTCAGAATTTATGGAGAGACANACTGTAAGTAAATTAATTGGTTCTCCTCCAGGTTATGTAGGTTTTAATGAAGGTGGACAATTGACTGAAGCTGTAAGGAGAAGACCTTACACTGTTGTTTTATTTGACGAGGTGGAGAAAGCACATCCTGATGTTTTTAATCTATTATTACAACTACTAGAGGAAGGTAGATTAACTGACTCAAAAGGAAGGACTGTAGATTTTAAAAATACTTTATTAATCATGACCTCAAATATTGGTTCTAAAGTTATCGAAAAAGGTGGAGGGGGACTAGGATTTGAATTTTCTGGAGACTCAATTGAAGATAGTCAATACAATAGGATAAAGTCGTTAGTTAACGAAGAGCTCAAGCAATATTTCAGACCTGAGTTCCTCAATAGACTTGATGAAATAATTGTGTTTAGACAATTAACTAAAGATGAGGTTAAAGACATTGCTGAAATAATGTTAAAAGAAGTTTTTGCTCGTTTAAGTGATAAAGGTATTAAATTATCCGTAACAGATGCATTCAAAGAAAGGCTAGTTGAAGAAGGGTATAATCCTTCCTATGGAGCAAGGCCATTAAGAAGAGCGGTTATGCGTTTACTTGAGGATAGTCTTGCTGAAGAAGTTCTTTCAGGGAGGATTAAGAACGGAGATAAAGCTTTAGTGGATATAGACGATAGTAAAAAAGTTACAGTAAAGATATCCTCAGAAGAATCTTCTCAAGAGTTAGCAGGTGCAAACTTCTAAAATAAATTATTAATTATGCAATCAATTTCTCCAGAATTATTATTTAGGGGAATTAATGCATGGTATAAATCATTACCGGAAATAAAAAAAATTTCCCATCGCCCTCTATTACTTGGTAAAAGTGAAAAAACTGCTTTTTTAAGGAATAAAATTAGTCAGGACTTAGAGAAAAATAATTTAAAAGTAACTTCCTCAAATCTTAAATTTGATTGTTGTTATGAAGATCTAGCAACATTAAAAGATTTAATTTTAAAAAATAATTGTGATTCTATTATTGCTTCTGGGGGTGGCAAAGTTTTAGATGCAGGGAAATTTTTAGCAGAATCCCTTTCTATCCCGGTTATAACAGTACCTTTAAGTGCATCAACATGTGCGGGATGGACATCATTATCGAATATCTATACAAGAAATGGTCAATTCATTGAAGATGTTAAATTGAGATCTTGTCCTCAAATAATGGTGTTTGACCATGAATTTATTGCGTCAGCTCCGAGAAGGACTCTTGCTAGCGGTATAGCAGATGCATTAGCAAAATGGTATGAATCTTCATCAACTAGTTCGAGTATTGATGATGGGCTCGTTCAACAAGCAATACAAATTTCAAGAGTCCTTAGAGATCAATTGCTTATTAATGGAGAAAAAGCTTTCAATAGTCAATCAGTTCACAATTTATCCTGGGTAAACACTATTGAAGGTTGTGCACTGACTGCTGGTTTGATAGGAGGGATTGGAGGAGAAAAGTGCAGAACTGCTGCTGCGCATGCTATACATAACGCAATAACACAGATCAATTCAACTCAAAAGAATTTTCATGGAGAAATTGTAGGTGTTGGGATCTTGTTGCAACTAAGAATAGAAGAAATGCTAAATGATAATAAACTCGCAGGTCAGACCATTAAACAACTTTCACTATTGATGAAAAAATTAAATTTACCAACTACTATTTCAGAACTTGGAATTAATGTTTTTGAAGATAAAAATTTAGAGATTATTGCTGAATTTTCTTGTAGGGATAATTCCGAGATTCACTATTTACCTTTTGAAATTGCTCAAAAAGATATAATTGAAGTGATAACTAATTTTGAGAAGCAAAAAATCAAATTATAAAAAGGTTTTTGACTGATACTAAATATGAAAAATTTAATAGCTTAAATATTGATTTTTTTGAGAAATCAAAAATCTCTCTTGAAGATCCTTTAGGATTGGAAATCTCTAAAGATGTTAATTGGATTCAATTAAAAGATAAATGGAATTACTCAAAATTTCCGGTGGTATTGGGCGGTGAAGGTCAACCAATTTTATTCTTGCATGGATTTGACAGCAGTTTTCTAGAATTTAGAAGAATATACCCACTATTGAAGAACAATTTCAAATTGATAATTCCAGACTTATTAGGGTTTGGGTTTTGCCCCAGATCAGCCACAAATGAATACACTCCATCCAAAATAATATCCCATTTGTTAGATATTATTGATAATTTAAAAATTAAAACAAAGTTAAAATTAGTTGGAGCATCTATGGGCGGCTCTGTAGCAATAAAACTTTCAAATGAAATACCAGAATTGATAGATAAGATTATTCTTTTGTCCCCAGCAGGATTATTTGGGAAATCCCAAAATATACCATTCCCTTTAAATCATTTAGGAGCTTCATTTCTTGGATTGCCACAAGTTAGAAGAAGCCTTTGCAGACAAGCATTTGCTTATCCAGAGAAAAGTGTTGGACCAATGGAAGAGCAAATTGCCTCAATTCATTTAGGCTGTTCTGGTTGGAAAAATTCTTTAGCTTCTTTTGCAAAAAGTGGAGGATTTTCTGGAAATAATAAATTTGTAGAAACTATTCCTATTAAAACTGTTTGTGGCGAAAATGATAGGATTCTAGGTCAAAAAGAAATCAAGAATATCAAGCAAATTCAAAAATTAAATTGTATCGGACTACAGAATTGTGGTCATTTACCTCATATAGATTTGCCATTAATAGCAAGCAAAATAATTCAAGATTATTTTTATGTCTAATATTCTCATACAAAAAAATTCAATTAATTCTAGTATTACTTGTTAATTAAGCTAAAGGAGTAAGCTAAAGGAATTAAATTTAAAAGATGCATTAATTAATTTTTTTTATGAAAAAAAATTCAGAAACAAACTAATTTTTATTAATCAAGTAATCTACAATCAAAATTACATAGTAAATAACTGAAGGGGTAAAAATATAACTATCAATTCTGTCAAGTATTCCACCATGACCAGGTAAAAAATTTCCTGAATCTTTTATGTTTGCATCCCTTTTCATCATTGATTCAATTAAATCTCCAACTAATGCCATAAGTGAAACTAAAACCCCATAAAGTATTCCAGTTAAAAATGGACTACCCCAATTAAACAAAAAAGAAAAAAGTATTGCTAATAAAACAGAAAAGGATATTCCTCCAACTAAGCCTTCAATAGTCTTTCCTGGTGAGATTGGAGAAAGGGGTCTTCGCCCAAATGCTTTCCCAATCAAATATGAACCAATATCACTTGCTACTATTAACAAACATGAAGTAAGAGTTAAGTAAAGGCCAGCATTATTAGATAGGTGATCTAGTGGGTAGAAACCATCAAATGAATTAGTTAAAACTGAATTCAATTCCCTTAATTTTATCCAATAACTTGGTAAAAACCCTAAATAAAATAATCCAAAAATTGAGGCTGCAATGTCCGAAATAGTACCAGGCTTTGGTTGTAATAACAACCATGTACATATTCCTACAGCACAAATCGGTAAAATTGAATTTGATATTTCCTTACCTACAATGCCGACTGTCTCTAGATAAGTAAAAATAATTATTACGAAACAAGAAAATATTGTAGTTTTGGTTGCAGGTTTTATTCCTGTGAACTCTGCCATCCTAAAAAACTCTAGCAATGCCAGATAAATTAGTAATACTATTGCTAAAGCGAAAAACCAACCTCCTAGTAAAACAACAATTAATCCGAAAAGACCTATTAGGAGTCCACTTCTTAATCTCATATTAAGTTTTCTTTTTTTATAAAACTCTTATATAAGAATTTAACAGATCTTCGTTATACATACTTTGAGCTTCTATCCAATTAATCCTAAATTTGTCTATTTTCTCTCCAGGCACTATTAAGGGAATCCCAGGAGGGTAAGGACAAATAATATCTCCAGATATTTTCCCCAGTGACTTGGAAAGGGGGATTTTGTTGGTTTTACTTCGCCAAGCAATTCCAATAGAAAACTCTGGATATTCAATTAATCTAAATGGAGGCTTTATAGCACTTAACTCTTTAGGATTTAAGGAGCTTTCTTTTAATTTTTTCCATAATTTTTCAAACATAAAAATGAAGTCTTTTTGTTTTGAAAACCCCAAATAAAAAGTAAGTGTCCTTAATTCAGGTAATTCAGCAATAAGACCATTTTTGTAAAAAAATTTGTCCGCAGTAAATCCATCAATCCCAATTTTGGATGTATTTAATACTATTTTCAGTGGATCTTGAGTTTCAATAAGAGGAATATTTTTTTTTATTAATTTTGTAAATATAGTTTTTGCTTCCAAGATTCTTTTTTGGTATTCAGAAACATTCTTAAAATTGATCCAATCATTTAAGGACTCTTCACATGAGGCTAGCAAAAGTGAATTCGGACTGGTAGTTTGAAAAAAATTGATGCTTTTGGTTAACCTGTTTTCATCAATTCGATCTCCTTTGAACCAAAGTACTGCAGTTTGTGTTAATCCATTAAGTGATTTATGTAATGAATGAACTACTATGTCAGCATTAGATTTTAAAGCCGATTTTGGAAGATTCAAATTTTCGCAAAAAAGAAAATAAGCGCCATGAGCTTCATCAACTAATACAGGTAAATCATGCTGATGACAGATATCAATTAAAGGATCTAGGTCTGACGAGTAACCCTGATAGTAAGGGTTAACTAAGACAACTCCAACAATTTTTTTATTTTCGAAATCTAAATTCTTAAATACTCTTTGAAACCACTTTTTAGTTATGGGCATGTAATGACCAGATTGGATATTAAATTCTAAATCGAAGAATATGGGGGTTATATTTTGCAAGATGCAAGCTTTTATTGCACTAATATGTACGTTCCTGGGCATAAGAATACACTCACCTGGATTTGCCATCGAAATTATTCCAGATTGAATTAATCCAGAGGCTCCGTTTACACCAAAAAAACATCTTTTTACCTCGAATTTTCTAGAAAAAGATTTTTGAGCATCTGAAATTAGACCGCTTTTTGAAGATGTAGTCCCAATTTCAGGAAGTTCTGGTAAATCCCAATAACCTGGAGGTTTTTTTAATAAATAAATTAACTTTTTTGGTAGAGCTTTACCGCGATTATGCGCTGGAAAAAAAAGCGGCTTTAGAAACTTCTTAGTTAGAAAAGATGAAATACTCATAAAGTATCGCTTAGATATATAGAATGTGGAATGAAAGTTTTTCTTTAAGTAAATTCAAATTTAATGGCAAATTTAAATTCAAATTATTCAGTAAAGATAAATTTGATTTGGTTGCTTTTAAGACCATGGGTTTTCATACCAAGAGTTTTATATATTTTTTTAACTATAATATTTCTTTTTATAAGAATTCTTTTTCAAGGTAACAGTAAAAGTAAAAATGTACAGAAAAATCTTTCAAAATATATTTTTGATGTAATTACTGATTTAGGACCTTGTTACATTAAATTAGGACAAGCTTTATCAACTAGGCCAGATCTGGTAAGGCAGGATTGGTTAACAGAACTAACTAATTTACAGGATAATCTTCCACCGTTTGAACACAAAATAGCTTTAAGAATAATAGAAGAAGAACTTGGAGCTCCTGTAAATGATTTGTTTGATGATTTCCCCAATAAACCTATTGCATCAGCAAGTTTAGGACAGGTATATAAAGTAAAGACTAAAAATAATACTTATTGCGCTGTAAAAGTTCAAAGACCTAATTTATTTTTCCTAATAAGAAGAGATGTAGTAATTTTAAGAATTCTTGCCAAATTTTTCTCTCCTTTTTTACCACTAAATATAGGTGTCAGTATTGATGAAATAATAGATGAATTTGGTAAAGCACTTTTCGACGAAATTGATTACGAGAAAGAAGGAGAAAATGCCTTGAAATTTGCCTCTCTTTTTCAATCTAATCCTTATGTATTTATTCCAAAGTTGGAAAAAGAATTTTCTTCTAAAAGGGTCATAACAACCTCTTGGGTTGAGGGGGTAAAGTTAAGAGACAGGGAAATTTTAGAGAAAAATAATCTTATTCCCTCATCTTTTATCAAAACTTGCGTAATTAGTGGTTTACAGCAATTATTTGAATATGGTTATTTTCATGCAGATCCCCATCCTGGTAATATGTTTGCCCTGAAAGGAGGAAATGCAGACTCTGGACACTTGGCTTATGTAGATTTTGGGATGATGGATACCATTACCAATTCAGATAGGCTTACGCTTATAAAGGCAATAGTTCATTTAATAAATGAGGAATATTTTCTTTTAGCAAAGGATTTCCAGAAATTAGGCTTCCTAACTAATGATCAAGATCTTCAAGAACTTGTTGATCCTCTAAAAGAAGTTCTTGGAGGCTCATTTGGTGCTGAAGTTGGTAATTTTAATTTGAAAAATGTAACTGATAAGTTCTCAAAACTTATGTATTCCTATCCATTTAGAGTACCAAGTAGATTTGCATTAATCATAAGAGCTGTTGTTAGCCAAGAGGGCTTAGCTTTAAGATTAGACCCTGAATTCAAAATTTTAAATATAGCTTATCCTTACATAGCCAAAAAACTTCTTACAGATAATTCAGATGAAATTTTAGATATTCTTTTAGAAGTTATATTTGATAAACACGGTAGAATTCAAGTTGAAAAAGTTGAAAGTTTACTAAATATTCTTTTTAATGACTCCAGAAATCTAAATTCCGATCTCATCCCAGTAGCAAACGCTGGCTTCAAGTTATTTGTAAGTGATAAAGGATCAGAAGTGAGAAAAAACCTTCTTTTAAGTCTAATAAAAGATGATAGATTAGAATTTAATGATGTAAAAAAACTTCTTAGTTTAATTAGAGATACATTTAGTCCATTAAACATTGCTAAAAGTGCAGTACAAAATATTTTTCATCCAGCTTAGTTTTAGAGAATTATATATATCAACTCATTAAAATCTGATCTTAAATCTACAAATTGATTAAAATAAAAAAATAATTAAGTTACAAATTGATTAGTCAAAGAATAAACAAAGTCATAGCTAATTGTGGGGTTTGTTCTAGAAGAAAAGTTGATTCAATGATTCGAGAAAAAAAAATTTTAGTTAATGGATCTCTAGCTGAAATTGGTATGAAAGTAAACCCTAATAAGGATAGTATTTTAATTAATGGCAAAGAATTAGAAAATTTAAAAATTCCTTCCCAAATCGTCTTACTGAATAAACCTAAAAATGTTCTTACCAGCTGTTCTGACAAATATAATAGAAAAACTGTTATTGATCTTCTGCCTAAATATTATAAAAATGGTTTTTTCCCTATTGGCAGATTAGATTTTCTCAGCAGAGGGGCCATCTTAATTACAAATGATGGCGAACTTTGTTTTAAACTTAGTCATCCAAAGTTTGAACATAAGAAAATATATCTTGTCAAAATCTATGGTTATTTAAAAAAAAATGATCTTGATATTTGGCGGTCAGGCATAAATTTAGATGGTAAGAAAACCAATCCTTGTGAGATTGATCTAATCAATAAAAATGAATCTACTTTTTTACTAAAAATTACGTTAAGTGAAGGCAGAAATAGGCAAATAAGAAGAATAGCTAGTTTTTTTGGTTATAAAGTACTTGATCTGCAAAGAACTAATTTTGCTAATATTGCACTGGGTAGTCTTAAAGAAGGTGAATGGAGAGTAATTAATAAAGTTAAATTTGATCGAACCCAATGAATATACTTCAAAAATTATTTTCAAAAAATAAACTAAAGGAAGATAAAAAAAATATTATTAATGAAAATGTTGAACAATATAGTGAAATTGGGAATTTATTAAAACAGGCAAGAATACAAAAAAGTCTCTCAATTCAAGAATTGTCTTCTTTATCGAAAATTCCCGAATATATAATTAATTCTCTTGAAAATAATATTGAACAATCAAGACCTGAATATCCTTTTATGAGGTCAATTTTATTAAAATTAGAGACTTGTTTATCCCTTAAAACAAATGAGCTTATTGGTCTTTTAGTTAAAGATACTAAACCAGTCAATAATGAAAAAAGAAAATTTATTATTAGAAAATTTGATTTACTTAATACATGGCAAGGATCTGTATTTTATTTTTTAATCCTAATTCTGACTTTATTCATTTTAAAAACGTATTTTTATTCAAATGTAACTATTATTGAGATCCAAAGTATTGAAAAAAAAGAAAAGTAAAAAATATATTGTTAAGTTATAGATCTCTAATTCTTTCGTAGTTTTTACCTAGAGCACTAAATCGTTCTAGCTCAATTTCTATATCTTTTAATGACTTATCTAATTTCCATTTCCAATTATCTTTAATTGTTCCAGGCGTATTTAATCTGCTTGAGTCATCTAAAGAAAGAATATCTTGTAAAGGTGCAATAAATAGATTAGCGTCTGTATTCATACCAATTTCTATTAAACTCCAAGAAGGGTTTTCTGAAAATTTATGGTTTTCCTTTATTTGACTCTGTACATGACTTTCTAAGCTATCCCACCATGATTTAGAGGTGGCATTATCATGTGTGCCAGTATAAACAACCCAATTACTGCCTTCAATATTTTTTGGTAAATAGGGATTTTTAGAATTGCCATCAAATGCAAATTGTAGAATCTTCATTCCTGGCAATTCAAAATTCTTTCTTAGAATCTCAACATCTGTTGTTATGACTCCAAGGTCTTCAGCAATAATGGGCAAAAAATTATTACCCAAATCTTTTTTTAGGGCATTTAATAATTTTCTCCCTGGAGAGTTAATCCATTTACCATTTATTGCATTTTCATCTTTTCCATCAACCCTCCAATATCCTGCTAATGCTCTGAAATGATCAAGTCTTAATATGTCTACATGTTCAAACTGTCTTTTGAATCTTTCTCGCCACCAAGAAAAATTTGTTCTCTCATGTTTTGACCAAATGTAAGTTGGTGTACCCCATAATTGTCCATTAGAGGAAAAATAGTCTGGCGGTACACCACTTTGAAATATTAAATCACCATTTATAGATATTGAAAATAATGATTTATTACTCCAAACATCTGCACTATCTCTTGATACATAAAAAGGTAGATCTCCTATGAGTCTTATGCCTCTTTTTTTAGCGATCTCTCTAATTTCTTTCCATTGCTGATCTAAATGCCACTGTATTAATTTTTTTTCAAGTAAAGATTCATAATTCTTCTTCTTCCATTGGTCAAGGAATTTATTATTTTTTTGCTTGAAATTTGTTGGCCATTCCCACCATGGTTTCATATTGAACTCCTCCTTGATGACCATAAATAATGCATAGTCTTCGATCCAAGAATTCTTTTTCGACCAATTAAAAAAATCTTTTTTTCTTTTATCAGATTGTGAATCCCAGGCTTGTAAAAGTGCTTTACCTATTTTTTTTGAGAATTTTTCTGCTAAATCAAAATCAAAAAAACTTTTCTTTTGATTTATTTTTGATAATTCATCTTTGGTTAGTGTGTATATAAAAGATTTCTCAATTAAATCACCTGCATCTAGAAACCATGGGTTTAAGGCAAAACTGGAAGGAGAACTATATGGCGACCCAGTTGAATCTGGTGGAGTGAGAGGTAAAAATTGCCAGTAAGCTATTCCATGCTCTGATAGTTTGTTTAACCATGCCTTTGCGCCCTCACCAAAGGTCCCACATACACCTTCTCCAGGGAGACTTGATGGATGAATAAGTATCCCTAATGTTTTTTTATCTAAAAATGATATTTTTACCATATCCTTAATTATATTTATTATATATGTAACCAAAATACCTATTTTTTCAAATATTAAATAAAAAATTAATCAATTTGCCAATTACTAAGCATGTAAGATCTTTTATTAAATTTTAGATATTAACTTTTTTATTGGTTTTCTATACAAATCGAAAAGTATTGACCGTTAAAGAAGAAAAATTATATTTTGCTAAATTCTCATTACCGACTACGATGTAAATATAATGTTATTAGTGCTAAATTCGTGACTAGTTTTATCACGGCAGTACAGAATAAGAATAAAGAGCCAAATTTTAATCTACCTAACAGTAGACTCCGTTTGGTGAGTGGGACTTCAAATCCAAAATTGGCCGAAGAAATTGCACTATATTTAGGGATAGAAAATGTCCCATTAATTTCTAAAAGATTTGCAGATGGAGAATTATATGTACAAATTCAGCAATCCATAAGAGGATGTGATGTTTTTTTAATTCAGCCTACTTGTGCACCGGTGAATGATAGTTTAATTGAATTAATGATAATGGTTGATGCTTGCAAGAGGGCCTCAGCGAGACAAATTACGGCTGTTATTCCTTATTTTGGTTACGCAAGGGCAGATAGAAAAACCTCAGGAAGAGAATCGATAACAGCAAAACTTACTGCAAATTTACTCGAAAAATCTGGGGTTGATAGAGTGCTCGCAATGGATTTACATTCTGCTCAAATACAAGGATATTTTGATATCCCATGTGATCATATCTACGGATCTCCGGTTTTAATTGATTACCTTGAGAGTTTAAATTTAGAGGAGGTTGTAGTTGTATCTCCTGATGTAGGAGGAGTCGCAAGAGCTAGAGCATTTGCTAAATTAATGAAAGATGCCCCCTTAGCAATTATTGATAAAAGAAGAGCTGCTCATAATGTTGCAGAAAGCTTAACGGTTATTGGAGAGGTTAAAGATAAAACAGCTATCCTCATAGACGATATGATCGATACTGGAGGCACAATTTGTTCAGGTGCTAATTTGTTAAAAAAAGAAGGCGCAAAAAGGATATTTGCATGTGCTTCACATCCTGTATTTTCCCCTCCATCTTGTGACAGATTAAGTGCAAAAAATCTTTTTGAACAGGTCATTGTTACAAATAGCATACCTGTCTCATTGAAGGATGATTTTCCTCAGTTAAAAGTTCTTTCAGTAGCAAATATGTTAGGGGAAGCTATATGGAGAATTCACGAAGAAAGTTCTGTTAGTTCAATGTTTAGATAGTTTTAAGTCATTTTTTGTTCTTCTTTAAAATTTTTTCGACTTTTTTTGTAACATCTTTAGGAACGCTATCAGGACAATATTGCATTGCAGTAGTTACTATTTGAAACTCTGCTCCAGCAAATAACTTTTCTCTTTCTAATTTTTTATCTCCTAATTCTTTAACTTGTCCTCCATGCTTACCTTCAATAACTTGAACATAAGTTGCTGTAGCTACCCCTATTGCTTTTGGAAATTCAATTCCAGCTTTTGATGCTATACAAAGGTATGAGGCCCCCATTCCTTTATATAGATATAAATCTTGCTCTGTAGCGGCAATAACCTTCTTCTCTGCTTTTAAATTTTTGTGAAATATATCTGTATCTAACAAAAACAGGCAAAATAGTATTGGCAAGCTAACTAATCTTAGGGTTTTTTCTAGATACGAATTAATAATCATTGCTTAAATAAATTTATATTAAAGATAACATTTTGTATTAATAATAAATTTGCCAAAGTGAGTTAAGTGCTTTTTTTTACTTCGTGATGATTTTCTACTATTTTAAGTTGATTGTTGTTCCATGAATATATAACTCTAAATCTATAGTTATCAGAATCTACAAGTCTTGTGTGTTCAAGTATATACCAATCGTTATAGGAAGACTCAAAAATCATCTCGTTTTCATCAACTTGTTTTATATTTGATATACCATTGACATTACTAAGATAAAATTTTTCCCTAATAAGTTGATGGCCTCTTATAAAGGCTTGCATTTCTCCTTTATCTTTATATTGTGGATTTTCTTCAAAAAAACTATATTTTTTTTCGGGAAACCAAGAAAATTTATAATGTGATTCCCATTCTTTTTTATTCTCAATAGCTTCTATATTGAGGTTCATACATAAATTATAGGTTTTGTTTTTATCTTGGAGGAAGTATGATCTATTTGAACGCCATAGTCCTATATTTCTAGAGAACCATCTCCTTAAATTACTGTTTAAACTAATTTCTGGCGAACTATTATGATCCCCAGAATGACTAATTTTGTTTTGATTAATAGCAACCATTTATAAATAAGCTCTATCTATTTCATAGCTTATCTGTAAAATAAATATAAATATCTTAATGTGTTCATAAGCAATAACAGCTTTTCAACACTTCAGGGGAATTGGTTTGAATGAAAAAAAAGAACTAGAGTTAATACTTGTTGCGGCTAGAAATCAATTATCTAGTGTTGATATAAAATCCCTTTTGGGTTATTTAGAGTCCGATAAATGTGAGTTTAAAATATCTCTTCAAATTTCTGAACCTACTGAACAGCCTGAGCTCCTTGAACTTCATAGATTAGTTGCTATTCCTGCATTAATAAAAGTCTCCCCCGCTCCAAAGCAAATATTTGCAGGAAGTAATATTTTTGCTCAATTACAGACTTGGTTACCTAGATGGAAGCAAGAAAGATTAACAAAAAAGTTTGGCATTAATCTTCAACCTTCCAAAATAGATTCGATCAGAACACAAAAAGAATTTCTTCTAGAGGATGAACTTCTCGTCCTAAGACAAGAGAATGAAACACTAACCAAAAGGATTGAGTCTCAAGAAAGATTATTAAGAATGGTAGCTCATGAATTAAGAACCCCCCTAACTGCAGCCAATTTAGCTATACAAAGTCAAAAATTAGGTCAGATAAACATAACAAAATTACAGGAAGTTATTAAAAGACGTTTAGAGGAAATTGAACTTTTATCTCAAGATCTTCTCGAAGTAGGGACAACAAAATGGGAAGCTTTATTTAATCCCCAAAAAATTGATTTAGGAAGCATTAGTGCTGAAGCTATTCTTGAATTAGAAAAATTTTGGAGATTAAGAAAAATTGAAATTGATACCGATATTCCCTCTGATCTTCCCAGTGTGTTCGCAGATCAAAGAAGAATGAGGCAAGTTTTTTTAAATTTAATTGAAAAT
>FUFK010038164.1_pt1 | contig 19806 bp, 25 predicted proteins | sample 1021851 | NCBI WGS metagenome assembly FUFK01 (sample SAMEA51879418, study PRJEB19060) | metagenome
TTATTGGTTTAAAACTCATGTTTATATCTTAAAGTGAAAAAATTTCATGTAACAATAAATTTTTTGAATAATTTGATATACGATATAATTAAGTTATGGATATACAAATAAAATCATCACGCTCAGTTTTAGCAACAGATAGTGCTGTAAAAAAGCTTGTTGAATTGAAAGCTGAGGAATCTAGTGAGGATAGCTTTTTAAGAATGGGAGTTAAGCCAGGTGGTTGCTCTGGTCTTTCTTATGAGATGTTCTTCGACACAGAAAGACTTCAAAATGATGTTTTCGAGTCATATGATGGTGTTGATATTGGTATTGACTCACAAAGCCTTGAACATATAAAGGGATCAACTTTAGATTATAAAGAAGGTTTAATGGAGACTGGATTTTCAATCGATAACCCGAATGCAACAAGAACTTGTGGTTGTGGAGACAGTTTTAGTTAAATTTATATCCAACTGAATGCACTGTTTTTATCCAGTCAGATCTTTTTTCACCCAACTTTGACCTAAGTCTTCTAACATGAACGTCTACTGTTCTAGCCCCTCCAAAATAATCATATCCCCATACTTTTTCTAACAACTCTTCTCTTGACCACACATTTTCTTGATTTTCAACAAAGAATTTTAATAATTCATATTCCATAAAGGTTAAATCTAATAATTGATCATCCACTTTCGCTTCATAAGTTTTCAAATTAATTACAAGATCATTAAACTCAATTTTTTCTGATGAACTATCTCCAATTAAAGATTGAAATCTTGCAATTACTTCCTCTTCCAAACAATCATTTGATATTACTTGAATTTTTGGATTTTTAATTAAATCGATACTCTGTTTAAATTCTTCTTCATTAGCAATTATTAGTTCAGGAATAGGTTTTGAAGCTGTTTCTATGTCAGAGAGGTTTTTTTTGGTTTCTCCATACAACGAAAAAGACGTACATACCAAGTGAACTTCATTTTGTGTAGCTATCTTACCTAAATCAACTGGATTTAAATCATAAGAATTTAGGCATGATATTACCTTTTCATGCTCTTTCTCTACATTTATATACGCTTTTACCATAATCTTGAAACAAATATTTAATATTTCCGAGTAACCAATATTTTAAATAAATACTACATTATTAACGAGAATATTAAAAGAGGTATTAAAAACAATGAAAATTAAAGCTGAATACATATGGATAGATGGTAAAACACCAACTGCTAAGTTAAGAAGTAAAACCAAAATTATGGATCAAGGAACNGAACCTCCAATTTGGGGATTTGATGGATCAAGTACCGAACAAGCAACAGGAGACCAATCTGATTGTGTTTTAAAACCTGTATCACAATTTCCAGACCCTATTAGGGGTGGAGATAACATACTTGTGATGTGCGAAGTATTGAATGTAGATATGACACCTCATGCTTCAAATACCAGAGCAGCATGTGTTGCCTCTGCCGAGAACTTTTCTGAGTTTGAACCAATGTTTGGTTTGGAGCAGGAATATACATTTTATGAACAATCTTATGATTCATTAAAGTATGGTCAGCCACTTGGTTTTCCACCATCTGGATACCCTGCGCCACAGGGAGGATATTATTGTGGAGTTGGTGCAGATGAGGTATATGGCCGTTCAATTTCAGAAGACCATGCTACAGCTTGTATGGAAGCTGGACTTAACATTTCTGGTACAAACGCTGAAGTTATGCCAGGTCAATGGGAGTTTCAAATTGGACCTGTAGGTGCACCTGATATTGGTGACCAAATATGGATAGCAAGATGGCTTCTGTATAGAATTGCTGAAGATTACAATATTTCTGCAACTCTTACACCAAAACCAGTAAAAGGTGACTGGAACGGAGCAGGTATGCATACAAACTTTTCTACAAAACAAATGCGTGAAGATGGTGGATACGATGCAATAGTTGCTGGATGTGAAGCGCTCGGAAAAAATGCTGAATTTCACGTTCAAAACTATGGTGCAGGGATAGAAGATCGGCTTACAGGGGATCACGAAACACAAAGATTTGATACATTCTCTTATGGTGTTAGTGATAGAGGTGCATCAATAAGAATACCTTGGCAAGTAGAGGTCGATAAAAAAGGTTATTTAGAAGATAGAAGACCTAATGCAAATGCAGACCCCTATGTCATTGCTACAGTAATGATTGACACAATTTGTTCTGCAGCTTCTGGTTAGCTTGAGGTATTAATAGCAACTATTTCTTCAATTTTTTGTTGAAAAAGATTTACATTATTATTGAAAGAATCTAAAGCTGCGGCTCTTCTTTCACCAGTATCTGATGAAGTAAGGCCTTCTAAAAGCTCTAAAGTATCTTCATATATTAATTGAGCAAGAGATTTCAACTCTTCATGGCTTTTTATCAATCCTGCAAAGGTATTTGGAGGCCCAGGCTCGTTCACTGTTAATACAAATTGTTCTGCATCTTCAATAAAGTTTGCAAATTCATCTTTTGCTTCTTGGTAAGTTACACTTTCATTATCCCAATTGTCATTGGCTTCAAGAACTTTTGATGCCAAGTCAATGGATTGAATTTTTTCGGAAGAAATTTCTTCTAAATAGGTTATTACTTCATCAGGCAATGTTGTAGTAGTTGTAGTTGTTGATTCTTCTGTTGTTGTCTCAGTCTCAACTACCTCTTCCACTTGTGATTCCTCTGGTTGAATCTCAAGGTTGTTATTAGCGGCTACTCTATTTATAAATGTATAAGTTGTAGCAATCATTCCTATAAGGACTAATGGTAAGACCAATCTTCCAGGTTTAGGATCCTCATTAAATGTTTCCATGTTTACAGTTTATCAAATATGTTGATAATATCTTGATTTATGGTCTCCCAGCTCACATTCTCGCCTTTTGTAATTGTTACAAAATCAGGACCAAAAAAAGTAGATTTAACACCTTCAATATTTTGTAATTGTTTAGAAATGGAAAATTGGGTATTTTCATTATGGAAATTAGAAGATGATATATTCTTAGCTAGCACTTTTTTAGCATTAGGATTGGGTGTATCTATTAATTCCATATTTATAATTAATTTTAATATAAAAAACATTATTATATGACAGTATGAATTATGAAAATATGAATAATCAAATAACAAATATAAATTTTCAAAAAAAGCACATGTACAGTGTGTTTGGATTGTATCTATTTTCATTAGGTTCAATTTACCTTGGCTATTCCGTATATCTTCTTATGGAATCCATAGGTATTATTGAACAACAAGTTATTACATGGAATGCACAAGGATTATTTTGGTTTTTAATACTTTTCTGTGTATCGCTCTTTGTTTTATTTATTCCTGTTGAGTTTTTGAATATTTTCAAAATATATAATTCTTCATTTCGAGACCTCATTACAAATATTATTATTGCTATATTTACCTCTCTCTTTTTTCTTATTTTTTTTCAATTCTTTATTGACCCAGAATCAAAAATATTAAGTGATGTAATTGATATTGGTAAAGCTGTTTCATTTTCTGGCTTTATAGCAGTACCTCTAGTTTTATTTTTACAGCATAATTTGTTAAGAACTATTGACCTAAAAGATTCAGTATCATACAGTGTTGTTTTATTTCTTTGGGTAATGTCCTCTCAAATATTCTTATAAGAAAATTTACATTTCATCTACTGGAAATATACCTAAAGACTCCATTAACAATTTCGAATAATCTACAAAGTAGCTGGTAATCAACAACTTATTAGACATAATTTCCAAATCGCTATTGTCTAAAATATTATCACTTTGATACATTGAATTATATAAATTTGATAATTCATATAGATAATCTGCAAGGTGATGTGGTTCACTATTATTTAAAGCTTGCTCAAAATAAATTTCAAATTTCATAAAACTATAAATTAGGTTTAAATCCTTTTCATCTAATTTTGTTATATAAAAATCTTTTTCTAATTTTAACTTTGATTTATTCAATAATTTTTTAGCTCTAACAAGTGCATACTGCACGTAGATTCCAGTTTTTCCACTAATATTAGAAAATTTTTCTAAATCAAATTTGTAATCTGTTTTTCTATTTGTAATTAGATCGCTAAAAGTAAGAATTGTATTAGCTAATTTATTAATTGTTGAGTCATCTAGATTCTTATTTATATCTTTTACGTAATATTTAGTTTCTTCAAACAAGTCAATTAGTTTTTTTGTTCCGCCTTCTCTTGTCTTGAATGGATTTCCTAAAGAGTCATTTACAGTACCAAATGCTATATGCTGAAAATCAGCATTATCAATTCCAAAATATTCAACACATTGGAACAGCTGATTAAAATGCAATGATTGTCTTTTATCAACAACGTATAATACTGTGTCAAAGTTCTGACTTTTTCTATTAATTACTGTTGCTAAATCTGTAGTTAGGTACAGATATGACCCATCAGATTTTGTTATTAATATTTTTGGATCTGTATTTAAACTAACAACATAAGCTCCACTATCTTCAGTTATTTTTTTCTTTTCTAAAAGAGATTCAAGCATTTCAGGAATTAAATAATTGACATCACTTTCTCCAAGAATCAAGTCAAATTTATGGCCAAGTATTTCAAGAACTTGAGTTATAGATTTTATTGAAACCTGTCTTATAACACTCCACTGTTGAATCGTTTCTTTATCGCTTTCGTTTAACTTTTTATTTATTTGCAGAGCAGATTCTCTAAATTCTTCATCCTCTGAATATAAACTAGACGACAAAGGATAAATTTTCTCTAATTCTTCAATTGTTATATTTTCAGAATCTATTTTATGAATACTCATATAACCTATTATCTGAGCGATTGGCATACCCCAGTCACCTAAATGAATATCGCTAGTAACCTTATTTCCAGCTAACTTATTAATTTCATAAATACTTCTTCCTATATTTAATGATCTTAAATGACCAACATGGAGAGGTTTTCCAATATTTGGTCCCCCGTAGTCGAGAATTATATTTTTTTTATTTTCAAGTTTTATAGCTTTTCTTATATTTTCAAACGTATATTGAAATTTTTTTATATTTATTTCTAAATTTAAGAAATTTTTATCAGTCACCTCAAATGAACTGACAATATCTTCTTCTTTAATTATCTTATTAGTTGAGGAAATAATATCTTTTATTTGTTTGTGTCTTTGATGTTTAACAAGATTATTTATTTGAAATTGATATTTTGCTTCGTTGCAAGTTTTTATATCAATGGTTTCAAAGATGTTAAATTCTTTTAAATTTTCTTCTAATTTGTTTATTAGGCTTTTTAGTTGGTACATTTATTTGTTTTTGTATTGTTTTATAAAATAAAGTATAAATAAACAGTTGTCGATCAAATAGCGTTTAAATAATCTTCTTGGTTCTTGAACAAGTCTAAATATCCACTCCATTCCTATATTTGCAAGTATTTCAGGAGCTTTAAATTTTGCTCCTGAAACCCAGTCAAAAGTAAAACCTATTCCAACAAGGTTTGAATTTATTTCATATTTGTTTTTAAGCTTATTAATAAAAAGCTCCTGCTTTGGAAAACCTAATGACACCCAGACAATACTTGGCTGAATTTTTAAGATTTCTTGAACATAATCGTCATTCAAGAGATCTTCGACCTCCTTGATCGGTGGACAAACATACCCAACAATTTTTGTATCGGGATTAGATATTTGAAACTTTTTTATTATTTTTTGTACAACTTCCTCTTTATTACCAAAAAAATAATGTGTAACATCTTTATTTTCACTTATTTCTAGTGTTTTATTAAATAAGTTAAATCCATCTACCCTTCTTTGATTATTTTTGTATAGTAATTTGGATGCTAATGCAACCGGAAATCCATCTGGTGTACAAATATCAAAATTATTAAGGACATCATTTATCTCAATACTTTTAGAAGCTCTTACAAGTGAATTTGCATTACAAACAGCCACCGTAAGTTTCGACTCATTAATTAAACGATTTGCAACTTCATCAATAGTTGTTTCATTGATATATGTATTTAGAACTAAATGTTTTTTCATTAATATATAGAGTATAAAACCATTTAATATTATGCGCCTGTGGCTCAATTGGATAGAGCATCTGACTTCGGATCAGAGGGTTGGGGGTTCGAGTCCCTCCAGGCGTGCAAACTCAATTAATTTTCTTGACCTGTTTGATAAAGAAAATTTACTGTAAAGATCTTTTTCTATAGGACTTGTCTCCTTTATTTTTTTAATTGCATCAATAAAAGCAGATTTATTATTTTCTTCAAAAAACAATATATTATCACTAAAAGGTAGTTTTCTGTGTGAATCAAAATCTACTGCAATTATTTTTAGACCTGCAGCTAAATATTCAAAATATTTAAGTGGAGATGTAAATTTTGTTGAGTGAATATTTTTACTTGAGTTAATCAGAATACCAATATCAGATTGAAGCATTACTTGGATTGTTTTATCATGATTCAATCTTCCCAAGAAGGTTACATTGTCTGGAATGTTGCTTCCTTTTTTATTTTTTATTAATTCAACATATTCTTCAGGGCCTCCAACAATTATTAAATTGAAATCATTTAAACTTTCACTTTCAAAGCAAGAAATTATAAAATCTAAATTTCTTCCTGATCCAAATCTCAACAATTGACCAACAAATACAATTTGGTTCTTATTTTTTGGGATTTCTTTATCAAAAAGATCATCTCTATAACCATTTTCTAGAATTGTTACATTTTCATCAAAAATTATATATTTTTTATAAATTTCAAAAAGATTTTTATTTAGAAAAATTACTTTTGCATTTCTTTTCAATAAACAACGACTTAACACAAATTTTCTAATTCTTGAAGGCTGGTGACACTCAAATATTACATTTGCATTGTTTTTTGCTAAAAAGAAAAAAATCCAATCAGATCTTGTAATGTAGGCATCATGATTTTTATTATTTTGTATGTACTTAACTGCTTGTCTTGACCATAAAAAATGACTGATGTGGAACATAAGTTTTTCAAAAATAGCAACTTTTTTAAATGGTAAATTATGTTTGAGCATTGTGACTTTAAAACTAGTTTCGAAATTGTAAAAATTTTTTAACTTTACTATATCATCTGAACATGTATTTTCTCTTTTTGGAAAAACTAGTTCGACATCAATTCCTTGTTTAGATAGCTCAACTATGTTTGTTATCGATTGTAAAGAATTAGCGGTTTCGGCAGGAAAGCTTTGATAAGTTACATATGCTAACTTGTTTTTATTTGTCATTGCACTTTCGAATGTTTAAATATTTTATTTGAATTTATAAGAAGTAAAAATAACAAAAATGAGTTTAAATAAAGAAGTGAATCACTTTTTAGTAAATTAATTAGAAAGTAAATATTAAGCAGAACATAGTAAATGTTATCTTTATTAAGATAAAACTTGCTAAAAATAAAAACTAATAAAAGAATTAAACCAAAAACACCAAAAAATATTAAATATGAAAGTATTGAGGAGTGTGGAAGTATTAAGCCAAAATTTGCTTTAGAAGCATGACCAAAATAATAATCTGCTAAATTAATTGAACCTGTGCCAAATAAAAAAGTTTCAAAGCTTGGATTATATTTACCAAAAAAGATTCCCCATTTTTCACTTCTATTTATTGGTGTAGCAATTGAACTAATGATTGTAGTAATGTTTGGAATACCGTTTCTTTCACTAAAGTGGTATTCTTCAACTAAATAATTTAAAGAAGTAGAAATTTTACCTTCACTATCACTATTTAAAATTACTTCATAAAATCGATTATCATCGATAGGAGTTCGTCCAAACTCATTTTTATCAAGATATTCAACATTTGAAACATTAAATCCCTCTTTAATCATCTTTCTACTAGATTCATCAAAATCATAAGAATTAAAAAAAGAAAAATAAATTATTGGAAAAATTAATATTGTCAAAATATACAAAGNATATTTTATATTTTTACTTTGAACATTTAAAAATATGAAGAACAACAGAATTACAATCAACATTGAAGTCATCGCAGCAAAATTATTTGATTTATAAAGTCCATATATATTAATCAGAAGCAAACATATTTCTAAAGGACTTAATTTCATTTTTTTATACACAGAAGTGAAAATTGTAAATAGGATAACAAAAGCATAAAATTCTCCAATTGCTTCCGCACTAGAACTTATTCCTCTCCAGGCATTTCCAGCAACTGGATCGAAAGTTTTACTTGCAGTCTTGTTTAATCCGAGGTAGTAGTANGTAAAAAAATTAATTACAGGACTTACCGCTGAAATGAGTGAGAAAAAGACAACCAAAACTCCAGAAGCTAAAAAATTAATTTTTAACTTATTAAGCTCAACATTTTTTAGAGATATTTTACATATGTACACAAATCCAAAAATAACAAACAAAAATGACATGGACCAATAGAAAATAGAATTTTGATTATAGGAAGAACTACTAAAACCTTTTAATTTGTCTACATCAAAATATAAAATATCTTCATTTATGAAACTTATCCATAGGTAGGTAATAATCAAGTTAATAATTACCAATATTTTGTAAACATTTTTTCTTAACATTATTGAAATACCGATGAATATCAAGCATATATAAATTACATTTAGGTTACTGCTGTTGTATGTACCGGGAAAAACAAAAAGTATNGGAAGATAGTATATTATGTTGTTAATTCGTGTTTCAACCAGAATTGAAAAAAGTTTTAAAACTATAAAAAATGTAAGTAGTAGTGAGTAAAGTTGAAAATTATCGTTGAGACTTGATGAGTATATTTTTGAATTCATATTATAAAAAGATTCTTCAGAAACAAAATGTAAGAGAAGCAAAAGTAAGGTAACGAAGATTGAAGAATTTTTGAAGTTTAATTTACTTATCTTTTTGTCTTTTGGAATAATTGAAAAAAGTAATAACCAAAACAATGACTGAATTATTATATCTACGTTTAAATTAGTTCCAATATAAACAATGTTTTTATCATTCAAATAGTCAGCGCTATTAATTTTTGCAAAACAATTAATTGATGAAGGGTTATCAAGTTGTAAAGAATAAGAACTATTTAAATTTTTACTTAAAAATTCAAAAAATGAAAATTCACAAACATTTGATTCAAATTCACCAATATTTTCATTATTTATTGTAGGTACATTATCTAAATTCTCAGATGAATTTATCATCCAAGGAACGAAAAGAATAAGGATAAGAAAAACAAACTTTATTGTAGTTTCACTCTTTAAGATGTTTTCTCCTTTTTTCTATTTAAAAATCGATTCAAATATTTTAAAATTTCAGGAATTAATAATACAAAAGTTAATATTGACAAACCAAAGAATAGATTTCTTTCATAGTTTCCAGTCTCTACAATATTATTTACCCATCCACCATTTACATAATTTGCACATTCAATCCATGAATTTACCATGATCGTATCACCTATCTCGTTAAATAATGTTATAGGATTAAAATTTGGATCTGGTTCAAATACAAAGTTTGGGTCACTTTGTATTTTTTCGAGCTCTGGTAATAAATCAGATTCTCCACATATCTTAAAAATATCGCTATCCATACAGTATTATTATCTCTTANTTTTTAACTTAAATATAAGGTAATTTTAACCATCATAATTTCCTGATATTGCATAGATTGAATATTATATATTTTATGAATGGCGACCCCGGACATTTTGGTCCTAATTCAATGATGTGGAAAGTTAATAAGGAAATAACTGTTCTTTTTGGTGGGGCTAGAGCTTTACTTATGCATGCAGCGCACCCGTTAATCGCTGCTGGTGCAAGACAAACATCTTTTTATCAACGAGACCCATGGAAGAGACTTATACGCACTCTTTCTCTCCAAAATTCTGTTACCTTTGGAACAATTGAAGAAGCAAATGACAGCGCTACAAGAATCAACAAATTACATGAAGTAATAAATGGTGAAGACGAAATAACCGGAGGATATTATGATGCGCTTGATCACGAACAACTTCTTTGGGTTCATGCATGTTTACAACTCTCATCTATATATTTTTATGAAAAAACTGTGAGAAAACTCACTAAAGAAGAGAAAGATACATATCACGAAGAAAATATTCTGTCTGCTAAATTAGTCCTGATTGATATCGATAAAATGCCCAAAACCCACGAAGAGTTAAAAAACTGGGTAGTCAAAAAAAGTAAAGAAACAAATTATTTGCTCCTTACAGACGTTGCTAAGGACGTATACGATATAATTGCAGGTGGTCCAGTCCCAAAACATATCAAACCTATATGGCCATTTATTTCATTTACTGCATTTCATACTCTTCCTGATGAATTCAAGAATGTTTATGGAATTAAAACTAATAAGCTAAAACAAATTATTTTAAGATTTAATTTGTTTATGTTAAAGACAACAAGACCTTTCCTACCACCATTCTTTAGATTAATACCTCCTGCAAGATGGGCTAAACAAAGGCTTTCAAAGAACCCTGAGTTGAAATTTTCTGACAAAGCTAATATATAAAATGATGTCATGAATGAAATTAACGAACAAATTAATAAAAAATCAGAAGAAATTGAATCATTATTTGATAATTTACTTAAAGAAATAAGTTTTATAAAAAAAGAAAACGTTGACATTGATGATATAGAAAAATTATTGAAAGACTATAAGAGTAAAATTAAATTAAGCTTTTCAGACACTTCACTTAAAGAGGAAGAATAATTAAGTTTTACTATTAATTTAATGTAATATAGTATGTCAGGGTCGGTAGCTCAATTGGTAGAGCAGGAGCCTTTTAAGCTCAAGGTCGTGGGTTCGATTCCCACCCGACCCACTTCAAATTCCTCTTATTTTTTTAGAAAACATTGCAAAAGGCGTTTTAAGAATTATTTCTAAATCTAAAAATAAACTCCAATTTTCAATATATTCAATGTCATATTTATACCAAGTTTTAAAATCAACAGCATTCCTTTCATTTATTTGTAGCAATCCTGTTATTCCTGGCATAACATTCAAGCGTCTCATGTAATTAGTATCAAACATTTTTGTATCATCATCAAACAAAGGTCTTGGTCCAACTATAGACATTTCACCTCTAAGAACATTAAGTAATTGAGGTATTTCATCTAGGCTCATTTCCCTTATAAAATTGAGACCGGACAAAATTCTTGGATCATTTTGAATTTTGAATAAAGGACCTTTTCTTTTATTCAAATTGGACAATTCTTTTCGCAGTTCATGTGAATCATTCTTCATACTCCTAAATTTAAACATACTAAATTGTTCTCCATGCAAACCAACTCGATCCTGTTTTATCACTATTGGAAGCCCATCTTTAACAAAAATTAATATGGAGATAAAAATTATAAAGGGTGAGAAAAGAACCAACAAAATCAAACTTAATGTAATATCTAAAATTCTTTTAATGATAAATTTTGATCCATATTGAATATCATTATTAAAATAAACAAGCCTATAACCATCAATTATTTCTTCTCTGTATAAAAAATTATTTTTAAATTCAATTTTTTTATCAGAGATAATTAATACTTTTTTATTAAGATTTATTAAATATTTCTCTAAATTTTCTGAAATTTTATTTAAATTAGAATTGATTATTACTAAATTAATTTTTTTTAATTTATTTTCTTTATCAAAAATTTCAATAATTTCTTTTTCAGTATTATTTTCATTTATAAAATAAGAGCCCAAATTTTTTCTAAAGGTCATTATTCTTAAATTTCTAAATTTTGAATTATCATCAAGATTAAAACTAATATAAGTTTCATTAGTAACTGCTCTTCCCAATAAAGAGGATATAAATTCTGTATTTCTAAATATCATTAATATGACTGGAATTAGAAATGAAAATAATAGTAAACTTCCTCTAAATAAATTATTAAACCTTAATATAAAAAAACTTACCATTAGATAACTTGTCCAAAGTAAATAGATTTGGAAATATTCGCCCAATAGATTTCTATTCATCGAGAAAGAAAGTTCATTTACATATGTATAAAAATTTGTTGAATAGATTATTATTAAAAAGACAAAAATTAATAAAATTAATACACCATCAACTGTAATAAAAATATCATCAACAAATGGAAAAAATCTATTCTTATCTTCAATTAAATTTAAGTAAATTTCATATTTAAAGCTTTCATCCCAAATTAAAAAATTATCAAAATAATAAATTGTTATTAAAGTCAAAATAATTTGAAGCGATAAGAATCTAAATAGATATTTAAATAAATTTTTAATTCTCATAATTTCTATATTATTGGTAATAAATTTATTACTATGTATTTTTTTGTAGTTATAATTTAAACATTAGGGGGCGTGGTAAAGTCTGGAGTTTACGCCTGCCTGTCACGCAGGAGGTCGCGGGTTCGAATCCCGTCGTCCCCGCTACTATCTTGGCCAGATAGCTCAGTCGGTAGAGCACTTGTCTGAAAAACAAGGGGTCGGCAGTTCGATTCTGCCTCTGGCCACCAATAACCATAGGCTCAATTGCTCTACACAAACAAACTAATCAAAACTACTCGCCTAAATAGCCACATTGATTGAGTTTTAATATAGAGTTCTTAATAAATGAAATATTATAATTTAAACTTTTCAAATACTGTATTCGTATTAATAAGCATCTCAACTTTTTTTATTTTAATTTATAATATAATTCACTACTCTCCAATTCTGGGTTATGATGCTGAAGCACACTTCAGCTATGTTGATTATTTATCAAGACATCTACCTAGAGAATTAAAATTACCTAGCCATTCCGAAACAAGAGAATTTTTTAATCCACCAGTTGGATATCTTTTTCCTTCATTTATACAAGTATTTTGCAGAAATTTAATTGACTCTAATAACTTATTATCAGATTGCCAGCCAATTTATGGCAAAGCAACTCAAATATTTCAATCTATTTTATACATAGTAACTATATGTATTAATCTTTATACATTAAAGCTAATTACAAAATCAAAAAATATTTTTAACGTAGGTTATTTAATTTTAATTTCTCTTCTTGCTGTAAATTACAGAACAATATCAATGATTCGTGGTGAACCATATATATTATTTTTTCTCAGTTTGTTCTTATTAGTTATATTGAAAATGCAGAATAGTGATTACAATTTTGGTTTAGAACAAGTTTTTTACACTGGTGTAATAATTGCCTGTATTGCATTAAGTAGACAATGGGGCTTTTTACTATTTATTCCCTTAATTGTTTTATTGTTTTATAGAAATTCGAAACGAAATTATTTAATATTTTGGTCATCAAGTTCATTTATTGGCGGATTGTTCTCAAGCTGGTTTTATATTGGTCTTTATCAAAAATATGGATCTTTTACTGCTTTCAATATGGAATCAAAAGGTTTTTCTTTTAATAACCACAATTTATCCTTCTATTTACCAAATTTGTCTCAACTTGAGTTTTTATTCACAAAACCGATTAGACCCAATTTAGATAATCAATTTTTTTCTATAATTTACTCGGACTTATGGGGCGACTACTGGGGTTACTTTTCATTTACATCTAGATTTTTAAATGATGGTCGAAACCAATTGATGATAGGGGACTACCTTGCAAGGGTTAATATTGTTTCTCTTTTTAGTACAACTATTATTGTATATTTTTGTTATCTATCTTATAAAAAGTATAAATCTAATTTTATAGTTCAATATGTTAATTTAGCTTGGATATGTAGCTTAATTGGCTATTTAATATTTGCAATTATGTACCCTACTTCTTCTGGCGATACAATTAAATCTACGTATATAATTCAAGCATTTCACTTAATGGTATTTTTAGCGTCTATCTACTTCTATGATTTAAAAAGACTAAATAGAAAAATTTATAATGGGATATTGCTCACTTTGATTGTTGTTTATATTCATAACTTCCAATCATATTTGTCCCATTTTCCTTTAAGTTTCTACCCATAAATTTATAAAACTGCACGCAAATTACTTCTAGAGTTTTTATGAGTTATTTCAAGATAATCTAGTTACTCGAATAAAGCCTCTAGTAAGTGGTTAAATATTAAGTAAGTTAATGTAAAATAAATTAAGGTCAAATGGTTAGCCCGTAACTGAAAAACAAGGGGTCGGCAGTTCGATTCTGCCTCTGNCCACCAATGAGAAAATATTTAAATCCATTAAATTACATAAATTATTTCTCTAAAAAAATGAATACTTTTTTTATCAATAGAAAAGAAAAAAAAATCAATAATATAAAATTTTTAGAGGAAAAACTTAAAAATATCAAAAATGTAGAGAGTCTCTTAAATTTTCATTTTCAAACTTACTCTGATTCAAAACATATCAACAAAGATATGTTTGAAACATTATTAGAAATTTTTTCAGGATCAAGTATAAATATTTTAGAAACAGGGAGTGCTGCGCATGGAACAAAAAGTTCCCTACTTTTTGCAAGTTATGTAAAAATTTTTGGTGGTAAATTTGATACTGTAGATACAAACCCTAAAATAAAAAGTTTTTATAGTTTTTTAGAATCCAATAATATTAGGTTTCATACTGAAGATTCACTTAACTATATTAATAATTTAGATGATGACATTATCAACGGATTAGATATAGTTTACTTAGATAGCTTTGATTTAGACATAGATAATCCGGAGCCTTCTCAAGAGCATGGATTAAATGAATTTCTATTGCTTGATAAAAAATTAAAAAAAGATGCTATTTTATCGATTGATGATACTCCGATTAGTTATGAATTATTTGGTAATTCTAGATCTAACAAATTTGACTTTATACCTGGTAAAGGTCGATTGGTCTTAAATTATTTAGACAAAAATCCTAACCAGTATGAAGTTTTGTACCATAATTATTCAGTAGTATTAAAAAAACTTTAAAGGTGATTTAAACAATACATAATTAGGAGCAGTAAATGAATCTTTTTCAGCTTGTTTATGCTTATATTAAAAAGAATCTTAAAACCGCTCAAGAAACAGAAGATTCGGATGAAAGAAGAAAACAATGGATCAAAATAGTTTTTGGCATTGTACTTGCTTTAGGATATGGCGGACTTCATGTACCTCCAAATGTAAGCGTTAGTGAAGTTATTTATGCTCTAGGAATTCTTTTTATAACTTTATATGTCGTATTCAGGGCTTTAAAATACTTTAAACTCATTTAAAACAATTAAGGTACATATATGTTTCATAGATTTAAAAACTTAGATAAAAAACAAAAATTAGAACTTTATAAAGTACTCGGCTATTCCATTTGTGCTCTTATTGGAGGTGCAGGTAGCGCAAAACAGATAGGTGTAGACGCTGATTTGGGAGATATAATATTGGGTTGGGCTATTGTTCTTGTAATAATCTTTGTAGTCTTTAGAGTGCTTAGAGTTCTTAAAATAATTTAGATTTATAAAATTCTCTAATGAGATTTTCAAAAGAAGAAGAATATTTACGTCAGAAAGATAACAAACTAAAAAAAATAATTGATATTAATGGTCATATAGTATTTAACCCAAATAAAAAAAATCAATTTGATACGCTTGTAGGTATTGTTATCTCTCAATTTATATCCACAAAAGCAGCGGATTCAATTTTTAAAAATATAAAAAAGAACTTTAACTCTAATTATTTAAATGAAAAGCATTTTCAAAAATTGAGCATAAAACAAATAAAAAAGTTGGGCTTAAGCAATAATAAAGCAAGGACAATTAAAGAGATTTCTGAACTTTACATAAATAAAAATTTTGTCGATCTTACACAGTTGAGTGATATTGATTTAAAAAATAATCTACTTAAAGTATTTGGTATAGGACCATGGTCTTTAAATATGTTTGAAATATTTTGTATTGGTAAATTAGATATTTTTTCTTCAAAAGATGCTGGCTTGCGTTTAGCTATGGAAAATTCTGATATGGTAAAACCTGGTAGTAACTGGGGAGCATATGATAAATATTCGGAAAGGTGGTCTCCTTTTAGAACAATTGCATCTATACATTTATGGAAAACAGTCGATTGAAAATAAGCTATACTTTTTTAGTGGTAATTGGGGGGACAAAAATTACAAGAAAGGTACTTCCCTGTTAGATTCAAAAAAAATAATCTCAATAAAACCAAAATCTCTTAAGAATTTTATATTCATCATTATTGGAACCTCAAGTCTTTATTTTAGATTTTTATGGTCACATTTATCTCAGTGGAAGCATGAAGAAGCTGTCATATTATGGATCTCATTAACAAAGAGCTTTTTTGATTCTCCATTTAGTAATGTATCTTCCCCGGGAGTTCCTAATCCAAATTTATCGATCCTTTTATCAAAAATACTGATCTTGTTTGATTCATTCATAATATCTTCAATAGTGTTAAGTACAATTCAGGGTATTGCAATATACTACTGTTTAAAATCCTCCGATAAGAATTTCAATTTTATTTTGGTACTATTTCTATGTTTTAGTTCATACTTTGTTTTTGTTACCTCCACCATTGCATTGCATATGATAGTTTTAATCTTTAATGCATTATTTTTAAAAATTGTATTTGAGTACTGTTTTAGCAAAAAATACTATTTAGGATCTCTTGTTTAAAAATATGATTTTCTAAAAGGATAGTTTAATTCTCTGACCATGTAATCTGCCAGGTCTGTAGCTGTTAGGTAACCTTTATTTGCGAGACTAAGCATTTCTTTCTTATTAACTGAAAAATTTTTAAATATATCATTTAAAAGAGTTAAGGATATTTTGAGCTGATCATATGATTTAAAAACTAATTCTTTATCATCTTGTAAGTCTTTAAAGTAAGACAAAGGAAGCCCTTTTAAAATTGTGAGCATTGAAAAAAGATGCCCAAAAGATGATCCTGTCTTACCTCTTAGATATTCGAGTGGGTCTGGATTTTTTTTTTGAGGCATAATTGAGGATCCAGTTACAATTTTGTCATTTAAATGAATTAGATTATAGGCGTCTGAGTTCCAAATTATAAATTCTTCAGCAATTCTTGATATATGTATTGAACAGGCTGAACATGCATAGAGAAAATCTAAAACAAAATCTCTATCAGAAACAGTATCTATAGAATTATCCGTCGGTTTTGAAAAGTTGAGCTTTTTTGTAGTGAAGTTTCTATCAATGTTAAATGAAGTTCCTGATAAAGCAGCTACACCAAGTGGATTTTCATTTAGAGCATCTAAATTATTCTTAAATCTTTTTTTATCTCTTTTGAACATTTCAACGTAAGCCATCATATAATGTGCAAATGAAATTGGTTGAGCATTTTTTAAATGAGTAAAACCAGGCATGACGGTTTTTATATTTTTATCTGCAACTTTCAGAATTGTACTTATAAGAGCATCAAGTGTTTTAGTTATTTCATAAGTTGATTTTTTTAACCATATTTTAAAATCAGTGATTACCTGATCATTTCTAGATCTTGCGGTATGTATAAATCCAGCATCCTCACCAATCAAATCAAACAATCTTTTTTCAATATTCATATGAATATCCTCAAGATTTTTATCAAAGGGAAATTTTTTTTTTATAATTTCATTTCTTATTCTATTTAAACCCCATACAATCTTATTTTTAATTTTAAAATTTATTATTTTTTGCTTAAAAAGCATTTCTGTATGAACAATAGATGCAGATATATCTTCATTAAATAATCTTTTATCTATATCTAGTGATCCGCCAACTTTTCTGAATAGATTATTAGAGTTTTTTTTTATTCTAGAACTCCAAATTGGCTGATTGTTTTTATTTTTAGTCATGATAATTAATCATTCTTATTAAATGAAATTTAAAAATTTTTATTATTTTACTATTTTTCTATACTTAATATCATCTGGAACCTCATATTCAATAGAGCAACCTGATATTAAAAACTTGATAATTCATAAAGAAAAAAAAATAATTAAAGGAGTTTACTTTTTTGACTCACTTAATAACAAAAAAACTCTAGAAGAGTTTAAGAATAATATAAGTTTAATTAATTTTTGGGCAACTTGGTGTGCGCCTTGCAAGGAGGAAATGCCATCTCTGAATAATATAAAAAATATTTCTGAGTTAAAAAAAATAAATATAATTCCTATTAATATTGGTGAAGAGGAATATGAAAAATCTAAAATTTTTTTCGATGAACTCGGCATAGACAATTTAGAAATATTTAGTGGCCCAAGCGGAGATCTTGCAAAAAAGTTTAAACTAAGAGGTGTACCAACAACTATTATATTAGATAAAGAAGGACATGAGATATCTAGAATACTTGGATCAATTGATTTTTTAGATAAACAATTTTTAGAATGGTTAAAGAGTATAGTTAATTCTTAAAAAAATAAGCCAAACCTACTAAGACAATGATAGCAATGAACTGAAGTAAAACTCTTAATTGCATAAGTTTATTTGAATATTTTTTATCTTCATTCCCTTTAAATAAAGTTTTAATCCCTAAAATCAAAACAACTGCAACTGAAATGAGTAAAATGACTGCTACGATTTTTACTAAAATTTCTGAAACCATTATTTGATTGTAGTTTCTTTTTAAAATAAAAAAACATAATTAATTCTCTATGACATTTTGCCTAAATACAACAATTGTAAAACCAGAAGAAGGTGAGGAAATTAAAAATGCAGTTATTTTACTTCATGGTTATGGTGGTGATGGTAAAGATATTAGTATGCTAACTCTCAATTGGAAAAGGTTTTTAAAAAATACAGTATTCTTATGCCCAGATGGTCACGAAACCTGCCCTATCAATCCAGTAGGCTTCCAGTGGTTTGATTTATCAAAGGATGATGAAAATTATGTTCTTAATGAAGCCCATAAAGCAGAAAATATAATAAATAAATTTATCGAAGAAATTAAGGACACATATAATCTTAAAAATTCTCAAATTTGTATTTCTGGTTTTAGCCAAGGATGCATGATGTCATTAAATATTGGACTAACATCCGAAGAAAGTTTTAATTGTGTGGTTGGTTTTTCAGGAAAAATTATAAGTAAGGACGATATATCATTAAGATTAAAATCAAAACCAAAAATTATGCTTATTCACGGAAATTTAGATGAAGTAGTATCTCCAAATTACTTATTAGATGCAAAAGATTTTTTAATTAGAAATAAATTAAATATTCAAACTTTAATGATAGAAAATTGTGGCCATCATATCCCAATTGAAGCATCAAGTGCGGCATTAAATTTTATAAAAAAAAATTTAAAAACATAATAAATATTTTTTTGTTAAATATCCTGGATTGAAATAAAAATTTATATAAGATAAGCTTAAGTATGGTTTTTAATTCTGATCAAAATCTATCATTAGAAAAATGTCCAGCATTAGTCTTAAATGCTGATTACCGACCTTTAAGTTATTATCCATTATCATTATGGAGTTGGCAAGATTCTATTAAGTCTGTTTTTTTAGATAGAGTTTCAATTGTAAGCTATTATGATCGAACTGTAAGAAGTCCTTCTTACAGTATGAAATTACCTAGTGTAATAGCTTTGAAATCATTTATTAAACCTCAAGCAAATCCAAATTTTACAAGGTTTAATGTATTTTTAAGAGATAAGTTTAGTTGCCAATATTGTGGAAGTAAAAATGAACTAACTTTTGATCATTTGCTACCAAGGTCTAAAGGTGGAAAAACGGATTGGAATAATGTGGTAACAGCATGCTCGTCATGCAATGTAAAAAAAGGAGGCAGACTACTTAAAAGTTCTGGAATGTCTCTTTTTCAATGGCCGTACGAACCAACTACTGAAGATCTTCATAAAAATGGAAAAAATTTCCCGCCTAACTTTTTGCATAAAAGCTGGATGGATTATCTATACTGGGATGTAGAATTAGAGCCTTAATTATATTTTTTCAGAAAT
>FUFK010037475.1_pt1 | contig 19799 bp, 16 predicted proteins | sample 1021851 | NCBI WGS metagenome assembly FUFK01 (sample SAMEA51879418, study PRJEB19060) | metagenome
TATGGGGACACTTCGTACGCTTACAATGTGAGTTGGGGTAGATTTTTCGCTAAGTTGTAATACGCTCACCATAGATCAAAGCAGCCAGCCCTGCTATACGCCAGCGTGTAACTTAAAACCACTTCTAGCTTGGTTTGGNTTAGTATTACATGAAGCTAATACAGTTAACATTAAAAAAGTGAATAATTTTTTCATTTGATTAAAATTTATATAAAACTAGAGAAATGAAAATTCGTTAAGAATAAACATTTTAGTTTTAATTATTATTTAACACTATTAAAGAATCAACAAATGTAAAGCAAGCTTTACAAATACAAAGTAAAGTTTATTTTACAAATTGTTTATTTTGTATAATATGTAAAGTTTATTTTACAAAAAATTTATTATATTTGTAAAGTTTATTTTACAAATGCTAGTTAATAGGGTAAAAGATTATAGAAAAGGTAGGGGCTTAACACAAGAAGATTTAGCTATAAAGGCTGGTGTTAGCAGGCAGACTATAATTTCAATCGAAAAAAATAAATTTATTCCAGGGCTTGATGTTGCATTAAAGATTTCTTCTTCACTTGAAGTTAGCATTGATAAACTCTTTTATTTTGTTTAAATGAGAAGCATAGACGCAGTTATTACTTGGGTTGACGGATCTGAAGAAAACTATAAAAAGAAAATAGAAAAACATTTAACCACGTCAACAAACTATAAAAGGCAGTATTTACAGGCTAATGAAATTGAATATTGTGTAAAATCTATTTTAAAATTTGCTCCATTTGTAAGGAGAATATTCATTGTTACAGACAACCAAAAGCCCAGTTTTAAAAATCTGGAAGACCTTATAGTAAGCAATAAAGTTAAGATTGTTGACCACAAAGAAATTTTTAAAGGTTATGAAAAATATTTACCAACATTTAATATTAGATCAATTGATGCCATGCTCCACAGAGTACAAGGTCTGTCTGAAACGTTCGTTTATTTTAATGATGATGTTTTTTTAATAAACAACATTCGTGAGGAAGATTGGTTTTTAGAAAATAAAGGAGTATTAATGGGTAACTGGGCTAAAAGCTACAGCATTAACCCTCTTAAGGTTTTATCGGGAAAATTTAAAAAAATATTCGGTCTAAGGCCAAGTTTCAATGCCTCACAGTCAAAGGCAGCTAACATAACTGGTTTTAAAAAAGAATATTTTAAGTCATATCATACTGCAAGGCCACAAATTAAATCATTAATTAAAGAATTTTACCGCAAAAACCCTGAATCTCTAATAGATCAAATTAAATATAGGTTTCGAAATTATAATCAGTTTATGCCATATAGTCTTTGTTGGCATCTAATGATTAAAGAAAATAGTGCCATAATAAAAGGAGTAAACGAACTAAAAGAAGTCAAGCAAACCAAAAACTTTAATCCCGGTCAAATTATTTCAATTTTAGAAAAACTGGATGCTACAAAAGAAGTCAAATATTTAAATATTCAGGATTTAAATTACGCAAGCAAAGATGTGTTTATGATTTTCGACAAATGGATGAGAAAAAAACTACAAGGTTAAAGTCTATAGTTTTGAAATAACCGAGGCCACTCTTTCAACTTCTTCCTTTGTGTTATATATAGAAATTCCAAGCCTGGTTACCCCACCACTTTCTTCAAGCCCAAGTTGCTGGATAGCTTTTAAAGCATAGAAGTGTCCGTCCCAAGCACATATGTTTTCAGATGCAAGAGCCTTACATATTTCTTGAGGTGTGAAATCAGAGTGAACAAATGATACGGTTGGTGTTCTTTTGATGTCTGAAAAATCTTTACCTACAACATTTACCTTATCTAAATTATTTATAGATTCATACAGCTCTTTGGCAAGNGNNAATTCATGGCTACTTATTTTAGAAAATGCATTTATTAATTTATCTCTAGATGAATTACCATCTCCTATATTAGCAATAAAGTCAATTGCAGATGAGACTCCTGCGCAAGCGGCATGATTGAGAGTGCCTGTCTCAATTATATAGGGCGCCTTCTGATCCTGAACTACCAAACGATCAGTTTCTAGTTGTTCTAATAAACCCGGTCTGGAATATAAAAAGCCAACATGTGGGCCATAAAACTTATATGCAGAGCATAGCAGAAAATCACATCCAAGCTCTTTTACATTAATTGAGAAATGAGGAGCATAGTGAACAGCATCCAAAAGGAACAAGCAGTTTTGTGGAAGAAAAGATTTAACTGATATAAAGTCATTCAACGTTCCAAGGGCGTTAGATGACATTCCCATACAAACCATTACTGTTTTATCATTAATCTTATTTCTAAAATCTTCATAATCAAGTCCTCCATNTTGAAGNAANCTTACCTCAATTAATTTAACACCTGCTTCCTTAAGAACTCTCCAAGGACCCCTATTTGCCTCGTGATCTAATTCGGTTATAATAACCTCATCTCCTGAGTTAAATTTTTTAGCTAAAGCTCTAGCAAGACTGTAATTTAAAGATGTCATGTTTTGACCAATCGAGATTGTGTCTGGGCTGTCTGATCCAAGAAACTCAGACATTTTTAGCCTTAAATCATCCATCACTTTATCAGTCTCTTGACTAGTTATAAACTCTCCATGAGTGTTAGCATTTGATCTAATATAATATTGTGAAATGGCTTCAATTACTTGAATTGGAACTTGTGTTCCACCAGGACCATCTAAGTAAATAATTTGATTNTTGTTATGATCTACTCTCCCTATAGAGGGGAAAAATTCTCTTATTTCTGAAGAATTGATCATGGACAATTTAGCTATTGTTCTAGCTTCCAAAAGGCAATACCACCTGCCTGCTTACCAATATTAACAGAGCTTACTAACTTGGCTTTGCCNATATCAATGACATCAAGGACACCTGGCTCTCCGCCTATTCCCTCTACTGTAACAAATGCATATTTATTATCAGGTGAGATAACGACACCATGGGAAACCTTTGTTGTATTATCTACAATCTTGGTTTTACCTGTTTTGAGATTTTTGATTTCTGTTTTTCCTTCACCTTTCAATGTTGTTACAAGTTTTTTCCCATCTGAAGTAATATCAATATTGTATGGGCCTTTTCCTGTCTTAAATCTATTTATAATCTGCCAAGAGTCAGTATCAACCTCAATTATCTCATTAGAAGAATTGCCCGCTATATAAACTTTTGAATCAGATGGATGAGGGATGACCCAAGTTGGCTGAGTAGTTGAGTGATNCATACCCTGATNATCCATGCCCTGATGATCCATGCCCTGATGATCCATGTGATGTTATTATCAAGTTGAAGAANACGATTAACCTCNAGAGACACGGTATCTACCTCATATAACTCACCTGACATCATTGCTACCGAGTATTGAAATCTTCCATCTGGAGAAATTCTAGAACCATGAGGCATAACTCCTGTTGGAATTTTAGTTATCTCTGTCATTGTTTGAGGGTCAACAACTGAAACTGAACTTGGAGTCATAGTTCCATATAACTTAAAATTTACACAATATAAGAGTCCTGTCAAGCTAGATATTTCCATAGTTGCAGGAAAATAACCTAATTCTGTGGTTGCAATTTCAGTATTTGTTTTAGTTGAAAACTTAGTTAAAGTTCCATAAGGGTTTCCATGTGCTAAAGAAAGATACCAGTAATCACCAGAGGGATCAACGGTTAGTCCGTGTGGACCCTCTGTTTCAGCAAATTTAATCCCAACAGGAATTCTCTCTAACTCAGTGGCACTTTTTCCATCAAATTTTATTAACGAAACAGTATCATCAGATTCTGCAGCAACATATAGATAATAGTTTTGAGAAAAGCCAAATGTTGTAAATGCAAAAAATAAAATTAACCTTTTCATTAATCTGGTATACCGGTTCTTTCTATATATTGATTTTCATTAGATGTATCTGGCTTATCCTCCGAGACCTTGGCAACACCTAATCCTGAGTACATATCAGAGTAAAATACATAGCCCTTGTAAACTTGTGCACCCCAGGACATAGTTGCGTTCTTTATAAATCCATTTGGAGAGCCAGTCATTGTATAACCTATCTCTCTATCTTGTCTAAACAGGTCTCCTACTAATTCACCGCTAATATCAACAACCCTAACTCCTCCTCCATACATGGCTACATACAAAACATCTTCATCAACCCACAAGTTATGAGACCCTGTTCCAGGCACCTCAAACTTTGCAACTTCTACAGGATTATCTAGATCAGTGAAATCTACAAAATGACAGAAACCTGCAGTAATTTCAGGTTCAGTTAGGTTGACGCCTTCAGGAAATATCTCGTCACATAATATAACATAAAAGGTGCCAGTAGATTTACTTTTAAATGGAAAGGCTGCGTGATTTGCCCCACTTGCATAAGTATAGTTAGAAAAAGGTACAGGGTTTGATGGTGAACCACCTGCAATTCCGTTACCTACATCTACCAGGTATACACCNTCTCTCCAATTTGANGAATATGCGATACCATCCTCAATCCATACATCATGTATATTCTGACCCTCTGTTCCAACTTCAAACATTCCAACCTCAACAGGATTTGTTGGGTCTTCTATGTTTAGGATATAATATCTTTCACCCGTTCCTAAAACATATGCATGATCATTGTCTATAAAAAGGTTATGAACTCCACCATTAAGATTTTTTGTATACTCTGATAGAACTTTTACATCGTATGGATTAGTTACATCGAGAATAAATATTCCATTTTTTCTGTCAGACGCTCCTTCTCTTGAAATAATAGCAATAGTTCCATCTTGTGACACTTTTACATCATTAACTGTTCTAGCATCAACCTTTATGCTATCAATTTTTTTCATATTTGTTGGGTCAGTAACATCCCAAAAGAATGCCGTACCGTCTGCAGAGTGAGTTCCAGTAACACCATAATCTCTCCCATCCACTCCTTCAAAAATCCAAAAGTCTGAAGTTCTTTTATCCGGAACGACAGTGTTACCGACTCTATAAACTTCTCTTTTGATGTCTCTTGCAACAACTCTTAAAGGCTTTGAAGAGGTTATGTCACCAAGGGTTGCAGAAATTGAATAATTTCCAGGTTCCTCAGCTACAAACCTTCCATCATTTAAAATTGTACCTGCAGCTGATTCAGACACATCAAAAGATTTCCCATAGAAAGTATATTCAAAAGGTAAGTTTTTGATTTCATTTCCAGAACTATCAAAACCAGTTGCAGTATATCTTATAACATCACCTGTTCTAGCTACTTCCTGGTTTGAAGTAATTTCAATTTTCGATAATGGGTTTTCGGAAACCTTAATCTCTACGGTAGCTGAGACTCCATCTAACTCAGCAGTTAATTTAGCAGTACCTGAAGCTACAGCTTTTACATTATTTGTGTTATCAATTGAGAGAATTTCAGAACTACTTGTTAGATTTAGTTTTTGACCATCTCTTTCAAACCCTTGTTCGTCTACTACATTAAAACTTAAATCTAAATAGGTGCTNACATAATTATCNTTAGGAACAGTTATTGTTATCTCCTTTACCATAGCATACCCTACTTCAACATCAAAAGTTCTACTTAACCTTTGATCTCCTAACCCAAGACATACTGCAACAACCTCATGTTTTCCCGGTGCATTTGCTTTTATCTCTCCTTTATTTCTGTCATAGGAAATTGCCTTTGCTCTACTAAAAACCCCTTGCTTGTTATAGTAAAAAGTATAAGGACAAGATAGTCTTTCGCCTTTTAGATTTTCAGCATAAGTTTCTGGCTCAAAAGTCTCCCCAATTTTTAATTTCAAACCTTGTAAATCAGATTTGACAAAAAGGTCTTGGGAATGAAGATTTGTTAAAAAGAAAGAAAGTAATAGTGTTGATAAAGTTAAAATAATTCTCATAATTTTTTTTTAAGGATTTAAATATAATTATTTAAAAGTTAAAAACGTAGTTACAAGAATTAATTTCTAAACTTATTACTAAAACATATCCGAACTAATGACTTTTGTCCAAACATTAGCAAAATCATTTACAAACTTTTTTTTGTTATCATCCTGAGCATAAAGTTCAGCATAAGATCTAAGTATTGAATTTGATCCAAATACTAAGTCAACAGATGAAGCTGTCCATTTAAGCTCTCCGGATTGTCTATCCTTTATCTCATATTTGTTTTCTTCAACAATGTTCCATGTATTGTTCATATCGGTAAGGTTTACAAAAAAGTCATTAGACAAAACACCTTGACTGTCTGTAAAAACACCCGCTTTGTTATTTGTATGATTGGCGCCAAGAACTCTCATACCTCCAAGCAAAACAGTCATCTCAGGTGCTGTTAGGCCTAAAAGCTGTGCTTGATCTACCATGAGCTCCTCTGGACTTGATTTAGATTTTCCACTCGACCAGTTTCTAAATGCATCAGCTGCTGGCTCAAGATTTGAAAATGAGTTAACATCAGTCATATCCTGTGATGCATCTCCTCTTCCTTTTACTAGCGGTATAGTTATACTATATCCTGCTGCTTTTGCGGCTTCTTCTACTGCAAGATTACCAGCAATAACAATAGTATCAGCTAAACTTGCACCTGTGTCCAATGCAATTGTTTTTAACACAGATAAAGTTTTAGAAAGTCTTTCAGGTTCATTCGCCTCCCAATCTTTTTGTGGATAGAGAGATATTCTTGCACCATTCGCTCCCCCTCTTAAATCAGAAGTTCTAAAAGTTTTAGCACTATCCCATGCTACTGATACTCTATCAGAAATTGATAATCCAGAGCTGGAAATTTTTGCCCTAACATCATTCTCATCATAGTCTTTATTTCCAGATGGAACTGGATCTTGCCAAATTAAATCCTCTCCTGGAAAATTAGGTCCAATATATCTTGTTTTTGGTCCCATATCTCTGTGAGTAAGTTTAAACCATGCTCTTGCAAATGTATCTGAAAAATATTCTTGGTCATCTTTAAACTTAAGACAGATCTCCCTGTAAATAGGGTCCATTTTCATTGCCATATCAGCGTCAGTCATTATGGGGTTTTTTCTAACAGATGGGTTAGCGGCGTCAATTGGTTTATTTTCTTCCAAAATGTCAACTGGCTCCCATTGCCATGCTCCAGCTGGACTTTTTTGTAATTCCCATTCATGATTAAAGAGCATTTCAAAGTAACCGTTATCCCATTGTGTAGGGTTTGTGGTCCAAGCACCTTCAAGACCACTTGTTACTGGGCCTTTTTCAGCAAGAGTTGGATTAATCCATCCAAATCCTTGATCCTCAATATTTGCTCCTTCTGGTTCTCTTCCTAACTTTGAAGCATCTCCGTTACCATGAGCTTTTCCTACAGTGTGTCCTCCTGCTGTTAATGCAGCAGTCTCCTCATCATTCATAGCCATTCTTGCAAAAGTTTCTCTAACATGTAGTGCTGTCTTCATTGGGTCAGGTTTTCCATTTACTCCTTCTGGGTTTACATAAATTAGACCCATGTGAGTAGCCCCTAGTGGAGTTTCCAAAGTAGATGTGTCTTCAAGGTCTGCATATCTATTCTCGCTAGGCGCCATAATTTCATCTTCAGGGCCCCAATAAATATCAATTTCAGGCTGCCAGATATCCGGTCTTCCATAAGAAAACCCAAACGTTTTTAGACCCATGCTTTCATAGGCAATATTTCCTGCTAGAATAAATAAATCTGCCCAGCTTATTTTATTACCATATTTCTTTTTTATAGGCCACATTAACCTTCTTGCTTTATCCAGGTTTCCATTATCAGGCCATGAATTTAAGGGAGCAAATCTAAGGTTTCCTGTTCCTGCCCCACCTCGACCATCAGCAACTCTATATGTCCCAGCAGCATGCCATGCCATTCTAATCATTAATCCACCATAATGTCCCCAGTCTGCTGGCCACCAAGACTGTGGTGTAGTCATAAGATCGTGCATATCTTTTTCAAGAGCTTTAAAGTCTAATGTTTTTACTTCTTCTCTGTAATTAAAATCACTGTTATAAGGGTTTGACTTTTCATCATGTTGATGAAGAATATCTAGATTTAATCTTTTTGGCCACCATTTTAATGGTGATGTGTCTGGTGTNGTTGATGCTCCATGCATGAACGGACATTTACCGTTTGATTGTCCATTATTACCTAAATTTTCCATAGTCATTAAATTTTGTTTCTAATTTATAAATTTTTATTACTTATTCAGCTGCATTTTGTTTCTTAATAATAAATTCTTAAGATCTATAGCGATAACTTATAGTTAAAAGCCTTAATTTAGTCATAGACACTACAATGACAGATTTTATATGATTAGTAACAGCGATATAATTGAAAAAACAAAACCCTCTTTTGAGGGATTTACTTCTTATCTTCAGGTTTTCTTTTGTTTAATGATTGCGTCTTTTATAGCTGGGGCTCCTTCTAGTATATATGAAGCTGCGTCAGGCAACCCTCTTTTTTTTGAATTAAATTATGGAGAGCCTCTTGCATTTACTAATGAAAGTATTGTAGTGTCATCTATTATATTATTAGTTGTTTTTTATCTATCTGCCTCTATTCAGGTGGGAATCTCATTATTCTGTCTTAATATTTATAATGGAAAAGGAGTAAATTTTTCAACACTTTTTGGCAGCTTTAATACATTCAAACCTTTAGCTGTTACAATATTATTAACCTTAATTATAGGTGTTGGATTTATCTTATTAATCATTCCTGGAATCATCTTAGGTCTTATGTACTCACAGGCATATTATATCCTGGCAGAAGAACCAAATATCGGAGTTTTAGAAGCCTTGAAAAAAAGTGAAAAAATGATGAAAGGGAAAAAAGAGCAACTCTTTATGCTTACACTAAGGGCAATTTTATATTTCATATTAGGTGTTTTTACATTATTTATATGGTGGATATGGTTGGTTCCAAGATATAGTGTTGCTTTTGCTGGGTTCTATGAGGAGCTAAAAAAAGACTTTAATAATTAAAGAAATATATTTACACTTTATTTAAAAATCTATGGCAAACAAATATGTAGATCTTAATACTGTAAAATTTTTCATGAANAATGTTCAAGAGCTTNAATCTATTTTGAGCAAACAAAGGTTCGCTGACCATAATCTTGAATCAGTGGATATGTTTATTGACTCTGTTAAACAATTTGCAGACAGAGAACTGTTTCCGTATTTCAAAGAAATGGACGAAAATCCAGCTCATTATAAAGATGGTTCAATCCACGTACATCAACAAGTTGGAAAAATGATGAAGGAGGGTGGAGAAATGGGGCTGATTGCTGCGCCTTTTGATTATGAAGACGGAGGGCTTCAATTGCCTTTGCTTGTTCATACTGCTGCAAATTATATTTTAGATGCTGCAAATAATCATTTGCCTGGTTATTCGGGACTTACCACGGGTGCTGCAGAATTAATTATTGAGTTTGCTAGTAAAGAGTTAAAAGAAAAATATACTCCTAAAATGCTTACAGGAGAATGGGGCGGAACGATGTGTTTAACTGAGCCGCAGGCTGGTAGCTCACTATCAGATATTGTTACAAAGGCCTCTCCATGTGATGGTGGACATTATAAAATTAGTGGTCAAAAGATTTTTATCTCTGGTGGAGATCATCAATATGCAGAAAATATAGTCCACTTATTGTTGGCCCGAATTGAAGGGGCTCCTGCTGGAACAAAAGGAATTTCATTATTTGTTGTGCCAAAAATGAGACTAGACGAAAATGGAAATCTTGAACCAAATGATGTAACAACTGTTGCTGATTTTGAGAAAATGGGTCAGAAGGGATATTGTACTACTCATCTTGGTTTTGGAGATAAAGATAACTGTCACGGATATCTTGTTGGAGAAGAAAACAAAGGTCTTCATTATATGTTTTTAATGATGAATGGTGCAAGGATAGCTGTTGGAAGGACTGCTTCTGCAATTGCCTCAGGTGCTTATTACGCGTCTTTGGAATATGCAAATGAACGCCCACAGGGAAGAAAACTTTCTTCTGATGGAAAAAAAGATTTAAACGAAAAACAAAATTTAATAATTGAACACCCTGACGTAAGGAGGATGCTGATGCTACAAAAGGCAATGGTTGAGGGGTCTATGAATTTAATATTTAAAGCTTCAAAATATTTTGACCTGCAACATAATAGTGTGGATGAAGAAGAAAAACATAAATATCACATACTCCTAGAGATGATTATTCCAGTGGTTAAAACCTATCCTTCAGAGGCTGGTATTTATTCAATAAATAATGGCCTTCAAGTGCTTGGGGGTTATGGTTTTTGTTCAGATTTTATTCTTCAGCAATATTATAGAGATATAAGAATTTGTCCNATCTATGAGGGAACTACAGGTATTCAGTCTCAAGACCTTCTTGGAAGAAAAATGATGCTAAACAATGGTGAAGGGGCCAAGCTTTTAATGGAAGAAATAAAAAAGACCATTGACGAAGCTTCTCAGGATAACGACCTAAAGGAGTGGGCTGCTAGTTTAGATAAAAAACTAGAAGAGACTCAAAAAATATTATTTCATCTTATTCCTTTTGCTTCAAAAGGAGACTATGAAAAGTTTTTAGCTGATGCATCAGTCTTTATGGAGTTTTTCAGCCTTGTATTAGTTGGATGGTCTTGGTTAGAAATTGGTGTCAAAAGTAAACACGCTTTAATAACAGGTGACAAGTCTTTTGACGCAAGTTTTTTTGAAAGTAAATTGGATGCTTTAGAATATTTTTATGCATATGAGCTTCCGAAAACAATTGGTCTTGCTGAAGTTATGATTCACCCCTCTTCAGTTACAATTAAAGCTGATAAAAAAATTATAGGCTAAACAGATGGTTATCTATAAGCAAAAATCAAAACCTTGGTATAGTAATACATTGGTTTATATAATATGTGCATTTAACACATTTTGTTTAGCCCAGACAGAATTTGATACTTCTAAACTTAAAGATTTTGAAAGCTATCTAATTCAAGAAATTGATAATAGTAAAGCCGCAGGAATTGAAGTATTAGTTAACCACAAAGGAAAAACTGTGTGGCATAAAGCTTTAGGATATGGCAGTTTACAAGACAATCGTCTCCTTGAAAAAAATAGTATCTACTACATTCAATCGATGACCAAACCCATTATGAGTGTAGCTATCATGCAGCTAGTAGAAAGAGGAAAGTTAAACTTGGCAGATAATGCTGCCGATTATTATCCTCCTTTGAAAAAACTCAGGGTAATCAAAGATCTAACAACGGGTATTTATGGACCAACTGTTTCTGCAAAGCAACCTATTACCATTCTGCAATTACTTACTCATACAAGTGGTCTTTCGCACGGATTAGAAGAAACTTTGTTTGATCAGCAACTTTTTAAGTTGATGTACAACGAATTATTTGATCCTGCCGAGTATAATAATCTAAAAGAACGAGTAGACAAGCTAATGCTTGTTCCCTTAATTGGACAGCCTGGTGAACAATGGTATTATAGTGCTGCTCCGGATATTTTGGCCTTAATTTTGGAAAAAATAACTGGCCAGTCTACAGAAACCTATCTTGAAGAAAACATCTTTGATCCATTATCGATGAACGAAACGGGTTATAACGTTAGACTTGAACAACAACAGAGGATAATGCAAGTGCACTTCAATTTAGAGGACGGAACATTGGTCAACAGCCATGTTCAAGTTCCTACAACCGGAAACACAGTTTATGGTGGAACTCATGGTCTTTTTTCGTCTACAGAAGATTTTTTAAAATTCTGTCAAATGATTTTAAATAAAGGTAGCTTTAACGATCAACGTATACTAAAAAAAGAAACTGTTGAACTAATGACTAAAAATCATGTTGGAGAGCTAGTAGGCCCTGGACGTGGTTTTGGGCTTGGTTTTGGTTTGTTATATGATACCAATAAAGACCTTAGTCCAGCAAACACAGGTCAGATTTATTGGGGCGGTTACTTTAAAACACATTTTTTTATTGATCCTAAAGAATCTCTCATAGCAATTATAATGACTCAAAAAATCCCAAATACTGACGAGTACATCATCGAATTAAATCGAGCAGTATACGGTGCTTTATCATTCTGACTTTATATAGTGAGTGGCTAAGCCAAACTATTTAGATATTAATGAAAAACTATGTGCAATAAGATTAGTGTGATTGCAAGTGCCCACCCCCAGTTTCTGCTATATTTATCTGCAGGCTGAAATAATGCTAGTAATGAGTTTAGCTTGCTCATGCTACCAATTACTGTGATAAATAAACCTAAAATAATTACCCAAAATGCTCTTACAAAATAATTCATTTCTGGTATAAAAATTTGTAAAGCAATATTTAAAGGGAGTGTGGCGATGAATGCGAAAAGGACTACGTTTCGGTTTGGTTTAAATAAAACCACAGCACTAAATATCAAAACTACTATTCCACAGTTTATATAATAACGTAAATTATTTAAGGTATGGGTAAAGGCTGAATTAGGATCGTCAAACTTTAGATATAATAAAACAAACCCCATTATAAGAGCAGTGCCTAAGCTAAATAGAATGGCCTTTTGACCTGCTTTTATTTTTTCTTTATCCTTTGCTTGTTTGTTGATATATTTTGAATAGATATCCGTTGACCACAAAGTAGCCAGAGAGTTAAAAGTAGAGTCTACTGTACTCATAAGCGAAGCAAACAAGCCACATAATATTATGCCTTTTATACCAACCGGTAGATAGGTATTGACAATATATGGGAACGCCATGTCAGGCTCGCCTAGGGTGTCACCAAGAATTCCATAAAGAGCTATACCTGGAATAATAATTATAACAGCCATTATGTATTTAATTAAACCACCTGCTATTAAGCCAGTTTGTGCATGTCTAACACTCTTTGCAGCTAAAGCTCTTTGCATTACAGTTTGATTTGCACACCAGTAATTTATGTTAAGCAAAAACAATCCAAAAAGATGTGTCCATGGGAGGGTTGGATGATCTGCAGGTAAGTGCAAGTGCATTTTTTGAGGGGTTTGGATATACAGTTGGTCCCAACCACCTAGCTGATTTACAGCTGTAAAACAAACTACAGCTCCTCCAATAATTAATACAGCAAATTGAATTATATCTGTTTTAACAACAGCACTTAAACCACCCAGGTAAGTGTAAATAGCAGAGAAAACTCCTAATATTACAATGAGTATTGCTATTCTAATAATTCTGTTTGAATGAAGAAATGATAACTGCTCTCCAAAAACTAAGTCTGCAGCATAGGCTCCCCAGAAAAGTGCAGCTCCAATTGTAACAGTTGCAAAAAGTGCAATATTTGCTAATGAGTAAAAAAGGGCAATTCGCTGACCTAATCTTTTGGATATAAACTGTGTAATTGTTGTAATCTTTTCTCTTAAAAAAAGTGGCACAAAAACAAAGGCGCCAATTAAAATACCTTGAACTGCATTAATTTCAAGATTTGCTTGAGCAAGGCCAAATAAATATGCTGACCCCATCATTCCTAGAAACTGATATCCCTGAATGTTTGTTGCAATAGTTGATAGCGCAATTGAGTACCAAGGAAGGTTTCTTGAGCTTAAAAAATATTCATCTGCTGAGCTGTCTGCTTTAACTTTACCTCTAAGGGCTACGATCATAATTAAAGAAAAATAAAACAAGACAATTATAAAGTCGACCATAATCTACTTTCTTTCTCCTTTGCCCAGTGGGGAGTTTGGGGTTTCATTAATTCGTCTGTTAAAAACTTCGGGTAATGAAATTGTTTTTAACTGTGGTAACACATGTTGAGCAAAAAGCTCACATTCTTGTTGATGAGGATATCCTGATAATATGAAGGACCTTATACCCANTTGCATATAGCGTTTCAGTTTGTTTAAAATTTGATCCGGGGTTCCAACAAGAGCTGCTCCACAACCAGACCTAGCTAGTCCTATTCCCGTCCACAGGTTTGGCTCAACATAATATTCATTGTCTGCTTCATTTCGCATCTGTGATTGACGGGCTACTCCTAATGAGTTAGAGTCCTGTGCTCTATTTTTAATGTTTAGTCCTTGATCTAAGTCTAGTTTTGACAAAAGGTTATTGGCGTAATCTCTTGCTTCTTTCTCTGTCTCTCTAACAATTACATGAACTCTTAATCCAAACTGAACAGTGCGCCCATACTCTGAAGCTTTAAGGGTCATGTTGTTGATAAGCCCTTGTAGTTTCTCTTCTGTTTCTGGCCACATCAAATAAACATCGCAATGCTCTGCGCATAAGTCAACACCTGCAGGTGAGTACCCCCCGAAATAGAGAAGAGGGCCGCCATTTTGTTGATAGGGCTTAACAGGGTCTGTAGGCAAACTTAGTTTATAATATTTTCCATTGAACTCTATTCTGTCTTGATTCCATGCTTGTTTTAAAATTTCAATGACCTCTCGAGAGCGAGCATATCTTTCAGAAGAATCCAGCTCGTTACCTGGAAGGTCCGATGATATTATATTAATAGTTAGTCTACCCTTGAGCATGTGATCTAGTGTTGCTATACTTCTTGCAAGCATTGGTGGGTGAACCTCTCCACAGCGAATAGCCGCTAAAAAATTAATCTGTTTTGTAATTGGAGCCATTCCTGCAACAAAAGACAATGTTTCTTGACCAACTTGGTATGAAGATGGGCATAAAACGTTTCTAAACCCAAGCTCATCAGCAGTTTTTACAATTTTAGAAGTGTTTTCCCAAGTGCTTTTATAATCAGGATTTCTGTTTCCTAAAAAGTCATCATCACCGTCACAGAGTGGTGCAAACCAAGAGATTTCCGCCCCGTCAATATCTTTTGGGTTATTGGGATTCATTACCACAAGTTAATATTTATATTTTCTGAAACAAAAAACCCTCAAAATCATAGAAATTAGAGGGTTTAAGGGTGGTCCCACCTGGACTCGAACCAGGGACCAAATGATTATGAGTCATCTACTCTAACCAACTGAGCTATAGGACCGGTGTTGGCGCAAATATACAATTTCACTATCTTTTTATAAAACATAAATTGAATTTTTGTTTTTTATTTAAACTACTTTTGACAAATGGAAAGTCAGAGACAGAAAAAGATCTCTTCTTTAATACAAAAAGAACTTGCTGGGTTAATTAACGAGGACCTTAGAAGGGGTGGTATCAAAAATCTTATCATCTCTGTAACCAAAACTCGCGTTTCTCCTGATCTTTCTTTGTGTAAGGTTTATTTGAGTATTTTTCCAAGCGATAATTCTGTTGCTCAAATTGCTTTGTTGCAAAAAAATTCTACCAAAATAAAATATGATCTTTCTAGTTTGTTAAAGAAGCACTTACGAAAAGTTCCTGAGCTTGCATTTTTCCTTGACGACTCTCTTGACTATATCGATTCAGTTGAAGACTCTATTAACAACCCTGACAATCCTATAAAATAAAATGTTTAAGTCTTACATATATAAAATTGCTTTTCGTTATTTTTTTTCAAGGGATTCTAAAACAATTGTAAATAGAATTAATGGTTTTGCTTTTTTAATGATTGTTGCTGCTGCATGTGTTTTGTTAGTTGTCCTGAGCGCTTTTGAAGGTCTTAAAGATTTTGGTCTTTTTTACACCAGTTCTTTTGATCCAGATTATAAAGTGGTGCCTAAAAAAGGTAAATATCTTGTTGTAAGTCAAGAGACTCTTAACAAAATTAGAGGACTCGATGGTGTTATAGGTGCTTCTGAAGTAATTGAAGAAAAGGTGGTTTTTTCAAATGAGCTTAATTCTGGTGCTACTTTACTAAAAGGTGTTTTTTCTAACTATCATCTTACACCTGCGCTTGATTCTCTTTCTCTTGTTGGTGTTTTTTCTCCAGAAAAGAAAAACACAATTTATATTGGTGCAGATTTAGCCTCTTCTCTAGAAGTTGTTCTTAGCAAAGAGTTTTCTCTTCTTGCTACCGCTCCTAAAAGTAACACCAATAGCCTTTTTGGTTTCTCTCCTTTTTCGTCTATGCAGTTTGATATTGAAGGGATATATCAAATAAGCAGCGATATAGAGAAAAAATATGCGTTTACCTCAATGGCGTCCATGGCTACTTTAACTGGAGCTCAAGAAAATACTTTTACGTCTGTTGAGATTTTTTCCAACAAGTCGCTTACTGATAACGACGTTAAAACTTTTATCACGGATGAGCTTGGCGATAAAGCGGAAGTGTTGACAAAACAAGATTTGAACCCTGCTTTGTATAAGATGCTGAATACTGAAAATTTTGCCGTATATCTTATTTTTTCTCTAGTTGCATTGGTCGCTATGTTTAACCTTGTTGGCTCTCTAACAATTATGATTGTTGAGAAAAGGCGTGATTTAAGGATTCTTAAATCTCTTGGAGGAGAAAAAAATGATATTAATCACGTGTTCTTTTTATTAGGCATGGTAACATCTTTTTTTGGAGGGGTTGTCGGTGTCCTTTTAGCGTGGTTGATTATAGTTTTTCAAAACTCTTATTCTTTAATTTTAGTTCCTGGAACATCCATACCATATCCTATTTCTTTTACTCTTTCTAACGTCTTAATTGTTTTAATCACAATTATTGCTTTGGGTGTGATTACTTCCTTGTGGTCTACAATTGGTTTAAAAGAGGACTAAACCAGTTCCTTTTGGGAGAAAGTATGGATTATTTCATCAAGCTCATGAAAGATTTTGATTGGATCTTTTTCATTTAGTATCCTGCTTTTTGTTTCTTTAAAGTTTGCAACTCCTTTAAAGTAATTACCATAGTGTCTTCTAGTTTCTAGAACCCCCAAGACCTCGCCTTTCCACTTCACCGCCATCTCTAAATGTCTTTTTGCCATTCTTGCTTTGTCTGATATTCCTGGTTCTTCTTTTTTATTACCTGTGCTTAGATAGTGTTTTACTTGGTCAAAAAACCATGGGTTTCCTATGGACGCTCTTCCAATCATAGCCCCATCTAGCCCAAATTCATCTCTCATTTCTTTAGCCTTCTCAGGTGAGTTTACATCACCATTCCCGAAAACAGGTATATGCATTCTTGGATTATTTTTTATTGCAGCTATTTGGGTCCAGTCAGCGTCGCCTTTATACATTTGTGCTCTTGTTCTTCCATGAATAGAAATTGCTTTTATACCCACATCCTGAAGTCTTTCTGCTACTTCTACTATTTTAATAGATTTTTCATCCCATCCCAGTCTGGTTTTTACAGTAACGGGAAGGCTTGTTCTTTTTACTATTTCTTCTGTAAGACTAACCATTAACGGAATGTCTTTCAAAATTCCTGCACCTGCACCTTTACATACTACTTTTTTAACAGGACACCCATAATTAATGTCAATAATATCTGGGTTTGTTTTTTCAACTATGTCTACCGCCCCAAGCATTGAATCAAGGTTTGATCCAAATATTTGAATTCCAACGGGTCTTTCTTTTGTATATATGTCTAGTTTTTTTGTACTCTTTGCTGCGTTTCTAATAAGCCCCTCGCTTGATATAAACTCAGTGTATACAACATCTGCCCCCTGCTCTTTACAAAGCGCCCTAAAAGGGGGGTCACTCACATCTTCCATCGGCGCAAGAAGAAGAGGGAATTTAGGAAGTTCTATGTTTCCTATTTTAATCATGTGGCAAAATTAACAATTCTTGAATTTATTTAGCTCTGGCAATTAAAGATTATACAAAGTAAGTATCTTTGTCGAAAACACAGGCATTGTCACAAAACATAAGAAACTTCTGTATTATAGCTCATATTGATCACGGGAAAAGCACTCTCGCTGACCGTCTTTTGGATTTTACTGGCTCTGTTACTGATAGAGAAAAACAGGATCAGCTTCTTGATGACATGGACCTTGAAAGAGAAAGAGGTATAACCATAAAGTCTCATGCTGTTCAAATGGACTATAAGAGAGGTGATGAAAGTTTTATTTTAAACCTTATTGACACTCCTGGTCATGTTGATTTTTCATATGAGGTTTCAAGGGCGATTGCTGCTTGTGAGGGTGCTTTATTGGTGGTGGATGCTGCCCAAAGTATTCAGGCACAAACTATTTCAAACCTTTATCTGGCTGTTGATAATGATTTGGAAATAATTCCTGTAGTAAACAAGATTGACCTTCCGTCAGCAAACACAGAAGTTGTTGTTGATGAAATTGTTTCGCTTATTGGTTGTAAACCCGATGAGGTTGTACTTGCTTCTGCAAAAACAGGCGAGGGTGTTGGGGGAATACTTAATGCAATTGTAGAAAGAGTTCCTTCTCCTGGTGGTAATCCTGAAGCTCCACTACAGGCACTTATTTTTGACTCTGTCTTTAATCCTTATAGAGGAATTGAAACTTATTTTAAGGTTGTAAACGGAAAAATTTCAAAAGGAAACAAAGTTAAATTTATGTCAACAGGAAAAAGCTATGGTGCCGAAGAGGTTGGTACTCTTAAATTAAACCAAGTGCCAAAGCAAGAGATTTTAACAGGTGATGTTGGTTATCTTATCACAGGAATAAAAGATGCAAAAGATGTTAAGGTTGGCGACACTATAACGCTAGCTGAGGTTGGTGGTGTTTCAGCTATTGAAGGGTTTGAAGAAGTAAAACCGATGGTTTTTGCAGGAATTTATCCTGTTGATACAGACGATTATGAAGATTTAAGGTCTAGCATGGAAAAACTTCAGCTTAATGATGCTTCGCTGGTATTTATGCCTGAGAGTTCTGCTGCCCTGGGTTTTGGTTTTAGGTGTGGTTTTCTTGGCATGCTTCACCTAGAGATTATTCAAGAAAGGCTTCAGAGAGAATTTAACATGTCTGTTATAACAACAGTTCCAAACGTTTCCTACAACGCCTATGTTAAAAAAGATCCCAACGATGCTATACTTGTTAACAACCCTTCTGATCTTCCTGATCCTTCTCGTCTTGATAGGGTTGAAGAGCCTTATATTGACGCAACTATTATAACAAAATCAGAGTTTGTTGGTAATGTGTTGACCCTGTGTATTGAAAAAAGGGGGGAGATAAAAAACCAGCGATACCTAACGCCTCAAAGGGTTGAGTTAAGCTTCAAGCTTCCTTTGGCAGAAATTGTTTTTGACTTTTATGATCGCTTAAAATCTGTTTCCAAAGGATATGCCTCTTTTGACTACTCTCCTTCTGGTTTTGTTGCTTCAAAACTTGTTCGTCTTGACATCTTGTTAAACGGAAAATCTGTTGATGCGCTCTCTTCTCTGATTCATGCAGATAATGCGCAAAGAGTTGGAAGAAAAATGTGTGAAAAACTTAGAGAGTTAATACCNAGACANCAGTTTGANATNCCTGTTCAGGCAGCTATAGGTGCTAAAATTATTTCNAGAGAAACAATAAANGCNTANAGAAAAGATGTAACAGCAAAGCTNTANGGGGGTGATGTAACAAGNAAAAGAAAGCTTCTTGANAAACAAAAAAAGGGAAAGAAAAAAATGAGAATGGTTGGAAGTGTAGAAATTCCCCAACAAGCTTTTATGGCTGTTTTAAAAATTAACGACTAATGAAGCTTCACTCAATAGAGACCGGAAATTTTAAACTTGATGGTGGTGCAATGTTTGGTGTTGTTCCCAAAGTTCTTTGGGAAAAAACCAACCCTGCTGATTCTCACAACAGAATAGAGATGAGCGCTCGCTGTCTTTTAATTGAGGATGGTAATAAACTTATCTTGATTGACACTGGTCTTGGAAACAAACAAAGTGAAAAGTTTTTTTCTCATTACTCTCGGTCTGGCGACATGTCGCTTGAAAGCTCTTTGTCTTCCTGTGGTTTTAGTGTTGATGATGTTACTGATGTTTTTCTCACTCACCTTCATTTTGACCATTGTGGTGGTGCGACCATGAGAGTGGGTGATAAAATTATTCCTGTTTTTAAAAACGCAAAGTTTTGGT
>FUFK010039729.1_pt1 | contig 19797 bp, 16 predicted proteins | sample 1021851 | NCBI WGS metagenome assembly FUFK01 (sample SAMEA51879418, study PRJEB19060) | metagenome
CTGTTCCGGTATTTAAAATTCTAACTTTATAGTCTACCAATTTAAGATCTTTTAAATATTTAGAATATTTTGCTAATCGATCGACATTATTTCTTATAGCGTTATCCAAAGCATTAACTGGTCCATTACCCTCACCTTCGCAAACAATTTTTTCTCCATCTACTTCTAGATGAGCCTTTGNAGNNGAAATTATATTTCCTGAGGAGTTTTTTTTTACTGACACATCATATTCTTTAATTAAAATATATCTTGGTATTTCGCTCATTATTCTTCTGGCTAATAATTCAAATGAAGCATCTGCTCCATCGTAACTATAGCCTATAAATTCTCTATCTTTAACCTCGCTCAAAAGCTTTTTAACTTTTGGATCATCTTCTTTAATTTCAATTCCAATGGTTTTTAATCTTGATAAAATATTTGATTTTCCAGCCTGATCTGAAACAACAATATTTCTTACATTGCCAACTTCTTCAGGATTTATATGCTCGTAGGTTTTTGGATCTTTTTGAACTGCAGAAACATGTAAACCTCCTTTATGGGAAAAGGCAGCTGCCCCAACATAAGGTAAATGTTTATTTGGTTTTCTATTTAATATCTCATCTAAAAGTCTTGAGCATTGAGTTAAATTTTTTATGTTTTTTTCTTTAATATTTATTTCAAATTTATCTGAAAAATCTTTTTTTAAATAAAATGTTGGTATTAAAGACATAAGATTTGCNTTNCCACATCTTTCACCTAATCCATTAATTGTTCCTTGAACTTGTCTNACNCCAGCTAATACTGCTGCTAAACTATTAGATACAGCATTTCCAGTATCATTATGTGCATGAATTCCTAAATTTTTTCCTGGAATAATTTTTATAACTTCATTAACTATTTTTGTTACTTCATGAGGTAGTGTCCCACCATTGGTATCACACAAAACTATCCATCTTGCACCGTTATCATAAGCAGCTTTTAAACATGACACAGTATATTTTGGATTTGCTTTATAGCCGTCAAAAAAATGTTCAGCATCAAACATAAACTCTTTTTTTTCTTTAACAAAAAGTTTTGTACTTTCGCTAATATTTTCCAAGTTTTCTTCATTAGAGATACCAAGAGCGACATCAACATGAAAGTCCCATGATTTACCAACAATACATACTGCTTTTGAATTACTATTTAAAAGAGCAGATAAGCCCGGATCATTGTCTGCACTTCTACCAGTTTTTTTTGTCATACCGAATGCTGTTAAGACTGAATTTTTACATTTAACTTTTTTCTGAAAAAATTCTGTATCTGTTGGATTGGCTCCTGGCCATCCACCTTCGATATAATCAACTCCAAGATCATCTAATGATTTAGCTATTTTTAATTTATCATCAATAGAAAAATCAACACCTTGTGTTTGTGCCCCGTCTCTTAGNGTTGTATCAAATATGTATAATTTTTCTTTACTCATTTTAATTTCCACGTGGTTTTACCATCTTTATCCTCTATTAAAACACCTTTGTTAAGCAACTCATCTCTAATTTTATCAGAAAGTTTATAATCTTTATCTTTTCTAGCTTTGTCACGCGCTTTAATTTTAGATAATATTTCTTCTTCTGATATCTCAGATTTTTCTTTTTTAAACTTAAGCCACTGATCTTTTGTTTCAAGGAGCAAACCTATAAAGTTACACGCAGTTGTAAAAACTTCCTTATCTTGATCATTTCCTTGATGAGCCTTTTCATATAATTTATGAATATTTGCTATATAACTTGGAGTATTTAAATCATCATAAAGTGGTGCCAATAACTCTTCAGGAATTAAGACTTTCTTTTTAACTTGAATATAACAATCATACCATTTGTTTAAAGTTTTTTGACATTCTTCAAGTAGTTTATCGTTCCAATCTAATGGCTGCTTATAGTGAGTGGTTATAAGAGCCAATCTTAAAACTTGACCATTAATATTTTTTTTTAGATCTTTAATTTTTAAAATATTACCCTGAGACTTTGCCATTTTTTCATTTGAAATAGTTATAAATCCATTATGCACCCAGTAATTAGCAAATGTATCAGTATCGTTTGCACATCGAGATTGAGCAATTTCATTTTCATGATGAGGAAATATTAAATCTCTGCCACCACCATGAATATCAAATTTAGTTCCAAGATATTTTTTTGACATTACAGAACATTCTAAATGCCAGCCAGGTCTACCCTTGCCCCATGGGGAGTCCCAAGATGGTTCATTTTCTTTAGATGGTTTCCACAAAACAAAATCTTCTGCATTCTTTTTATTTTCTGATATTTCTACCCGAGAACCTGCAATCAATTCCTCTAAATTTTTATTTGAAAGTTTTCCATAATCTTTAAATTTTTTAACCTCAAAGTAAACATGGTTATTATTAATGTATGCGTAATTTTTATCGATTAAATCCTCTATCATTTTAACCATAAGAGAAATATTATCAGTTGCTTTAGGTTCCTCGTTAGGTTTTTCACAATTTAAATATTCGCAATCATCATTGAAATTTAATATTATTTTTTTTGTTAAATCATCAATAGATATTTTCTTTTCTAAGGAAGATTGAATAATTTTATCATCAACATCTGTAATATTCCTTACATAAGAAACTGATTTATTACCGTATTTACATTTTAAAACTTTATATAAGATATCAAAAACTACTAGTGGTCTGGCATTTCCAATGTGTGGATCATCGTAAACTGTCGGACCACAAACATACATTCCAATTTTATTGGTATTAATTGGTACAAATTTTTCTTTTTTGTTTCCAAAACTATTTGTTAAAAAAATATCTTTATCCATAACTATAGAAATATACTTTAATTTTAGATTTGTTAATCTAATTGATTAGTTGGGAATCTTGCAAACTGGAATTGATTCCATTTTATGCAAGTTTAATTTTCTTATTTTTTCGTACTTTTCTCTATTTTCAGAATTAGGATTGTTCATCGCTTCTTCTAATTCATTATATTTTAAGCCTAGCTGACCGGTATCAGTTCTGCCATCATCCCATAAACCGTCAGTAGGTTCTGCTTTTATGATTTCATCTAATATTTTTAATTCTTTACCTAACTCCCAAACCTGAGTTTTGTTACAATCTGCTATTGGAGATATGTCCACTCCTCCGTCGCCATATTTTGTATAGAAACCTACACCAAAATCCTCAACTTTGTTTCCAGTTCCAACTACAATACCATTGTTTGACGAAGCTACTTGATAAAGAGTAGCCATNCTTAATCTTGCTCGAGAATTTGCAAGCCCATGTTNATTATCAAAATCTGAAAGAGTTGTTTTAAAACTANTAAACAAATTATCTAAATTAATAGTATGAGCTTTNACATTTTTAAAATTCTTTACTAGCCACTCTTGATGTTTGATACTTAAATCATGCTGAGACTTTATTTGGTTGATTGGCATAGACAAAACAATAGTTTTTAAACCTGTTAGAGCGCTTAAAGTACTTGATACAGATGAATCGATACCACCGGAAATNCCTATTACAAGTGACTCGGCTTTTTTGGGCATTGAATTNACATAATTCAATATCCAATTACTAATATGTTTTACTTTCTCTGAGGGTGTCATACCTTTTAATTAATTATTACAGCTAAATTTTGCAATAGTTTAAGATGCCGCTCTAATTCCGTTTTTAGCGTAATTAGAATTCTTTTTAATCTCATCAGATATTAAGAATGCAAGCTCTAAAGCTTGATCTGCATTTAATCTAGGATCACAGTGTGTATGGTATCTACTTGATAAGTCTGCATCAGAAATATTTTTCGCTCCACCAGTGCATTCTGTTACATTTTGACCAGTCATTTCTATATGTAAACCTCCTGCATATGAACCTTCGCTTTGATGAACTGCAAAAACATTTTTTACCTCTGAAACAACATTGTTAAAAGGTCTAGTTTTAAAACCTGNAGTAGATTTAATTGTATTCCCATGCATTGGATCACAAGACCAAATAACATTAAGTCCCTCTTTTTTAATACCTCTAATTAATTTTGGTAAAAATTTCTCAACTTTTTCATGACCAAATCTTGAAATTAATGTAATTTTTCCTTTTTCATTATTTGGATTTAAAACATTNCAAATTTTTGCAATTTCNTCAGGTTTTGATGTNGGACCACATTTAATTCCAATTGGATTTTGTATTCCTTTACAAAACTCAACATGGCCACCATCTAATTGTCTAGTTCTATCACCTATCCAAACAAAATGTGCAGATGTATCATGATATTCTCCTGTTGTTGAATCTACTCTAGTCATACTTTCTTCAAATGGTAAAAGTAAAGCTTCGTGTGATGTCCAAAAATTAACAGTGTATAATCTATTATTAAAATCAGAAGTAATACCACATGCATCCATAAATGCTAAGGCATCAGCAATTTTATCTTCTAGATCTTTAAATTTTTTTGCTTGTGGGCTTTTTTTAATGTAATCCAAATTCCATAAATGAACTTTATTTAAATCAGCAAAGCCTCCTTTTGAAAAAGCTCTTAGTAAATTTAAAGTCGAGGCAGCCTGAGAATAAGCTTTGAATAATCTTTTAGGGTCAGGTTTTCTTGCTTTCTCAGTAAATTCAATTCCGTTAATATTATCTCCAAGATAACTTGGAAGTTCTTTATCGCCTTGTATTTCAGTTGGTGCACTTCTTGGCTTAGAAAACTGTCCTGCTATTCTACCTAATTTTACTACAGGCAAAGATGCTGAGTATGTTAAAATTAATGACATTTGCAATATCACCTTAAATGTATCTCTTATATTGTCAGGATTAAATTCAGCAAAACTTTCAGCGCAGTCTCCTCCTTGTAATAAGAATGCTTTGCCATCAACAACATTTGCAAGTTGTTGTTTTAAATGTCTTGTTTCACCAGCAAAAACTAAAGGAGGAAAAGTTTTAATTTTATTTAAAACTGAAGTTAACTCCTTTGCATCCTCATAAGTAGGGATGTGTTTTACTGGATAATTTCTCCAACTGTTAATTTTCCATTTTTTCATGTTCAACCTAAGAGTGTTTTATCAAAGTTTGGTAATTATTCAACAGTGACGGATTTAGCAAGATTTCGTGGCTTATCTATGTCACAATTCTTTAATAATGCAACGTGGTATGCCAAAAATTGAATTGGAATAGTTAAAAGAAAAGAATTTATTGTTGAATTTGTTTTAGGAATTTGAAATTTAAATCTAATATTTTCATTCATTGTTTTCGATGTATCGTCTGTAATCATTAAAACTTTACCACCTCTAGCTATTACTTCTTGCATATTAGAAATAGTTTTTTCAAAAAATCTATCTTTGGGGGCTAAAACGATAACTGGCATACCATCTTCNATAAGAGCAAGTGGTCCATGCTTCATTTCTCCAGCGGCATATCCCTCTGCATGAATATAAGAAAGTTCTTTGAGTTTTAAAGCTCCTTCCATTGCAATTGGATAAGAGTAGCCTCTACCCAAGTACATCGTCCCTTTTGCCTCAATAAAATCTCTTGCAATTAACTGAATATCTTTTTGTTTATTTAATGTTTCTTCGATTAGTTCGGGTAATTTCTTTAAATCTAAAATCAATTTTAAATATTCATCATCAATTATATCATTTCTTTCTTTTGATATTTTTAAAGTCAATAAATAAAGAACTATAAGCTGTCCAATAAAAGCTTTTGTAGAAGCAACTCCTATTTCAGGTCCAGCATGTATTGGTAAAACAAAATCTGCCATTCTAGCTATAGAGCTTTCGACTACATTTACAATTCCACATGTTTTAACTTGATTTTTTTTACACTTTTCTAATGCAGCATAAGTATCTGCAGTTTCTCCAGATTGTGAAACAAAGATATAAAGATCATTTGAGTTGAATTTTATTTTTCTATATCTAAACTCTGAAGCTATATCAGCCTCAACNTCTAATGATGTGAATTCCTCAATCCAATACTTTGCCATCAAACATGAATGATATGCTGTGCCACAGNCTATTAAACGAATTTTATTAATTTTTTTTGGGTCGATTGGTAAATTATAAATATTTATATCATTACGTGATTTATCTAAATATTCATTAATACATTTTTTTGTTGTGATAGATTGTTCATTAATTTCTTTTGACATAAAATCTCTATAATCACCTTTATCTGCTGTATTATCCTCATTAGATAACTCAAATATTTGTTTATTAATTTTTTTTTTATCAGAATTATAAAATTCTACTTTTTCTTTAAATAAAATACAAAAATCTCCATCATCGAGATAAGAAATTTTATTTGTCATTGATTTAAGCGCATAAGAGTCTGAGCCAATAAAATTTTCATTATGTCCATAACCAACAGCTAAAGGGCTACCTCGTCTTGCTCCAACTACCAAATTATCAAAATCTTTAAAAATAACTCCCAAAGCAAAACTGCCTTCTAATTTTTCTAGCGTTTTATGAATACAGTTAATTAAATTTTCTTTTTTAAGGTAATCAGTTAACATAATTGTAATCACTTCTGTATCTGTTTGAGATTTAAAAGAGTAACCTTTTTCTTTATATTCCTTTCGTAATTCATCTGAGTTTTCTATGATCCCATTATGAACAACAGAAACTACCTCTGATGAATGAGGATGTGCATTTACTTGATTTGGCACTCCATGTGTTGCCCATCTAACATGACCGATGCCAAGATCCCCACTTGATGGATTTTGAAAAAGAATTTTTTCTAAGTTATCAACTCTTCCTGAACATTTTTGTTCGTTTATTTGTCCATTGCTTATTGTAGATATGCCAGCTGAGTCATAGCCACGATATTCAAGTTTTTTTAATGCACTTATAATACTAGCTGAAACAGATTTGTTGCTAACTATTCCTACAATTCCACACATATTTATTTTCTCTTATAATTTTTAATTTCTACTTGGGCAGATCGGGTTAATGCCAAAGATTTTTTGCCTACATTTTTTGTTACAACAGATCCTGCCCCAACAACGCTATTTTCATTGATAGTAATTGGAGCAACTAAAGAAGTGTTAGAGCCAATAAACACTTTATCTTTAATTTTTGTTTTATTTTTTTTTATTCCATCATAGTTACAAGTTATTGTTCCTGCTCCTACATTTACTTTTGATCCTAAGTCAGAATCTCCAATGTAAGATAAATGATTAACTTTAGAACTTTTTCCGATTATGCTCTTTTTAATCTCTACAAAATTACCAACTCTAGAACCTGACTTTAAAATTGTGCCTGGTCTTAATCTCGCATATGGNCCAATATTTACATTATTTTCTATTTTAACTTTTTCTAAATGTGAAAATGAAAAAATTTTAACATTATTTTGAATTTTTACTTTTTCTCCAATTACAACATATGGATCTATAGTTACATTTTTTCCTATTTTTGTATCTTTAGAAAAAAAAACTGTTTCGGGAGCCATCATCTTCACTCCTTTTTTGATGAATTTTTTTCTTAAATTGTCTTGTAAATTTATTTGTTTCATTTATTAAGTTTTCTTATAGTTAAGTAACAATGTTCTTTAAGTCACAAATTGTTTCTTATTAATACTTTTAAAATGACTCAAAAATTAACAATAATATTCGATCTAGACGGAACTTTGGTTGATACGGCGCCTGACCTTATGAACGCTCACAATCATGTGATGAAAAAATATGGATATGAAACTAAAACGACAGAAGATATTAGAAATTTAGTGGGTAAAGGAGCTAAATCTTTAATAGGCAGATCTGTTTGGGGTCAAGCAAAAAAAGAATTTGGCAAAGTAGATGACGATAAAATTAAAAAAGAAATGACTAATGATTTTATAAAATTTTATTCAAATAATATTGCAAATGAAAGTAAATTATTAAATGGTGCATTAGATTTTTTAAAATGGTGTAAAGAAAATAATATTTCGATGGGTATTTGTACAAATAAACAGGACTACTTAGCGGTTGATCTTTTAAAAAANATTAATGTTTATGATTATTTTGAATACATAGCAGGAAGTAATACTTTTGATTATTGTAAACCAGATCCAAGGCATCTAACGAATGTTATTGATATTATGCAAGGTGACATAAAAAAAAGTATAATGATAGGTGATAGTGAAACAGATTCTGAAACTGCTAAAAATGCTGGAGTCCCTTTTATTCTTTTAGAGGATGGATATACTGAAAAGAAAGTTAGTGAAATTTCTCATAATCATCTTATTAGAGATTTCGTTGGGATAGAAAAGATTATATCAAATTATTTAAATGATTAATCTTGAGCTTTTATTTGCACTTATAACATTCTATTTTGTTATGTACGTAACACCAGGGCCAAATAATGCAATGGTTTTAACATCAGGTTTAAAATTTGGTTTTTTAAAAACGGTTCCACACATGACGGGGATTACCATAGGTCATGTCTTGCAATTAATCCTGGTGTGTTTAGGGCTTGGTAAAATCTTTCAAATTTTCCCACAACTTCAAAATATTTTAAAAATATTGTGTGCTTTATACCTGCTGTATCTCGGTTATAAGATTATTGGATCTTTCAGTAAAATAAAGGAGGACGATGCAAGACCACTAAAATTTCATGAAGCCGCTTTATTTCAAATTGTAAATCCTAAGGCTTGGACTATATCGAGCATGGCTGCATCTGGTTTTCTTCCTAAAGATGGAAATTTATTTTTTTCAATTATTTTTATTGCAATTATTGCACTAATGATTTGTCCCTTATCAATATCACCTTGGGCAGCTTTTGGTTCTGCTATTAGAAATTTGGTGAAGAATAATAAAATTAAAGCAGTTATTGAGTATTTTTTAGCAATTTTACTTTTGATAACTGCAATTATTATTGTATTACAGTAATAGATTTTAGGAGTTATATTGATTATTCATAGAGTTAAAGTTTATCCATCAAAAATACACTTGCCAAAGAAAAAACAACTGGCTTGGAAAATTGCTGAAATAGCTAGTGATAATTCAAAACTTAATAAAAAATCAGTGGACATGGTTATCAATAGAATAATTGATAATGCATCTGTTGCAATTGCCTCTTTAAATAGAAAAGCTGTTATCTCTTCTAGGGAAATGGCATTAAAACATACAAGAAATAACGGTGCTACACTCTTTGGAGTTAATTCAAAAATAAAAGTAGATTGTGAGTGGGCAGCATGGTCAAATGGAACAGCTGTAAGAGAATTAGATTTTCACGATACTTTTCTAGCCGCAGATTACAGTCATCCAGGAGATAATATTCCTCCTTTACTTGCAGTTGCCCAACAAAAAAGATTAAGTGGGATTAGCCTTATAAAAGGTATTTTAACCGCTTATGAAGTACAGGTAAATCTTGTAAAAGGAATTTGTCTTCATAAACATAAAATTGATCATATTGCGCATTTAGGTCCAAGTGTAGCTGCAGGAATTGGAACTATGCTTAAATTAAAAACTGAAACTATTTATCAGGCAATTCAACAAGCATTGCATACTACAATTTCAACAAGACAATCAAGAAAAGGTGAGATCTCAAGCTGGAAAGCTTATGCTCCAGCTCATGCTGGAAAACTTGCAATAGAAGCAGTAGATAGAGTTATGCGTGGGGAAGGTGCACCAAGTCCAATCTATGAAGGTGAAGATAGTGTAATAGCTAGGATTTTAGATGGAAAAAAAGCATTATATAAAGTGCCTTTGCCTAAAAAAGGTGAAACTAAAAAAGCAATACTAGAGACTTATACAAAAGAATATTCCGCAGAGTATCAATCACAAGCTCTAATTGATTTAGCAAAAAAACTTAGAAAAAAAATAGATAATTTAAATCAGATTAAAAAAATTGATATCTACACGAGTCATCACACACATTATGTAATTGGAACAGGAGCAAATGATCCTCAAAAAATGGATCCTAATGCAAGCAGGGAAACATTAGATCACTCTATAATGTATATTTTTGCTGTAGCACTTGAGGACGGTGACTGGCATCATATTAGATCTTACTCTAAATCAAGAGCTAAGAGAAAAAGCACCCTTAAAATTTGGAGATCAATTAAAACTCATGAGGATAAAAAATGGACAAACAAATATCACAACCCAAATCCAAAGAAAAAATCATTTGGTGCGAAAGTAGTAATAACTTTAAAAAATGGAAAAAAAATAACACAACAACAAGAAAAAGCAGATGCCCACCCATATGGATCAAGACCTTTTAAAAGAGAAAATTATATTAATAAGTTTTTAACTTTAACAGAAAATATTTTAAACAAAAAGCAGAGTGCAGGATTTTTAAAAAATGTACAAAATCTTAAAAAATTAAAATCAGGACAATTAAATAAATTAAATATAGAAATAAAAAGATCTAAAATTAAAAAGAATTTAAAAAAAGGAATATTTTAATGCATTTTGTTNAAAAAGAACCAAGTCAAAAAAGATTAGATTTTGTNAATAAATTAAAATCAAATAAAATTTTAAGAGTNCCTGGTGCTTACAACCCTCTTACAGCAAAACTAATTGAGGAAATTGGTTATGATGCAGTTTATGTTTCAGGCGCAGTAATGGCAAACGATCTTGGATTTCCAGATATAGGATTAACAACTTTGCAAGATGTTAGTACTCGATCTTACTTAATCTCAAGAGTTACAAATCTTCCAACGATTGTAGATATAGATACTGGTTTCAAATCATGCAAAGAAACTATAGAAACTTTTGAAGAATTTGGAGTCGCATCTGTTCATATAGAGGATCAAATTGAAAGAAAAAGATGCGGGCATTTAGATAACAAAGAGTTAATAAGTCCTGAAGCTATGGTTAAGAAAATTAAAGAATGTGTTTCTGCAAAAAAAGATGATAATTTTAAAATAATTGCAAGATCAGATGCAAAGAGTGTTGAGGGAATAGATAAAATGATTGAAAGATGTAAAGCATATATTGATGCTGGAGCTGAGATAATTTTTCCTGAAGCTTTACATGATGAAAAGGATTTTGAGAAGGTCAGGAAGGAATTATCTTGTTACTTATTGGCAAATATGACTGAGTTTGGAAAGTCAAAGCTATTCAATTATAAGGAATTAGAGAATTTTGGATATAATATTGTTATTTATCCAGTTACAACTCAGAGACTGGCAATGAAAAATGTTGAAGATGGATTAAGAGACATTTATACAAATGGACATCAGAACAATATTATCGATAAAATGCAGACTAGAAAACGTTTATACGAACTTGTTGACTACGAAAAATATAATAGTTTGGACGAAAAGATTTATAATTTTAGTTCAGAGGGGCATGAATGAGTGATGAAATAAAAAAAGGCTTACTTGGCATAGTTGTTGATGAAACTGAGGTTTCAAAAGTAATGCCCGAAATAAATTCACTTACTTATAGAGGGTATGCAGCACAAGATTTATGTTCAAAATGTAAATTTGAAGAAGTTGCATATTTAATTTTAAANGGGGAACTCCCTAATAAAAAACAATTAAAAAATTTTGAAACACAGGAAAGAAAAGAAAGAAAATTATCAAATACTCTACTTGCTGACATAAAAAAAATTCCAAAAAAAGCACATCCAATGGATGTTGCGAGAACAGCAGTTAGTATTATGGGTCTAGAAGATAAAGAAACTAGAGATAATTCTCCTAAAGCTAACTTAAGAAAAGCAATGAGAATTTTTGCAAAAACTCCTGTTGCACTAGCTGCATTTTACAGAGCAAGAAAAGGAAAAAAAATAATTCCTCCAAAAAAGAAATATTCAATGTCAGAGAATTTTTTTCATATGTGTTTTGGAAAGGTTCCTAATAAAGAAATCGTTAAAGCTTTTGATGTTTCTTTAATTTTATATGCGGAACATAGTTTTAATGTTTCAACATTTACCGCTAGAACCATTACAAGTAGTTTGTCTGATATTCATGGAGCGATTACTGGTGCTATTGCTAGCTTAAAAGGACCGTTGCACGGAGGCGCTAATGAAGAAGTAATGCATATGATGAAAAAGATAAAAAAACCTGAAAATGCTTTAAAATGGATTAATAGCGCTCTGGATAATAAAGAAGTAGTTATGGGTTTTGGTCATAGAGTTTATAAAAGTGGCGATTCAAGAGTTCCAACAATGAGAGAATATTTTGGTAAAGTTGCTAAGATTAAAAAAGATAAAAAATTTGAGAAAATTTACGATATTGTTGAAAAAGTTATGATTGATCGTAAAAACATCCATCCAAATGTTGACTACCCTACTGGACCAACTTACCATTTAATGGGTTTTGATACTGATTTTTTTACTCCAATTTTTGTAATGTCAAGAATTACTGGTTGGTCAGCTCACATAATGGAACAACACGCCGCAAATAAGTTAATAAGACCTCTTGCAAGTTATAAAGGTAGTAAGTACCGAAAAGTTGTTCAATTAAATCAAAGATAAAAAAATATTAACTAAAAGCTTCTGTCCAATTTCCTTGTGTAGATGCTTTTGAATATTCTGTAGCTCTTCCTTCGAAAAAGTTCATATGCTCAACAGCATTAAGCATTGTATCCAACCAAGTAAGAGGATTTTTATCTACATTATAAATAGGTTCTAATCCTAATTGCGTAAGTCTTCTATTGCCTATAAATCTTATATAATCTTTTACCTCTTGAGCAGTTAAGCCTTGCATTGGACCCATTTCAAAAGCTAAATCAATAAAAGCATCTTCNTGCTCAATAATTGTTCTGCAAGCTTCATAAAGTTCTTTTTTTAATTTTGGCGTCCAAACTTCAGGATTCTCTTTAATGAATTCTTTGAATATTCTAATCATAGAATTACAGTGTAAAGTTTCATCTCTTACTGACCAAGTTACAATCTGACCCATGCCTTTCATTTTGTTAAATCTTGGAAAGTTTAATAAAATAGCAAAACTCGCAAACAATTGTAAACCTTCGGTAAAAGCACTAAATACAGCAACTGTTTTTGCAATATCTTCTTTTGAATTAACATTAAAGTTTTGCATGTAATCGTATTTATCTTTCATTTCTTTATATTTCATAAATGCAGAATACTCAGACTCTGGCATTCCAATAGTATCGAGTAGATGAGAATATGCAGCTATGTGAACTGTTTCCATTGCCGCAAATGCTGTCATCATCATTAGAACTTCGGTAGGTTTAAATACGGTTGTATAGTGTCTTAAATAACAATTATTTACTTCGACATCTGCTTGAGTAAAAAATCTGAAAATTTGTGTTAATAAATTTTTCTCTGATTGTGTAAGATTTTTTTGCCAATCTCTTACGTCATCGCCTAAAGGCACCTCTTCTGGTAACCAATGAATTCTTTGTTGAGTTAACCAAGCGTCATAACACCATGGGTATCTAAATGGCTTATAAACAGGATTTTCTACTAAAAGTCCCATTTTTTTTGGTTGAACTATTTCTTTTTTAACTTGTTTAATTACTGACATGATAAACACTCCTCGTATTCTGGTTGATCGTCTTGTTTTTTGTTTGATTTATAAACGTTTGCTGTGATGTCTGTTGATTTAGCATCATTAACATTTTCAGCTCGTTGGATTGATTTAGACCTGCAGTAATACAAACTTTTTAATCCTTTTTTCCACGCTTGGAAATGGATTTGGTGAAGTTCTTTTTTATGAACATCAGCAGGTAAAAATATATTAATAGATTGGGCTTGAGAAATATGAGGTGTTCGATCTGCTCCTAATTCGACTATCCATTTTTGATCAAGTTCAAATGCAGTTTTAAACACATCTTTCTCTTGTTGAGTCAAAAAATCTAAATGAGAAACTGAACCTTGATTAGTAGTAATACTTGACCAAGTTTCATCGTTATCTCGATTATGCTTTGCAAGTAATTTTTTAAGATATTTATTTCTCACATTAAAAGAACCTGATAAAGTTTTGTGTGTATAGCTGTTCGCTGCTATTGGCTCAACACCCGGAGATGTACCACCACAAATTATAGAAATTGATGCTGTTGGAGCTATTGCAGTTTTATTAGAAAATCTCTCTTTAAAACCATACTCTTCAGCATCAGGACAAGCACCTCTTTCTTCGGCTAAGTCTTTTGAAGCTTGATCTACTTCTTTTTGGATTTTTTCAAATATTTTTTTATTCCATACTTTGCTCATTACAGATTCTAATGGAATCATTTTCTGTTGAAAGAATGAATGAAGACCCATAACACCTAAACCAACGCTACGCTCACGACCAGCTGAGTATTTTGCGTCTTGAAATTCATCCGGTGCTTTATGAATAAAATCTTCTAATACATTGTCTAAAAATCTCATCACATCTTTTATAAAGTTTTTATCATCTTTCCACTCATCATACTTTTCAATGTTAAGTGATGACAAACAACAAACGGCAGTTCTTTCTTTGCCATCTCTGTCTAATCCTGTTGGAAGTGTAATTTCACTGCAGAGGTTTGAGGTTTTAACATTCAAGCCAGCCAATTTATGATGCTGTGGTATTTGTCTATTAACAGTATCAATATAAATTATATATGGCTCTCCAGTTTCAACTCTTGCTGTAAGCAATCTAATCCAAAGATTTCTTGCTGATAGAGTTGATTGTGTTGATCCATCTTTAGGGCTTTTTAGTGCCCATTGCTCGTCAGTTTCAACTGCTCTCATGAAAGCATCAGATACTAAAACACCGTGATGTAGATTTAATGCTTTTCTATTTGGATCTCCTCCAGTTGGACGTCTCATTTCAATAAATTCTTCTATTTCAGGATGATCAATTGGCAAATAACATGCTGCAGATCCTCTTCTTAATGATCCTTGGCTAATTGCCATTGTAAGAGAATCCATTACTTTTATAAATGGAATTATCCCGGACGTTTTTCCAACTCTACCAATTTTTTCTCCTATAGATCTTAGATTGCCCCAATAACTTCCAATGCCTCCGCCTCTTGCAGCTAACCAAACATTCTCACTCCATAAATCTAATATGCCATTTAGACTATCCCCTGCTTCGTTTAAAAAACATGAAATAGGTAATCCTCTTTTGGTTCCACCGTTTGAAAGAACTGGTGTTGCAGGCATGAACCATAAATCACTTATATAGTTATAAACTCTTTGAGCATGTAAGTTATCATCAGCGTAATGACTTGCGACTCTTGCAAACAAATCTTGAAAAGACTCGTTTTCACCAAGGTATCTATCGCTCAAAGTAGCTTTTCCAAAATCAGTTAAATTATCGTCCCTGCTACGGTCAATTTTAATTGTTATGCCTTTTGAATTCTGGAATAATTCAGCTTGATCACTTAATGAGAATAAATCTGGTCTTTTATCATTATTTGTCTTAATCAATTCTGGGCTGTATTCAGAGACAGCTTTCTTGATAGCCTGAGACAAAAACTTGTTCATTTAACTCCCTTAATATATAACTTTTTTAGTAAAACAACTATATGTTGTATGTAGATCTCCTTAATATACTATATAAATTAGAAATCAATAGAACATTTATAGAACATAGGAAAAATATATCAATAAAAAAATTAAAAAAATGTACATATATCAACATGGAAAATTCAGTAAAAATTGATCCACTAGGTTTTAGAGAGTATGACGCACGATGGTTATATCCAGATAGCATTAATGGGGAAGGAATCAAAGCTGTAGGAAAAGGTTTTGGAACACAAATTATTAAAAAAATAAAAAAACCAAGAGTTACAGTTGGACACGATTATAGATCTTATAGCGAAGAAGTTAAAAAAAATTTCATAGAAGGATTAAAATCAACCGGATGTCATGTTGAGGATATAGGTTTGTGTTTATCTCCTACAATATATTTTTCACAATTTAAGTTAAATTCAGATGCTGTAGCAATGATTACTGCAAGTCATAATGAAAATGGATGGACAGGAATTAAGATGGGTATTGAAAAAGGATTAACTCATTGTAAAGAAGAAATGTCAGAACTTAAAGATATTGTTTTAAATAAAAAATTTGCATCAGGAGAAGGTTCATATAAGTCAATAAATGATTTTAATAAAATTTATATTGGTGAATTATCAAGTAATAAAATCAAGAAAAATTTAAAAGTTGTAGCAGCATGTGGAAATGGAACTGCAGGAATATTTGCCCCACAAATTTTAAGAGGAATTGGTTGTGAGGTTATAGAATTAGATTGTAATCTTGATTATAATTTTCCAAAATATAATCCTAATCCTGAAGATATGAAAATGTTACATGAAATTGCAAAATGTGTAAAAGAAAATAAGGCTGATGTTGGATTTGGTTTTGATGGAGACGGTGATCGTGTTGGAGTAGTTGATAATGAAGGTAATGAAATATTTGCTGATAAAATTGGTTTGTTAATTGCAAGGAATATATCTAATAATCATCCTGGTTCAAAATTTATTGTAGACGTTAAATCAACTGGATTATTTCAAAAAGATGAAGTTCTGTTGAATAATAAATGTAAAACAGTTTATTGGAAAACAGGACATTCATANATTAAAAGAAAAGTTAATCAGGATAAAGCAATTGCAGGATTTGAAAAAAGTGGACATTTTTTTTTCAATAAACCATTGGGGTATGGATTTGATGATGGAATTAATTCTGCAATTCAAATTTGCCATCTTTTGGATAGTCAAAATAAAAATATTAATGAATTAATTAATAAACTTCCGAAAACATTCCAAAGTCCTACAATGGGTCCGTTTTGTAAAGATGATGAAAAATACAAAGTTATTGAGGAAATAATTTTAAAAATTAATAAATTAAAAGATAGTAATAAAAAAATAGATGGTTTAAAAATACAAGATATACTTACAGTAAATGGTATAAGATTTACTCTTGAAGATGGATCCTGGGGTTTAGTAAGAGCCTCATCAAATAAACCATCATTAGTTATTGTTACTGAAAGTCCTACCTCTGATATAAGAAAAAAAGAAATTTTTAAATTTATAGATAGTTTACTACAAGAAACTGGGAAAATTGGTGAATACGATCAAAAAATCTAATTAAATAACTAAATATCTATATAAAAAGATTGTTCCAACGACATACAAAAAAATTCCAAAAAATTTTTGGATTTTAGACTTATTTAACTTATGAACCGTATTAGCGCCAACTCTAGCCATAAACATGGTTATAGGTATAAAAATTAAAAATGCAGGTATGTTTATAAAGCCAATGCTTAGTGGTAGATTTACGTTTAAATATGATCCCGTGATTAAAAAACCAATTGCACCAAATGAAGCTATAATTAAACCTATAGCAGCTGCACTGCCAATTGCTTTGTTAATTGGATATCCAAAGTATCTCAATATAGGAACATTCATGACTGCACCACCAATTCCCATTGGAGCTGATATAAAGCCTGAAGCAAAACCAAAAACCACTCTAGGTAATAGATTAAAATTTGCCTTAATTTTACTTGCCTTATCTTTAAGATTAAGAAGATAAGCTCCTAAAAAGTAAACTATTACAGTAAAAAATAACAATAATGATTTTGTATCTAGAGCAGCAGCAAATATGGTTCCAGACAAAACTCCTAAAATTACAAATAGACCATAACTCTTAATAATACTTAAATTTACAGCATTGTGTTTTTTGTGTGTATAAACTGAAACCCCGGAGGTAGGTATAATTATAGAAAACGAGGTACCTACTGCTAAATGCATGAGGTAATTGGGGTCAACATTTAAACTTTCAAATATAAAAAATAAGAAAGGAACAGTGATTAAACCTCCGCCAATACCAAATAATCCTGCAAAAAAACCTACTGGAAAGGCAGTTAAAATCATTAATAAAATGAAAAGAGAATATTCGTTAGATATAATTGAACTAATCAATTTGACCTGCTGATTGAGGTGCTAATTTAACTTTATCCATTATATGATCAATTTTTTTAACATCAGCATCTCTCACACACATGTTTTCACTCAGGTATCGCTTCCAATAACTTGAACCGGTTTGTCCATGAAAAAGTCCTAAAGTATGTCTCATTATTTGATTCAGTCTTGTGCCATTTTTAATTTCATTTTTAACATATGGTACTAATTCTTTAATTATTTCCTCTCTGGTTAAAATATTATTATTTTGGAAAATTTCTTTTTCAATATCAGATAACATATATGGAGAGTGATAAATGGATCTCCCTATCATAACGCCATCTACCTTATTTAAATGGTTTTTCACTTGATCAACAGAAGTAATTCCACCATTAATAATTATTTCAAGATCTTTAAAATCTTCCTTCAATTTATAAACCATTTCATATTTTAGAGGTGGAATATTTAAATTTTGTTTTGGAGTAAACTTTCCAAGCATTGCTTTTCTTGCATGAATTATAAATGTCTTAACACCCGTCGATTTTAAGAGATTAATAAAATTAAAAAGATTTTCATAGTCTTCAACATTGTCATAACCAATTCTTGTTTTAACTGTGACAGGTAAATTAGTTTTAGCTTGCATTTCATTCAAACAATCTGCAACTAGGTTTGGCTCTTTTATTAAACAAGCACCAAATTTATTTTTTTGTACTTTTTTACTAGGACAACCTAAATTTAAATTTATCTCATCATAACCAAACTCTTCTCCAATTTTAGATGCATTTGATAATAATTTTGGTGAAGAGCCTCCTAATTGAAGAGCTACTGGTTTTTCATTTAAATTAAATGATAAAAGTTTTTTTTTATCTCCCCTATCAATTGCTTCAGATACAATCATTTCTGTATACAAAAGTACATTTTTACTTATTAGCCGTAAAAAATACCTTTCGTGACGATCAGTACAATCCATCATAGGTGCTACTGAAACTTTCCTATTCATATTTCTGTTTTATATTATTTTATTAAGAATTTGTAGTATCTGAATCTTCAGGGTTTACTTCTGAAGTTTGATTTTCTGTCTCTGATAATTCATCTAAAGAAACATTTTCATCTTCTGTTGCTTCCTCAGCCACTTCAACATTAGTGTCTGTTGTACCTTTTAGCTCGTCAATATCCTCTTTTGAAACTTTAATTTTTTCGGGTATTTTTCTTGCTCTTTTTGATGGAAGTATTGGAGTGCCGCTTTTTGATATTTCTCCTTTATATAAGTTTTGGAAATCATCACCTACTTCTTCGTCTTCCTCTGTATTATCGTCAACTTGCTCAATATGCTTTCTTAATTTATAAACTGCACTATCAGTTAATTCTGAAACCTTCACATTCTCTGCTGCAATTTCCCTCAAAGAAATTACTGTGTTTTTATCATTATCTCTATCGACAGTTGGTTCAATACCTGAATTGAGTTGAGTTGCTCTTTCTTTAGCTACTAAAACTAGCTCATAAGGGCTTTTTACTTTATCCATACAGTCTTCAACGGTTACTCTTGCCATGCGAGGTATTTATACCCGAAGAACTATAAAATCAAGCAATTTCTATTGATATATTGGATTTAATTTTTCCTTAATCAGGATCAACAATATAATCGATGAGAAAATATAAGTACCAGATATGATAGAAATATTTTCAATAGATAAACCCTTATCAATCAAAAAACCAAATAGTGCAGTGCCAAATGCAGTTGCAAAAACCATTAAAGCAGTAGTTAAAGCCTTAATGGATCCTATATGTCTAACTCCATAAATTTCAGCCCAAGTAGAAGATCCCAAAACATTGGCTAAACCGTTTGAAATACCTATTAAACCTAAAAAGAAAAANGATGANANNGGNNTTTNAAAATAAAANAANACANCAGCTGNNANTAAAAGNGGNANATTCATATANATTAATANCNTTCTACTTGTAAACTTATCAATTAAAAAACCAGCAACAAANAATGTAATNACTGAAGTAATAGAATAAACCATGAATGATTGAGCAATTATATANGGTCCCCAACCTTTAGAAGTTAAAATAAATGATT
>FUFK010050107.1_pt1 | contig 19797 bp, 20 predicted proteins | sample 1021851 | NCBI WGS metagenome assembly FUFK01 (sample SAMEA51879418, study PRJEB19060) | metagenome
ATAAATTTACAGTTTGGTCCTCTACACAACATCCTACAGAGGTTCAACACTGTGTCGCAAATGTACTAGGCATTTCTCAAGCAAAAGTTACATCAAAAGTTAGACGCTTAGGAGGTGGCTTTGGAGGCAAAGAAAGTCAAGCAAGTATAATTGCAAGTATTACAGCATTATGNTCNTGGTATTTTGGGAAGCCAGCNAAATTNAGACTAACTAGACACGATGACATGCTTGCTACTGGCAAAAGACATGATTTTTTATCTCTTTATAAAGTTGGNTTTAATTCANATGGNAGNATACAAGGTCTNGAGGTTAATCTTTTAAGCAGAGCTGGNAATGTTGCTGACTTGTCTGGTCCAGTTATGACTAGAGCAATGACACACATTGATAATTGCTATTCTTTAAAAAATGTAACAATTAATGGTTACTGCTGCAAAACTAATACTGTNTCAAATACAGCATTTAGAGGTTTTGGTGGCCCCCAAGGTATAATAACTATTGAAACAATTATTGATAGCATTGCTCGAAAACTTACTAGGCCAATTGAAGAAATAAGAAATATTAATTTATATTCAAAAGGTAATGGCCTTAAAACTCCTTACGGGCAAATTGTAAATGATAGTGATCGTTACAATAAAGTTTGGGATCGTGTTTGTGAAATTTCCAATTTACAAAAAATTAAAAAAAATGTCGAAGAGTATAATCTTCAACAAAAGGAAGTTGGGTCGCCTTTGAGAAAAGGAGTATCGTCAACATTAATCAAATTTGGGATATCATTTAATAAAACTGAGTTAAATCAAGCTGGCGCTTTAGTACATGTATATACAGATGGAAGTATAAGACTTGGTCATGGTGGAACTGAGATGGGCCAAGGTCTATTTATAAAAATTGCTCAAGTAGTAGCAGATGTATTTTCAGTTTCAATAGACAGGATAGAACTAGCNACTACCACAACATCTGAAGTACCAAACACTTCGGCGACCGCTGCTTCGTCGGGTTCGGANATAAATGGTATGGCAGCTTATGATGCAGCAATTAAGATTAAAAAAAGAATGGCAAAAGTTGCNTCACAGCACTTTGAAGCACCAATCAAAGAAATATATTTTGAAGACGAATTAATAAAGTGTAGGAACAAAACTATATCTTTTTCTGAATTAGCCCAACTTACATGGAGTAAAAGAGTGTCATTATCTTCAACTGGCTTTTATAAAACTCCAAAGATACACTGGGATCAAAATACNATGCAAGGTAATCCATTTTTTTATTTCACTTGGGGCGCTTCTATTTCTGAGGTTGTTATTGATGCTTTTACAGGCGAGAGCAACATTTTAAGTGCAAATATTGTTCAAGATTGTGGAACATCTTTAAACCCTTCAATCGATATTGGACAGATTGAAGGAGCCTTCATTCAAGGACTTGGATGGCTCACTTGTGAAGAGCTTTATTGGAATGATAAAGGCAGGCTAATGACAATCGGTCCATCAACTTACAAAATTCCTGGAAGCCGTGATATACCAAATAAACTAAATGTAGAACTTCTTGAGAACTCGCCAAATATAGAAAAAACAATATTCAGATCTAAAGCAGTTGGAGAACCACCTCTCATGCTAGCGATATCTTCATGGCTCGCAATTCGAGATGCTATTTCTAATTATAGGGGAGATAATATTGTCAAACTTAATGCGCCCGCTACCCCAGAAGAAATTTTAAAGTCCATTAACTCATAATTTTTGCAACAGACTTGGTATCTCTGAAATCGAATTTAAAACAATATCTGCTTTTTTCTCAAGCTCTGATCTTCCNAAAGGNCCAGTTAAAACAGCTACAGTAGTCATTCCAATTTTATTTCCTGACTCAATGTCTGCCATACTGTCACCGACCATAATGACTTCATTAGCTAATAAGCTTGTTTCTCTCAAAAATTCTTTTTGCATACCGGTACCAGGTTTAAAACCAAAACCACTATCAAAACCATATATGTAACTAAAGAAACNCTTTATATTATTTNCTACTAATTGATTAAGAGCACTTGANACNCTATCATTTGTGGCAACACCCATTATAATATTCTTTTCTTGAATTTGTTCCAAAGTTTCTAATAGATTATCTACAGGCTTTCCATCAACCGACATTGATTTTTTTGAAAGCCACTTAATAAGATTTTCCTCTTTATAGTTAGGAAGCAATGAAAGCATAATTCTAATTGTCTCGCCCTCAGTACCAGCAATAAAGGGACTGTTTTTATAAAAAGTTTTTGTTTTATAATCATATTTTAATAAATTAGCTAATTCCACCAGAAGATCATGTTTTCCATCTGATAATTCNAATAGAACATCATAAAACCATGGGCCCCATGTTTCATTAAAATGAAATAAAGTTCCATCTTTATCAAATAATATTGCCTTTATTGTCATAAAAAAATAACCTTAATATTATAAGGTTAAAGTAATGGAATTTAAAATTTTTTACCACGATATTTTTGAAAGGCATTTAGTGCCAATTGGTCATCCAGAAAGGCCAGATAGAATTATTAATTTGAATAAACTAATTAAAAACCTTTTTCCAAATCAAATACAAAAAATTAAATCACAAAAAGTAATTAAAAACATATTAAAGGTCCACACAAAAGAATACATTAAAAATCTTTTCAGCCTGAAGCCAGAAAATGATATTTTACAAATCGATGCAGATACTTATATTTCTTTAAATTCATTGAAGGCTGCAGAAACTGCTGTTTGTGGAATTATTCAAGCAGTTGACTTCGTTATGAAAACAAATAATTCAAAATCATTTGTTTGCTCTCGCCCTCCTGGTCACCATGCAGAGCCTGATAAAGCTATGGGTTTTTGCATATTTTCAAATGCAGCTATTGGAGCAAAATATGCTCTTGATACATACANCCTAAAAAAGGTTGCAGTTCTTGATTTTGATGTACATCACGGAAATGGAACACAAAGTTTTTTTGAAAAAAATCAAAAAAATCTAATTTTTGCCTCTACACATGAAATGCCTTTGTTCCCTGGCACTGGTTACAAAGAGGAGACCGGATTAGGTAATATTATAAATGAGCCAATTGCACCTTCATTAGATGGCAAATCTTTTCTAAAAATTTGGCAAAACAAAATATTGCCTAAAATAGAATATTACAATCCTGAGTTATTAATTTTGTCAGCTGGATTTGATGCACACAAAGACGATACAATTTCATCAATAAATTTAAAAAGTGAGGATTATTTAGACTTAACTGAAATGATTTGTAAGTTTGCTAATCAAAATTGTGATGGAAGAATAGTTAGCATTTTAGAAGGAGGTTATAATTTAGATGCTTTAACTGAATCAGTTAAACTTCATTTGCAATCATTGTTATCAAGCGTGTAAAGCATTTTTCATGCTTTCATTAATGTAAATCTCTCTCAACCTTAGAGACTGTTTTCCTGGTCTACCGTCTCCAATTTTTTGATTGTCAATCTCAACCACAGGCCCAATAAACGTAGTTGCAGAGGATACAAAAGCCTCTGCAGCTTTCTTCGCCTCGTCAATTGTAAAAGGTCTTTCTTCAATTTTAATTTGAGCTTCTTTAGCATACCTTAAAATTGATCTTCTAGTTACTCCAGCTAAAATATCATTTGATAAATTTCTTGTAATTANGACATTATCCTTTGTAATAATATATGCGTTATTAGATGTACCTTCAGTTATAAAACCATCTTGTATCATCCAAGCATCATCTTTATTTTTTTTCTTAGCCATCATTTTACACATTGAAGGGGCTAATAATTGGACTGTTTTAATGTCTCTTCTTCCCCAACGCATATCTGGAACAGAGATAACTTTTAAACCAGTTTTTGCAATATTAGATTCTGCTAAAGATTTAACTTGCGTAAATAAAACCAAAGTTGGTTTCACACTCTCATCAGGATAATCAAAGCTTCGATCATCTTCACCTCTTGTGACTTGAAGATAAATTAAACCTTCTTTAAGTGTATTTTTCTTAATTAAATCAAAATGAATATCCAATAATTCAGTTTCAGAAATAGGAAATTTCATATCAAGTTCTTTTAGAGATCTTTCAAGCCTTTTAACATGGCCATCCCACTCTAAAATTTTTCCATCAATAACAGCAGTTACTTCATAGACAGCATCTGCAAAAAGAAAACCACGGTCAAAAACAGAAACTTTTGCCTTGTCTTCATCTACAAAACTACCATTNACATATACAACTCTTTTTTTCATTTAATTAACCCCATAATTCAGTTGAAGCTGGTTGAATTTCACTATTTTTATAAATTAGATTGTGCTTCCTGTCTTCAGACATAAGCAAAGGCCCGTCCAAATCAACCCATTTTACATTTTGTGCTAAAATTAATGCTGGAGCCATAGCCAGAGAAGTTCCAACCATGCAACCTACCATGATATCAAATTTTTTTGTTTTGGCTTTTTCTTTAAGTTTCAATGCTTCTGTTAAACCCCCTGTTTTATCAAGTTTGATATTTATAACATCATATTTTCCAATACATTTTTCTAAATCAGAACTGTCATGACAACTTTCATCTGCGCAAATTGGAATAGGTCTTTCTACATTCATTAAATAATCATCTTTTGAAGATGCAAAAGGCTGTTCTATCATTTTAATTTCAGCATNAACAAAATGAGGTATTAGTTTTTTATAATCTTCTAATGACCACCCCTCATTAGCATCAATAATTATTTTAGCTTCAGGAGCTGCTTTTCTTATCAGACTAATTCTATTAAGATCTTCTTCACCACCACCTAACTTAATTTTTAAAACTGGTAAATGAGAATTATTTCTAGCTTCTTCTGCCATTCTTTCTGCTGTGTCCAAAGATAAAGTAAAAGATGTTGTAACTGGTGCAATATTAATATTTGTAAGTTGAGCTACTGTTGTTGATTTAATTTTTGCTTGCCAGTCCCAGAAAGCGCAATCAATTGCGTTTCTTGCAGCGCCAGCAGGAAGGTGCTTATCAATTTCTATTAATTTAGAAAAATCATTAACTGTATTTATCTGATTGATAACACTTTGAACAGTTTCATTATATCTTTGATAGGGTACACATTCTCCAAATCCAGAAAAACCATCTTTAGTAATTTTTACAGTGACTACTTCTGCAAAAGATCTAGAACCTCTAGAAATAGTAAAAACCTTCTTAAGTGGAAAAACTTCTGCTTTTACATCAATTAACATAAGCTAAAAGTTAGCTAATTCTTCGGCAAGTCTTTTTGTTCCAGTTAAAACCGGGTCAACAGTTGGCAATTTCATCTCTTTTTCAACTTTACTTAAATACTCCATTGCTTCATCTTTTTTCATACTTGAAGTATTTATGGAGACACCAACTACCCTTGCATTATTATTTACTACTTTAGCCATTTTTAGAGCCATATTTTCTAATTCCTTTAAACTTGGTAAAGAGTACTCTGGGAGACCCCTCATATGTTCTCGAGTAGGCTCATGGCATAAAATTAGCGCATCAGGTTGTCCACCATGGATTAAAGCCATTGTAACACCTGAATAAGAGGGATGAAATAAACTACCTTGACCTTCTATAATATCCCAATGATCATCATCATTATCTGGAGTAAGGTATTCTATAGAACCGGCCATAAAATCTGCAATTACAGCGTCTAAAGGGACACCATTTCCAGTTATTAAAATACCAGTTTGTCCTGTAGCTCTAAAAGAGGCCTTTAAGCCCATATTTGACATTTCTTTTTCAAGAGCAATAGCTGTATACATTTTACCAATTGAACAATCAGTACCTACTGCTAAACATCTCATGCCCNTTCTTTTTTTGCCATTTGCTATTGGGTAATTAATCGTTGGAACTCTTACATCTATGAGTTGTGTATTATTAGATTTGGACAGNTCAACTAATTCTTTTTCATCTCTCAGTAAGTTATGAAGACCTGAAGCTATATCTAAACCAGATACAATTGCCTCTTTTAGAACTTCCATCCATTTACTTGAAATTAGCCCTCCTCTATTAGCTACACCAATNACTAGGGTTTTTGCACCAAGAGACACAGCCTCTTTTACAGAGATGTTTTTTAGTCCCATATCTGCTTTACATCCTGGTAAAGTAATTTGTCCAACAGANATACCTGGTCTCCAATCCTTTATNCCTTGNGCNACTTTTGCTGCCAAAGGATCTGGAGCGTCACCTAAAAATAATACATATGGTTGCTGTATTGTCATAATTATTTCCTCTCAAATAATTAGTATTACAAAATTACTAATTTTGAAATTATATTTTCTATAATTATAAATTTTTTAAATCCACTCTTTTTTAACATCACTTTCTTTCTCTAAAGCAATATTTTTATTTTTTAAAATAGNAAATTCATCAGCAGTCATTAATTGACGAAGGGACCAAATTGAAGCNCCTCGTAATAGAGTATTTTCAGATTTAATAAATTTTTTTACATTTTTAATTAGTGTCTTATCACCCGAATTACCTGCTGCTATAAGACAATTTCTCATNATTCTCGTATAGCCAGTTCTTTTAATTGTTGTGCCTGATGTTAATTTTCGAAAACTTTTTTCATCTAATGAAAGCCATTCTTTAAGTGAAATCAAATTAATTTTATTATCCTCATTAAGNTTAATATCATTTACAGTAACTGCAAAATTATTCCAGGGGCAGATTGCTAGACAGTCGTCACATCCAAAAATTCTATTCCCAATGGCTTTTCTAAACTCGGTAGGAATTTGTTCTTTATGCTCAATAGTTAGATAGGAAATACATTTTCTAGCGTCAAGTTTATAAGGNTCAATTATAGCATCTGTCGGACAAATTTTAATACACTTACTACAAGTGCCACAATTGTCGTTATGAGTTGATTGGTAATCTAAATGCTTGTCAATTAGGATAACACCTAAGAGTAACCAAGATCCATATTTTCTACTAACTAAATTTGTATGCTTACCCTGCCAACCAATTCCTGCTGAATGTGCAAGTGGTTTTTCCATTATTGGAGCCGTATCTACAAATACTTTAACTTTTGCTTTTAATTCAGAAACAATTTTACTGGCAATTTGTTTAAGACGACCCTTTAAAACTTTATGATAGTCTTTTCTTCTAGCGTAAACAGCAACATAGGCATTACTATTTTCATTCAATTCTAAAAGTGGATTATTTTGTGGCCCATAATTAAATCCAAAAACAATTGCAGATTTTGCTTCCGGCCATAAATTCTTAGGTGATTTTCTTAAATCTTTTTTTTCTTCAATCCAAGTTAAACTTCCATGATATTTTTTTTGTATAAATTCATCTAACCCTTTTTGATTGAAATTAGTNGTTTGTGCTGGTGTTATACCAACAACATTAAAACCAAATTCATNTGCCAAATTTGTAAAGAATTCGTAATTTTTTATATTTTTCATAAGTTTTATATCAAGATTCTAAAATATCACCACCGGCCCTTTTTAATAAAAAATTCTCTGAAAAGTTTTCAAAATTCCCATTTTTAATTGATTTCCTTATACCCATCATCATATTTTGGTAAAAGTTTATATTATGATCAGATAAGAGCATAAGGCCTAATATTTCATTAGCTTTAAATAAGTGATGTAAATACGCTCTGCTATAGTTTTTACAAGTGTTACAGTCACATGCTTCGTCAAGTGGCCTTGGATCTTTAGTATGCCTAGCATTTTTTATATTTATTTCACCTCTAGATGTAAAAGCTTGACCATTTCTTCCTGACCGAGTTGGTAAAACACANTCAAACATGTCTATACCTCTTTTAACAGCNCCTATAATATCCTCTGGTTTGCCAACACCCATTAAATATCTTGGTTTGTTTGTATCCATAAATGGCTCGGTGTATTCAATAGTTTNAAACATTTTTTCTTGCCCTTCACCAACAGCTAAACCACCAATAGCGTATCCTGGAAAATTTAAATTACGTAAATGGGTAGCAGAGAGTTCCCTCAATTCCTTGTATGTACCACCTTGAATAATTCCAAAAATTGCATATCCTTCTCTTTCTTTATAAGCACTTAATGATCTATCCGCCCACCTCATTGATAATTCCATAGAGCTTTTTGTATTTTCAAATGATGCAGGCAATTGGATACACTCATCAAAACACATTGTAATCGTTGAACCTAATAAATGTTGTATTTGGATACTTTTTTCAGGAGTTAAGAAAAACTTTGATCCATCTAGTTGAGATTTAAAAGTAACTCCTTCTTCATTGATTGTTCTTAAATTCCCTAGAGACATTACTTGAAAACCACCAGAGTCAGTTAACAATGGTCCATCCCAATTCATAAATTTTCTTACACCACCAAGTTGATTTATAATATTTTCTCCAGGACGAAGCATTAAATGATAAGTATTTGCTAANATAATTTGTGAATTACTCTTCTTAATATCATCAACTCTTAATGCTTTTACAGTTGCTGCTGTTCCAACTGGCATAAATACAGGAGTATCTATTTCACCATGAGCTGTTATTATTTTGCCAAGCCGAGCATTTGCATCATTTTTAATAAGTTTATATTCAAATTTACTCATTTAAAGCCTTAATTAAGCAACAATCACCATAAGAGAAAAACCTGTAGTTATTTTTAATTGCGTATTGATATGCTAATTTAATATTTTTGTATCCTCCGAATGCAGAAACTAACATCATTAAAGTAGACTTAGGCAAATGAAAGTTTGTGAGAAGCATATCTATTACATTAAATTTATAACCTGGTTTAATAAAAATATCTGTATTTCCAGAAAATGGTTTTAAGGAATTTTCTTTTTTATTAAAGGCGGTTTCAAGAATTCTCAAGGTTGTTGTTCCAATAGAAATTACTCTTCCACCACTTTCTTTGCATTTTTTTATTTTTTCAACCACTCTATTTGAAACCTCACCCCATTCAGCATGCATTTTGTGTGTCTCAATTTCTTCTTTTATAGGAAGAAATGTACCTGCGCCTACATGCAAGGTAATATAATCTAAATCAATTTGAGCACTTTTTATTTTATTAATAATACTTTCAGTAAAATGAAGGCCTGCTGTTGGAGCTGCAACGGCACCAATCTTATTAGCAAAAATTGTTTGGTAATTTATTCTATCTAAATTTTTTTCCTCTTTACTTCTCTTTATGTAAGGGGGCAAAGGCATTCTTCCTACTTTAGATATTCTTTCTATTAGTTCCTCATTATTACAGTCAAACATTATGCGTATTTCGCCATAGTCTAATTTTTCTAATATCTTTGCTTTGAAGTTATCAAATTCAATTACATCTCCCACATTTATTTTTTTTGCTGGCTTTGAAAATGCTAACCAGCTTTTATCAGAATTTTTTTTATGTAAGGTTATCTGAATTGATGTAGTGTTTCTTTTTCCAAATAATTTTGAGGCTAATACTTTAGTATTGTTGCATATAATTAAATCATTTTTTTTTAATAAATCAGGTAAGTCAAAAAATTTTCTATCAATAAATTTATTTTTATTTATTAAAAGTAATTTTGAATTATCTCTAGGTGAAATAGGTTTTTGTGCGATCAAATTAGAAGGCAATTCAAAATCAAAATCAGATATTTTCATTTTAATATATTTGAATTACGCCTTGGATATAATTATTTTCATCAGTAACAACTAATGCCTGGACTTTTGCTTCTAACATCTTATTTTTTGCATCAATCATCAATTTATCTTTAGTAATAGTAAGAGGATTAGTAGTCATTATATTTTCAGCTTTAACAGATGATAAATTTTGATTTTCTAAAAGCAACCTTCTTAAATCACCATCTGTTATTATACCTTGTAAGTAATTATTTTTATGAATAATTGCCAGACCCAATTTACTTTCTGTCATTACAATTATTGCATCACTAATAAATTGATCATTGTTCATCAAAGGTAGCTTAGTAGAAATCATATTATCAGCTACTGTTTGAGTTAGTCCCTTTCCTAAACTACCACCTGGATGAGTTAAAGCAAAATCTTCTTCTGCAAAGCCTCTAGCATTCATAACTGATACTGACAAAGCGTCTCCTGCAGTCATTGTTAGCATTGCAGAGGTAGTTGGAGCTAAATTTAGTGGGCATGCTTCTCTGTCAATAGAAACATCAATATTTGCCGTAGCAAAATTTGCGAGAGAACTATCTTTCTTACCTGTCAGAGAAATAATATTGTTTCCTATTTTTTTTAAGGATGGTAACAATTTTAAAACTTCTTCAGTTTCACCAGAATATGAAATCAAAATAATTACATCTTCTGATTTTATCATTCCTAAATCACCATGAATTGCTTCAGCTGGATGAAGAAACAAGCTAGGAGTGCCTGTAGAAGCTAATGTTGCTGAAATCTTTCTACCAACATGGCCTGATTTGCCAATTCCACTTACAACAACATGACCTTTTGAATTTAATATTAATTCAACAGCTTTATCAAACTCAATGTTTGAATTATGGACAAACCTGTCTATAGCATCTTTATAAGAAGAGCAAAGATCTTTAAGAATGTTTTTATATGAAGTCTGCTTCATTTTATACCTTTGCTAAACATATCTTCTGCTAATTTAAGGTCATCAGGNGTATTAACATTAAAAAATTGATCAAAACTTGATGTGAAATGTACCTCTACAGGGGTATATTTTTGAGTAAATATATCAATTTTNCGAATATTATTTTTTAGAGAATTTTTCAAATCATTTTTTAGTGAAATATGCCAAATAGCAAAAACTGGGTGATTTCTTCCATTAGAATTAGCTACACCAACTAACCTATTGTTTTTATTTACACTTTCAAATAATTTATCAACTAAGTTTTCAGGAAAGAATGGTGTATCAATTGGTAAACTCACAACCCATTCAATATAATTATCTTGTTTATCAAACCATTCCAACCCTGACAAAATACCAGCTAATGGACCTTGAAAATTTGGAATAGTATCGTTAATAATATTCAAATTATAATCTTTAAAATTATTTGCATCTCGATTTGTATTTAATACAATTTTATTATTGTCTATTTTTAATTTATCTAGAATTAACTGAAGAAGAGTTTTNTTATTGATCNTTACCAAAGCTTTATCAATGCCGTTCATTCTAGATGACTTGCCACCAGCTAAAAGAACACACCCNATCATAAATATTCGCCTATGTAATATTTTTTAATCATAAATAACACGATGATTTCCTGAGAGTAAAATAAATCTTTTTCCTTTCATTCTGCCAATAAGAGATAGTTTTGCTTCATTAGCGAGTGAAACACCACTTTCAGTAAAGCCAGAACGAGATAGTAGTATTGGTATTTCCATTTGAACTGTTTTAATTACCATTTCAGAAGTTAGTCTTCCTGTAGTATAAAAAATTTTATCCCTACCATTTATATCATTTAAAAACATCCANCCAGCNATTTTATCAACAGCATTATGCCTGCCCACATCTTCAACATATGCTAGAATATTTTCTTTATAACAAAGTGCACAACCGTGAATTGCACCAGCTTTAATATATAAACTTGGAATTTCAGTAATTTTTTTTGAAATATTAATCATCCAACTGGTCTTAATGAAATTATCATCATTTAATTTTACGTCATAAAATGTTTCCATCATATCGCCGTAAACAGTACCTACTGCACAACCACTTGTTCTTATTTTTTTTGTAAGTTTTTTTTCATAGTTGGTTTTTCTTTTTGTACGAATTACAACAACATCTAACTCATCATCATAATCGATNTCTTCAATTACATCTTTTTTATTTAACATATTTTGATTAAGAAGATATCCTACAGCCAACTCTTTTGGCATATCGCCTAAAGACATAGTTGTTACAATTTCTTGGGAATTTAGAAATATAGTGAAGGGTTTTTCAGTGACTACATCAACTTCAATTTTCTCATTAAGTTCATTTAAACCAACAACATTTTTTGTGAGGTNCNNATCNTNAATATTNGGTTTTAATTTTAGAGGATTTANCAAATTTGTATCATTGATTATTTTAGCAGTCATAATGTATAATTAACACTGACAATTATAAACGCAAAATTGTAAATGAAAAATTTTTAAAAAATAGCTAAATACTGATTTATGAAATTCCATTTTATCGCATCAGAAAACCCAGAAGCTAAAGANNCCCTCAAAGTTCTAATAAAGAGATACGATCAAACCAAATTAGAGTTATCCGATGTTATTATTGCCATTGGAGGTGACGGGATGNTNCTTAAAGCTTTAAGAAATAGTATAGAAAAAAATAAGCCCGTTTTTGGCCTGAATAAAGGCAATGTTGGCTTTCTTATGAATGAACTATCTTTTGATAATTTAGAAAATAGAATTCAAACAGCTAGAAAAGTTAAAATGCACCCTCTTTTTATGAGTGCACATAAAATAAATGGTAATATTTTTACTGAATTAGCAGTGAACGAAGTATCAATATTGAGACAAACTCACCAGGCTGCACATTTGAAAATTACTGTAGATAAAAAAGAAAGGTTAAATGAATTGGTTTGTGATGGCATTCTTGTTTCAACACCTATAGGCAGTACAGCTTATAATTTATCAGCAAGAGGACCAATTATTCCATTAAATGCCAACATATTAGCTTTAACNCCAATTAGCTCATTTAGACCTAGAAGGTGGAGAGGAGCATTACTGCCTCAAAGAGTAAAAATTAGAATAGAAGTACTTAACTTTGACACAAGACCAGTTAGTGCGACTGCAGATAATGTAGAGGCTAGAGATATAAAATATATTGAAATATCGACTGATAAAACAAAAAAACTAACNATTCTTCATGATTCAGATCATAGTCTTGATGAAAGAATTATGAAAGAGCAGTTTTTAACATAAATTTTTTTTAACAAAATTATCAATTGCTTTCCAAAATATAACTTTAACTTCTTCTTTTTCATGAATTATATCATGTCTGCATGATGGCAAGTTTATTTCTTCAACGTTACTNAGTTTTTGAACTAATTTTTTTTGNGAACTCGAATCTGTTACTTTCTCATCNTCAGCCAAGAAAAGAAGAANNGGNTGATTAATATTTTTTTTTGTGAGTTTTTTNAAAAANTTATCACAATAAAATATAGCATTTGAAACCCAATTCCAACTTGGACCTTCAGTTTCTAATAATTTATTCTCTTCAAAATAACTAAGTGCTTCTTCTGAAGTTTCTTTACCATAATAGTTTATATTTTCTTCTTTCTTCCAATAATCAGAGGCCTTAGACACGCTATTTTTTACATTTTTACCNGCCAAACCAATAAATGATGCNANAGATGCCAAATTCGTATTTATTCCAATATTTGATAAATTTAAAGGAATAAGAAATTTATTAATTAAAACTGTAAGACCTGCCAATAAATTTGAAATTGGCAACCCCATCATTGGAGCCATTACTATAAACATTGATGGCTGAATAAAAAAATTATCAATCTTTTTTGAATGAATTTGATAATATAAAATTAATAACCCACCTAAAGAATGTCCAAAAAATATTGTTTTTCGATACAAACCAAATTTAAGCGACTTCATTAAAAAGTTCATTGCTTTAAAATAGAGCTCAAAATCTGAAACATGAATTACAGTTGAAGGATTACCAAATCTTGTTGAAAGACCTTGTCCGGGCAAGTCAATTATCGCTACACGAAAATTTTCTTTTGCAAACTTTTCTGCAATAAAATCATACCTCTCTATAAATTCGCTTAACCCTGGTATAATTAAAATATCAGCCTTNATAGNCTTTTTAGATTTTTCGTTNAAATATACTGAACATCTAATTTTAGAAATTTCAAATTTTAACCAAAAAGTCTTTTTATAGACACTACTNTTTTGCATTAAATATTATTGTGATGATACTGAGAAACTTTCACCACAACCACAACGGGCAACTTCATTAGGGTTTTTAAAATCAAAACCAGAGCTAAATTTACTTTCACTCCAATCCATCTCAGCTCCAACAAGAAACATTACAGCTGCAGGGTCAATAAAAATAGTAATACCTTTTGTAGATATTGTCTCTTCAAAGTCTTTNGCTNCAGTTGCATACTCNACATTATACTTAAAGCCCGAACAACCAGAAGATTTTACTCCAATTCTAAGGCCNTTNACATTTTCATCGCCTTTGTTAATCAGGTATTTAACTCTTTCGGCTGCTTTATCTGTGACACTTATAATATTTTTATCAGAAAACATTTAACTCATACTTTATTTATTACATATCCAAAAGCAATTTAGCATCATCACTCATCATATCTTTTGACCAAGATGGATCCCAAACNAATTTAACTGTAACTTCACCAACTTTGTCAAGAGCGGATACTTTTTCAGATACCTCTTTTGGAAGTTCCCCAGCNACAGGACATGCAGGNGCTGTAAGCGACATCTCAATTTGCACATTACCTCTTTCGCNACAATNAATTTTATATATCAAACCCAAATCATAAATACTGACAGGTAATTCAGGATCAAATATGCTTTTTAAAATCTCTACTACTTTGTCTTTATCAACTCTATATTTATCATCAGATAAAGGTTTNCCTGATTTAAAAATTGCATCNTCACCNATNTTTAAGGAAGANGGCATAAAATCATTCAATGATAGATCTTTGGTCATATCTAGCCTAAAAGTTTTTTTACAGTTTTCAAACCTTCAATTAAAGCATCGACTTCCTCTTCTTTTGAATAAACACCAATCGAAGCTCTTGCAGTTGAAGAGATNTTAAAATGTTTCATGAGAGGTTGGGCGCAGTGATGNCCAGCTCTAATAGCAATCCCTTTCTGATCCAAAATTGTTGCAATATCATGAGGGTGCGCACCATCAAAAAGAAAAGAAATCACACCTGATTTATTGCTTGAATTACCAATAATGCTTAATTCCTTTACTTCATTAAGTTTCTTAGTAAAGTGTTTTAAAATTTTTTGCTCATGATCTCTTATGTTTTTCATACCAATTTGCTGTACAAAATCTATAGCCGCACCAAATCCAATAACTTCCGCAATTGGTGGCGTTCCTGCTTCAAACCTGTGAGGTGGATCTGCGTAAGNAGAATTTTCTATATCAACGTTATCAATCATGTCACCACCACCTAAAAAGGGTGGCATTTCNTGTAAAATTGAAAGCCTTCCCCATAGAACTCCAACGCCAGACGGACCATAGAGCTTATGTGAACTAAAGGTATAGAAATCACAATCAATATCTTTAACATCAACCGGCAAGTGAATAGCACCCTGACAACCATCAACAATGCAAATAGCATTAACTTCATGAGCTAATTTNGAAATTTCTTTTACTGGAAATACAGTTCCTAAAACGTTGGATACATGAGGTACTGAAATTATTTTTGTTTTTTTATTAATTAATTTTTCCATATCTTTGATATCAAAATTTCCGTCTTTATCAACTGGAACTGCGTGTATTTTTGATCCAGTTTGTTGAGACACCAATTGCCATGGAACTATATTTGCGTGGTGATCTGCTATAGTAATTATNATTTCATCATCAGGTTTTAAAAACTTTCTTCCCCAAGAATTAGCGATAAGATTAATTAAATGTGTAGCCCCAGAACCATAAATAATTTCATTACTATTTGATGCTCCTAAAAAATTTGCAGCTTTTTTTCGNACTTCTTCATATTTAAAAGTTGACTGTTCGCTTAACCAATGAAGTCCTCGGTGAACATTTGAATAAGTTTCTAAATATGCACTATTTAATGCATCAATAACTGCTTTTGGTTTTTGAGCACTCGCGGCACTATCTAAATAAACCAAATCTTTATTATTAACTTTTTTATCCAATATTGGAAATTCTGACCTTATCTTTTTGAAGTCAATCTCATCTGAATTATGACCAAGACCACTCATGCAACTTCTTTCATTTTAAATTCACTTAACCAAAAATCTATTGCTTTTTCTAATTTATCAGAAAGGTAATCATTTTGTATTTCTTCTACAACTTCATTTAAATATGCTTTGATTAATAATTCCCTTGCCATTGAGTGTGAAACTCCCCTGCTCAGCAAATAAAAGAATTGATCTTTATCTAGCTCACCAATAGTAGCTCCATGAGCACATGAAACGTCATCAGCAAAAATCTCAAGCTCGGGTTTAGAATTTGACTCGGCTAGGTTTGACAGTAATAGTGCTCTACTCATTTGCCTGCCATCAGTTTTTTGAGCATTAGGCGCAACCTTTACCCCACCTTGGTANACACCTACAGANCTATCATCTAAAATACCTCTTATTATTTGATTTGAAGAGGTGTTTTCGGCAAGATGATTAACACATGTTGTAATATCTTGATGTTGCTTTTCTCTTCCAAAATAAACACCTATCAAATCATAATTACTATAGTTTTGATTAAGNTTTATATTAATATCGCTTCTTGATAAGGTAACACCTTGCTGAGTTAATACCATTTCTAGATTTGAATTTTCAGAAAGATTGCCCTCAATTAATGAAACAAAATTAGATGCGTTTAGAGATTTTGAATTGTTAATTACACTCAACCCAAAAGATAAATTTGATCCTTTTCCAACATCAATTGCAATTAAAGGAGTACAAAGTGAGCTGGATGATAAAGAAAATTCTAAAGCTAAGTTGCATTCAACATTTTCTGGAACTTTAATAATAATTAATGAACTCGACCATATACCTGCATCGATACTTGATTTAATATCAATAGTTTCTTTTTTGCTTGTATTTTTAGGAACTAAAATTTCAAAAGCGTTACTGATATNTGACAATATGACACGAGACATTTCATTTTTTTGAAAATATTTTGAATTTAAGAATTCAAGATTGTTAATATCAACATTATTAATAAATTTATTTTTATTATTTGATATCAGGTAATTTGAATTATGTTTTAAACTTGAGGTATCTTTTATGAACTTTTGTAAAGGTGTCATCTTCCAAGTTTCAATCTTAGAATTAGGCCATCCATGTTCTTTGAAACTTTTCTTAAAAGAGTTACAAAAATCTAGTACTTCATTTGAAGGAGGAGAATTAATTTCCATTTAGAAAACTCTTATAGCCTTCTTTTTCAACTAATTTAGCTAAATCTGGACCACCAGATTNAATAATCTTACCTTTGACCATTATATGAACAAAATCTGGAATAATATGATCTAACAACCTCTGGTAATGAGTAATAACAAGCATACCCCTATCCTTACTTTTTAGGTTTGTAACTCCTTTACCAACAATTCTTAAAGCATCTACATCTAAACCAGAGTCAGTTTCGTCAAGAACGGCAATTTTTGGATCAAGCAAAGCCATTTGAAGTATTTCAAAACGTTTTTTTTCACCGCCAGAAAATCCAACATTAACAAATCTTTTTAGCATATCCTGTGAAATTTCTAGCTCAGCAGCTTTTTCTCTAATAAGTTTAACTAATTCGATACCTTCTAATTCAGGTAGATTTTTTGCAACCCTTGAAGAATTAATGATTGTTCTTAGAAAAGTCATGCCTGTTACACCAGGCAGCTCTATTGGATATTGAAAAGCTAAAAATAATCCTAATCTAGAACGTTCATCAGCCTCAATATCTAGTATCTCTTTACTATCTAAAAGTACACTNCCTTTACTNACATCATAATCCTCGCGACCTGACAAAACATAGGAAAGGGTTGACTTTCCAGAACCATTAGGNCCCATAATCGCNTGNGTCTCTCCAGCATTTATNTNAAGTGATAAACCATTTAATATTTTTTCATCACCAATTGATGCGTAAAGATCTTCAATTTTTAAAAGACTCATATTCTATTCATNACTTTCAAAATAATTATTAATTTAGCCTACACTACCTTCAAGNCTAATACCTATTAACTTTTGTGCCTCTACTGAAAACTCCATAGGAAGTTCTTTCATAACTTCCTTACAAAAGCCATTTACAATCAATGAAACTGCTTCCTCTTCTGAAAGACCTCGAGAAAGACAATAAAATAATTGATCCTCACTTATCTTGCTTGTNGTAGCCTCATGCTCAATATTAGCTGAAGGGTTTTTTGATGTAATGTAAGGAATAGTATGTGCGCCACATTTATCACCAATTAATAAGCTGTCACATTGAGTAAAATTTCTTGCATTTTTTGCACCAGGTTGCATCAAAACCTTTCCTCTGTATGTGTTTTGTGATTTACCTGCAGATATTCCCTTTGATATTATTGTTGATTTTGTATTTTTTCCAAGATGAATCATTTTTGTTCCTGTGTCAGCTTGCTGAAAGTTATTTGTNATAGCTACAGAATAAAATTCTCCAACTGAGTTATCACCATGTAAAATACATGATGGATATTTCCAAGTAACTGCAGACCCTGTCTCGACTTGAGTCCAGCTAATTTTAGANTTCTTTCCTAAGCAAGACCCTCTTTTTGTAACAAAATTGAAAATACCACCTTTCCCATTCTCATCTCCAGGAAACCAATTTTGGACAGTAGAATACTTGATTTCAGCATTNTCATGGGTAATTAACTCTACAACTGCTGCATGAAGCTGNTTTTCATCTCTTTGTGGCGCCGTACAACCTTCTAAATATGAAACGTAAGAGTCATCATCAGCAATAATTAATGTTCTTTCAAATTGACCAGTATTCTTTTCATTTATTCTAAAATAAGTTGATAATTCCATTGGACATCTTACACCTTTTGGTATGTAAACGAATGAACCATCAGTAAAAACTGCACTATTCAATGCAGAAAAATAATTATCGTGTCGAGGTATAACAGAACCAATATATTTTTTTACTAACTCTGGATGAGTTTTAATAGCTTCACTAATTGGACAAAATATAACACCTTTCTCTTCCAGTTGTTTTCTAAAAGTTGTGACCACAGATACTGAGTCAAATACAGCATCAACTGCGACACCAGCTAATGCTTTTTGCTCATTAAGGGGTATACCAAGCTTTTCATATGTTTTTAATAATTCAGGATCTACCTCGTCTAAACTCTTCAGTTTTTCTGTATTTTTTGGCGCAGAATAATAATAAATGTCCTGATAATCTATTTTTGGATAATTTACTTTAGCCCATTCCGGTTCTTTCATTTTTTTCCAGATTTCAAAAGCTTGAAGTCTCCAATCTAGCATCCATTTAGGCTCATCTTTTTTTGAAGATATTAATTTAATTATATTTTCATCTAAACCTTTAGGAGCCTTATCAACTTCTAAATCAGTTGAAAAACCATATTTATATTTAGACGTAGCCAGATTAACCTGTTCAATAGTCTCTTCTTGAATTGGCAATTATATACTCCAGTTAAGTATGTAATACAGTAGTATCTGTATTTTGGGTTTTAAGAAAATCTTCGGGGTTCAGCAAATCACTTAATGATACACTCTTTAATGCTTCTAAAATAGCATTATTGGCTTTGTTCCAATTTCCACTTAAAAGACAGATTGATTGAGTGCTACATAAATCGTCTGATTCATCTAAACAAGCAGTAATCGCAATGGGACCATCAATGGATTCAACAATTTCTGCAACATTTATCTCAGATGGGGCAATTTCGCAGTAATAACCTCCACTTGCTCCTCTACCTGCAAGAATTAAATTAGCTTTATTTAGAAGTTTACAAACNTTAGCAACTGTAGGAANAGGCAANCCNGTATCNNCCGAAATTTTTGACGTNGAAAANTTGTTAGGGTATCTACTAGATANNAAACCTAATATAACAACGGCATAATCAGTGATTTTATTAAGTTTTATCATTTTAATTACTCAGTTTTCTTAATTTAGATTAATTCTAAAATAATTCAAGTTTTATAAATTATAATTAGTAAAATATTAATTAACTGAGGTGCTTTTTAGTATGTAACGACCATTTAAAACATCAC
>FUFK010046823.1_pt1 | contig 19792 bp, 26 predicted proteins | sample 1021851 | NCBI WGS metagenome assembly FUFK01 (sample SAMEA51879418, study PRJEB19060) | metagenome
TTTTGCGTATGCTGTTGATGATGTAGCTGTATTGGCTGCTGGTGAAGATCCAATGGGTCACATCAGAAATCAAATTGCAGATGCAATCAATAAACTAAACTCCGCAAGACTATTCAGTTTGTTAAACGGACTGTTTGCTGCTGGTTCTGGTGCTCTAGGTGCTAATCATCTTGACATCGCAAAAGCTGGTACTGGTGCTGACGCTGACAACTTCCTAACAGCAGCTACAGCAGCAAGAGCAAGATCACTTCTTGGNGAAAGAGGAGAAGAGCTAGATACTCTAGTAATTCACCCATCTGTTGCGTACTACCTATATCAGGTTGGTATGTTGACATTCTCTAGTGATTCTCTAACTTCTGGCGGTGCTGTCCAATGGGGTGGCGGTGGTGTTGGTGTTACTGACAGATCAATCGGTCAGTTTGCTGGCATGAATGTTGTTATTGACTCTCAAGTTAATACATCTGCTCCAGGTGCATCTGGTCATCAAAAAGAGTTCCGTTGCTACTTAATCAAGTCAGGAACAATTCTTGAAGGCGAACAGTCTCCCCTGGGTATTGAATCAGATAGAAACATCTTATCTAAGCAAGATGTTATGTCTGTTGACTACCATAGTGCCTATCACATTATGGGTACTAAGTGGAGTGCTGCTACAGACAACCCAACAAACGCTGCTTTGATGAACTCAAGCAACTGGGCTGCTACATACGATGTAGACTTGATTCCTGTAGTTGAGCTAATCGTTAACTCACCACTTGATACATCTACTATTTCTTAATAGGATTAAATTGTGGTCATCAAGCCTCATCAATTATTGGTGGGGCTTTTTCTTTACGCTACAATAAAACTAAAATTACTTTCTAGCCGTGGCAGCCACCATAAATGCAACTGTAAAAGACGCTAACGCTAACAGCTATGTCACGCTTACAGAAGCCAACACTTACTTNGAGACAGTCCCAGACTCTTCAACCTGGACCGATAAAACAGACGATCAAAAGAACAGAGCACTAATATCTGCTACCAGATGGATCGACAGCTTCGTATTCTACGGAGACAGATGCGATGACGGTCAGGCACTCAAGTTTCCAAGAAATAACTACCAAGTAGATGGTGTTGAATTGGCCTGTTCAACTATTCCATTAAATATTAAGTATGCACAGTATGAACTAGCCAGAGCGTTGGCAAACGATACAGATGCTATGACAGGTAACACAGGAACAGACGGTAATTTTTCTGAAGTAAAACTCGGAGATATAGAAGTCAAATACAATACTTCAAGTCAGGGAACAGGGTCAGTAAATAATATCTTGGATGTTTACCCTTGGTTACAAAGTTATTTAGGTGCATATATACTTGGTGGAGCAGGATCTTTTCAGATGAGGGTAGTTAGAGGCTAATGGCAGGACAACTAGACACAGCATTTAAAAATATTGCCAAACAAGTGGTGTCCCAACTTGGGAACTCATTAGACACCTCCATTGTTTACACACGAAAAGGCGTATCTAGTTATAACAACGAAACTGGAGAATACCTAACAGTCGACACAAACTATACAATTAAAGTACCTATCGAGTTTGTACAATCTACTGAAGAATCTGGGTTTCAGGAGAATGTTGCGAGGCTCTACATAACTCCAGACTTGATAGGCGACAATCAGCCTCTACTTCAAGATGAAATAACTCTTACATTTTCTGGATCGACAAGAGGAGCTAAAATAACAGATATACGTACACTTAAAGGTGGGCAAGAGTATTTGTTCCGTATTGATGTAATGTTCTAATGACTCTAGTAAACACACGAGCAGCATTTGAAACAGCAATCCTAGACAAGGTTCAAGACGCTGATCCTACGGTTACTGTAGTATTTGATAATACTCCATTTACAAAACCAGGTTTGAAGAAAAAATATGTAATGGTCAGTTTAGATTTTACCCAATCAACTACACAAGCCCAAGGAGCAGCACAAGATTACTATGCTGGAACAATTACTTGTGGGGTTATGACACCGAAAAATAAAGGAACAGCAGCAGCAGCCGAAATAGCTGAATTAATCATAGATGGACTAACTTCAGTAAATTCATCTTCATATACCGATACTTTTTCTGTCTCTCCCCGTGTTTCCCAGATAGCTGGTCCTACATCTGTTAGCACGGAAAGGGAAAGTCATTTTATGTCTGTAGTCAGTTGTAGTTTTACCGCCAATGCCTAACAAAGACATCTCACAACTCACTGCTGATTTAAGAAAAGACGCAGTAAAACTTAAAGGAAAAATAGCTTCTGCAATGGTTCAGGATTTACAGGCTGCTGGTCCTTGGTGGACAGGTCATTTTGCTACAAGTTGGAAGATAAGTGACACTCCAGTGCAACCCATTACAAAATCTAGGCTCAGAGAAGAAATAGATAACGGAGACATAGTAGCGTTTGACGCTCCATTGCATTGGCAAGATGAAGGAGAAGCTGGTATGTCAGGATCAACTTACGATCAGATAAGAACTAATAGAGATCTTCCGAAAAGAAAAAAGCCTAAGAATGTAACCCTAGAAAAAGATTTGTATATAGGTAACGAAGCTGAATATGCTGGTTTTGCTGTAAATAATCCAGGAGCTACTGCACCTGTGGGTGCTCCAAATGGAATAACTTACGATGAACACGCAGAATTAGTAGACAACATAACACCTCCTAGTGGTAGTCCTGATTGGTATAAAATTTATATGGGAAATCAACATTACAACGATGCTATTGCATTAGCACTGTCTGAAACATTTAAGGCTAAAAATATAAGTTTTAGTGCTGATTAATAGTAATAAGCTATACTACAGGAATAAATATAAATTTTTATGCCAACAGTAAGAGCAATCGACAAGCTAAAGCAAGCCTTTAGTATCGAAGAACGTAGTAGTTACTCTATTTTTAAGGGAAAAGAGCTAATCTTAAAAGTATTCTGGTCGCCTCTTACAATAGCTGACAGAGACACGATAAACACTACATTATTAGCTATGAATAAAGGTCAGGAAGAAGGTAATCTTGATTTTGCTTTACAGGTTATTGTTACAAAAGCAGAAGATGAGTCAGGTACTAAACTTTTTACCGCAGGAGACATACCAACTTTAAGAAGAGAGATTCCTCTATCTGTCTTACTTGATCTAATGACTAAGATGCAAAGCATGGGCGAGGAGGAAAGCCCTGATGCCGTAAAAAGCTAGGCTAGAAAAAGACAACTTTATGTTTCTTCAGTTTTTTATTGCTGAAAAACTAGGTTATACCCATAAAGAACTACGACAGAAAATATCTACTCAAGAACTGTTTGCTTGGAACGCATACTTCAGAATACAGGCAGAAAGAGAAGAAAAGGCACACGAAAAAGCAAAAAGACAAGCTCAGAATCGTAAGATACGCTAAACTTGTGTTATCTAGTAATTTTTAGTAAGTGGCTGCCTCGAATTACAGTGTAAATATAAAGCTAAATACTAAACCAGCGATAGATCAGCTTGGAAAGCTGGAAAAACGTGTAAATGTTCTCAGAAGAAAGCTCAATACTCCATTAAGAATTGAATCTAAAGCAGTAATGCTCAAAAAGCAGCAACTTGCTTTGGATGACAGAAAATTCGCCACAATGAAAATAACCAGAAGGTTAGGCGAACAGTTAAGGAAATTAGAGAAGGATGGTTTAAATGTAGACAAACAAAAATTACAGCTATCTAATGCAGCCAGACACACAGCTAAAGGAAGATTAGAAACCGCAAGAGCCTCAAACAAGTTAGTTGCCGATGAAATAAAAGGACTACAAAAAGTAGTTTCTTTAAACAAACAAGCTGTTAAGTCTAGAATAGCTAGTCCTACTGTGGTTTCACACCCTGGTTTAATGGGTCCTCATCAAGCTACAAAAGGTGCTGGTCAGGTTGCTATGAATGTCGATACTAAATTTATACAACAGACAACTCGTTTAAAAATTGCACATGACCTAAATATGCTGGAGTTGAAAGGAGTAGATATTTCAAAGTTAAGGAATAAATTAGGTAAACTCACAGACGCACAAAGAAGGAGAGAATTTGGAATAGTAAAAAGATTAAACCGAGAACTTACAAATGGTATTAGAAAAGAAAATAATAAATTAGCGATATTACGGGAACAGGAAAGAATAAATAGAAAACGATCAAGAGCTATAGCTGCTGCTAATGCTCCTACTACAGGTGGAAGAGGTGGAGGCGGTGCTATCTTCCAGAGTGCACTGATAAGTGGTGGTTTTCCTTTACTATTTGGGCAAGGACCAGTGACCGCTATCGGTGGTGCGTTAGGTGGTGGAATTGGTGCTGCTGTAGGTGGACAGATGGGAGGATTCGCAGGAGGTATTGTCGGTACAGCTATCATTCAGAGTATAACTAATGTAGTTAATGGCATAAATGAATTAGGTGGTGCGTTGGCCGATCCAGCTAATAACATTGATAAACTGACTGAATCTTTATCTAAATTTGATAAAAATATTATTACTTCTGTGCAGATACTTCAGTCAGCAGGACTTACAGCATCAGCAGGACAGTTCGCAAGAGCTAGATTTGGGACACAGTTTGGTGCTGGTGGTGCGAATAGTCTCGAAGAAATGAACAAGGCATTTAAAGAGTTTGCCAAAGTAACAACTAGATTGGGAACGGAACTTGCAATATTAGCATCAGGTCCGTTAACTGGATTTATGAAAATGCTTAACTTTGTACTAGGTGGAGGAGGTACAGCAGCAGAAGGCGAGAGTTTGGCAGATACTATAGACAGGACTATAACTGAACGTGAAAATGCCATAGATAAAATAACCAATTTAGAAACTTCTTTACAGGAAAATCTAAAAAAGAGAAATGAACTGAGAGCAAGGTTTGATACTAAAGAAAAGCAAAGAGAACTTGCAGCAAGCGGAGAATTAGGAACAGTACAAACTGAATTTAGAAGATTAGGTGGAGAAATATCAGCAGGAAAGTTGGATTTAGGAATACTAAAGGATCAGGTAAAGAACTTTGATGCAACTGTCAAATTAGCTGAGTTACAGAAAAAAATATTACAAGAAAATGAAGTGGATCTCAGAGCACAATTAGAAATAGAAAGAGCAAGATTTGAAGGTTCTGAAGAAGAATTAATAGTGTTAGAGCAACGAAATAAACTAAATAAATTAGACTTTGCAATAGAAAAACAGATAGCTGAGGTAGAAGCTGTAAGAGAAAGTGGAAGTAGAGCAGAGTTAGAAAGAGCAGAACAAACCTTAACTAATCTAAGATTACAAAAAGATTTAGAAGAACAGATAACACTAAATAGATTAAACGCTGCTGATCCAGCAATAAGTCGTATGAATGAATTAAATAAGAAGATGAAAGAACTTAACGATATAACAGAACAGTCAGTCAAGCTGTCTAAAGCAATGGGAGAGTCTTTTGCTGAATCATTTAAAGGAATTGTTTATGGAACAATGACTGTGCAGGATGCGTTCAGAAATATGCTTAACAAGATAGCCGATTTCTTTATAGACACTGCTGCACAACTAGCAGCTACACAACTTCAAAAAGGTATTTTAGGTTTGTTTGGTAATATGTTTAATTTCAACACCACTCCACTTAACGATATTCAAAATACTCCTGTATATGCAGCGAATGGTGGTCCTGTAGGAAGAAGAAATCCATATATTGTAGGAGAACGTGGTCCAGAATTATTCGTTCCAAATCAGTCAGGAAATATAATTCCTAACCATGATTTAGCTGGTATTGGTGGAGGTGCTACAAATATTGTGGTAAATGTAGATGCTTCTGGTTCTTCTGTTGAAGGAGATGAAGATAATAGCAGAGAACTTGGCCGTCTTATCTCAGTGGCAGTACAATCTGAATTAATACAACAAAAAAGACCAGGAGGATTACTTGCATAATGGCTACGTTTCCCTCAATAAAACCTACTTACGGCCAACAGAAAAGGTCTGCACCAATAACTCGTACTATTCGTTTCGCTGATGGTTATGAACATAGACTTTTATTTGGTTTAGCACAACATCAAAACCCAAAAATTTTTAATCTTACTTTTGAAGTTTCAGAAACAGATGCGGATACCATAGAAACCTTTTTAGATGCCCGTGCAAACGACTCAGACAGCTTTACTTTTACTCCTCCAGGAGAAAGTTCATCGTCTGAATTTGTCTGCGAAGCATGGAGCAAATCTATACCATTTAATAATAGAGCTACAATACAAGCTACCTTTAGACAAGTATTTGAACCTGCTTCGTAATGACTACTATTTGGTCTGCTGGTGCTAGTTTATCTTTAGGTGCGATAGTTGCACCTACTTCTGCTAATAATGGATTATTTTTTAAGGTAACCACAGCAGGTACTACTGGTTCTAGCGAACCTAATTGGGCAAGTGTTATAGGACAGACAGTTTATGATAATAGTGTTCAATATGTCTCTTTTAGTAGTACATTTGCCGATTTACAATCAATTAATCCATCAGCGATTATTGAATTGTTTGTTTTAAAGCTAAAACAGGGATTGCATTATGAATCTTGGGAAGCAAATAGAGATTATAAACTTGGTGATTTAGTAAACTCATCCGACTTAAGTAAAACTATTGTTTTTAAATGCACTACAGCAGGGCAAAGTGGAGCTAGTGAACCTGGTGGGTTTGCCTCTGCTTCTGTAGGTGGAGCAACTATTCCTGATAACCAAGTCACATGGACTCCTCAAAATATTGACATATATCGTTTTCACGCTGGCAGTAATTTAAGTGCTAATGGTCAAATAGTTTGGGATGGTAATGCTTATCTTAGATTTCCAATACAGGCATCAGGTTTTGCTTTTCAAAAAGGACAGTTACCCAGACCTAAGATAGTAGTCAGTAATGCCACAGGACTAATATCATCAATACTTTTATCCGTAAATAAAGCTACAACTGGTAATGATCTAACAGGAGCTACAGTAACAAGAATCAGAACATTAGCTAAATTTATTGATGCTGTTAACTTTGCCGACGGAACAAATGCTACAGCAGATCCTTCGGCAGAATTTCCTAGAGAAGTTTATTCTATTGATCGTAAATCTACAGAAACTAGAGAAGTTGTTGAATTTGAACTTGCTGCTCCTACAGATTTAGCAGGAGTACGAATACCAAAAAGACAGTGTACTCGTTCTGAATTTAAATCCATTGGTACGTTTGCTCGATGACTTGGAAGTATAAAGCACTGCTTCATGCACAACGAGAAGATCCAAGAGAATGTTGTGGTTTATTGTTAAATGTAAAGGGTAAAGAAAGATATTATCCTTGCCGTAACCTTTCAATTACAGATCATCAATGTTTTATAATCGACCCAGAAGATTATGTAAAAGCAGATAATACAGGAGAAATTGTAGGTGTAGTTCATAGTCATCCGATAACACCGCCTGCCCCTAGTCAAGCAGACAGAATTGGTTGCGAAAATAGTAATTTACCTTGGCATATTGTTAATCCAAAAACTCAACAATGGGCATATTTAGAACCATGTGGATATAAGCCACCTTTATTGGGTAGGCAATGGGTGTGGGGTATCACAGATTGCTGGAGTTTAGTGAGGGATTGGTATAAACAAGAAAAAAATATTGAACTTAGAGATTGGGAAAGACCTATAACATTAGAGGAATTTAATAATAAACCTTTATTTGAGGACTGTGCTTGGCGAACTAATTTTAGAGAACTTAGACCTGAAGAAAAATTACAAGATGGAGATGTTTTACTTATGAGTATCCTGCATCCAACTTTAAATCATGTAGCATTATTTTTTAAAGGAGATGTTATTCATCATTTAACCGATAGACTATCTTGTAGAGAGCCTTACTCTGAATGGCTGTTAAAATGTACGGGAAAGAGGTATCGCTATGCTTCGTAAAGTAAAGCTGTATGGAGAACTGGCTAAATTCGTTGGTCATAAAGAATTTAAGGTAAAAGTAGAAACAGTAGGAAAAGCTGTTAGTTTTTTAATACATAATTTTCCAGGTATAGAAGCTCATATGAGTCCTAAATATTATCAAGTAAAAGTAGGTGATTATGATATTGGAAAAGATGAATTAAGTTATCCTGTTGGGCAGCAAGACATTCATTTTATCCCAGTGATTGCTGGTGCTGGTAGAGGACTTGGAAAAATATTACTAGGGGCTGCATTAATAGGTATTTCACTGGCTTCGGGTGGTGGCTTGAACGTATTTCTTAATGAAGGTTTTACTGGATTAGCTGCTGTAGGAATGAATCTTGGAATAGGATTAACAATAATGGGTGTAAGTGAAATGTTGTTTCCTTTACCAAAACCAAAAGAATTTGAATCAGAGCAAGATCCAAAATTATCATTTAATTTTTCTGGTACGCAAAATACATCAAGAGCAGGTACTCCAGTTCCAATAGTTTATGGTGAAATAATTACAGGAAGTGTTGTAATAAGTGCAGCNNTTGANACTAATCAGGTAGAAGCATGACAGACGAAACTAAANTTATTAGAGGANCNGGAGGNCCACCAAAACCACCCCCACCTCCTTATCGTGCTCCTGATACTTTACATAGTAGAAGTTTTGCTACTGTTCAAGATTTAATATCTGAGGGTGAAATAGAAGGGTTTGCCAGTGCATCAAAAGAAGGTCTTACAAAAGGTACAACTGCATACGATAACGCAAGTTTAAAAGACGTATTTCTTGATGACACTCCAATACTTGCTGCTGACGCAAATAGTTCAAGTCCAAGTGAAGAAAAATTTAATTTTAAAGATGTAACATTTAAGTCTAAGTTTGGAACGTCAAACCAAACAGCAATGACAGGTATTCCTGCCGAAAGTAGATCACCTACTGGTGTTTCAGTAACAGTTGAAAATGATGATGCAGCTACTACTTGGACAGTTGTTACTACACAGAATGAGGACGGGACGGAGACAATAACTGGTACAAACTATACAGTTAACCAAATAGTTAAATCGGGAAATGATGCTGCAAGTGACCTTATTGTTTTTAAGTGTACAACGGCAGGGCAAGCTGGAACGACAGAACCTACTGCTTTTTTAACTGCATCAGTTGGTCAAACAATTACAGATGGTGGGGTTACATGGACAGCACAAACTGTTGGATTAAGCGGTTCAGTAACTAGACAAATTACAAATACAGACGTTGATGCGGTTGTTATTACACTTACTTGGCCTCAAATACAAGTAGCTGAAGATGATGGTGATATAAGAGGTGACACAGTTAAATACGCTATTCAAATACAACATGATTCGGGTGGATTTGTTACTAAAATCGAAAGTTCTGTAAGCGGTAGAACTGCTGATGCTTATGCCAGAGATCACAGAATAGAATTAACAACTGGATTCACAACAGTAGACATAAGAGTTGTTCGAGTTACAGCAGATAGTACAAGTTCTTCAAGAGTAAATGCTTTTCAATTTACAAGTTTTCAAGAAGTTATAGACAACAGTTCAACTTATGCGAACAGTGCTTACACTGCTCTTCGTTTAGATAGTAAACAATTTAATCGTATTCCTACAAGAAAATATCGTATCAGAGGTGTAAAAGTCAGAATACCAGGAGCAGGAGCATCTAGTTCTGGCACTCCAAGTGTGGACAATGCTACGGGCAGGATAGTGTATCCAGAGGGCTATATATTCAATGGAGTAATGGGTGCTGCTGTTTACACAAACTGCCCTGCGATGTGCCTACTGGACCTTCTTACAAACACGAGGTATGGTCTGGGAGATCATGTTACAGACAGTAATTTAGACTTATTTAGTTTTGTAGCTGCAAGTAAGTATGCTAACGAGTTAGTGGATGCTGGAGATGGATCAGGTACAAAAGAAGCTCGATTTAGTTGCAATGTAAATATTCAAAGTCCTAAAGAAGCATTTGCAGCAATAAATGAGTTATCTGGTGTCATGAGATGTATGCCAATATGGTCTGCTGGTTCTGTAACCATATCTCAAGATAAGCCAACTACAGCAAGTTATTTATTTAATTTAGCCAACGTAGGCGAAGGTGGATTTGCATATTCGGGGAGCAGTTTAAAAACTAGACATAGTGTTGTTTCTGTCAGTTACTTCAATATGGATTCAAAAGAAGTGGATTTTGAAGTAGTAGAAGATGCAACGGCAATATCAAAACTTGGAACGATAGTAAAACAGGTAAAAGCATTTGCTTGCACATCTCGTAATCAAGCTGCAAGATTAGGTCGTGCAATACTTTTTGCGGAACAAAATGAAAGTGAGACTGTTACTTTCTCGACATCTATAGACTCAGGAATTGTAGTCAGACCTGGTTCTGTTATTGAAATAAACGATCCAGTAAGAGCAGGAGCCAGAAGAGGTGGTCGTGTTGTGTCTGCAACAACTACTGCTATTACTATGGATGCGGAAGCACAAACGACTTTACCAGCGTTAAATGATGCACCAACAATTAGCGTTGTCTTATCTGATGGATCGGTTGAATCAAGAACTATATCTGATATTACAGGAGCAGTCTTAACGGTAAGTTCTGCTTTTTCTCTAGCACCTCCTACAAACGCTCCTTATTTAATATCAAGTACGACACTAAAGACTCAGTTATTTAGAGTAATTCAAGTAGAAGAACAAGACGATATTAACTATGTAATTTCAGCTTTATCTTATGTTGAGGATAAGTACAATTTTATTGAAAATGGTACTGCCTTACCTGAGAGAAAAATATCAGTATTAAATGCTCCTGCATCTCCTCCAAGCAACTTAACAGTTACAGAAAAAACAGTTGTTATAAACAATATTGCTAGAAGTAAACTTATTGTTGATTGGCAACCTGTAACTGGTGTAACTCAGTATTTAGTAAATTACAGATTAGAAAATGGTAATTATGTTTCTCAAGTTGTATTTAGTAGTGACTTTGAACTTTTAGATACTGTAAAAGGTACTTATGAAATTCAAGTATTTTCTTATAATGCAGGTTTAAAATTATCTCCTAATTCAACTGAAACAACATTTATAGCTCAAGGTAAAACTGCATTACCTGAAGATGTTTCTGGCTTAACGATTGAACCTATTAATGAACAGTTTGTAAGATTAAGATTCACGCAAGCAACTGCTATTGATGTTCTTCATGGTGGTCGTGTTTATGTGAGACATACAAATCAAACTGGAGGATCTGCCACATTCCAAGCAGCACAAGATGTTATCGAAGCTGTAGCTGGTAATGCAACAGAAGTTATAGCTCCTGCTTTAGCTGGAACATATCTTCTTAAATTTCAAGATGATGGCGGTAGATTTAGTACAAATGCAACAAGTGTAGCTTTATCTATTGTTGATATTTTAGATTCTATTACTGTTAAAACTGACAGAGAAGATACTGATTCAACACCATATAACGGAACAAAATCAAATCTTACATTTGATTCTACTCTTGGTGGATTAAAACTTACAGATCCAACAGCAAATGCTACTGGTACTTACAAATTTGTAAATATTCTTGATCTTGAAAGTACATTCTCACTTGTCTTAAAAAGACATTTTCAAGGAGTCGGTTTTTATGCAGGAGATCGGTTTGATAACAGAACAGATAACATAGACACTTGGACAGATTTTGATGGAACTATTGCTAATGATGTAAATGCAAGAATTGGTGTTAGAACTACTACAGCCAATCCAGCTTCTACTACTTACCAAGATTCAGACTTTAGTGGAACCTTTAATGATTTTGCTAATGGAACATTTAAAGGTAGAGCATTTCAGTTTCAAATTACTTTAGATACAGCAGATACCGCACAAAATATGAACCTTCAGCAAGCAGGGTACACAGCATCTATGCCATCAAGAACTGAACAATCATCTGTTATAGCATCTGGAGCAGGAGCAAAAGCCGTTACATTTACAGCACCATTTTTTGTTGGAACTTCTGGGCTAGGCAACCTTAATAGTTTCTTGCCATCTGTTAATATTTCTCCTCAAAACATGGCAACAGGAGATTATTTTGAGCTTAGTAGTATATCTGGAACTGGCTTTACAGTTCACTTCAAGAACTCAAGTAATGCTAGTATTGATAGGAATTTTACCTACAGTGCTGTTGGTTTCGGCAAAGGAGGTTAACATGGAGGGAAATAGTATTTAACTGTGGCTGACGTAACAAACTACACTATTGAAAATGCTTCTGGAGCGAACGTAAGGACTGACCTTAATAATGTTTTTGCTGCGATCCAATCAAGCAACTCAAAGTCATCTGACTTAGCTTCAAGTCAATGTGTAGCTGGTATGCCATTTCTAAATACCACTACAAATATTTTAAAAATAAGAAACTCAAGCAACGGTGCTTTTACTGAAATAGGAAGTATAGATCAGGCAAATTTAGGTTTATTATCTAAAGCTGGCGGTACTATGACAGGTCCGTTACTGATAGATGACTCTTCAAGTGCCTCTACTCCAGCCTTATCTTTTGATACAGATACAGATTTAGGTCTGTTTAGAAAATCTGCAAACGTAATGGGATTTTCTTCCAGTGGTACAGAGCAAATGATATTTGATGGTAATGGATTGACTCTCCAGGTGCAAAATGATCTTAGGTTTGCTGATGCTGATAGTAGTAATTATGTAGGTTTTAAAGCACCAGCCACAGTTTCTTCTAGTCTTACTTGGATACTACCTGCTGCTGACGCTACTGTTTCTGGCTATGCCCTTGTATCTGATGCTTCTGGTACGTTAAGTTGGGCTGCTGCTGGAGCAGGTGCTCAAGGTGGTGGTTCAGATGAAATATTTTGGGAAAACGATCAGACTATTACACAAAATTACACAATTTCAAACGGACATAACGCAGGAAGCTTTGGTCCTATAGAAATTCAAAGCGGAGTTACAGTTACAGTTGGTGCTGGAGAGACATGGACTGTAGTATAAAAGTGTATATAATAGATTTATGAGCCAATTAAAAGTCAACAGCATAATACCGACTGCGGGAGTGCCAACAGGTGGTGGTGGTGGAATAACTCAAGTCAAAAGTGTCACTGATACTGTTAGACATACAACAGGAAGCGTCAGCCTAAATCAAACCTATGCTGATACACCTTTTGCTGTAACCCTTACCCCAACAAGCTCATCTAATTTAATGTTAATTAGTGGGTTTTTTATGGGAGAGCCAAATACTAACGAACATCAGATACATTTTGCAGTAAAAAGAGCAGTATCAGGTGGCTCAACAACTATTATTCAAGGTGAAGCTGCTGGTGTCCGAGGAACTTGCATATCAGTACCTAATCAAGGTTATTTTGCAGATAATAACGATTCAACCCCGTTTAATATTTCATTTAATGGTTTGTTAGATTCCCCTAGTACAACTTCTGCTGTTACATACACAATGGTAGTCAGAATAGCGAGTGGTAGTGGTACTTTATACTACAACCGAACAGCAAATGATGGAAACTTTGATTCAATAGAACGTGGTTTAAGCTGGCTTACAGTAATGGAGGTATCAGGATGAGTATTTCCATGTATAATCTAATTAAAAACTGATTATGGCCTTAGATCACGAAGCAATTTACAAAGCATATGCAGGGACAGTAGTTTCTATTGATGATGGTGCTGGTGCGTTTGATAAAGATGGCAAGTCTGTTAGTTTAGATCAGCCTCTAGTAGATGCTGCACGAACCACCTTAGATGCTGAAGCTGCTGCTGTTAAGTACAAGACAGACAGAACAACCAACGGTTCAACTACCTACGCTTCTTTAGGAGACCAGTTAGATATGTTATATAAAGATATAGTCGCTGGAACTGTCACAACATCTGGCACATGGGCTACTCACATCAAAGCTGTAAAAGACGCTAATCCCAAGCCATGAGTACATTAAAAGTTAACACAATACAAGAAGTTGATGGGAGTGCATTTCCTTTTGACTATCCAAAACTTGATTCTGGAAGTGGTACAAGTGGAGGTGCTGCTCTAGTGTTTGATAACCTTGATATAACTACATATAAGGCTTTTGATTTTATTTGTACTTGCATACCTAATTCTGATAATAGAAACTGTTCCTTACAATTTAGATCAGGCGGAGCAAGCGGCTCAGATATAGATGGAGCAAACTATACTTATGGTGCTGATGGACAATACCCAACTCATAATGAACAAATAATAGCTCGTTCTGGTGAGACACATTTTGAAATTGCTGAAAATGTGGGAGGGGATACAGAAGAAGGAATACACCTTGAGGCAAGAATACACTTTGCTACTTCAAGTGACCCTGGAGATTTAGCTAGATTAACTAATAGAATATATTGGAACGCAAATTACAGAGTTCATACACCTGCTTTTAGAAACATAGTTGGTGTGGGTGTTTATGATCTTAATGACACAACTTATCCGACAGGTTTTAAAGTTAGTTTTGTCGGTGCAAATATTGATGCTTATACTTATTGCCTTTACGGAATTAAACGCTAATGACTTATTTTCACATAGTTAACGGAGTAAAAGTTAATTTAACAGCAGAGGAAGAAGCTGCTAAAAAAGCTGAAGAAACTGCTGCAATTGAATATTTAGCTGCTAATGGTTACAAATCAGAAAGAAGATCAAGTTATCCAAGTATTCAAGAACAACTTGATATGCAATATTGGGATAGCGTCAATGGTACGACAACATGGAAAGATGCTATTGCCAAAGTAAAATCAGACAATCCAAAACCTAGTTAATCATGAGCCAACTCAAAGTCAATTCAATCGTTCCTGTCGGTGGACTGCCAAGTGGTGCTAGTGGTGGTGGAATTATTCAAACTGTGCAAGTTTTTAAAGGAGATACTACAACAACAACTGGAACCTCATTTGTTGATATTACTGGAATGGCGGCAACAATAACACCATCATCAAACAGCAACAAAGTTTTAATTAGGTTTACCCTTCACTTGTCAAGTACTTCCGCAGCCGTTACTATGATTAATTTATTAAGAGGAAGCACTAACATAGCTCAACCAACTACTACAGCCACTTATAATTCAAGTTTACAGGTTTGGACTAATGCAGATAGAATGGTAACCCAGACTTATGAATTTCTTGACAGTCCAGCTACAACAAGTGCCACTACTTATAAACTGCAATGGGGGCAAAATGTTTCAGCTACTTTAAAATTAAATGGATATTACGGGAATACTGACTACAACATAACGAGTACTATGACCTTACAGGAAGTAACAGTATAAATGGCAATAGCACCTGGAACATACAACATGACCGTTCAAAGAAGGTCAGATCACAGTGTTCCTATTGTGCTGAAGGATAACTCTGGAACGGCAATAAATTTAACAGGATATACAGTAGCAGCACAGGTTTGGGATGAATCACGTTCCACAAAATATGCAGATTGGGCTGTTACTTATACAGATAGATCAGCAGGATCTTTTTCTATAGCGTTAACAGATACCCAAACAGCAACATTTACTCCAGAAATATTAGCTTACGATGTGTTATTAGTTGATGGATCTGGCCTCAAAGAATATTATTTAGAGGGTAAGATATTTATGAGTGAGGGCTACACAACCACATGAGTCAAGTCAACATTACAACCACTAAAAATACCGTTACTGTTAACGGTGAAACAAGGGTTGTTACGGTGGCAACTCAAGGTCCACAAGGAGCTAGTGCAGATTTTACTTTAAATTCAACTGATAAAGTTGATGGGTCTGTTATTTACTATGACTCTAGTTCTGCTACATTTAAGGCAGATGCAACTACTACTAAACTAACACTTGTTAATGGAGGAAACTTTTAGGCCATGTCTAACACTATAAGAATTAAAAAGAGAGCAGCGAGTGGATCGGCAGGTGCTCCCTCTAGTTTATCTCCATCAGAATTAGCCTTTAACGAAAACGATCTGAAATTATATTATGGATTTGGTGATAATGGATCAACTCCACCATCTGCAAGTTCAATCATTACTGTTGGTGGTTCTGGAGCATTTTTTGATAAGACAACAACAAGAAATGCAAATATTGTATTAGCTGGCCCTACAACTGGAAGTGCTGCTGCTCCTACATTTAGAAGTCTTGTTGCTGCTGATATTCCTTCCATTGCACATACAAAAATATCTGACTTTGATGCAGGTGTTCAAACAAATAGAGTAGACGAATTAGCTGCTGCAACCAATCCAGTAACAGGAGTCACGCCTACTGCTGATGCTCATTTTGCGACTAAGGGATATGTAGATGGTGTTAGTCAGGGATTAGACATCAAAGACAGTGTTAAAGTTGCTACTACTGCGAATATTACACTTTCTGGCACTCAAACTATTGATGGAGTTGCGGTTTCTGCTGATGAGAGAGTTTTGGTTAAGAATCAAAGTACAGCAAGTCAAAACGGATTATATCTTTGTAAAGCTGGATCTTGGGCAAGAACAGACGATTTAGCTGCTGGTTCTGATGCTGCTGGAATGTTTACCTTTGTTGAGCAAGGATCTACTCAAGCTGATGAAGGTTTTGTTTGTAGTTCTGATAAAGGTTCTGCCGTTGTAGGAACAAATAATTTATCTTTTACACAATTTAGTGGTGGCGGAAACTTAACTGCTGGTGATGGTTTAGACAAATCAGGTAATGAGTTTAGTGTTGACCTTAAATCCAACGGTGGAATAGTAATTGAATCAACAGAGATGGCTGTTGATCTTTCTGCTAGCTCTATCACAGGAACTCTTGCAGTTGGCGATGGTGGAACGGGTGCTACAAGTGCAAGTGCAGCAAGAACAGCATTAGGATTAGCAATCGGAACAAATGTACAAGCTTTTGATGCTCAATTATCTGATATTGCAGGTCTTACACCATCTGACGGTAATTTTATTGTTGGAGATGGGTCAAACTTTGTACTTGAAAGTGGATCTACTGCAAGAGCTTCTCTTGGATTAGCAATCGGTACTAATGTTCAAGCCTATGACGCTGATTTAGATAATTTATCTAGTTGTCAGTCTGGTGGATCTGCTGCGTTAGCTGCTTTAACTGAGGCTGAGATACAGATTCTTGATGGTGCAACTGTCACGACAAGTGAATTAAATTTATTAGATGGTGTAACTGCAACAACTACTGAGCTTAATTATGTAGATGGTGTAACTTCTGCGATCCAAACACAATTAGATAACAAACAGCCTTTAGATGCAGATTTAACCTCTTTATCTGGCTGTCAATCGGGTGCTGCTGCTGCATTAGCATTATTAACTTCTACTGAAGTTGCAATATTAGATGGAGCGACTGTAACAACTGCTGAACTGAACATTTTAGACGGAGTTACCGCAACTGCTTCTGAATTAAATATTATGGATGGAGTTACTGCTACTGCATCAGAAATAAATATTTTAGATGGAGTAACAGCGACAGCAACAGAGATAAATGCAGCTTGTGATGGAAATACATCTGCCACTTCAACAACACTTGCTACAGGAGATCGTTTCGTAACAAATGACGCTGGAACGATGAAACAAGTTGCGTTGTCTGACCTGGTTACATTTTTGGAGGATGGTGCTACATCTGGTTTTGATGTAGATGGTGGAACATTTTAGACCATAGGAGGTAAAGGCCAATGGCTAATGTTATTAAGCTAAAACGAGGTACTAGCACACCCACAACAAGTGATATAACAAGCGGTGAAGTTGCTTTAGATACTTCTGCTAAAAAATTGTATGTAAATGACGGTGGAACTGTCAAAGAAATTGGCGGTGGTGGTGGGGTTACATCTGACGCTGATAACAATACTGTAGGAGGTACTAATGCTGGTGATAGCATCACTAATGGCACTCAAAACACATTTTTCGGGTTTGATGCTGGTACTGCAACCACTTCGGGAAATAGAAATTCTGCCTTTGGAGCCTACGCATTAGCAGAACACAGTACCTCTTTTGATAATTCTTGCTTTGGTGATGGGGCTGGTAGATATATCACAACAGGTTCAATGAACACTTGTCTCGGACGTAGAGCAGGTGAATCAATCACAACTTCACAAGCCAATACCATTGTTGGATTAATGGCTGATGCTGAAGGCGACTATAATGTCTGTGTTGGTCAGCAAGCAGGTCAATATAGTTCTGGTAGTAATAGTATTGCTATAGGTGGATTTTGTGGACAAGATTTTACAGGCTCAAGCAATAATTTTATTGGCTATCAATCCGCAAAAGACGCCACTTCAGCAACGGAAAATGTCTGTATTGGAAGGGGTAGCGGACTTGATCTTAGCTCTGGTTCTAAAAACGTAATTATTGGCCACGATTCTGCAAACTCAGGAAGTAATGATTTAACAAGTGGTGATAATAATATAATTATTGGTCATGATGCTGCTGCTAGTTCTGCGACTGTAGACAATGAAATAACTTTAGGTGATGGTAATATAACTAAATTTAGAATACCAGCCTTAAGTTTTTCTATAAGTGCTTCTGCTGTAACTAATGGTGCTGCGTTCTATGAAAATGCTAAAACTGTAGCTGCTGACTATACTTTAAGTGGGTCAAACGCAATGGCAGCAGGTCCAATTACTATAAATTCAAGCGTCACTGTTACTATAAGTTCTGGTGATACTCTTACTATTGTTTAATTATGGCTGAACGTACCACAGAGGAAATCGCAACTTTATTTAAAAACGCTGGCGATAGCGTGACTGTTATAAATAGATTAGCAGCGTTAGAATCTTTAACGACTGAAGAAAAAGAAAGAGTCAAACGAAATGTAGATCATTTAGAAAGAATTAAAGGTTATACAAAAGAAGATGGTACGACTAGCATTTGGACAACTGAAGACTTCACAGACCAAGATGCTGCGGTTACACTAGGAAAAACATTGTATTAATGAAAGAAACTATTGAAAAACAGATTCTTGAATGGCAACAGGAAATAATTAATCAAAGACAGTATATTTTACGTTTAGAAGGTGGAGTGCAAGCATATCAACTGCTACTGCAAGAAATGAGTAAAGAACAACCTATAAAAGAAAATGTAAAAAAGTAGAGGGGATACTCGTAAGGGAGTGTCCTGTTTGTGGCACAACTTTTAATACGATGGAACAACGTAGGATTTATTGCTCTGGAGCGTGTAGAACAAAGTCCTGTAGAACTAAATCTACTTGTTAGGTTTGTTTATCATTTGATGTCTTATTGCTCCTAAAGTGACGTAAAGTGGAGATAGACCTATAATTAACAGTAATGTAGCTAATGTCATAACTGACATGGCTCTAATTAGGGCATATTTTATCATGTTTCAAAAAATTGCTAATGTTTTGAGTATCATCTCATTTGTAATGGTAGCCTCCATGAGTGGTGGGGCGTACTTTGGTTACAAGTATGTAACTTCAGAACAGTTCCAAACAAAGATGATGAATAAAGTTTTAGGTAATGTTCAAGGAATGATGCCAAAGCTATTAGACAAAGGATTACCTAACACAACAGGAGAATCTTTACCTATTCCAAAAGGTCTTGGCATATGAATTGTTATTGGTGCGATACTGAATTAATAATCGGTGGTGACATTGATATTGAAGAGGATATGAATGGTTATCCTGAGTTTTCAGTGATGACTAATTTATCTTGTCCTAAATGTTTCTCGGAAGTAGAAGTGTTAAAGAAGAGGGATGCCTTTGACTGATATACCTGATATAGATATTCCTGAGATATACATTCCAAACGTACCAGAACCATATACTCCTTATTACATAAATGCCGCTAAGACCCCCGAAATAGATGTTCCTGGTTGTACTTATCAGCATCGTGATATAAAAAATACAGGTAATCGTAATTTATTATTGGAAGATCCAAATGGTGTATTTACAACGTGTGATTTTCCGTTTCCTGGGTTTGTTCCTCTTGATTACACACCTCAAAA
>FUFK010059720.1_pt1 | contig 19787 bp, 20 predicted proteins | sample 1021851 | NCBI WGS metagenome assembly FUFK01 (sample SAMEA51879418, study PRJEB19060) | metagenome
TGACCCCCTGCATGCCATGCAGGTGCTCTACCAGCTGAGCTATGGCCCCATGTCTTTAATAAAAAACAGTTATGTCAATCTTAGGATTTATTGCTTAACTGCTGTAATTCCCATATTACTTTATGGGATTTGGATATTGAAATCTGCATCTTAAAATAAATCTATAGATTTACAAGTTTTAGCATGTCTTCTTGGGCTTTACTTAAGCAATTTCTAACTTACTTAAAAATTTAGTTTGGTCATATTGTTGGAGTCTTGAAGGATGAAAAAGTAGAGGAAGAGTGTTAGCAAGATATTTATTCATATATTTAATTGGCGAAACAATTTAGTTTTATTGGACTTTGATTTTGATGCTTAGAGTCAAGATGAAATTGCGCGAAAAGTTAAAAACTTTTAGACCTAATGTGTGAAAGAAATATTGAATTTCTAAAAGCGAAATAATTACTTTGTGATGAAAAATTGAACGAACAAAAATTTTTGAGAAGGTTGGATGACATTCTTTAAATATTTGAAATAAAATCCATATTTAGCGGAAAGAAGTGAAGTAGTAGATCTTTTTAGTATTGGATTTATGAATTTTTAAATTAAAGAAAAAATTTTTCTAAACAAAGTTAAAATTTAATTTATTTTTATTAGATATATACTTAAAATTAGATAATTATGGATAATTTTAAATATCTAAAAAATAATTATCTCAATTAGATAAAACTATTTTAAAACTTATTATTTTATCATGCTCTCTCTAATAAAATATGAATTAGTATTTAATCCTATCCCCTTAGTAAGAGAGATTCTTCCTTCTGTTAATTTAGAAATTGGAATAAATCTGAAATCCATAGATATCCTTGTTTTTTTTGTCACATTTAAAATATCACCATGTTTATAAATGGATGTATTTAATAATGCATATTGACCAGGATTTAAATTAAGAGGAACATAATCTTCAAATCCTAAATTCCTCTCAACTTGTAAAGCTGAAGATTGGTAACATTTATTAATAGCGTAAAAACAATTAATTTCCCCTATTGGGTGTGAGTAATTAGAGTCTCTATGAAATTCAAAAACAGATAAATTGTTAGGAAATTGGATTCTAATAGTAGGAAATCTTTGAATTGCCCATTCTCCTTTATAGCCTGTTTGATCTTTTAATATAACTAAAACTTCAAGTGATAATTTTCTATAATTTACACAAAATTCGGTAAAGCAATAATTTGGATCATCGAAACTAGAATATATAGCCTTATGGAAAATAGTTGATTGATCAGTTCCTTTTTGAAGCAATTCTTGATGTTCTTCAAAAATTTCATGTAGGTCTTCAAGATTTAAGAATGATTTAGATTGATTATTTTTAATTATTGAATTTTTTATATGAGAGATAAATGATTCCCTTATTAATTTTGAAGATTCTCCATAATAAATATTTTGCTGAGTCATTTTTTAAATATATAAGTTAAGTTTAAACAAATGTGGTGTAAGAATTTTCTGGTAATATTCCCTTTGATCTTAACCATATTTTAAAATTAAAAAGAATACTTATTGAATTTAATTTGTTTGAAATAAAACGTGTAAATTTTATTACTTTTATTCTTTTTGGATTATACACTTTGCTTTTAAAAGAATTTTCTTTTAAAACAAAAGTCCCAAATATATTTTTATTGTGGTGCGTCTTAGGAGTTTTTTCATTTGAATAAATTTGATTCCACTTATCAGGGACTTTTAGATCTGGTTCCCAGATATTCATTACTGGACTGAAAACTTCTCCATCACTTAAATAGGCTCCCCACCAACTTAAAGTTGAATTACTAATAATACAGAATTTTGAATAAGAAAAAATACTTATNATTTCTAATGATGAGCTAATTGCTNCATCTCCATTTATNTATTGAATCCCATAATTATTTAATAAAGCTTGTATTTGTGGCGTTAAGTATGATTTGTCTGGATCTCTCCAGGTATCACTAAAAACAATAGCAGTTTTTAAGTTTTTATTAGAATTACTTCGGAAGATAATATCAAGACATTTTGAGTAATAATCTATATTTAGATTGTCAATTGAATCATTTATTTTATTTTTACCAGTTCCATGTAATTCTCTAACATGAATAGCAATATAATCCATATCCCTATATTTTTGAATTGTGTTGAATCTTTTAATATGAGCTTTGATTTCTTCAAAGGCTTCTTTGTTATGAATTCTATAGTTAGTAAAATAACCGTCTATTTGGATATCCTTTTTTAATTTTGATAATGGAGAATTTTCACTGAAATATATTGGATGATCAATATCATATTGATCTAAATATATTTTATTTTTATTTTCCTTTTTTACCTCTTCTAAAACTTTAAGTTTATTTAATAAATCATAAATCTCTAATTTTCTATTATATTTATTTTTATTTATATTTTCCTTAGAATATCTACAATTTTTCCCATAAATCTTAGCTAAGGATAAAGCTGCTGCTGTCTGAAAAAGTTGATTGCCCGTTCCCCCCTTAAGATTTATTATTATATCTGACATTTAATATCGAATTAGCTAGATTAGTTTAAATAATATAATATCTAGAAAAATAAATACAATATAATTAATATGATTTATAAAAAATAATTATTAAATTATTTGAAGCATGTAAAATAATCTAAGAAAATAAAAAATATGAGAGACTTTAATCAGCCAATAATAAAAGACAATCGTAATTTAAGAGAAAAAATACCATCCATTGAGAAGCATTTTAAAAAAATAGAAGATGAAATATTTGATTTTCCAAAAGTTGATGGATTAATAAAAGACCCTAATATCGTAACTTTTAGAAACTGCCCAATTTGTGAATCAAATAAACAAGAACAGCTTTTTACAAAGTTTGGTTTTAAGTTTGTGATATGCCAGGAATGTAATCATTATTTNATTAATAATCCAATTAATGAAGATGTTTTATTAAATATGTATCAAGTTAAAGAGTCTGATAATCTTCAAAGAGTTACTAATAAAACTAATTTCTACAAAGAGTATTGGACTGAAGTCTATTCAAAATATACAGACTACATCCAAAGCAAAGGTATTTGTGAAGGTTCAGTTCTTGATATTGGTTCTGGCACTGGCGCATTTTTAGAATATTTAAAAAATAATTATTCTTACAATCTATATGGNACTGAATTTGCCGATGAGGTTATTGATGATTTGGTTGATATTGTAGGTTCAAAAGATAAGATTTTTCATAAGCTAAAGCTTGAGGATATTAATTTTAATGGAATCTCATTTGATGTGATTACTATGTGGGGAGTACTAGAGCATGTTTATAATCCAATCCAGGTATTAACAAAAATCTCTTCAATCATCTCTCCTAAAGGAATCATGATTGCATTGATACCAAATCTTAATAGCAGAGCCTTAAAAATATTGGGTATAACGACACCTACACTAGATCCAAGAGGCCATATCCACTATTTTACTGATGAGAGTATAAATAAAGCTGCATCAATAGCAGGTATGAAGGTAATTGATAAGTTTGGAGAATTGCCAATAATTGACTTAATGCATAAATTTTTATCAGTAGATGATAATTTGATTGAACAGATAATCAATAATGATGAATGTTATTATTCAGTATATTTGTTATCGAAAATTTGAAAAATATTTCTTAATTTACTTACTTCTCTATATATTTTGAATATTGATTTAAATCCTTTTATTTTAGTTTTTACCAAATACTTCTTCCTCCATCAATTACAATATTTTGACCAGTCATATATGACGAAGCTTCCGAACATAAAAATTGCACGGCTCCTTGATATTCATCAATATTAGCCATCCTATCCATTGGAATTAAATTACTAACACGTTTAACAAATTCCTTATTCTGGTTATTAAAAATACCACCTGGAGATAGAGCGTTGCATCTTACTCCTTGCTTGCACCAATAAGTAGCAACATACTTAGTTAATCCCACTAAGCCTGATTTGATAACTGAGTAGGTGACAGGTTTTACCTGTTGAGATTTTTCCCCAAGACCTTGTTTTTTATAGATTCTTTTTGGTCAGGTGCTATTACAGAAAGATCTGAAGCGATGTTTAAAATAACGCAATTTTTTTTAGATTGTGCCATATCTGCACCAAAAATCTTTATGCAATTTAAAGCCCCTGTTAAACCTACAGCAATTTGTTTATCCCACTCTATAAGATCAAAACTTTCCAATCTTGAGGACGCATTTAAATTTAGATCTTCTTTAACTTTGGGATCTATTGCTGCATTATTAATTAAAATATCAACAAACAAATTTTTATCATTAATAATCTTTTTAGCTTCTTTAATCGAATGAGGGGAAGTTACATCTGCATATATTTGGTATATTTTACCCAATTCGTATCTATTTTTTAGACAATCGGTTGACTTTTCGAGACTCTCTTTGGAAATATCAGATAAGACAACAGTTGCTCCACTTTTTAAAAGAGCTTCAGCATGCTGGAGACCTAAAAAACCACCTGCTCCAGTAATAAATGCAACACTATTGTTCAAATTAAACTTTTTAAAATCCATAAATATTAAATTTATATTTAATGAGAAATTATTTGATTCTATATAAATGTTTAAATTTACCTTGAAGTACCTTTAATCATTATGAAATTTTATTTTTTATTATGATAAGATAATTATTCATATCTAGAAATAAAAATTTATAATTTGCAAGAGAATAATAAAAAAAATGAATCCCTTAAAAATAATCTTTTCTCTCAGAAAAATTATATTGATTTNNTTTANAGTNCAAATTATAGNCCTAAATCTGATTATCCTTTAAAGCTTGCAAATCATTTACTTAAAAGATTTTATATTAAAAAAGGATCGCTTGTAGATCTTGGATGTGGAAGGGGGGATATGCTTAAAGCATTTTCTCAAATTGGACTAGATGTTCAAGGAGTAGATTTGTCACCATCCTCTTTAGAGTTGAATAAACCAATACCGGTAAAATTATCTGATTTATCTAAAGATGAATTACCTTATAAAAGTGAAAGTTTTGATTATGTTTTCTCAAAATCTGTTATTGAACATATTGAAGAGCCTTCACTTTTAATTAAAGAAAGTTTTAGGATTCTAAGACCAAAAGGTAAATGCATTTTTCTTACCCCAAGTTGGCTTCATAATTCTTGGGGTCCATTTTATCTTGACCATACTCATGTAACTCCTTTTACCCAATTCTCATTAAAGAATATTTTAAAAATGTCGGGTTATGAAAATGTAAAAGTACTTAACTTTAGACAACTCCCTTTTGTTTGGAGGTTCCCTATCTTGAAAATATTCCCTAAAATTATTGCAAAAATGCCATTAAGATATAGCCCAATGTATGATGTGAAATTACCTAATTCTCTAAACAAACTAATAAGATTTAGTAATGAAGTAATGCTTTTGGCTTATGGGGAAAAGCTATAGTAAATATGCAGAATAATCTACAGATATCATGACTCAAGATCAAGAACTTTGGAATTCTTACAATAATCTACTTTTAAGTAGTGATACTGACAGAATAAAAAAACTATTAGCTAGATATGAAGTTTTTAAGAAGGCTATGAAAGTTCCTGGAGATATTGTTGAGTGTGGAGTTTTTAAGGGGTCTGGTTTTATGTATTGGTTAAAACTTATCAAATTATTTGCATCCCAAGAACAAAGAATGGTGATAGGATTCGATACCTTTAAATCATTTTCTGATTCACTTCTAGATTATGAAAAAAAAAGTGCTCAATCATTTGTCAATGAAGCTTTTTTTGAAGGNGTAGATCCANAAGAAATAATAGATAATGCTAAATCAGGAGGGTTTTTAAATTCGNAATTAATAGCAGGNGATGTTTTAGAGACAATTCCNAAATACAAAAAGGATAATCCTGGATTCAGAATAAGTCTTCTGCATCTTGATTTAGATACCTATCAAGGTACAAAAATTGTATTAGAAAATTTCTATGATTTGGTTACTCCTGGAGGAATAATCCTTTTGGATGAGTATGGGAAGAGAGGTTGGGGAGAGTCTGATGCTGTTGATGAATTTTTTAAAAATAAAAATAAAACTATTCACGCAATAGAGAACTCATATCAACCAACTAGTTTTGTTGTAAAGTAAGGATTTGGATAATAATCAGTTTAATTTTGGGATAATGCAAGGCAGATTGTCTCAAAAAGAAAATTTACCATTGCAATCATTCCCTGTTAAATGGGAACAGGAGTTTTCAAGAGCACGAGATATTGGCTTTATGAAAATTGAATGGCTTGTAGATAAGGAAATGTTTTATGATAATCCACTTTTTTCTGACGTTGGGAGGAGTAAAATAATAAAAATTAAGGAAAGAAATAAGATTGATATAGACACACTTTGCGCTCATTTTTTAATAAATGGAAAGATATTAAGTAACAATTTAGAAAGTGATTCTATAAGAAAATTTTTCCTTGAAACAGTCAAATTAGCTCCCTTAATTGGTATTAAATATCTTTCGATTCCATTTATTGGAGATATGTCACTTAATAAAAAAGAGGTTTTCATAGAGATGAGAAACCTTCTAAAGGAAATTGAAGGGGAGTTAAAAATTGAAATTCTTATTGAATCTGATTTGGAAAGTTATAAAATTCTTGATTTTATTGAAAGTGTTGGCTCAAGTAAATTGGGTATTCTTTATGATACTGGTAATGCGACAAAACAAAAACTTTTATTTAACAAAGAATTTTCTTTACTTGAAGAATTTATAAAAGAAATTCATATTAAAGATTTTGATATTAAGGCTAAAAAATCAGTTCGCCTTGGTTGTGGGGATACTGATTTCAAAGAAATTTTTGCAACTGTTAAAAAATATCATTGGAAAGGACCGATTGTTTTTGAGACGCCAATTTTAAAAGATTGGTCTAAAGAGGCTTCTTTGAATTTAGACTTTATTCTAAATATTTTAAAAAAAGAAATATAATGAAAGCTTTATTTGTAGGACTTGGTTCGATTGGGCAAAGGCACTTAAGAAATTTAAAAATATTATTACCAAATATCAAAATTATGGCTTATAGACATTCTAGAAATGTTCCAATTCTTGATAATAGAAATAATCCTGTAAAAAATTCCGATTTTTCTGAATACTATAATCTCGAGGAATATGATTCATTGAAATCTGCATTAAAGCAAAAACCTGATATGGTTTTTGTAACAAATCCTTCTAGATTTCATGCTAAAACAGCCATTGCAGCAATGGAAGCAGGATCATTTGTTTTTATAGAGAAGCCATTTTCATGNGATATAAAAAGTGCAAGAGAAATTCTNCNTTTGGAAGAAAAATTAAAGAAAAAACTATGCATGATTGGTTTTCAATATAGATATAGCCCTACTTTGATTAAATTAAAAGAAATTATNGAAAATAANNTTATTGGAAATCTAATAAATGGGCAAATAGCTAATGGTGAATATTTACCTAANTGGCATCCTTATGAAGANTATAGAAAAAGTTATGCTTCTCTNAACGAACTTGGAGGAGGAGCAATTTTCACTCAAATCCATGATTTAGATTATTCAATTCATTTATTTGGCATGCCAAAATCTTTATATGCTGTTGGTGGTAAATTATCTAACTTGGATATCGATGTAGAAGACAGTATAAATATTTTAACTTGTTTTGAGCATAAGAATTCACCTTTAACAATTAATATTAGTTTGGATTATGTTTCATGGCCNAGTAGAAGATANATAAAATTATTTGGAGAGAATGGGAGTATNGATTGCGATCTAAACGCTAATAAAATCAAGATCCATTTAAGAGAAAATAAAGANATATTAAGTTATGACTTTTCTTCAATAACAAGGAANGAAATTTTTNTAAAAGAATTAGAAAACTTTATTTGTTTTGTAAAAGGTACTGAAGAACCTAAAGTTGATATTAANGAGGGATTGAAAAGTNTGNAATTCGCNTTGNCAGCAAAATCTTCACTTTTAGATAGAACTCCTNACCAAATATAAATAACTATNNATATTCCTTATNGATAGATTCTGCTAATTTTATTATTTCCTTATCTTTTTTGACTATTTCTAAATCATTATAATTATCAATATCAANNACTTTTTCGGTTAAAAAACTTTTTATTTTATCACCATGAAATATTCCATCNTGCNTAAAAGTGGAATATTNAACAATATCAATATAACCATTTGGAATATATACATCTGGAAAAGANTGACGAGGCATATTTGTAACTTCTATGTTGGAAATACTTTTTATTAGAGGTTTAAAATAANCTTCTTCTAAATTAAACCATTTATGAGGATGAAAATCAGATTTATGGGCTGACCTCATAGAAGTAGNGTTATCATTATTTTNTGAGTAANATTGTANAATTGCNTTATCTATAGTTTCTATATTTCTTCCNGGAGTTGTNGGTCTAAAATGAACCACATCTTCNGTNAGTGGAATATCCATTTTGTAGGCTTCCTGAAAAAAATGGANGAATACCTGTTTATCATTTGCTTTATCAGAGGCTAANTATTTTGGTCTCAAAAATGGGGTTTTGGCTCCGAATAAATTTGCAATTTCAGCAATTTCTTCGGAATCTGTAGATACATATACATTATTTATTTGCTCTGATTGTTTGGCTACAAAAATTGAATAAGCAATAAGAGGCACTTTTTCTATCAATATTATATTTTTTTTTGGAATCCCCTTTGAACCTGATCTTGCAGGGATAATGCAGTCAATCATTTAATTAAAAGATATTAAATTAATTTATTATTAATGACTTAATTTTCATTCCAATATCTTAGTTTTTTTGCTACCTGCAATTCTCCAGGAATTATTCTCTTTACCCCATCTCCTANGCAAATATTAACTTTTCTTATTGTAGAACATAAATTTCTCATGCCTTGAGGCTCTAAAGATGCTGCTTGGTCACTGCCATACATTGCTCTATCTAAGGTTATATGCCTTTCAATTACTACTGATCCTAATACAACAGCCATTACTGATGGAGAGACCCCTGTTTCATGACCACTATATCCAACAGGTAAATTAAATTTTTCTTTTAATGTGGTGATGCAATTTAAATTAAGATCTGCNTCNTCAGCAGGATAAGTGCTNACGGTNTGTAGCAAGGTTATGGGGCANTCATATTTATTAAAAATATTTATACATTTTTCNATTTCNTCAAGAGAAGTCATGCCAGTAGAGACAAAAGTATGTTTTTTTTCGGAAGCTACTACCTCTAAAAATGGAATATTTGTTGCCATGGCAGATGCAACTTTGTTCCATTTTGTTGAAAAAACTCTCATTTCTATTTGGCTATTAATATCCCAACATGANACAAACCAATCAATATCTAATTCTTTGCAGTAATTATCTATCTCCCAATAGTCAGAAAGAGAAAATTCTAATGCCTCTTTTTGAACTCTTTGAGTATTACCCCATGGACTTTTTCTAGATTCATTTAGATAATCCTGAGAGTAAACAACATTTATATCTCTTTTTTGAAATTTAACAGCATCAAAACCTGCAATTTTGGCTTCATTAATAAGCTTTTTAGCAAAATTTAAGTTGCCATTATGATTAATGCCTATCTCTCCTACTAAAAAACATGAATTCATTCAATTTCACTGGAGCAAATAATTATTAATAAATTAAATGATTTCTTGAATTTGTTCAAGTGACATATTTTCAATTTGAATTATTTTTTCTATTGCCTCTCTAACAAGCCCTTCTCCACCATTTTTACTAAGAACTAAATTTACATTATCTTTTATAATTTGGTGAGCGTCATTGGGTGCTAATGAAAAACCGCATAATCTTATCGCGGATAGATCATTAAGATCGTTCCCAACATAAATTACACCATTTTTAGCAATTTTAAAATTCCCAAATCTTTTAATTAAGTAATTTTTTATAAATTCTTCTTTATTAAAAATACCTCTGAAAGATCTAATCCGTAACTTTTCTGCTCTTTTTTCAACTACTGAATTTTGTTCTTTAGACAAAATAAAATATTCAACTTCCCATAAATATTTATTTTTAAATTTTCTAAGGATATCAAAAGCTAAGCCGTCTGCCCTATCACATCTGATTGTCTCTCTTCCTGTTTGATCAACATATACTTTATTGTTTGTGAAAACTCCATCGAAATCAAAAATGATTGTATGAAACTTCTTCCATTCTTTTAAAATTTTATTATTTTTCATTAAGATCATCTTCTACAATTTCGCAGATAATATGGCCAATTAAATTATGTAATTCTTGAATTCTAGCAGTAATATCGGAATTAATAATTAATGAATAGTCAGCATAATCTCTTATTAGGCCTCCTTTTTTTCCCAATAAAGATATTGATTTAATACTTTTAGATTTTGCAGTTTTAATAGCTTTCTTCAAGTTCATACTGTTCCCTGATGAACTCAATACNATAAGTAGATCNCCTTCATTNCCTAANGCNTCAAGTTGTCTNGAAAATAAGTTTTCATATCCAAAATCNTTGGAGATACATGTAATTACNGTTGAATCAGAAGTAAGAGATAAAGATCTATAGGGANCTCTGTTATTTTTAAAGCGNCCTATTAATTCTGCTGCNAANTGTTGNCTTTGAGANGCNCTACCTCCNTTTCCGCACCAAAANATACAGCCNCCTGATNTTAGAGTCTTGGAAATTAAAGATGAAATTTCGCTTATAATTAAAAAATCTTTTTCACATAAATTTTCAATTAATATTTTTAGTTCTTTTATATTTCTTTTAATTTTAATTAAATTATTATTAGACATGTGAATTTTTCACTTAATTTATTTTAGCGAAAAACCAAAATTAAGTGAATATCAAAGATCTTATATTAACCTAAAGTCGATTTTTTTAAAAAAATTACAATAAAGTAATTGTTTATTAATCTAGTAAACTTAAATTAATAATTTTAAAAAATATTGAAAGAAAAACTAAAAGAATTCCTTAAAAGAATCTTACCATCTACAATTATTTATATAATCAGGAAAATTAAATTATTGAAGACTTCATCACAACGTGTCTTTTTTAAAAAGAAAATAGTTGCTACTAATAAATACAAAAAGTATAAAGAATACCTCAAATTCCAAAAAGAGAAGACATTAGATCCAAAGAGAATAAAAAAGTGGCTTAATGAGGAATGGGAAATTAAGTATTCTGGCTTTAAAGAAATATTTGAAAGGAATAATCAATTTTTATTTGACAAATCAAATGCTATTTGTTTAGGAGCAAGAACTGGTCAAGAAGTTAAGGCTCTAATTGATCTAGGTATAAATGCTATTGGAATAGATCTTGTTCCTTTTCCGCCATATACAATTGAAGGGGATATTCACAACTTAAAACTACCTCAATCAAGTTTTGACTTTGTTTTTACTAATATATTTGACCACTCATTATATCCTGATAAGTTTTGTAGTGAAATGGAAAGAGTTTGTCAGTCAGAAGGCGTGATTATTTTACATCTTCAATTAGGGATAGATGGGGATAAATATTCCGAAAATATAGTTCATGAACCGAGCCTAATTTATAAATATTTTAAAAATTCAAAGATAGTAGAAAGTAGGGCCATAAGAAATACTTTTGATGGAATGAATTGGGAACTGATTTTTAAAAAAAATTAAACTTTGAAAAACTTGTTAAACATTTCTAAAGAATCTTTTACACTCAAAAATTTGTTTTTTACCGCAGGCCAGTTCTCTACATTTTCTTCATCAAAAATTAAAAGTTCACTTGGTGGGAAGGACTTAATTCGTGCTGTTAAATACTCAAAGATATTATTATCTATAAGATGCATGAGAGACATAACAGAAACTCTGTGGTGACCAGCAGTAACTAAGAATCTATAGTCTTCTTTTTTCTTGAGAATATAGCCCTCAATAATATCCTCTTTTGAAGGCATATATCCAAATTTGCTTATATTTTCTAATAGATTTCTAAGCCTTAATGTTCTAAATCTTACTGATGATTCATCCTTTGGGCCAAAGAAGCCAGCCCTAAATCCTTTAGGAAAACTATCACTCCAAGGATGAAATTCCTTTGTTGATCTTACAGTATATAGTTTATTTGATTCATTTAGATTATAAAATGCACCTATCGACTTAGGTTTAAAATCTTTAAAGTATTTATATAGATAAGTATCATCAGTTTTAATGTTTGGATTGTCTAAAAGTTGTCTTGCGGTTTCAACTAACGGGTCTTTCCCGCTAAGAAAATGATTACCTTCAAAACCTACAAATTTATTTATTTTAAATTGATATATCTTTGATGGATTTATTATTAGTTTAAGATTAAACTTTTCTGCTTTAATGGGATCTCTTTCAGCAATCTGATTAATTTTTAAAAATATATTTTTTTCATGTTCTTTAATTATTTCTACTTCTTTTTTATCGTAAATACCTTTTGTTTTAATTCTATATATAAAATTAAATATAAAATCATATATTTTTAATAGTTGCTTTTTGTAAGTAAAATTTTTCAATAATTTTTTTAAAAGCATAAATTCTATTTTAAATAATAAATATAAAACCACTTTATAGGAAAAATAAAAATATTTTTATTTAAATTTTTAAGCAGTGTTATTATTGAAAAAAAAATAATAATGAAAATAATTGTAGTTGGACCTAGTTATGAGGATTATACAGCTGCCTCGTACCAAAATGAATTTATGAAAGAGTTAAGAAACTCATCAAAATCTTATTATCATTATCAAAATCCTGGAGATATCACAATTAAAAAATTAATTTCTTATTCCAAATTTACTCCAGATATTATTTTCTATAATCATGGTTGGTTGTCAGATAATGTTAATTTAAAAGATTTAAAATATTCGCGATTAATTGGTAAAAGATCTAAGAAAATTAAACACATTATTTTTCTAAATAAGGAATATGTTTTACTCAAAGAAAAATTAAAGGAAATAAATGAATCCAAATTTGATTTAATTTTTACTCATTTGCATAATTTTGATAATTTAAATACTACTTCGATAAGATCAAGTTTCTTACCTCTTGCATGTAGTTTTAGGAGTATTAGTGAAAAAAGGTTTAAGAAATTATCCGATAGGAAATATGATTTATATTTTTCAGGCATTCTTCAAAATTGGGATCGAAGAGAAACTCAAGGTGACTTAAGAAAAAAAATTCAGGCAGAACTTTTTTATTGTATATATGACTTTCCTCTTTTACAAAAAATTAAATATTGGAATCTAGCAATATATTGGAAACCATTTTATAAAAACAGAATTAAAAATATTTTTTCTGACTTTTTACATGGAAAAAGATTAAATCAAAAGGATTACTTCAATAAACTAGCTAATTCAAAATGTGTATTGCATACATCTTCTCCACTTGGAATCATAAGTACTAGAGTATTTGAAGCTGTTGGATCGGGGGCAATAGGACTTTTCTCGGATGAATCAAATGCTGATGAAGTAATAAAAGATCAAATACATTTTTTAAATTTTTCAACAATTGATGACTTTATTTCTAAAATATATAGAGTTAAAAACTCCAGTAATTTTTCATCAATTCAAAATATAGCTGATCAGGGACGTATATATATTGAGAATGAACATACCTGGAAGAATAGAGTCTTAAGATTTAAAGATGAGGTATCTACCCTTTAAAATACTAATAGGATTTTTTGTTATGAAACACTTATGAAAATAATAGTAACTGGTTGCGCTGGAATGATCGGTTGTTATCTAACTTCAGAGTTATTAAATTTATATCCTCGTAATAAAGGTAATGAAGTAATAGGTATTGATAATTTATCAAGAGGAAAGTTATCTAACTTAAAAGAAGCTTGTAGTGAAAATTTTGCGGATTTAAAATTTGTAAAAGCCGATCTTACAATATTCGATGAAAATTGGACTAAATATTTTATTGATAGTGATTTAGTAGTTCATCTTGCAGATGTTGTTGCAGGAATTGGATATGTTTTTGCAAATGAATCATATGTTTTTAGAACAAACTTACTTATAAATTCAAATCTCACGAAAGCTATTTATCAAACAAAACCAGATAGATATATTTATGTTGGTACTGCATGCTCTTTTCCCAAGAAATTACAATTATCGGTCTGTTCTGAACCACTAGTAGAAGAAGATCAATTCCCAGCGGAACCTGAGTCTGGTTATGGTTGGAGTAAACTAATGGGGGAGATTGAATCCAATTATCTTGCAAAAGAAGGTATCACAAATAGTGTAATTTTGTCTTTGCATAATGTTTATGGGCGATATTGCGATTTATCCCCTTCCACAAGTCAAGTAATTCCTTCTTTGTGCGATAAAGCTATTTCCTCTTTATCGAATCAAAAAATTTTAAAAGTTTGGGGAGATGGCAATCAAGGGAGAGCATTTGTACATGCAAAAGACGTTGTAGATTCTATAAAAAATGCGTTTGATAAGGGTGAAAATAAGGGTGTTATTCAAATAGGACCCAAAAAATGTACAACAATAAATGAAATTGCAAACATCATAATAAAAAATCTTGATAGTGACCTAAAAATAGAGCATGATCTTTCTAAACCAATTGGGGATGTTGGTAGAAGAGCTAATGCTTCTAAAGCAAAAAAATTACTTGGATGGCAACCTAATGTCCTAATTGACGAGGGGATAAGAGATTTACTAGATTGGATAATCAAAGTTAAAAGTTCAATTTAGATTTATATCAAATTAATTTATTTAAATAGAGCTAAGAATACACATCCAAAATGAAAAAATATTATTAAGTATGAAAAAAAAATATATTTTTGTTACTGTATCTTTGTTAGATAATTTAGATGCTGTTTACCTATCTATTTTTAAGTTAAATAAATTTTATAAGATTTCAAAATATGTTGTAATTGTCCCTAAAAATGATATTGAATTCTTCAAAAACAAATTAAAAGTTTACGATAATGTTGAAATTATTGAAGAAGATAAGATTTGTTGTAAAAAAGAATTCTTTAATTTGTGCAATTTACTTATTAAAAGTAAAAATAAAACTCAACCCTTCAGAAAAAGTTGGTATTACCAGCAAACTTTAAAGTTAAGTTATGTAGCTAACAGAAAATTTTTTAGTAATAATAATTTGGTTATTTGGGATGCAGATACGATTCCTATAAAAAAGATAAAACTTTTTGACAACTATAATCAGCCTTGTTTATATGGCTCTGTTTACGAATATCATCCTCCATATTTCATGATTAATAAAATATTATTAGGCTCCAAATCCTTAACGCTTAATTTATCCTGTATAAATCAATTCGTGGCTTTGAATTTACAGATTAGGAAAGATTTAAGGAAATTTCTTTTAAGTTTTAATACATCAAATAAAATTAAAAATAATGATTTGTTTGTCGCAAATGTAATACTTAAGGCTTTAGCAATAAGTCAGAATATAAATTTAAATAATGAGTCAAAATTTAGTGAATATGAATTTATTGGTAATTTTATTTTAAATAGATACAACAAAAGTAAAAAAGAACAAAAGAGAATAAAATTCTTTAGAAATAATGTTGATGGTAATCTAAATTTATTACAAAAAATTATACTTTATGTTTTTAATTATAAGCATATAACTTATGAAAAGATCTTTAAAAAAGACCGCACTCAAACTTATAGAAAATTATTTTTATGTATTTTAAGAGATTTATCTTTATATATATTTTTTAGTAAATTAAAAAGAATAATAGTTTCAAAAAAAATATATATTTCTAATTTTAATTAAATAAAAATATAATCGATTTATATAATTTAATATATACTTTAAAAAGATAACTAATAATATTAATGAATACAGGAATTATATTAAGATTTAGATATATAATTTACAGCTCTATAGGTTTCGCATCTTTTCTTATTCGTAAAATAATATTTAGTTTATATCATAAATACAACAAATATAATAATAAACACAATTCAATAGCTGTTTGCGGTAGGGGATTTTCTGCTAATCATTTCTTTGAAAATGATCATAAAAAACACACAAAATTATTCCTAGCTAATTATAAAAGTGAAGATTTATATCTTAAAGATTATTTAAAACTTTTTAATAAGGAATTAGTAATTGTTTCGAATATTGTTGAAGTTATGCCTAATATGTTTTTCTTGTATTTTATTAAAATTGCTGAAGTTATTTTATCGCAACCTAATTCACAAATTAAAAAAGGTTTTAAAAAATCTAAACGGGCTTCTTATAAATTGAATATCTTGGGAGTAAAGGTAAGGGGAGTTGAAGAGAGCAAGTATATTGATATAATTGGATCTGATGAGAATGTCAGAAAAATTGGAACTGGTATATATGCTATATATGAAGCTGCAGAATTTGCTATGAGAAATAATATTTATAAAATATATTTATATGGATATGATTTTTATAGCGGTCCAAAAAATAAACTTACACTCTTGAGAAATGATTTCTTAAGTGAGGAACAATATTTGTCTCACAGAGCAGATTATATTCATTTATCTGAGAGCCTAGAGTACCTTGTACAAAAATATCCCAAAATTCTTTTTATTAACAATACTCTTAATTCTTATAATTTTAAGTCAAATAACCTTAAAACTGTAATGCTTTGATTCATAATATAAGATTAATTACTTTTGGAACAAGCTAGCAATTATTTTATTGGTTAATTTTAAAAATTTTTACTTTTATCCTTATTTAATTTTTCAAATCTGAGTATGTATAATACTTATGAAAAAAAGTATTAATGGATAAGTTTAAAAGGATATTTCTCGAATATTGGAATTTATTATTTATAGGTTCATTATTAATTTTTGTATTTCAACATTTTTACTTTGGAATGAATCAATTTCAAGACTGTGATTCTAGTAGTTTTTATGAATATTTAGATAAAACTTCAATTAGCAGAATGAAATCATTTATTGATAATACAACACCCACACAATTTACAAGTATTAGATATTTTGCCGCTGAAATTAGTCAAACAAATATCTTTAAACCACTTCAGAAATTTATACAACTTCCTTATGTTTCAACATACCCCCCATTGATGGGTTGGATTTTTGGATGGGTGACTAGGAAGGATTATGGAACTTTTTATTATATTTCTAGTTTGATAACAGGGCTTTCTTTATTGTTAAGCACAATTTTTATTTATTGCACATTTATGAAGTTGAAGTTTGAAAAAAAAATAAGTTTTGCAATAGCTTCTTTATTTCTAACTTTATATTCTACTAATTCTTATTCCTACCACTTGGGGAGCACTATTTGGTATGTTTTTTCCATATCTATTGGTATATTCCTATTAACTGTAGAAAATAAATTTTTAAAAGATTTTTTATACTTTTTTATACAGTTTCTGAGTTATCCATTTATTGTCTGGTTATTTTGCGAGATGATAACTTCAGTAGTAATTGCATTTTATGTTGAGGAAAGTAGAAGTAATATTAAGCGACTTAAAAAAAGTTTAATTGTATTTTTTAAAAATAGAATTCTTACCATCTTTGGATTAGTAATAAATATCTTGCTATTTTTCCCTTTTAATTCCGGTTATCGACAGGGCCCAGATTTAAGAGGTTTTTTTACAATATTTAGTTTTCAACCTTTAAATAAAGAACCAATATTTTTTACATTAATATTTGGGATATTTTTCTATTTTCTTTTTTTTATTGGGATTAGCTCTTTTACTGGTAAATTAATAAAATCCTTTAAATTTGATTCCAAGTCAATTAATATAAGATTTAAGGATAATTTAAAAAAGCTTGTAACAGAAAATAGGTTTAAGGTTTTTATTTCTTGTCTTAATTTCTTAGTTTTATTTTTCACCTTAGTTATACTGCGTAAATTAACTTTTACTACTACAAGACATTCCCTTTTCATATTGCCCCCTATTCTCACAATTGCATCTTTTGGAGCTGAAAGTTTTCTTATAAAAATTAAAGAAAATAATATTTCTTTTTTTAGCAAAATAACTTCTTTTTTTATTATATCTTTTATTACATTTACATTTTTTATCTCAAATTACTCAAATTTTCAAAGAGTTGATATTCTTAAAAGTAATGGAATACCTAATTCGATAATTAATTTTGTTAAGAATTCTGATAATTTAGGATATACCATAATTGGATGTTCTCCCCAATATAAGTATGCTAATTTTGATCGTAAAGAATTAATTTATAATAGAAAAGAACCACATAATATGGTTGATTTATATAAACCAGGGAATAAGCTTCTGATAAGTCAAAGGCCAATAATAAGTAAAAGTTCTGGCGAGTTTAATAATGAATTAGGCAAGTATCTATTCTTTGGTAAGCCTACTTTTGGCGATGAAATTAAGGTTTTTTCGAAGAATATAAAAGTAAAAGTAGTTGCTGAACCATATATTTTAAAAACCCAGGTTTACTATGATTCATTAAATAAAAGTTCGAAAACATATAATTTATTTCACTTGTTAAATAAATTGAAAAATCTATATATTGCAAAATTTGATTCAGATAAAATAAATTCAAATGAATTAAACAATTTAGAGATTTATGATTGGTATAACTTTTACAGCAAAGCAACAGGTGAAGAATATCGATACCCAAGACCAAATGATATTTGGTTAGTGCCCATAAAGGTTGAAGATTTATAGTTATTTATTTAATGAAGATTTATAATTTTCTTTTTAATTATTTGTCACTTCCATTACTTCCTAATAGTCCATGGACTTTGAGATTTTTATCTTTAATTCTCCGCGGAAAAATTTTTCATGATTTATTTAAAAATTATTTGCAAATATGTATAAATAAAAAGGAAAATAAAAAAGTAATTTTTGCTGCTGAGAAATTTCTTTTTAAAAGAAATCTTTCATTTTCTATCTTTGAAATTTACTTGAGTTCATTAAGAAATTTAGGACGAAATAATGATTGTATTAAATGCTCTTACAAACTTTTAAAATTGTATCCTTATTTAGATATTGGTTATTGGCATCTTCTTCATTCATATATTGCTGTTGGCGAAGTTCTAAAAGCAAAAGAAATAGTTCAAAGATTTAATACTTCTCTAATTAATTCAAACCGTTTTTTAAACCTTTGCTTTGGGAATAAAACAATAGAAAAACTTCTTCTTTATTCCAAAATAGATACAGGATCCGATTTTTTTCATCTTTTTTTTAGTGACTCTGGTCTTATTGGACAGTCTTTATTGAAAATTAAATTATCCAATTGCAAAGAAAAAAAAAGAAATTTTGTGATATTTATTTCGTCCCATGCTGGTTTCTCCAATACTCTTATTGCATTATTGAACTCAATTGGAATAGCAAAACTATTAAATATAAAACAAATTTTTATTATTAAAACTGATTTAACTACCGCATTATGTGCGAAAAATTTAGAAATTCAAAATATAAATATAAGAACAATTAAATCAAATCCTTCTGGAAATTATATCTCAGGTAATTTCTTTTCTCATTATAAATTTTTAAAATTGCAGAATCCTGAATTCTCAAAAACACGTACTCAATATGCATCTTCTATTTTAAGTAAATTTTCTCTTCAAAATAAAAATCCAAAAATAGAACTTGTTATTCATGTCAGATCTGGCGATATTTTTCGATCAAGGACAGTTCATAAAAATTACGGACAGCCTCCTTTAGCTTTTTATATTCTCTGTATAAAAGATATAAACCCAAGTTCAATAACGCTTGTCTTCGAAGATTATTCAAACCCAGTTATAATTTTATTGATATCATATATAAATTCTATTGATTGCAAATTAAAATTAAACAAATTTAATTCAATCAAGGAAGATGTCAGTTGCATATTGAACGCAAAAGCAATAATTTTTGGTAATGGTACTTTTGTTCCTGGAATTCTTCTAGGTTC
>FUFK010043366.1_pt1 | contig 19785 bp, 42 predicted proteins | sample 1021851 | NCBI WGS metagenome assembly FUFK01 (sample SAMEA51879418, study PRJEB19060) | metagenome
ATGTATCTACGATACACAGAACTCGCTCCTGTTTTACCTGCTACCTTTGCTCGTTGCTCCATAGCAATGGCGGCTTGTATTTTATGTGCATGTGTTCTACCACTTGCTTTTATTTTACGAACACTAGCTTCTGCATCTTTAATAGTTGCAAACTTTAGCCCACGTATAGTTCCTTTGGGATTTTCATCTGTATATAAATCAGAGTGCTTTTTACTACGGGCAGGTTGTCCCTTTTTTCTAGGAATCCTTGGAGCCATTATTTGTCCTCTGCATATAGGTTATCAAAAACTCTGTTGACATCTAAAGTATAATCTAAATCACTTTTACTATAATGTATATGTGCAGATGGTTTAAAGTCTGGCGCACCTTCACCAGCTTCCCACCAAGCAGGATGCGTTACCCTGACACGATTATTGGGTAACGCAACTATGTTACCTGTCCACGGTCCCGCATCTAATAAATGCATAACGTGACTTTGCTTGTGCTGTGCAGGGTCATCTGCAATCTCGCTTTCAGCATAGTCAACAGTAAATAAATATTTAGCAGGGAACATTTCCCCATTAATCTTTGCTAGCCACGGGCAAGGTGTTGCTCTGTCTAATACATAAACCGAATGGGTATGTGATGAACAGTCCCAAGGTTGGGCATCATGTGTTGCCATTGGTTCAGGCCATTCCTCTACAGGAACATCTGCCATGAGCGCAGTGATTGGCATTCTTGCCCACATTGCTCCACCGTGTATGTTATCTTCTGGCTCTCCTTCCGCTTCCACACCCGTGAATATAACCTGAAAGCTAAGTGAACGACAAGGCATCGTGGTAACTGCTATTGCCATCGCATGAAGAAACTCTCCATGATACTTTTCGTGGTTATGTGTATATTCACGGCGCACCCAACATTTAAAATGTGGGATATTGCTTTGAAGATACGGCATACTAAACTTTAACTAACTTATAACCTTTTTTCTTAGCGGCTGCACGAACTTGAGCAAGAGTCATTCCTCCTTTGCCACCAGCTTTATAGCCTTTAGTTTTCATTCCGCTTTTGCCACCAGCTTTGTAGCCCTTAGTTTTCATAGGGCCACCACCACGGCGCATCATTTTACTTTTCATTCGTTTACGAGGCATTGTAAAATACTCCTAAAAATTATTAATAACACGATATATTATACCACTAGGTTCTCCAATATCCAACCCTCTTTGTTCGTCTTGGGTTAATATCGTCCTCCCAATCAGGGTCATCAGGGTGTGTTACATTCCAGCTATCTTTCATATATTGTATTGCCATAGTCATTGCATCTACTTGGTCATCATGTGCGCCATTAGGAAAGGCTAGAGCTTCGTCATACAAGTCACCTGCCCATTCTTTACCACGAGGTATGTATAGTCTGCCTGACTCCATAATAGGTGTAGATGCATAAACACGAGATACTTTGTCTCTATCTGGTAAATATTCTAAAACAGGAAGGCCAGCCCTTCTCATGTCCTGTATTAAAGACTGTCCTGATGCTTTTTTTTCTACGATACAAACATCTGGCTTATGTTTTTGATAAAGATGTTGTGCAGTGCGGCGTAGCTCTGGATACTCAAATCTATCTTTTGTATTACCTAAAAGTATTAAACAAGGAACAACACTTTCATAACCATATTCATCTTCTTCCATTTGATGAAAGATACCCCATGTTTGTATAACACTATAATCAGCAGTTTTACGAGTTGAAAAAGCTGTGTCATATGTTTGAATAATAAACTCACATGTTGGTGGGTCTTCATACTCCCACCATTCAAACCAGTTTCTTTTAATTATACCGCCTTCCTCTGGACTAGGATTCTGCATATATAAAGCATCCCAGTATCTGCTACCATTGCTTTGTCGTATTTCATGTTCATCTAGTTTAAGAACATCATCTGGTTTCCATTCTGGAAAATAACTAGTGCCTTCTTCTAGACCTAATAAATTTGCTGCAGTTTCATCTAGCCATGCAGGAATGCTTATTACTTCCCACTTACTTTCAGAAAGGTCGCTCTCTTGTTTTAACAACCATCCACACAAGTCATCAAAATGATACCTTGTGTTAATAATAATTATTGCACCATTTGGCATTAGGCGAGTACGTAGACCAGAAGGCCACCACTCTTTAATATATCTACGACCTGCTTCACTGAAGCTGTCTTCTTCAGACATCACATCGTCTAGTAAAGCTAGATGTGCGCCACGACCCGCAATCTGTGACCGTACACCTGCAGCATAGTAGGAACCATTCTGGTTTGTNTTCCATTTACCTGCTGCCTTAACGTCACTTCTTAGAGAGACACCCCTAAATATGCGTTGAAAGTCTTCTGTGTTTACAATATCACGGACAGACCTACCAAAGTCACTAGCAAGCTGGTCGCTGTGCGANACAGACATAATCTCATGGTTAGGTTCTCTGCCAATATACCACGCAGGAAAGATTTTACTAGCAATTAAACTCTTACTGCTACGAGGTGGTAGAAAAACCATCAGTCTTTTGATGTCTCCNTCTGCAACTCTTTGCAATCTATCACACAACAACTCAATATGTCTACCCATCTTAAAGCCAGACACCAAAGTTGGTGCAGTTTTACGTACAAATGTTAGAAAATCTACCTTTGATTTTTTTTCTATATATTTTTTTAGGTAAGAATCTAGGTCTATGTGATTGTATAAAGGATTAACTTCCTCATTTTCTTGATTTATTACTTCTGATAAAGACATACACTACCTTTACTGTGATATTTTTGCAACTATTGTGAAGTTGCTGAAAATATGCTATACTAATTTTACTTTAAATTAAAGGGTTGCAATAGTTATACCCCCGTTCTTGTGCTGTCCCCCGACTCACATGTAATTATATCCTACATAACTCCCACATACAACACTTATCATCATCAACACATAGCACTTCGGCTGGCCCGCCCTAGTGTTTTTTTTTGTTTGGTGAAACATCCTTGTATTTTTGGTCGATATCTGGCAGGGGTATATTATATATATACATGCACGTACGTTTTGCGTGTAGGGGTATGCTAGGTTCTCGTTCTGTTCCTGATATGTTCTGGGTAAGAATCCTTTTTACACACTAAAGTGTGACATATTTACCACAGAATGACGATAACAGTGTGGTTTTTGAGCAACAGTCTTCGTATAATGCATCACATGTGTATGTATGGGGGTGTTGTACAAATGTGACACATACCCCCCACCCCCTTGATTTTCTTACAGAAAATAGGATGATAGCAGACACTACCATCTATATCTTACGTATTTAATAACCTTGATACTTGTGAAAGGTTATATAAATACTTGATATAGATGAGGAGATAAAAGATGAGATTTGGATACCTGTTGATTTGCCTAATGATGATGCTTTGCAGTGTGATGCTGATACTTGCTGGTGGCATGTTGTACACCTTGCAGGAAGGCTTCCCGTTTATTCAAGGCATAGCCTTGTTCATATGGTTCACTGGCTTCGCTCTATCGTTTTATACGATAAAGGAAATCACAACGCTTGACTATTAGGATTTTACAAGATACTGATACTTGTGAAGTATCTTGATAAAATACTTATAACCACTGGTCGCAAAGGAGTTTACCATGACCAAGATTTACAACGTAGTTGACTTGACTGATGTTTACGGTTCACCGTCTTACGGTGTTGAGCATATCCATGAAGGCATTGTGTCTGTGTGGACGGATTGGGAATTTGCTACAGATGTAGCAGAAGATTTGGAATGGAGCGAGCAATGAATTACAAGTTTGTAAAACTTGGCAAAGGTATGCGTATCATCCAGCACAAAGGTGTACCTATCGGTACGCTAGAGTTTACCAAAGGTAAATGGCTGGCATCCTGTGGCACTGACCCAGAGTATCGCCGCTACTTCACTGATGTGAAGCAAGCAAAGGTGTGTGTAAATGCTGACCCAAGATTTTATCTTGGAAGGATGGTGTAACATGAGTAACTATAAGCTGATATCTGTTGGCAATAATGCCAAGACTGTCAAAGGTGACGGGTCTGAATACCTGACTGCCATATTATATATGGCTCCAGCAGATAATCTGGAAGGTGTCAATGTGTGTGCTATGGCAGAGGTGGCAGGATGCAAGGCGGCTTGCCTGTACACTGCTGGTCGTGGCAAGATGAACAGTGTTCAAGCTGGTCGTCTTCGCAAGACAATGCTATGGCGTGATGACCGACAAGGTTTCATAGAAACATTGCGGCAAGATATCCACAAGTTTGCCAAGTATTGCGAGAAGCGTGGCATCCAGCCTTGTGTACGCTTGAATGGCACAAGTGATATCATGTGGGAGAAGTATCTGGATATGGAAACAGAGTTTCCGCAAGTGCAATTCTACGACTATAGCAAGCTATATCTTAGGGCTTACAAAGATTTGCCAGCTAACTATCACCTTACACTGTCTTACAGTGAAGCGAATCCAGACTTTGCTGAAGCAGTGCTGAATGCACACAGGCTTACAGGTGTGAACATAGCCGTGGTATTCCGTGACAAAGACACTATCCCTGCCAGCTTTGCTGGTTCTACAGTGATTGATGGTGACAAGGATGACTTGCGATTCCTAGATATGTCACGCTCTGTGGTCGCCTTGTATGCAAAAGGTGATGCCAGAAAAGACAGCACTGGATTTGTGATTGACAACGTAGCCTAATATGTGTTATGTATTTACTAACCTTGATACTTGTGAAAGGTTAGATAAATACAAACACAAATTAGATAGAGGAATTTTGCGATGAAAAAAAAGCCTAACCCGTTTGCAAAAGATTTGCGGCAAGGTAAGTATCGCAAGCAAGTGGTTGCCCCTGCGAAGGGCAAGGGTAGCTATAAACGTAACCGCAAGCATGAGGAGATGAATGATGCGGATTAATACACTGAACGACAACACTGATGGTTTTCGCTTTAACATTGCAGGAGTGCAGGGCTTGTACCGCAAGCGTTCCTTCGCTCGCCGCTATGGTGTCAAGCGTGGTGACAGCATGACCGGCCTTCACTTTGGCAAGCGTAGCTTGTATCTTGAAGGCGGTAACTATCGTCGTGCTTTGCACAATCTGGCTGGATAACAGCCATAACCTTTTGTCTTTAGCCATGACAAAGCACCTAGACATGTGTTAAAACTGTCTAACAGTTTTTGATAATGAGGCTAATGAACATGCGTAATAACCAAAGCGAAGCATTGATAGAAAACCACCGCCACAAGGAAGGGCTGGTGTCCTATGCCATGTATGCCGTGACCGACCACGACAGCTTCTGCCAACGTGGTATGGATGTGTACTATGGCGATGACTACGACCAGCTAATAGATGACAAGATGGTCGAGGCCATAACCACTATGGTTCAGCAAGCCTATGATGGTGACTTTCCTGAATGGGAAGTGCGAGAACACATGTTAGACCAGTGCGAGATATGGCACAACAAAAGCCAGTGGTATCTGCGTAACCCAGATGGTGTATGGCGAGAATTTGGACATAGGACTAGCAAAGGACATTTCCGTGACTGATATTATACGAGTAGAAATTGATGGCGACCTGTTTATGTGCATCATGCAGGATGACGAGAAGGCGGGGTCTGTTCAGCTATGGCTGTCTGACCTGCAAAGCAAAGGTGACAGAGTGGTGCCACCACGAGAGTGGTGTACCGAATGGGTAGGCGGCGACTATGAAAACCTGCATGTGACAGATGTGCTTGGTATGGGTCTGTCTATACTAACTGGGTATGCAAACGAGTGGGCATACCTGTATCGTGATGCTGACAAGGGAGAATTTGGCGATGAAACACATGAGTGATATTGATATAGTAGAGTTCTATGATTGGCTTGACACCTACCCTAAAGGTGTGCTACAGTGGGACTTGGTTGACATTCAAGAAGGACTGCGAGTAATAAACTTTTATGTACGAGAGGAAGATGATGACTAAAGAGTTTCAAATTGTAGATGGCGTAGCCAAAGGCCATGCCACAGCATCAGTAGAAGTATCATTTGATGTTCCATTGGGTGAATTGCATCACCTGTTTGCATCTGCAGACAACCAAGAGGATTTCTTGGAGTTAATCGAAGATGAAATACACAGTCAGGTGCATAGATATATCGAAGAAGTCGTAGCCAATGCTGGCTATGCCTGTGATGATGATGTGTGTATTGATGCGTGTAATAATGTGGAAATATTTGGCGGCATCGACTTGGAAGATGTCAAAGTAGAAGAATCGGAGATTGAAGATGACTAAAAAGTACAAAGGCATTGATGCCGCAACTGTAGCCCGTCTGAAAGACGGTGTAACCAACTTCACCCAAGAGGATGCACGTTACTATATGCGTCTGCATGGGACAGAAGCACTGATTCTGCATGACCCAAACATCAATGAGTGGGTCTGGTACAAGGAGACTGCAAAATGACACAGATTAATCCACACTGGCTGACAGGCCACGGCTCACCCTCTGACAGAGGTGGTGCAGATGCCTACTATGGTAGGCCATTTGACCCACACTACTGGCCTGAAGGTACTTACAAAGGCACTCGTGTGTCTGCAAAAGACATGACAGAGGAGCAGAAAGAAGCCTACCGTGAGGCATATTATAATGAAGAAGATAGGAAAGATTGGGGATGACCAAGGCGACACCAGAAGAAATCAAGCGGCGCATTGCTATATTCAAGCAAGCGCACCCAGAGATTGATTGGGAGCATGACCCGTGGTATACTCCACCACCTGAAGAGGAAACACTAACCGAATACGAGAAATGGAAAAGAAAGAGAGGCAAAGATGCCTAACCATTGTTACAACAGACTGACTGTCACGACCGACAATCGTGGACTACTAATTCAGATGCGTGATGCTGCATTGATGCACGATGAAGAACTCTTAGAGTTCTTATGTCCATTCACAGAGGAGACTGACTACGAGTATGACTATGATTGGTGCGTAAAAAACTGGGGAACNAAGTGGGACNTNTTTGATGTCGAGGTTGTGTCCCTTGTTGATGACACGCTTGAACTCACCTTCAGCACTGCATGGTCGCCGCCTGTCGAGGCACTACAGCATGGTGCAGAAAGATACGGCTTTGACTTTTTCCTTACCTATAAGGAATACGGCATGATGTTTACGGGTATGGCTACGCCTGATACGGACGAGACATATCGCTNTACCTTTGATGTGCCGCCGCATGAAGAAGTACCCGACCAGCTAGTAGACGAGTGGGCTATTGACGTAGACTATGACGACTACATCATGTCTGCGGAAGATGACGAACTGTCTGACGACCAGAAGGAATGGCGCAAGATGTTGCGTGAAGATATGCAAAAGGAGTATGGCAATGGATAAATACATTGTAAAGATGACCCTTGAACAGTGGGTAGAAGCCCAAGATGAAGACGATGCAGTAGAGATTGCAAAGTTAAACTTTGACTATAGTGATTTACACTACGCAGATATAGAGGTAGAACATGGGTAAGAAACGATACACAGCATTAGCAACAGTGAGTACAGACTTGGAGTACGAGTTTGACGAGGACGAAATACCAGAAGGTATGGATGTATGGGAGTATGTGAAAGACCATGTTGATGGTGGTGACTTCACCGAAGTTGACCATTACTATGGTCACGATTGGAATCTGTATGACATAGTAGAAGAGGAGATTGACGAATGATTCTCGAAGAAGTTGATGAGATTTACATGTCTGGCATTCGACCAGACCTAGAGAAAGTTATACGAAAGTTTATGTCTGACACATATGGAAAGAAAGCGTTAAAAAAAGAAATACGCTTCAGCCTGATGGTCAGGCACAAGGAGAGAAAAAATGATTGATGTATCAAGTTTGTTTATATATCTAGTAATCGTAGGCTTTATTGGCTACGTCATTCTAAAAAATATGTTTCCACCAACCAGATAGGAGAAAAGGTGATGATGAAAGCAATATTGATTGACCCGTTTACAGAAACTGTAGAGGTCGTGGACTACTCAGGAGATTGGGAAGAAATTAGCGATTTGATTGAGTGCAGATGGTTTGATGTCGTGCGTATTGACGACAGCGAGACACTGTATGTCGATGACGAGGGCTTGTACGCAGAGAACCAGAGGTTCTTTAGATGGGATGGATACCATTCCCCACTGGCAGGTCGTGCGCTTATACTAGGCACTGACGAAGAGGGCGAGTCTATCGACACAGACATGGAGCCAGAGGACGTAAAGAAACTTGTTACCTTCTTACCAGAAGGCACAGGCTTTACGCTGATGGCAATGTAATGTCTGAAAATGAAGAAGCTGTAGAAGACTTTCGGGAGTGGCTAAAAAAATGCCCGACTGATTGGTGGACGATGCAACAAATGGATGGTGTACGCATCATCGCATTTCACATAGAGGAAGATTACGATGCTTGACATACCCCTCAGTATATCGTATACTGAGATATTTATTTTGCTTGGAGTATGGCTTAATGCTATACTCAACCTATACAATTTTTTGAAAAGGAAATAACATGACCCGATATGAAATATCTTTCGTTATCAAAGCTGACCTTGAGGACGCAGGTATGCAACCTTGGTGGTTGCTGATAGGCGAGAAAACTATGCCCGTTGAGTGGCTTGAGTATATCAAGGTGCGTGACATGGATGATAACGAAGATGTGTTGGACGCAGAACTAGACCCCGAAACAATTAATATTGTTGACATGGTAAGACGCATAAAAAAGAAACCACAGCTAAAGCTGGTGGTCAATAACGAGGTAAAAGATGACGAACAAACACACGAAGATGTTTAATGCTTGGTATGAAGACAACGTGCTAAGTCCTTGGAAAGTAAGGAAAGTTGGTGACAACAAATACGTGCATGAAAAAGTTAAACACGTAACTGCACGTGCCACCGACAGACTTGGCAAGGAGTGGGAACATGAGAGGATTTGGAATGACTAGGCATCAACTCGTACTCATGGATGAACTGCAACCGCAGATTGGTACAGGCCACAGGTGGGTCGAAGCAAAGATAGGATACAAGTGGGTGTTTGTGCGTGAACGCACAGACGGGAACCGCAAGCGTATCAAGCGGCAACTATGGGACAGTCTGGTAGCACAGACAGAACGATATCTCGCAAGGCAAGAAAAAGGTTTTGCAAAACTAAGAAAGAAAGCGGAGAAGCGTAAATGATTGAGACAATATTTGCTAACGCCTTGATGTGCATGGCACTGAACATATACCACGAAGCACGCAACGAAAGCACTATAGGGCAACTTGCAGTTGGGCAGGTTGTGATGAATCGGGTGTACGATGACCGATTTCCAGACAACGTATGTGATGTCGTCAAGCAAGGAAAACACTACAATGGACACCCTGTTAAAAACAGATGCCAGTTTAGCTGGTACTGCGATGGACTGTCTGATACGCCACGCAATAAGAGGGCTTTTGTGAAGTCGCAAGAGAATGCACAGATTGTGTTGAACGGCTGGTTCGGTACGTTCATGGATGGGGCTACACACTATCACGCCGACTATGTAATGCCTAGTTGGTCGAAGACACACACAAGGATTGTCAAGATTGACAGCCACATTTTTTACAGGTGGGACTAATGGATAAGAACTTATGGGACGGTGATAAAAAGCAACTCTTTAGAGAGTTGTATCACCAGTACCTTGACGAGGGGTACAATCAGAAAGAAGCTAAGAAGATGGCACGGGAAGAAGCAGACGAAATGTATTCAGAGAATATTGACTTTGCCTTCAGCATATCGGAGCAAGAATTTGACCAGTGAAAAGTTTTTACTTGACCCTGACCAGAGAAGCTGGTACTATGATGGGCATGGTGTGAAGCGTGATAAAAAAACACATGAGGTTATTGATGAAATCAAAAGCAGAAACAAGAAAGCTACGGAAGAGAGCAATCAAACTACAAAACAGTAGCAAACGTAGAATTAGTTTTGCAGAAGCATTAAGAGAGGTAACTAAAGATGTATCAGATGATGTACAAAACTGAGGGCTTGTCGCCCACTTACATGGATGTGTGTAAAACGAAAGAATCCAAGGAAGAGTTCCTAAAGAACCGTGAATTGCTTGCTCGTGGTATGGACTTCTATACAAAGCGAGAAGGTGACACGCTTATTCTGTACACGAAGAACGAAGAGTTTGGGAGATACTATGTTGACAACACATCAGACTGACTCACAGGAAACCCATCGTGGCGAGTGCGGCTCATGCGGCTCGTCTGATGGTAACGTACACTACAATGATGGACATGCATACTGCTATGTCTGCGAAACCTATACACCACCAGACAGGAGAGATAACGTGGTTACACCAATACCAACAGCACAAAACAAGGACATGTCCCTATCAAGGGGACAGTTCTCTGCTATAGATGACAGAGGCATCAGTATGGAAGCCGCTAAAGCCTATGGCATCACGACCAAGGATGGTAAGCACATCTACCCGTACTACGATGATGATGGCAACCACATTGCTAACAAGGTTAGACATGTTGCCACCAAAGACTTTCATGCCGAAGGCAGACTTTCACAAGCTACCTTGTTCGGTCAACAGTTGTTCCGCAAGGGCGGCAAGATTATCACAGTCACAGAGGGCGAACTAGATGCAGTCTCTGTCTATCAGATGACGGGTAACAAGTGGCCTTGTGTATCCATCAGGCGTGGGGCTGGGTCTGCTGTCAAGGATGCGAAGGCACAGTTTGAGTTCTTGGACAGCTATGATACGATTGTGATTTGCTTTGACAACGATGATGTCGGCAGGGAAGCCGCCGTGTCCCTTGCTCAAATCTTTGAGCCAAACAAGTGTAAGATTGTCAACCTGAAAGCGAAGGATGCAAGCGAGTATCTCAAGGCTGGTAAGACTGCAGAGTTTGTTCAGCGTTGGTGGGAAGCTAAGACGTTTACCCCTGCAGGTATTGTGAACCTCAAAGACTACGAAGGTCTTTACGAAGATGCAGAGCAAGAGAGTATTCCATATCCATACGAAGGCATGAACGAGATGCTGTATGGTATGCGTACTGGTGAGTTGATTACGTTCACAGCAGGTACAGGTGCAGGTAAGTCCAGCATCATGCGTGAGCTTGAGCATCACCTACTTAACAACACCAAGCACAACATTGGCATCATCAGTCTTGAGGAGAACGTCAAGCAGACTATCTTCCACTTGATGTCCGTTGAGGCAAGCAAGCGGCTGTATATCAAGGAGATACGGGAGACTGTGGACGAGCAACAGCTACGCATGTACGAGGCAGCAACAGTGGGCAGTGGGCGTATCTTTGCCTTTGACCACTTTGGTTCTATCCAGACTGACGAGATACTGTCTCGTGTTAGGTACATGGTCAAGGCACTTGACTGTAAGTACATTGTGATAGACCACTTGAGCATCCTCGTATCAGGCTTGGAAGGTGAGGACGAGCGCAGGAACATTGATAAGATGATGACCCAACTACGCTCACTGGTCGAGGAGACACAGTGTTGTATGCTTCTGGTATCACACTTACGCCGTGCCTCTGGTGACAAGGGGCAGGAACAAGGTGTGCAGATTAGTCTGTCCATGCTACGTGGCTCACACAGCATTGCACAAATCAGTGACGCAGTGATTGCTATGGAGCGTGACCAACAGGCCAGTGACCCTACAGTTGCTAACACTACGACCATACGTGTACTCAAGAACAGGTATGCAGGTGAGACAGGTGTAGCCACTTGGCTCCTGTATGACCGTGAGACAGGGCGTATGCAGGAGATTAGTGACCCCAACCAAGAAGACTTTGATACGGTGGACATAGAGGAATATCTATAATGCAACAAGACCTTTTTCCAGAAACATTAGAGATAATTTATAATAAGAATAATAGTTATGATTTATCTAAGCCTGTTATTAAATTAGATAATCCAACAAGATTTTTTGCTACTCTTATTAAAAAGAGAACAGAATATTTACAATCTCTTCCAGAAGAAAGGTTCTTTATTATAAAAGAAACAGATGAAGACTCCATGCCTAAAGTTTATGACGCAGAGCGTGGTAGGTTTCTTGCAGTCGGATACGGTAGGAATGTTTACCCAACTGTTAATCTACTCCAGAAACAAACTTATTTACACACACTAGTTGCAGAGTTTTTTTTGTACAATGACAACCCAAACTATAAATGTCATATAGACCACATAGACTGCAACCCACATAATTATAGGGTGGATAATTTAGAATGGGTAAGTGAAAGCATTAATCAGAAGAGACACATTGCTGCTAAAAATAGTATTGCATATTATAGGAGACTAAAACATGAAACTTAAACCCATACATGGGGCAGTTAATATACCGTTTAGCCGCCAGCGTTACGAGACATCTGATGCACCAGCCAAGGATATTGTGATTGCCTACCTCAAGCGTAATGGTCATGAGATTCTTGACAGCAAAGAAGATTTTTCTGTTGACATCAAGTCAAAGAAAGGCGATAATACATACTTCAGCGAGGTTGAAATCAAGTACGGATGGAAGGGTGATTGGAACCCTGATTGGAAAGAGATACGCATACCGTACCGCAAACACAAGCTGATTAACAAGGTGGCTGATGCCGATGGCTTCTTCAACTTCTATATCCTACGTGCTGACCGCAAGGCGGCATGGCGTATCAAGGACAACGTGGTTGCAGATTCAGATGTGCGTGAGGCACAAGGGCGTAACATTGTGAAAGGCGAACATTTCTTTCACATCCCATACGAGAAAGCAGAGTTGATTAATTTATGAAACGAATAGTAGTTGACATAGAAACAGACAGCCTTGACGCAACGACAATACATTGTGTGGTTATCAAGGAAGGGAGTAAGATACATACCTACACTCCCGACAATCTGTCTGATTGTGTCGGACACATAGAGGCCGCAGATATTATTGTAATGCACAATGGTGTTTCTTTTGATGCACCTGTACTCAAGCGTCTGCTAAACGTAGACATTCCCCTTAACAAGATAAGGGACACTTTGATACTGTCGCAGATGGTAAATCCTATGCGTGATGGTGGGCATTCCCTTGAGGCATGGGGTAAATCGTTAGGCTATCCTAAGATAGACTATCAAGACTTCACATGCTACACGGAAGAGATGCTCAAGTATTGCATCCGTGATGTCGAGATAACTGACAAAGTTTACATCAGCTTGTTACCAAACTTGAAGATGTTTAGTCCACGCTCAATCAAACTAGAGCATCAGATACGTGCAGTCATAGACCAGCAAGAACGTAACGGCTTCCAGCTTAATGTGCAAGAAGCTATGATACTCATGGGTAGACTGTCGGACGAAGCTGAAGGAATCAAGGCTGACCTGCAAGAAAGATTCCCACCGATTACAGAGGTGAGATACTCAGAAAAAACAGGTAAGCGTTTGAAGGACAAGGTGACTGTGTTTAATCCTGCGTCACGTAAACAGATTGCAGAGCGTCTGTCAGAACTTGGATGGGAGCCACACGCACACACTGATAAGGGACATCCAATCGTATCGGAAGAAGTATTAGAAAGGGTAGACATACCAGAGGCAAAACTTGTTGCAAGGTATCTTCTACTAGAGAAGCGAGTGTCTCAAATCAAGTCTTGGATTGAGGCGGCAGATGACGAGGGTAAAGTACACGGCAGAGTGTTGACCCTACGAACTATCACGGGAAGGATGGCACACACATCACCCAACATGGCACAGATACCTGCAGTGTATTCTCCCTATGGGAAGGAGTGTAGAGATGTGTGGACTACTAGTTGTGATAACAACGTACTTCTTGGTTGTGATGCATCTGGATTAGAGCTTAGATGTCTAGCCCACTACATGAATGACCCTGAGTTCACCAGAGAGGTGATAGAGGGTGATGTCCACACAGCTAACCAACGTGCGGCTGGATTGCCTACACGTGACAATGCAAAGACTTTCATCTACGCATTCCTGTATGGCGCAGGAGCAGCTAAGATAGGCAAGATTGTAAACGGCTCGTCTAAAGATGGACAGAAGCTAATAAATACATTCTTGACTAACATGCCAGCATTAAAGGTGTTGAGAAACAAAGTTTCTAAACTAGCAACACGGGGATATGTAATTGGTATTGATGGGCGTGTCTTACAGATACGTTCAGAACATGCGGCACTTAACACCTTACTTCAAGGTGCAGGTGCAATCATCTGTAAGGAATGGCTAAAGTACATCACCTTACAGGCAACAAAACGTAACCTAGATTACAGGCTTGTCGCAAGTATACATGACGAGTACCAGTTCGAGGTTCGTAAAGACCAAGCCGAAGAGTTTGGCGAGGTCACAAAGAAAGCAATGAAACTTACAGAGGAATCTCTGCATGTTCGTTGCCCTCTCGACAGTGAATACAAGGTCGGGAAAACGTGGGCAGAAACCCACTAGAAAAAAAAGTGTTGACATTTGATTCTGGATGTGGCACTATATAGTGGTCGTTGGCAATACTGCCTCGACATGACAACAAAACGGAGATAAAACGACATGACCGTAGTTACAGGTAAAGCGTACTGGGCGCACGTTCAAGCACCCAACACAGCATACGAACCAGAGTGGAGCATCGACCTTCTCGTTGATGACAACAATCGTGCAGCTATTGAAGCTGATGGTTTGACAATCAAAAACAAAGGTGACGAGCGTGGTGATTTTGTACACATTCGTCAACGTGTTAAACGCCGTGATGGTACAACAAATGATGCGCCCACAGTTGTGGATGCACAAAAGAATGCTACTGACAAGCTGATTGGCAACGGTAGCACAGTCAATGTTCTCTATGCACCNTTCGCATGGGAAATGAATGGTAAGTCTGGAACTTCTGCCATCCTTAAAAAGGTACAGGTCGTTGACCTTGTATCCTATGGAGAGGACTTGGAAGTTGTTGACGGGTTTGTAGATGGTCAATCATCTACTACCATCCAAGAAGACGAAGTACCTTTCTAGTAATCTAACCTAACGGGGGAAGCGTTTAAGTTGGCTTCCGAAGATAGCCACGAGGGTTGGGGCGGCTATCACTTACAGGAGATTAAAATGGAAACAAACTTACCACAATACCTTGTGATATTGTGCTTTGGACTTGCAGGTTTTATTATAGGATGGGCAATGCCACGGGGCAGACGCTTTAAAGCACTTCAGTTGCGATTCCTCAAAGGACTACACAACTTTTTTGCTGATGAAGAAGAATACATCCAGCACAAAGCAGAAAGAATTAAACGCAGTATTAAGAGAAAGGTTAAAGGTAAATGACGCACCAACATGGACTACCTAAAACACTTCCAAGCGTCACGTTCCAGACCAGAGTTCGTGACGACAGCATAGAGGGTGATAACCCCTTTCGCTGGCAAGAGGTAACGACTGAAGAGTTGTTCGAGGACAAGGAGTGTATTCTGTTTGCACTTCCAGGTGCGTTCACACCTACATGCTCAACGTATCAGCTTCCTAACTTTGAGAAGCTATACCCTGACTTTGCAAAACACGGCATAGACGAAATATATTGTTTGTCTGTTAACGATTCGTTTGTTATGAACTGTTGGGCAAGAGATAATGAATTGAAGAATGTGAAGATGATACCTGATGGCAACGCAGAGTTTACATACAAGATGAACATGCTTGTTAATAAAAACAACCTTGGGTTTGGCGCACGTTCATGGAGATATGCGGCACACACAAAAGGCATGGACGTTGTAGAGCAGTTTGTTGAACAGGGATGGACACACAACGCAGAGGATGACCCATACGAGGAGTCAGACCCTTACAACATACTTGCATATTTTAACCAGCAACAACCGCTATTTGATTAGGATTTAATTATGACAAAAACTATCGACACTCTAGTACAAGATATATACGACACCTTAGAAAAAGGTATAAGTGTCGATACACCAGAAATGCGTGACGCACTTGAGGAATTTTCTAAGGACATCATGTATGCCGCCTCTGATGCACTACAAGAAGGTGAGCGAAGCGGAGAGGCAAGATTAAGACTGTCACAGATAGGTAAGCCTGACCGCCAAATATGGTACGGCTTGCAAGGAAAAGAAGGCGAGACTCTTAGTGGACAAACAAGAATAAAGTTCTTGATGGGACACATATTAGAGGCTTTACTCGTATTACTTACCAAGTCTGCTGGTCACAGCGTTGAAGGACAGCAAGATGAAATAGAAGTAGAAGGTGTTATGGGGCATCAAGACTGCATTATAGATGACACGCTGGTGGATATAAAGTCAGCATCCTCATACGCCTTCAAGAAGTTTAAAGAAGATAGGCTGCATGAGGATGACCCTTTTGGATACATCTCACAGATTAGTGCGTATGCAACTAAGAACGACAGGAAAGAAGCAGCCTTCTTTGCTATAGATAAGAACTCTGGAGAGCTTACTATATCTAAGGTGCATGAACTAGAAATGATAGATGCACCTGCTCGTGTACGTCACCTGAAAGGCGTACAGGACAGCAACGTAGCACCGCCTAAATGTTACAGTGATGTGCCTGATGGCTCGTCTGGTAACAAGAAGCTAGCAATAGGGTGCGTGTTCTGTCCTTATAAGTTTGACTGCTGGTCAGATGCAAATGATGGGAGAGGCTTGCGTATGTTCCGTTACTCCAACGGTGTACGCTTCTTAACACAAGTAACAAAAACACCTAACGTGGAAGAACTCTCTATCAATGAAAAGGAAAAAATACAAGCATAAATACAAGTCCAACTCAGAACTAACAGCTTCAATCCTTCTTGAGAAGGAAGGGATTGATTTTGAATATGAAACTATGAAGCTGGATTATGAGTGGCGTGAAGACAAAACATACACACCTGACTTTATACTGCCCAATCAAGTTATACTAGAAGTAAAAGGACGCTTTATGATAGAGGATAGAAAGAAACACCTCTTCATACGGGCAACGTACCCTGACCTAGACATTCGGTTTGTCTTTGATAACCCGCACAAGAAATTGTACAAGGGTGGTAAGATGACCTATGCAGATTGGTGCAACAAGCATGGATATAAATTCTGCAAACTTGGCGAAGGCATCCCAAAGGAATGGCTTGACAAACAAGATGCAAAGTAGTAACATATCCATAATATTGGACGAGTTTAGACCTGGTGAGTCTTCACCAGAGAGAACTCTTTTTTTGTGTGTAATATTACAGGCGTTGCTGGACGCTACTAAACAAGCATATGAAGGAGAGCCTTCAGAAGTTAGAGTGGAAAGGGACAGGGCAACCGCTTGGTTCTTTGCCTCTGCTGGCACTACAGCGAAAGACTTTGAAGAGGTTTGCTCTAATGCAGGGGTAGACCCCGATTACATGAGAGACTTTGCCTATAAGGTATTGAAATCAGGAGAATTAGATTATGTCAGAAAAAGAATCAACGCAGTCCTTGGACACTAAGTTCAAATATTTTGAACAAGCAGACGTTGTAAACAGCCCAACACACTACAACTTCAAGGGAATTGAAGCCATTGATGCTATTGAAGCTAGTATGACTGCCGAAGAATTTACAGGATATTTGAAAGGCAACTGCATGAAATACTTGTGGCGATACAAGTACAAGGGCAAGCCTGTGGAAGACCTGAAAAAATGTCAGTGGTATCTCAATAAACTTATTGCATCTGTTGAGAAGCTGTAGTATAATTTTAACCTTGGACTTTACAAATGGACGTAACATATATAGACCACATGGGCAGTGACCTAACAGTCGTAAATGCCGCAAGAGTTTCCTTCAATAAGGAATCAGAGAACATAGATGATAAAGATATTAAACTTATTAACTATTTGGCGAAACATAAACACTGGTCGCCATTTTCACATTGTTTTATCCAGTTCAGGATAGAAGCTCCCCTGTTTGTCGCAAGACAACTAGTAAAACATCAGGTAGGTTTGGCTTGGAATGAAGTAAGCCGCAGGTATGTAGACACCATGCCTCGCTTCTATACACCTACAAGCTGGCGAACCAAGGCAGACAACGTAAAGCAGGGAAGCTCTGACAATGAAATAGATTACTATATAAACTCCTACACACGCTCTGCCATTGCTGAGTATCAGCGTATGCTTGATGTAGGTATTGCACCAGAGATGGCACGTATGGTGCTGCCTCAGAATATGTATACAGAGTGGTACTGGTCTGGCTCTCTGTATGCTTTTGCCCGTGTTGTCAATCAACGTGTTGAGGACACAGCACAAAAAGAAACAGGCCATATTGCTAAACTAATTAGCATCGAATGTGCAAACAAGTTTAAGCACAGTTGGGAAGCACTGACGGGGTACAGCAAACCAGCCCCTAAGAGTATTAGTTTAGAACAGATGTACGAAAACGTAGAGAAATTTAACAAGAGAGGAAAATCAGAACATGCTTAGTAATACTTTACCAACAGATTACCAAACATTTATTGCAACATCAAGGTACGCACGTTGGCTTGAAGACGAAGGCCGCAGAGAGACATGGCCTGAAACAGTAACGAGATTTATGGAAAACATTGTACAACCACATCTTGATGACAGCAAAATGTACACAAAGATAGAGGAAGCAATCCTGACACTTCAGGTTATGCCTTCCATGAGGGCTTTGATGACTGCAGGACAGGCCGCTGACCGTGACAATACATGTGTTTACAACTGTAGCTATCTGCCTGTAGACCACCCTCGTGCCTTTGACGAGGCTATGTTTATTCTTTTGTGTGGTACAGGTGTTGGGTTTAGTGTTGAGCGTCAAGCTATCCAGAAGCTACCGACAGTCCCCAACGAGCTATTCGAGAATGGAGATACAATCGTTGTCGGAGACAGCAAAGAAGGATGGGCAAGAGGGCTACGCAAACTTATTAGTCTGCTATATGTAGGCGACATACCCAAGTGGGACTTGTCAAAGATTCGACCAGCAGGAGCCAGACTAAAAACATTTGGTGGTCGTGCCTCTGGACCCGAACCCCTCAATGACCTCTTTAACTTTGTTGTTTCCAAGTTTAAGGAAGCGGCAGGTCGTCAGCTAAACAGTATTGAATGCCACGACATTATGTGTAAGATTGGCGAGGTTGTAGTTGTTGGTGGTGTTCGCCGTAGTGCAATGATTAGTCTGTCTAACTTGTCTGATGACCGTATGCGTCATGCAAAGTCAGGACAATGGTGGGAGAACGAGGGGCAACGTGCATTGGCTAACAACTCTGTTGCCTACACTGAGAAACCTGCTATGGAAACTTTCATGCGTGAGTGGCTTGCTTTGGTGGAGTCTAAGTCTGGTGAGCGTGGCATCTTCAGCCGTGATGCAGCAGACAAACATGTTGAACGCAATGGTCGCCGTAAGACAGGCATGGCGTGGGGTACAAACCCATGTAGTGAGATTATCCTACGCCCTTATCAGTTCTGTAATCTTACAGAGGTTGTGATACGACCAACTGATACAGAGAAGACGCTTGTAGAGAAAGTAAAGCTGGCAACCATTCTAGGAACAATTCAATCTATGTATACACACATGCCATACTTGCGTCCTGTGTGGAGAAAGAATACAGAAGAGGAAAGGCTGTTGGGTGTAAGCCTGACAGGTATTATGGATAATGAACTTACGAACAAACCATCTGGAAAATTTCTTAAAAAGCTGCGTGACACGGCTATACAGACAAACAACGATTTTGCACAGCACCTTGGAATTAGTGCATCTGCGGCCATCACATGTGTCAAGCCTTCAGGTACTGTATCGCAGCTTGTTGATAGTGCCTCTGGCATTCACGCTCGTCATAGTGCGTATTATATCCGAACTGTACGGGGTGATAACAAAGACCCGTTAACACAGTTTATGAAAGACTCAGG